>Ga0137404_10001130_pt1 | contig 17393 bp, 16 predicted proteins | sample CZOMad2_1_16fung_FD_108285 | JGI IMG/M metagenome (GOLD analysis project Ga0137404, IMG submission 108285) | Vadose zone soil fungal communities from Angelo Coast Range Reserve, California, USA - CZOMad2_1_16fungal (Illumina Assembly) | ecosystem: Environmental > Terrestrial > Soil > Vadose...
TCCGCCCACGCTCTTGGGCTATGAGGTCTGGACGCCGCTTTCTGAATACGATCGTGTGGAGAACATTGGCCAGACAATGGCGCGCAAACTTCAAGCAGTGCGTGCCCACCGCTCGCAGATAAAACAGATTCGTTACGACCGAGCGGTAAGCGCGCTGAACGAGTACCGCGGCACGATGACGCAGGTCGGCCGTTACGCGGAGGTTTTCCAATTCGCGGACGATCGATTCGCTGGGATTCCGCGAAGTCGAAGAACAGATCCTGCTTGGCACCTCGTATATGAGGTGACGCAGGAAATTGCAAAGCTCGTTCCGCCGCAGGATGCGTTCATTCTCGTAGATGAGGGCCGGTTGGAAGCCGCGCCTTTGGTCGCCCCTCGGCGATGTATTCCTTTTCTCGAAAAGGATGGATATTACGGGGGGAAGCCGACGGATGACGAGGCCGCCATTCGCGAGGTCACTCGGCTACGACTTTCCGGCGCGAACTTCATGATTTTCGTCTCGTCTACCTTTTGGTGGCTGGAATACTATCCTGGTCTCAAGCGGTACCTATATTCAAATTTCTCCTGCGCTTTGAAAGATGATCGGTTGCTTGCGTTCGACCTTCACACAGCTGCCGTATGAGAGCGGCTCACGCTGAAAAATGCCGAAGCTTGCCGCCATCCAGCTCAAAGGATTTCTACAAGCGCGTTCCGGCGCCGGCGCGCGACGATCCGCATTCTCCGGATACTCTCTCGTCGTTCAGGGACTAGGGTTTCGCCCCGTCACTAGCGGTTAACGGAAAGCGGATTACAATGCAGGGATGGTGGCGCTTTCGCGCCGGGAGTGGAAGCGATATGTAACACCAAGTTGAGTCTGATTAAGGTCCGAAACCCTCCGAACACCATGGAAAAAAGGGCTGTACGGGCGCAAGACTGAGCTAAGCGAATCAAGAGAATAGCTGACCGGCCCTGGTCTCCGAAACCGTACGTCGTCGGTAAATCTAAGTTGTGTATGGTTCGGGCGGCAGTCATCCGGATTGACGTTCGTCTCTCAAAAAAAGTTCGATCGTCGGCTTGCCATCCGCGCCGCGAAATTTGGGCCCGAAGCCGACTTTGTATCTGGGGCAGTGGGCGAAAAACGCACCACGAAGGAATTTGATCGGCTCGAAAAAAACGAGGGGCCATTGAGGGGCCAATAAGGATTCCGTTGGACTCCTTATCGTTCCTTTTCAATGCCTTAGCGCTCCTCGCCATTTCTTCGAAGTCCTTGAAGTTCCAATCGGTATTGTTTTCGATCCCCACCGCCCCTACCAATCTCCTTCATTTCACTGCATTTGTTTTTGGGTTTGACACCAATTCACCGTTTGACACCAATTGAACAAAACGTTGGATGTGCTTGGACCACCGGGCTTTTCTGCTGAATCAGTGGTGCAATCCCGATGAGCCGCAACGATCTGGCGGTTTTACTCGTGTAAGACAACCGTCAACAGAGATTTATTGATTTTGATTTTTCCGTGGTACTCGATGAAGCCCAGTTTTCTAAATTTGTTCATGAAAAAATTCACGCGTGATCGTGTGGTCCCGATCATGCTCGCCAGGTCTCTTGGGAAACCTTCGCCAGTACGCGGACCGGCTGATCTTGTTTTCCATATCGTGCGAGAAGCAGAAGTGTACGCGCCAGGCGTTTTTCGCTCGAGTTGAAGAGTTGATCGATCAGATCCTCTTCTACCTGGATGTTATGCGCCAGCATATACCTGATGAAATGATCGGATAACTCATGCTCTGCGTGGAGTACACGTAGCAACTCGTTTTTCCCCATGACCAGAAGTGTGGTCGGCGTGATGGCTCTAGCCGTCCCCATCCGGATCGACCGGCCCGCCATGCAGCCCTCGCCAAAAAAGTCAGTCGGGCCAAACATGGCGACGACTGCTTCTTTTCCGGAGCCATTCACCACGGAGAATTTCACGCCGCCCTTCTGGACGTACCTGACGCTTTCCGCAGCCTCTCCTTGAGAGTAAATCGATTCGCCCCTTCGAAATTCCACAACCTTTCTCGCCACTCCTGCGGTATCGAGGAAGACCTGCGGGTCAACGCTCCGGTAGTTCCGTTCTTCTTTATTGTTTTTGCTTTCATATTCAAGTGGAAGTGCCACCTCTTACACTCGCATGGCTACTCCGCGCCCGTTCCTACCTTAACAAGGAGGCTCCTCCCGGAACTGTTCAAAAGAGGACACTCGGATAGTTCTGTAGCGCTTTGCGCACGCTGTTCAAATTTGCACAGACGGCTAAACCCCTGTTCCGTATATCCCACGATGTCGCGCGTAGAAGTTTGGAACGCCTTGGTACTGGGTAAAGAGGAGAAGCTAATGCACAAATTGATGGTTGGCAAAATTTGGATCGCAGGGATATACGCTTCTCATAGGGCGCGCACGCCAACGCCGGTCGCTCCCATGCTCGCGCTTGCTCCTGCCGAAGTTCCCCTGGAAACAATCTCAGACCCAAGAGAGCTCAAGTGATCTTCACCGGCTTAGAAGTGGAAGCCAAGCTCCGCCGTGTACGACCGCGGTGTCACGAAGTGCGTTCCGCTAAAGGTGGACAGGAAGTTGTAGAGCGCCGTCTTGTTCGTCAAGTTGATGGCGGTGAGGCGCAGACTCCACTTGAAGCGGTCACCGTGGAACAGGTTGTCGTCGCCGACGCTCATGTCGAATAGGTTGCGCGGTTTTACACGCGACGGATTGTGATCGGGGTTATTGGTACCATTGGCTGCAAGATTCAGCAGCGTTGAGCCTTGAGGCGTGGTTAGGGGGCAACTGGTGATGGGGATGTTGATTGTGGCGAATGTATTGCCGCAAAAAAGCCCGATCGCCGCTTGCTGAGCTCCGTCCAGGGGAGTGCCTCCATTTGCCCCGATGGCTGTCTGGAAATCGGTAACCAGGGGGTTGCTTGCGACCAGGCCGCTATCGTACCTCCAGTTGAAGGCCAGCCACGGCAACGTCTTCCACGGCTGGTATTGAAAATGGGTTGTCTGATTGAAGGCCTGGTCGTGGTCGATGCGGAAGACTGATCCACCTTGGCCCACTGTTGCGCCGAGTCCACCCACTTGTGGCGGGAAGTACCGCGCCCTGACGTGAGCGAGCACCACGAGTGCTGTAAATCCATGAAAATTCGGCATGCTGACACGCACGGAAGGGCCGTCAATCTTCGAGTTTTTCCAGGCGATAGGGAAGAAGATGGGCGTGTTGCCGAACGCGCTGAAGTCATACGCGTTGTGCGTATACTTCCACAAGTAATCGGCGTCCACCACCACGTACTTTCCAAAAGCTTGCTGAAAGCCGGCATTGAACTGGTTGCGCTGGCCGGAGCGGATCGGCGCCTGTAAGTTCGCGCCACCGATGACGTCGACGATGACTGGGTTAGCTGCGCCCAGGCTCGCGAGAATCAGGTTCTCATTGAATGGCGTCTCCAGAATGCGCGAATACGAAACGCGCAGGACCGAGTTGGTCTTCTTGACATTGTAGGCAAAGCCCACGCGAGGCTGCGGTTGACTATCGTGCACGACCCCGCGATAGAGATCCTCGCGGAATCCCAGATTGAAGGCCCAATTGCCCACGCTGATCGTGTCTTGCAAGTAGAGCGCTAGCTCCTTGACATCTGCGCGGCCGCGGAACGGAAACAGCGAGCTTTGCGTACCGCTGCATCCGTCGTTAGGCGATGGCGTTGCTCTGGTCAGGTCGAAGCAGCCCAGAATGGGCACAAATGGGACGGTGGCGTTAGGATTGGTATTATCATTTCGTTGAAACCCGCTTCCAGCACACTGACTTGGATCGTTCAGAGCGATATCTCGAACGGGATTGTTGCTCGCATCCAGACAAGGCGAATTGAAAACGGGATCTGTAACACCGAAGTTGAAATTCTCGGTCAGGAACGTATGTTGAAACGTGACGCCCGCCTTGACGTTGTGCCTGCCCTTCACGTAAGACACGTCCGTGCGAAGTCCCGCGTTGGTCAACTTTCTTTGCTGATTGAGTGTTGCAGATGAACCGCCGGGAATGACTCCCGTGCCGTCCGCAAACACGTTTCCGCTCGGGTAGTAATTAAATCGATCCTGGCGGACGAAACCGCCGAAGGTGAACAGCGTCGTCGTGCTGATCAGTCGGGTCCACACCGGCGCGATGTTAAACGTCTTGATCTGCGCACGCTGGTCTTGCGCGGGCAGTTGAAGCCCAGTAAGGGGGTCGGGTACTCCCGCGTTCAGATTATCGATCGTATTTGGTGTCTGGAACCACGAGCGGGTGTATTGAAAGTTCGTGTGGATCGAATCCACGCTGGTTACGTTGTAATCGACGCGGTCAAACAGATTCTCCTCGTTGCCCTTGTCGTGGATGGCGTGAAGTTCCGGTGGGTCGAGAAACCGGCTGCTGTTCAATCCGTTCGCAGCAATAAAATTCCCCCATTTTTGGCCGCCGAAGGCCAGCCGGAAGCCACCACTGACTGAACCGAAACTGCCATACGAAGAGTACACAGTGCCCCGTGGCTTGGTCACCCCTAGGCCGGATTGTGTGGTCACTTTAATCACCAGGCTAGTTTTTCCGCCATACTCTGCTGGTGGCCCTCCGGAGACAGCTTCGAGCGACTGAATCGAGTCCAATGGAATCTGGTTGGAGAAGACTTTGCTCTGTTGGTCTGTAATGGGTTGCCCATCCACCGAGAACGAATTCTCGGCGTGGTCGCCGAGCCCGTGAAACAGGCCGTTCGAGTCCGCCACAACGCCTGGCGTCGCCAGCGTAACCAGTGAACTTACCGAAGATGACTGGCTTTCTAGTGGCATTCTGTCCGTCAGCGTCGTGTCTACGTCTGTATGAAAGCTCGGGTCCTTCTCGACCAAGTCTCCACCGTTCGCTTCGACGGTGATGCTGGTGGCTGCCGTGCCGATCTTCAGGCTGATCTGGACCGTGATAGGCACACTCGAACGCACGTCCACGTCCTGCGAATAAGAAGTGAACCCCGTCGCCGTCACCGTCAAATGATACGGGTTGAACGGCACGTTCGAAAAATGAAAGCTCCCATCGCTCCCCGTGGTGGTCTGTCGTTGATAGCCGGTCACGGGAAAGCTGATCTCGACCGTGGCCCCGGCAATGACTCCTCCGGACGGGTCTTTCACCACGCCATCAATCGAGCCGGAATTTCCCAGCTGCGCCCAGCTGGATTTTGCGCAGATCAGAAAGCCTAAACTCAAAACCAAACATGCGAGCCTTCTAAAACCCATTTGAATTTTTCCTCCTACCCCTAAGTTGGGATGTGTGTCTGCTGTGGTTGGAGTGGCCGCCTGGAAAAAGGGCGGTTGCACCGCCTAAATCGTGGGGTCGGTGCCATGGAGAACGGAGCAGAAGTAAATTATGCGATAGGCGGAGCGCGGGAAGGCGAATCGTGGAAGAAAAGCTCTTGGTGAATCGTTACAACGAACGGCTGAACATATCCAGTTGCAAGAAGAGGACTTACCAGTGATGTCGTTCCTGCTGTCGGTGCCGACCCCAGGTGCGCCGCTTGGCAAAGCTGGCAAGTTGCCTCATTCTGTCCGTCGGCGTGGGAGTGAGTCAGGCCCTGGGCGGCGAACAGTGCGAACAAGACGGCCAGGGTAAGAGTCAACACCCTGACTGCATTGCTTCTCGCGTTGTGCTTTCCAAGCATCTCGATCTTTGGGGCTAACCTAGCCATCTTTTTGACGCTGGGGCTCTTCCGTAGTGAGCCACCTACGTCTTGCGGAATCCGCCCACAAGTGCGTTCAACCGCTGTACCTCCAGATAGTATCATCAACCGACGAGGGCGTGAAGAAGATGGCGCGTACGATCAAACAGAAAGAGAAGCTCCTGAACCGCATCAGGAGAGAGGAACTCACCGACTTTGTGAATCGATATCTGAGGCAGATGGAGTCAGCTCCCCGCGGACTTCCCCTAACCCGCCGGCTTATCTAATACCGCAACTGTTCAAAATTGAACAGACAAGCTGGTCTGCCGGAATTAAGGTAAATAAGGAAAAATAGATCTCCTAGCGACTCAAGAATGACTTTGACTGTGGTCTCGGCAACTCCGGGTACAGGCTTCGATGGCAAGACTGGCACAGAGCGAAGTCCAATCTGATCTGCGGAGAATCCGTTCGGATAGCGGGGATATTCACAGACGCCGGGCCGTTAGCGTCCTCTTCATCCACCGCGACGCGGACGTAGCAGACGCCTGTCTGGAAGAGCTCAAGAAAGCGAAGTTCAGCGTAAGGGCCGATTTTGTTTTGACCATAGCGCAATGTGCGCATCAGCTCCGCTCCCAATCTTACGATGTGGTCGTCGCCGAGTATCCCAGCCCGAGTTGCAAAGGACCGCAGGCTTTGCAACTCCTTCGTCAAACGGTGCAGGAGATTCCCCTGCTCTTCTTGACCACCGCCATGGCAAGTGAATCCATCGCGCAGCTAAATGCCGATGGTGTCTTTGATTGCGTTGATCGCCAGCATCTCGCTCAATTGCCCCTGGTGGTTCGCCGAGTTTTGAATGAAAGAAAACTGCGCACCGAGCTGGAAGAAGCCGGGAAAGCCTTGCGCCATTCCCAATCGCTGTATCGAGCGCTGGTGGAGAACCCCGCGTACGGAATATGCCGGTGCGATGCGGAAGGAAAGTTTCTCGACGTCAACCAGGCGCTCTTGACGATGCTTGGTTATGAAACCAAGGCAGAACTGTTGGCGGCGAACCACACGTTCAAAATCGCCCTCGATCTTGGTCACGGAGCGCCGTTGGCAGGATGCTCCCAAGAGTCAGTGAGAATCGAGCCAGTCGAAGTTGAGTGGAAGCGGAAAAACGACACGACACTGAAAGCCAGGCTGAGCGGGCGCGGCGTTTATAACGAGAATGGGGATTTCGCCAGCTATGAGATCATTGTTGTTGACGTCACCGAACAACGCGCGCTTGAGGATCAGTTGCGCCGCCAGGCATTCAGCGATTCGTTGACTGGCTTGGCCAACCACCGCCGTCTCTTCGATGTGCTGCAGGCGGAGATCTGCCGGACAGACCGAACCGGGCGGGAGTTCTCTCTATTGTTGCTGGACCTCGATGGACTGAAAGAGATCAACGATCGATTTGGGCATCTCGTGGGAAACCGCGCACTGTGCCGGCTGGCGCAGATCCTGATTGACTGCTGCCGGTCCGTAGACACTGCCGCGCGGCAGGGCGGGGACGAGTTCGCTCTGGTTCTGCCGGAAACAGGCGCAGACGCCGCTACACTGGTGGCATGGCGAATTTGCGATCTTCTTGCGAAAGATGGCGAGGAACCAGCGCTGTCCGTGAGCGTAGGCGTTGCCAGTTATCCGAAGGATGCCGAAACCACCGCAACGCTGCTCTACGCAGCCGACAGGGCTCTCTATGCCATGAAACAAAAGCGCTCAAAAGCTGCTCGTGCGGGGCACGTCGCATAATCCCTCTACCGGTATTCAAACGCCGAGTTTTCAGCTCTGCCATTGTGTGCATGGCGGCTTGCGTCAATCGTGCAGCACCACACTCAACAGAGAAGTGTTGATCTGCAGACCGCCGTTGTATTTGATAAAACCCAGCTTTCTGAACTTGTTCATAAAAAAATTCACCCGCGACCGCGTTGTGCCGACCATTTCCGCCAGCATTTCTTGCGATACTTTGGGAAGTAATCCGTGTGGCTTGTCTTCCTTGCCGTAACGGGCAAGCAATAGCAGAGTGCGCGCGAGCCGTTTCTCGCTTGAGTTGAACAGCTGATCGATCAAGTCCTCCTCGATTCGAATGTTCCGTGCCAGCATGAAACTGATGAAGCGGTCAGAGAGGGCATGCTGCTGATGAAGCACCTTGAACATTTCACCCTTCTCGATGATGAGCACAGTGCTGGGCGTAATCGCCTTAGCCGATCCCATGCGAACGGACTGACCTGCCAGGCAGCCTTCACCAAAGAAATCTCCTGGTCCCAGAATGGCGACAACCGCCTCTTTGCCTGCTTCATTAACGACGGAGAGCTGTACCCCGCCTTCTTGTAAGTGCATTACGCTCTTGGCGGCGTCCCCTTGAGAGTAGACGATCTCCCCCCTCTTGAACTCCTTGATTTTTCTCGCCACCCCAGCCGAATCGAGAAAAGCCTGGGCGCTGAAGGAGACCTTTTTGCCGGATCTGAGCATGGATTTCTTGTTAATGGAAACCGTAATTCCTTTCATAACAATCCGCCATCAAAACATAACCTAGCAAAAAGCCGCAAACCGATGCAAGACTTTCTTGACGACATGGTGTATCGCGAAGAGCACAGTCAAGCCTTGGCCCCGCGAAGCTGCAAGCGAACGTTCCCAAGCATTGACGCCCTCCTTTACAGATCAGGTGCGGGATACGAAACCCGTGCCCGCCGCATCCAATCTTCAAGTACAGTAGAGACTGAAGAGAGTAAGGAGCCCAGAAAGAATGAGTGAAGTCATTTCGTTGGCGACAGAAAGCAAACGTAAGCGGCTAGGATCGTGTTCGCTGGTGATATGTGCGTGCGCCACGCTGGCCTTGCCCATGGCTGCGCAGCGTCAAGGTCCACTGCCTCCGCCTCCCGGCACTGCGATGCCTTCCAGCGCGCCCGCGGAGCCCGCAAAGACAAGTGCTCCCCGGCAAGAGGCGTCCTCCCACATCACCACTGACGCGCCAGCGGTTCCCGTGCAGCAAATCATCCAGAAATTCACCGAGCACGAGGATGAATTCCGCAAGGAGCGCGAGAATTACACCTACACGCAATTCGTTATTATGCAGACGATCGATGACGACGGCCAGCCGGACGGAGAGTACCGCCTGACCAGTGACATTCTCTTTACGCCGTCTGGCAAGCGCTACCAAAAAGATGTCTTTGCTCCAGTTTCGACTCTCAGTCGCATTCAAATGACCCAGGAGGATTTTGACGATATTGAAAAAGTGTGGCCGCTGGTGATGACCCCGGGCGAATTGCCCAAGTACGACGTCAAGTATGTGGGCCGGGAGCAGGTCGACGAAGTAAGCACCTATGTTTTTGACATCACGCCCCTGAAGATGGAAAAACGCCAGCGTTACTTCCAAGGGCGCGTCTGGGTGGAAGACAAGGATCTGCAGATTGTCAGAACCAGAGGCAAAGCCACCGGTTTGCTGAAGAAGAAGGACGAGCAGGCCTTCCCGACTTTCGAGACCTTTCGAGAGAATATCGAGGGCCACTTCTGGTTCCCGACTTACACGCGAGCCGACGACGTACTGCACTTCAAGACTGGTCCTGATGTGCGCATTCGCGTCTCCGTTAAATATACGGACTACAAGCGGTTCGGCTCCACCATCAAGATTGGAAAGCCGACGCAGGTGGACCCCGAGAAGCCATAAGGCCGGTGAACCGCGCGCGAGGCCTAACGTCTGCTGAGCCAGACGAGCGTAACCCCGACACAAACGATGAAAACGCCGAGCCAGCGCTGCGGGCTTATGCGTTCGTGCAAGAACAGCATCGCGCCAAAGGCTCCTGCGGCGTAGCTCAACGCCGTCACGGGAACGACGAAACTCACGTTCTCAATGGAAAGCATCGCCAAGAGCGAGAAGAACGCCAGCGTCATCATCGCGATTCCCATCCACATCCAGCCCACGCGCATCGCGCGGAAAACAAAACGAATGAGCGCGGCCGGCCGGAAGTCGTGAACTTCGCCAACCACTTTCATGGCACGGGAAACGCAGAGCTCACCGCCGGTTCCCGCGGCAACAATCATGAAAAGGAATAGAAACTCGCGCACGTTTACGCCTTCTCCGTGGTTCGCGGATGCGTGTGCCCGACAACAAAAACGCCGACGCAAATGACAAATATTCCGATCCACCGAAGGAGAGGCACAGCTTCTCCCAGGAGGAAATAGCCCAGCAGGGCGACCACCGCGTAGGAAAATGACGAAGCTGGCTGAACGTAGCTGTAGTCCGCCCAGGTGAGAACCAGCATGTAGGCTACAAAGAAAGTGAGCAGGCAGGCGATCCCCAGCCAGATGTAGCCCGAAGTGATAACGCTGGCGAAAATATGTAAAATGTCCCCCGGCGCCCAGTTCTTGGCGGAGCCAACTCTCTTCATTCCTTTACTAAGCAGGACGTTGCCGAGAGGAGCGAATAAAACGATGAACAGAATGAGAGCATAGGTTTTCAGGTGCAAGCCTGGAGAATCTTTCATATGGTTTCTGCTTCGTCTCTCGCATACTTAACGAGCGCCGCGTCCCGTTGCCGAGTCCTTGCCCGCGAGGTCCGCGAATGGATGTCTTCGGACGTCAGGAAGTGAACAATCCCGAAACGTTGTCAACGCCTCGTAGATCGCTCAAAAATTATCTTACAGGATGTCTTGCCGGGACCAAAGCCCCGCCACCGAAATGGCTGATTTTTTGTTATGCTTTTTCTACCGTACAGGCCATTCAAGTCACGTCTTATTGTCGAGGGAGGAGCGTGACATAATCTTAGTGTGCGAGGTGCGACGATTTCGAAAGCCGCCGATTATCTTTTTCTCGCCTTTGCTATCGCACCCTTCGTGTACTATTTGCTCGTCCTGCATAGTTCCTTCCGTTTTTTCCGGAGCTCGAAAGATCATTCCTCCAGGAAATTGGATTTTGCTCCGCCGGTCAGCAATTTGAAGCCCGTCCGGGGATTAGACCCCGAAGCATACGAAAACTACGCGAGTTTCTGTCGGCAGGACTATCCGAACTATGAGCTCATTTTTTGTGTCGGGGACCGCGATGACCCGGCGGTGCCCGCCTTAGAAAAATTGAAGGCTGATTTCCCCGAACGCCGAATCCGCGTGCTTTTCGGCTCCGGACGTAGCGCCATCAACGACAAGGTGGCCAAACTAGTGAGGATGGTGAACGAGGCGGAAAACGAGTTTTTGGTCATCAGCGACAGTGACGTTCGCGTTCGTCCGGACTACTTGCGCACCGTCGTCGCACCGTTGTGTGACCCGAAAGTCGGCTGCGTGACCTGCTTCTACGTATCCATCCACGATGAAACCTTCGCGCAACATCTGCAGTCCATCGGCATGTATTCTGACTTCTATCCTGGAATTCTGGTCGCTCGGCAGTTGGATGGAATCAAGTTCACTCTGGGACCTACCGTTGTTACAACGCGTTTGCACCTTGCCGGATTCGGCGGATACGAAGCGCTTGAAAACAAGCCCGCCGATGATCTTCTGGTTGGCCGTTTGATCGCGCAACAAGGTTTGAAAGTCGAATTGCTTCCCTACGTGGTGCAGACCGTACCCGACTATGATTCGCCTCGCGCGCTCTTTAGCAAGCGGCTTCGTTGGATGACCGTCATGCGGCACATGCGTCCTTGGGGACATGTGGGACTTGCTTTCACCCAGGGATTGCCATGGTGTCTGGCCATTGTGCTGACTCACTCCCGTGCAATTGGCCTCGCCTACGTCGCCGCCTATCTGGTTTTTCGCGTGGCGATGACGTGGCTGATCGGCGTCTGGGGATTGCAACAGAAAGGACTCTGGAAGTGGATGCCGCTCATCGTGGTCTGGGACGCCACCGCCTTTGTTATCTGGCTGTTATCCTTTGGACGCAGCAGAATACGGTGGCGTAACGTCGACTACAGGATTCAAGAGGGTATGCTCGTACCTGCTGCCCCAAGTCCTGCGCAAAGTCCACCTCAATGAATGCTCGGCCGAAGAGGCTCCTACGCCTTCTTGGCTCTTCCTACCGCGGAAGTCGCAAGATCCGCACGCGGTTCCGATACTGAGGATTTTCCGGGCAAACTCATCTGCATTCGCCGGTCGTTCTTTGGCGCGCGCCAGTTGACCTGCGGCAGCATGAGGGAGGCGTCCACTCTGTCGCGATACTTCATGGCGATGTTCATGAGCGAATCGAGCAGCGAATCCGAGAGGTGGTGTGGTTGCAACCCCAGGTCGATGAGCTTCGAATGCTTGGCGTTGTAATAATGCTGCTCGGCCTCGACGCGAGGATCGGGAATATGATCGATTTCCACAGTTACGCCAAGTTTCTTCGCCGCGGACTCCACCATGTGAGCCAAATCTAAAACGGAGAATTGTTCGGTGAACTGGTTGTACACGCGGCACTCGCCTTTGGCTGCGGGATTGTGGCAGGCAAGCTCGATGCACCGGACCGTGTCGCGAATGTCCAGGAAACCGCGGGTCTGACCGCCCTTGCCGTAAACCGTGAGCGGCTGGCCGATGGCTGCCTGCACGCAAAAACGATTGAGGACCGTGCCGAACACGTCGTCGTAATCGAACCGGTTGATCAGCGCTTCATCAAGGGCGGTTTCGTCCGTCATTGTTCCATAGACCACGCCCTGATTCAGGTCCGTGGCGCGAATCCCCCAAATCTTGCAGGCGAACATCATGTTGTGGCTGTCGTGCACCTTGGAGAGGTGATAAAAAGATCCGGGCTGCTTCGGGAAGGGAACTACGTCCTTGCGCCCGTTGTGTTCGATGGCGATGTAGCCTTCTTCGATGTCGATGTTGGGCGTGCCATATTCGCCCATGGTCCCCAGCTTGACGAGGTGACAGTCCGGCAAGAATTCGCGCATGGCGAAAAGTACGTTCAGTGTTCCGACGACGTTATTGACCTGCGTGAAGACCGCGTGCTTGCGGTCAATCATCGAATAGGGAGCAGACCGCTGCTCCGCAAAATGCACCACGGCTTCCGGCTCGAAGGATTTGAAGGCCGAAGCGAGAAAGTCGTAGTCGGCCACGTCGCCAACGAACAGCTCAATGTTCTTGCCGGTTAGGTTTTGCCACACTCTCACGCGATCCGTCAGCGGACGAATCGGAGTCAGCGTTTGCGCGCCAAGCTCGTGGTCCCAAAGGCGTCGCAAAAAGTTGTCAACAATAGCGACCGAATGGCCCCGCTGCGACAGATAGAGAGCTGTGGCCCAACCGCAATAGCCGTCCCCACCGAGCACGGCAATCTTCATGTACCCTCCTTCGGGCAGATTCCTTTCAGATTTCTACGGCAGTCCGAACTGCGGGTGACTCTCCTTAGATGCGCAGCCGGACAAACAGGGGTACTGAGCAAAAGTGCTTTGGACTGGACTTTCTTTTTTTACCTGTATATCCAGGGCTTTGCAAGCGGGTTTTTGGAAACTGCTGACAAACGTGGCATCCCGCCCGCCCCGCCGGCGTGCCCTAACGGATGGTTGGTGAGAACAAGTTTCCCGCCCCCAGCAGCGACGATTTCGAGATGCTCGGGGCCAACCATATCTTTGAATGGTTGGAGCTTTGGCTGGTAGGTCACAAGATAGCAGCGTTGCGAGTCGAGCCAAAGCCTTTTGAATCGCGCGTCGTCGATGAAAACGTCCGGAGCGCCCGGCGCATAAGAGCCGTATTCAAGATTGTGGTACCGGCCATTCAGAATGAGCGCATCTCGGTCCAGGTAAAACGCAATGGAAGATAGGCTCCATAAATTTCGGTCAATGATCAGTTTGCCCTCTGGTGATTTCGCGAGAACCTCGGCCAGTGGCCGCGAGGACAGAAATGGATCGAATACCACCATCGCCAGACGCGCTGCGTGGTAAAACACCACCATCATTAGCGCTGCTGCCAGGAAAGAGCGTAGGTCGACCCATCGCGCAGTTGTAATGGCGCCTGCAAGCAAGGCGATCGCAGCGACCGCCAGGGGAAGGCGCAGATAAGCAAAGGAATCGAGGGTAAGGTCCATCATGTGGCCCAGGGAGAGCGAATAAGCACCGGGATGATGGCCGAGCGCGGAAGAGATGTCACCCGGCGCTGGAACGTTTCGCACTAGGAAAAAAATGGTGAGGCATGCGAGTCCCCCAACGCCGGCAACCACGGAAAGAACACGAGTTCCGCGCCGGATCCAATCACCGCCCGCAGCCATTGCTGAGCCAAGTAGCAAAGCCAGCGCGGGATAGCAGGGCATCGAGTAATATTCCTGCGTCGTCGAAAAAGCGAAGAAGCCGAGGATACATCCGATCCAGCAAATCGCCAGCAGGCGTACACGGCCGGCGCGGTCGATCGGTTTAAAAGAGAGCTTTGCGACTGCGGGGAAATAAACGCTCCAAGGAAAAAGCCATAGGAAATGAAGCAGCCAGAACCAGAGCCGAGGGACTGTATTGTAATCGTGCGGGTATCGCAAGTTGAGGAAGCGGAGAACCTGCTCATTGATGAGGTAGAACCACAGAAAGCCGTGATATTCGCCCGGACCGCTGTGAAGCGAAAGAGAGAAATAAGGTGGATTTCGAATTGTAGCCAGAATGTGCCAGGGTGCCGCTACGAGGAGTGCAATGAAGAATCCGCTGATGGGGCGCAACCGCTTCCAGGTGCGAGCCACAAAAAATTGCTTGGTCACGAAGAGATACAGTACGCCTGTGGCGATCGGAAATACCGCGCCAATCAAACTCTTTAGAAGAACCCCAGCTCCCAGGCTGACGGCGAGAACGCATGCCCAGAATCGCGGGCGCGGCTCCTCTTCATCTAGGACACGCAGGAATGCCCACATCGCTAGAGCGATGGTGAGCGTCAAAATCACATCGGAGATAACCACTCGGGTAAACAGGAAGAGGCCAACACAGGTTGCCATGCACAACCCTGCACATAATCCTGCTTTCCGTCCGAAAGCCCATGCACCGAAGGCGCACGTTAGGCAGGCCAATCCGATCGCGGCAAGCGCGAAAGGAATGCGCGCGGCCCAATCATGAACTCCAAAAATCCCGAAAGAAATCGCCATGGGCCAGTAATACAACGGTGGTTTCTCGAGCAGGGCGATGCCATTCAGCCGCGGCGTTATCCAATCACCGGTTGCAAGCATCGCTCGCGCGGTTTGGGCCATCGCCGCATCCGTGTCGTCCATCAAAGACGGCGGAGAAACGATGCAGCCGAGATAAATCGCCGCAGAGAATAGAGTCACAAGCAGGCAGATGGATATATTGCTTGTTAGCAATGGTCCGTGCACTAAAGGATTTTGAGTAGAAATGAGGCGCTCCTCGAAGCGGCAATCTGTTCAAAGGCCATCTCGATGCACTTTGGAAACTTCACTGTCAAGATGTTTTGACGGCATCTCTGGATCCGCACGGGCGGTAGAATCACGGACTCATCGGGCCACCCTTCGATTCGGCGGCCGTCAGATGGATCAAAAAGCCTAATGAAAAGGCTCAGCAAAGGCGTAGCCGTTCAGCGCGACAGCATCAGCAAACTCCGTGGATAATAGGGCATCGCGCTCGGTATCCCAATCGAATTCCCAAGAGGAATAGCGAGTTCGCAGCTCCTTCGTGCCCTTTCCAGGGTGTGCCACTAGTTCGACGTGCGGTCTCCCCATGCAAGCTGCGGCATGGAGCTCGTCGGAGAGAATGGCAGCAGTGTTGTTGCCGGCGTGAGCAAGGCCCAGACAGGCAAAAAATCCGTCAACTTGTTGCGCCCGGCGCCACGAAAGACTCTGAAGCGCCAGCCCACCAACAGACTTCTTGATAATGCGCAGCGTGGGACACCAAGGTACGCGAATCCGCCGGATGCCGTGTTCCTTCGCCTGATTCAGGCACAATTCCCAAATGCCAGCCAGAACATGCACGTGCTGGTGACTGTCCAGATGGGAAAGTCTCCGCGGGTCAACACCATTATCCGCGCAGAGCAGCAACTGTCGCTGAATCTCGGCGGCGATCGCTACCCTGATTGCCTGCCCTCCAAGCAATAGTTGCCTTGCCAGATGCTTCCAATTGGGAATAAGCCGCCCATCGGTCGACCACGGTTCGCCAACTAAAGTTAAATGTAGCCCCACGTGCAGCCCTTGATCCATGAGTTCAACCATCTTGTTCCACTCAAGGGATTGTCCTGTGGGACAAAACGATATGCCCTGCACGCGCCTCCGTTCGACGCATTGCAGTATGCCGCGGTCAATATCCGAGTGCAGCCCAAAATCATCGGCGTTGACCAGCAAGCGGGCGCGACGATCGTCGCCGTTCACGCTCGCCTAATCCTTGCGCACAGCGGCGCGTACGTCGCTGTCAAGCCCGGCTGGTCCCAGGGAAACTGTCGCAGAACTCGTTATGGGAATTGTATCCCCGGGGATCAAGTCCATAACCACGAACGCCGGCCGCGCGCGGACTTGCTCGAGGATCAACAACGTGTAGCGCCCCAAGATTCCAAGCGAGGCAAGCACGCAACCGCTAAGGAAAAAGATGGCGGTAATAAGATCCGTAAAACCAGCTACGACGCTATCCCAGTGCAACAGCTTCCACGCGAAGTGGCCCGCGCCGAACAGGAATGAAATGAACGAGATCGTCATGCCCAGCCAGAACACCAGTCTAAGTGGCACAGTGCTGTAATCAAAAAGTGCTTTGCGCGCCATGCGTAACAGCATTCGGTACGAATAGGACGGGGTCCCGTGCAGTCGCTCTGCCTGGTTGAATTCCAATCTCGTTTGGTGGAAGCCGAGCGAAGGAATCAGACCCCGCAGGAATTTTTCGCGCTCCGGAATATTCATCAGCACACTGACCACCCGCCGACTGAGCAGCCGGAAGTCCGAGGCATTCGGCACGATAGGTGTGTCCGAAATATGGTTGAAAAGTCGATACGCCAGCATTGAAAACAGCCCACGTTTCACACCCGAGGGGTCAGAGCGGACCATCTGAACCACGTCGGCACCGCGTTCGTGGGCCTCCACCATACGAGGAATTTCACCCGGAGGATGTTGCAAGTCGGAATCCATCATGATGACGGCATCCCCCGAGGCATATGCAAGTCCCGCAGACAGGGCGGCTTGATGGCCGAAATTCTTGCTGAGGCGGACGTATCCGACCGGCGTCCCACTCGTGCGAATTTCATGCATTTTTTCCACGGAGTCGTCGGAGCTGCCGTCGTCAACGAACAAGATCTCCGTGTCCCAGTGTTTGATTTGGCTCGCGGCAGTCCGCAGTTCTTCGACTAGGACAGCGAGGTTGTCGGCCTCATTGTGCACCGGGATGACCACCGTCAATCGCCGCTTCCGCATAGTAGTTTTGATTTCCACTCGATTCTTCTTATTTGCAACGGCGAAGCATGAATCCAGGAATTTCTGCCGCCCTAACAAAGTATAGCAACTCCATTCCTGGAAAGTCCCAGAGATTTACGCGTTCTGTGATGGTTTTTGCGCGTCGTGCAACTGGGACGCCCGAAGCAGTTCTTCCAGCGAATATCGGAAGAATTGTTTCGGACGCATTAATTCACATGGACCTGCAGGGTGCGTATCAACGTACTTGCTCCATTCCAAAAAATCTGGACGCCAATGCAAACGAGCAGAAAGGAAGAAAGCCGCAAAATAATGCTCATGCCGCTTTCGCCGATGACGGCGGCGAGGCGGTCCGAGAATCCATAGCAAAGATAGATACTTACGGCTACCAGAGCGGAACCAATCACCGCAGCGAGAATCGCGAGGAGATTCGGGCCGAGGTGGTGCGGCTCA
>Ga0137404_10001131_pt1 | contig 17391 bp, 14 predicted proteins | sample CZOMad2_1_16fung_FD_108285 | JGI IMG/M metagenome (GOLD analysis project Ga0137404, IMG submission 108285) | Vadose zone soil fungal communities from Angelo Coast Range Reserve, California, USA - CZOMad2_1_16fungal (Illumina Assembly) | ecosystem: Environmental > Terrestrial > Soil > Vadose...
AATATTGATTACGCCGGGCGTGACGTTGGGCTCGCTAGGGGTGATCATGCTCGATGAGCGCCTGTTTGAAATTGCCAGCGCTGATCCTGAACATCCGTTGAGCGAAAGCAAGGCCAAAGGTGTAGCCGATGCATTGAGACGCCAGGACATGTTTGAAGAGATTAAAGTTGAACCACGCGAGGAAGATGTCTAGCGTGGCACTTGCTCAATAGTTGAGAGTACAAGCTTCAGCTTACGCGCACCTTCAGGTGGAACAACCTGAAGCTTGAAGTCCAAACTCTTCGAACAACAGTCAATTTCTCTTGAACAACTTCAAAACCATTGCGTGAACTCTCAATATGAACAAACTTTTGTCGATGAACGCGTAGTTATTTCTGTGGGTGACATCACGCTTGAAAAGGTCGACGCGATCGTCAACGCAGCCAATTCCTCGCTGCTGGGCGGGGCAGGCGTTGATGGCGCGATCCATCGAGTTGGTGGGCCAGCAATCATCGAAGCATGCCGAAAAATTCGGCGCACAACTCATCCGCATGGCCTGCCTACAGGTGAAGCCGTAATCACAACCGCCGGTGAACTGCCGGCGCGACATGTCATTCACACCGTTGGGCCAATCTTCGGACAGCACCAAGGGCAGGAAAGAGAACTGTTGGCTGCGTGTTATCAAAACTGCCTGCTGCTGGCTGCGCAAAACAGCCTCACGACTATTGCGTTCCCGGCAATCTCGACCGGCGCATACGGTTATCCACCAGACGAGGCGTCAGAGGTTTCATCCGCTGCAATAGCAAAATTTCTTGTCGAAGACTCAACTCTGCAGCAGATACGCCTGGTTTTCTTCCGATCTCAGGACGCGGAAACTTTTCTTCACCACCACAAATTCGCCTGAGCGCCGAACTGTGTTATAAGAGCCGCTTTGTTTTTGGCCGAAGCGGGCGCTCCGTGTGTGGTCATGACTTACATTGCGTAACCTAGCGGTTTCCTTCGCGACTTTTGCGGTCGCTCTAATGATTTAACCGCACAGGGCATAAAGAGCTCGCAAAGAAACCCCAGACTATGATTGAAACCATCGAAAAACTGAACAACAAATCGGAACCTCACCCACTGCCGTCGCCTCTTGAACCGCTAGGGAAAATTTCCTGGAATTACTGGTGGAGCTGGTCGCGGGACGGCGCCGGTTGCTTTCGCGAGCTGGCCCCTGCGATTTGGGAAGAGTGTGAACATAATCCACGTCTTTTGTTGTCGCGAGTCTCTGAATACCGGCTCGCTGAGATGGCCAACGATCCGGTCTACTGCGAACGAGTAAACAAGCTGGCAAACGACTTTGATGAATACATGGGCCTGGGCGAAACGTGGTCGAACCCGGGAAGCGAAGCGCGCATCACGTCGGAACATCCGGTTGCATACTTCTGCGCTGAGTTTGGCGTTCATAATTCGCTGCCGCTTTATTCGGGCGGCCTCGGCATACTTGCCGGCGATCATTTGAAGTCGGCAAGCGATCTTCGCCTGCCTTTGGTAGCGATTGGCCTGCTTTATCGTCAGGGATACTTTCGCCAGCGGTTGAATCGGGAAGGTTGGCAGCAGGAAGCTTACCGGGAGACTGATCCCGAGATATTGCCGCTTCACCTGGTCAAACGTGAAGACAGTTCTCCATTGTTAATTGAAGTTTTGATTCGCGATCGTGCGGTGCAGGCACAGGTGTGGCGCGCCGACGTCGGCCGCGTGGCGCTGTATTTACTGGATACCAACATTGCGGCGAATGCTGAGACAGATCGTTGGGTGACCGGCCACCTTTATGGTGGCGATCGCGAGACGCGGATTGTCCAGGAGATGTTACTCGGCATCGGCGGTGTGCGTTTATTGCGAAGCCTGAACATTGAGCCGCATGTCTATCACCTTAACGAAGGCCATTCTGCCTTCCTAACGCTGGAGTTGGCACGCTTGACGATGCACTCGCGCGGCTTGAGTTTTGCCGAAGCAATGCCACTGGTGCGCGAGCGCTGCGTGTTTACCACTCACACACCGGTTGCGGCCGGCAACGACGAATTCGCGGTTGACTTGATTGAGCGTTCGTTTGGATCTACTTACGAAGAGCAGTTAGGTCTTAGTCACGAAGAGTTCCTTGGTCTTGGCCGCCTGGATCCAAAAAACACTACCGAGCCGTTTGGCCTAACGCCGCTGGCGCTGCGTCTGTGCCGTTCGACAAACGGCGTTAGCCGCAAACATGGCGAGGTTTCACGAGCGCTATGGCAAAAGCTTTGGCCTGAGAAAACTCTGAACGAAGTTCCCATTACGCATGTTACCAATGGGGTGCACGCGCCCACCTGGGTGGCGCCAACGATCAGGGCGCTTTACGAAAAATATGTTGGAAAAGATTGGGCCAACAAGCTCTGGCATCGTGCAGAGTGGGAACAAGGCATTGCGCGCTTGCCCGATGAAGAGTTGTGGGCGGCGCATTCGCTGCTGAAACAGCGACTGGTCGCTTTTGTTCGCGACCGTTCATTTCAAGCGCGCGTGAATCGCGGCGAGACGGTCGAGTATGCCCAAGCAGCACGCAGCATGTTTGATCCTAACGTGCTGACGATTGGCTTCGCGAGGCGAGTGGCCGGTTACAAGCGCTGGAGTTTGTTATTAAAGGACACCGAGCGGCTGCTTAAAATCATTGATAATGACGAACGGCCGGTTCAATTCGTTTTTGCTGGTAAGGCCCATCCGCAAGACTCGGAAGCGAAACTGGTTTTGCAACAAGTCGCAAGATGGGAGCATGACGGTCTTCTGAAAGACCGCGCAGTTTTTATTGACGACTATGATCAGGAAGTTGCGCGCCAGTTGGTGCAGTCGGTCGATGTTTGGTTGAACGTTCCCCGGCGGCCGCTCGAAGCATCTGGAACCAGCGGCGAAAAAGTCGCGATGAACGGTGGCTTGAACCTGTCGGTGCTGGATGGCTGGTGGCTCGAGGGCTACGACGGCGCCAATGGATTTGCTATTGGCAATGGTGCCGAATCGTCCCCCGACGCTGATGCGAGCGACACAGAATCGCTGTATCGCACGCTCGAGCAGGAAGTTGTTCCCGTTTTTTATGATCGCGACAGCGAAGGACTGCCACGAAAGTGGATCTGGATGATGAAACGATCGATTACCACACTGGGGCCCGAGTTTAACAGCAACCGCATGGTTGCCGAGTATGCCCTGCGCATCTACAGCTAAACGCCTGCTCGGCTAGTAACCCCAATCGCTACTTCACCAGTAATTGTTCGTCGGTCAGCGTATGTTAGACTACCCCTCTGCGCTGCTGACGTTCGTGCCGACGCAGTTTGTCATCCTCTTATTAGCACCGTCGCTTTAGCGCGGAGGTTCCGAGCCGGACGGAACCGGAAACCGTTTAAGCGGTTTCTCTTTGGGAGCGTCTTAAAATCACCGGGCTAAGGCCGCGGTGCTAATGAGAAAACGATTAGGTTTTGAAAACTGCATCACTGCCATGAGGTTCCGCCTCCTGAAAACTTCGACTGTGGTTAGCGCTTCAATTTAAGCCTTCATGAAGTACTGCACCATCTGCAAAACAAAGTACGAAGACAGTATCAGCTTCTGTCCCACGGACGGCGAAGTTCTGGAAGACGATCCGTCTTCCATCGTCGGCACCGTCCTGGATGGCCAGTACAAGATCGAAACGCTCCTTGGCAAGGGTGGCATGGGCGCAGTCTATCTGGCGCGGCATATTCTGCTGGGCGATCGCGTCGCGATTAAGATCCTGCCGCAGGAAGTAAGAACCAATGCCGAGTGGTTGCGACGCTTTCGCCGCGAGGGGCAAGCAGCGCGACGCTTTCGTCACGCCAATGCGGTCACGGTTTACGACCTGAGAACGGCCGCCGACGGCAACATCTACATGGTGATGGAGTATGTCGAAGGTCACACGCTTGATGCCGAGATAAAAAAGCACGGCCGCTTTACCGCTGCAGAAAGTTTTGAAATTCTCGAGCCTATAATGAGTGTTCTGAACACTGCCCATGCAATGGGCGTGGTCCATCGCGATCTCAAGCCGGAAAACATCATGATTGGCAAAGCAACTACGGGCGGCGAGCCCACGATCAAGTTGCTTGACCTCGGTATCGCCAAGATGCGCGAGATTGCCGGGGTCGAAAGTAGCGGCAGCACCGAACTAACCATGGCCGGACAAGTGCTGGGCACGCCTTATTACATGTCCCCGGAACAGTGGGGAGAACCCTCGCGCGACGGCAACTTAGAGATTGACGGCCGCGCCGATATTTACAGTTTGGGATTGGTGGTTTACGAAATGATCACGGGGCGCCGGCCCTATTCGGCGGCCACCTTGCACGAACTGCGCCGGGATCATGTTTCAGTTATACCACCCCCATTGATTGATAAAGTTCCCGGGGTGCCGCGCGCCTTCAGCGATACGATTGCTCGTGCCATAGCAAAGGACCGTGTCGACCGGCCCGCGACCGCCGGTGAACTCGCGGCTGAATTGCGCGAAGCACTGGCGCACGCGCCGCACGTGCCGGTGGACCGCACTGCTCCTGACATTCCCTACGTCGAAAGTTCCTCTTCACCTACGCACGGCTCCGGCGCTGTTGATACAAAATCAGATCTAAACGCGCCGACAATCCTTACGATTGAACCGCCGTCGACTAGTCCGCAGCGTCCGGCCGCAGCGCCGCCTAAGGCAGAACCCTTCGTGACCCAGGCACCGGCAAAGCGCGCTGAGCTGGAGATGGATCTGGGGTCAAGTGTGACGGTTCCGCGGCGCCAACCTGCGATGGAAATTCCCTTGGCCCAGGAAAAGCGAGGCGGTAAAGGGTTGCTGATCGGCGGCGCCATCTTGTTGCTTGTCATTTTGGCTGTAGTTGGCGTGGGCGGCATCTTTGCTTTCAGTTGGTTCAAAAGCAAGCCAGGCGATGGTTCTGCCGCTGCGCCTGCAACGAATCCGAATTCCTCGGAAAAGCCGGCAGCCACAACAGAATTTGGCCGCTACTGGCTCGAGACTTTGCCCAATGCGTTTCTCGGTGACCCGGTGCGCGTTGCTAACTCTGTGCCCTTAAAATCCGGCGAGGCATTTAAGTTTCATTTTGAGTTCACGGAAAACGGGTTCGTATATATTGTTGGCCCAGGGGAGAATAATCAGCCGACTGCATTTCTAACTGAAAAACCCGCAGCCATTTCGGGCCTGGCAAATAACCAGGTGGTCAAGAGCGATGATTTTAGTTTTCCCAGCGGGTTCGATCATTGGCTGGAGTTGGACAAGAAGCCGGGCATCGAAAATTACACCATTATTTTTTCTACCGAGCGACTTAGCACGCCGGCGTTTTTGACTCAACAGGCAACGGGCAAACCGCTGGCGGATACTGAACAAACTGAACTGCGCGATTTTCTGGCCCAGCAGCAAACGAACACGCCAGTAACGGAACTCAATGATAAAGACTCAGCGGCGCCGTACGTCGCTTTGAAAGTCCCGGCCGCGAAGGAGCCGGCCACACCAGTAATTTTTCAAGTTAGAATCGAACATAAATAGATTTGCAATTGTATTTAGCCTGAAGGAGACGTTTCCGTGATGAAAAGCAAGACGATGTTTCTCTGTTTGGCGTTAATAGGTTTCGGCTCCGTTGCGCTGCCCGCTGTGGCGCAGCAGGATGATGACGTCCGTGGCGCATTTCTCACTACGCGTCCCCAAGCAACCAACAAAGGAAACAAACCCGCCCCCAGGGCCAGCCACCGGCGGCCGAAACCGGCGCCCGGAGCAGTCACCGCCGGTGGCACAACTTCCGGTACGTCCAGAAAAGGATTGCCCCGCATGGGTTTGGGCCTGACACTTTTTATGCGCGACTCGAATGGGTTAGCGGTTCGCACCGACCCGACTCATGCATTTCATAAAGGTGATCATGTCAGGCTCTTGCTGGAGACCAATGCGGACGGGTACTTGTATATATTCAACACTACAGACGGCGGAACTCCTGTAATGATCTATCCCGATCCGGAACTTGACGAGGCCGGCAATTACATTCAGGCCCATGTGCCTTTCGAAATTCCCTCGAGCGTAGCCGCTGAAGAAAGACTGCGGTGGTTGACTTTTGACGAGCATCCCGGCGCTGAGAAGCTTTATTTCGTGTTCACCCGCGAACCGCTTGCTGGAGCTCCCATCGAAGATGACCTGATCAGTTTCTGTCGCATTAATGCTCGAAAGTGTCCGTGGCACCCCAGCTCCGAACTCTGGGCCCAGATTCAAAAAGAGTTAAGCGAACCACCGCAAAGCTCAAAGGCTGCTGGCCTGGGAAGATCTCAAACTTCGAAGGAGCATGATGCCGCTACTCGTGGCATCGGACTTAACCGCGACGATCCGGAACCGACTTTAATAATGTTAACCGCTTCCAGCAGTAAGGCGATTCTCGTTACAACGCTCGATCTGGTCCATACCGCAGTCAGCCTTATTGGCGACTGAGAGTTAGACGAGGTTCGGGCGCAGCAAGCAGGGACAGGAGGAGTAAGGTGAACGCACTAATGAAGAAATTCTCTGCCGTGGGGTTAGCCACGGCTCTTTTACTCGGCTTTAGTTTCATCGCGTCTCGTCAGGTTCGCGCAGCGTTGAATTTGCCGCAAACGGATCAAGCCGGCGCTGCTTTACAAGAGGGACGCCGCCTCTTGAAGCGCGGCAAAAGCGACCAGGCGCTTTCGCAACTGCAAAAGGCGCTGAATCTTTACACCACTGCAAAAAACAATCACGGTATCGCGGCGACTGAAAATGAGTTTGGCGATCTGTATTTGCGACAAGGCGAATACAACGTCGCGTTGGATCATTACAAACACGCACTCGAAGGTTTTGTCGGCGCAGATAAGAAGAACGAAGAAACCGCCGCCGCTGCCAGCCTGGTCGACAGCCGGCTGGCGAACGCCAACATTGCTGACGATAAATTTAATGCCAACCTGATGCTGGCAAAGATCGGCGACGTAAACTTTCGGCTGGGCCGGCTTACCGAAGCTAGTTCCGCATACGGACAGATGCAGGTGAAGAAACCGGAGGGCACTGCGTCAAAAGTAGGGCGCCGCTTTGGGGGTCTCGGCGCAATCATGGGCGGCGTCTCGAGCGGCCGCGTTGGAGTGGAAGCACCGGTCAGCGCCGTCACCGTCGCGCTGGAAGCGAAAAAGGAACTGGACGAGTATCGCGTTTCGATCGTTTTTTCCAGTTACGAGATCGGCATGGGCCGCATTGCCTATGCGCAAAATGATCTGGAGACGGCAAAGAAACATTTTCAGAACGCGCTCGACGCTGCGGGGAGCAGCCTGGGCGGCATTACCAAGTTGGGCCAGACGCGACGCTTTCGTGCCGCCGCGCGCACCAGCCTCGGCGACGTCGCGTTACGTCAGGGGCGTCTTAAAGATGCAAGCAAGGCCTATACGGACGCAATCAAGGGAGCGCAGGAGGACAAGCGCATCGATCTTATCTGGCCTGCCCAACGTGGTTTGGGCAAAACCTTGTGGCTGCAAGGTACACAAGAATCCGACGCCAAAAAATCGTTGGCGCTGCGCGAGTCGGCGTTGAAAAATTATCGCGATGCGCTCCAGACGATAGAAACACTGCGCTCGGGCAGCCTGCGCGCCGATGAAGCACGCACCACCTTCCTCGCCACCACCAAAGATGTGTTCGATGAGACAACAACTAACCTGGCCGAGATGGCATTGTTGGCAGCGCCCGGGGGCAGCGGCCCGCTTTCCGGCAAAGCGCTCGATTATGCGGCGGAAGCATTCAAAGTTTCCGAACAGTCGCGCGCGCGTTCCCTACTCGACCTGTTGAGTGAAACCGGAACGTCAATCACAGAAGGCATCCCTGTCGAATTGTTGAAACGCAAACAGGACAATCTCGAGCGGCAGCAGGAGATTGCTGAAGACCTTTTGGGAGTAAACCTTAATCCGGACCAGCAAAAGAAAAAGCCGTCCGAGCTGGAAGCGGAACTGGAAAAGTTGCAAACCGACTTTGACGATATTGAGAACCAGATCAGAACCGCGAGCCCGCGCTATGCCACCTTGACTGGCGGCCAGCCGGTATCACTTGCCGATACCCAGCAGCGCGTGCTCGATGATCAGACGGTGTTGCTTGAATATAGTCTGCAACCGGATGCTTCCTATCTTTGGGCCGTCAGTAAATCAGGCGTCAGCTTATACAAACTCCCGGCGCGATCTGTCGTCGAGAAGCTCGCCACCGACCTGCGCGCACAACTAATTCCCACCAAACTTCAGCGCCGCATCGTCGGCATCGATGTGATGGCTGATTCGCAACGCGGTCTCGGCGTTAGCGCGACGCCATTTGCGGAAGACGCAGCTGCGTTTGTGACTGCTTCAAGCGCACTCTACAAAGCGGCGCTTGAGCCTGCCGCAGCGTTTATCGCTGACAAGCGCCTGCTGATAGTTGCTGACGGCGCGCTGAATTACGTTCCTTTTGAAGCGTTAGTGACGACAGCGGCCAGCGCGGATTATTCGTCGCTGCCTTATCTGGTTAAGACAAACGAGATCATCTACGCACCTTCGGCGTCGGTGGTTGGCGCCATCAGACAACAGGAAAACAATCGCAGCGGCCGCGCGATGTTGATAGTTGCCGATCCGGTTTTTAATTCCAAAGACACGCGCGCGCATATCGCCGTTTCGTCTGCGAATGCAGAAACGCGCGGCCTGGGAATTCAGAGCGCGCTTGCGGATGTTGCCGGACAGGAGGCCGCTAAAGCGGCAGAGTCAATCAAGATGGAAGGTTTGCCGCTGGCACGACTTGCAGGCACGCGCGCAGAGGCGGACCAGATTGCAAAACTTGCCAAGGCGTCCGGAACGCAGGCGGATGTTTGGCTGGATCTCGATGCCAGCGAAGATAACGTTGACGTGCGCGACATCACCAAGTATCGCATTCTGCATGTGGCCACTCACGGGTTGCTGAACGCCGAGCGGCCACAGTTTACCGGCCTGGTCCTTTCGTTGGTTGGCAACAAAAACGAAGACGGCTTTTTGCGCACCGATGAAGTTTTCAATCTGAAACTGGGCTCGCCGCTGGTGATGCTTTCGGCATGCGAGACAGGATTGGGAAAAGAGAAGCGTGGCGAAGGCGTGATGGGCCTGACGCGCGCATTCATGTATGCCGGCGCGCCAACTGTCGGCGTCAGTTTGTGGTCTGTGGCTGATAAATCAACGGCAGATTTGATGACGGACTTTTATAGACGTTTGCTCGCCTTGCAAACTGCATCGCCCGCCACTGCGATGCGCGAGGCGCAGCTCTCCATGATCGCAGGCAAGAGATATAGCGCCCCATTCTATTGGGCGCCCTTCGTGCTCGTCGGCGACTGGCGCTAACTTTCGTAAATCGTCAATGGTAAATCGTCAATGGTAGCTTCGCTTTGAGCCGGCGGCAGGTTATTTCGCAGCCTGGTGTTTTGTGATTCAGGGGCTACGCCTCCAGCAAACTCTGCCGCATTTCATTTCCGTATCCGCGTCTCTCCGCGTTCATCCGCGGCTAATCCTCTAAAATTTCTTGGCAGGCGCGAGCCAATCGTGCTACAAGGCGCTCCATTAAAGTTTTGCCAGTCCTAATTGGCAAGGTACGGGGGAGAGGAAGCATGCAAGCCACACCAGCAATCAATCGCAGACGACGCGAGCGTTGGTTCTATATTTCCATGTCGATCGCCGCCGTTATCACAGTCTTTGCCGGCTTTGCGCCATCCTATTATCTGCGGCCTTATTTCAACACCACGCCGCTGATGCCCTTGCTTCACCTGCACGGACTCGTGTTCACGTCCTGGCTTCTGCTCTTCCTCGTGCAGACCACGCTCGTGGCCGCGCACCGCACCGACATTCATCGTCGTTTGGGAATCCTTGGTGGAGTTATCGCGGCACTCATGATTGTGATCGGCCCGACGACGGCTGTCATCAGGGCAAGCCAGGGCGCTACTCCGGTACCTGGTGTCTCGCCGTTGTCCTTCTTAGTCATTCCGCTGGGCGACATGTTTGTGTTTGCGATTTTGGTGGGCACAGCCTTCTACTACCGTCGGCGTGCCGATGTACACAAACGACTGATGCTGCTCGCAACGATTTCCATTTTGGCGGCCGCTATCGCGCGGCTGCCTTTTGCGATTATGCAAGCAGGGCCACCGGCTTTCTTTGGGATAACGGATGTCTTTGTGGTGGCCTGTGTTCTCTACGATTTGATCACCCTAAAGCGCGTGCATCGTGCCACCGCGTTAGCAGGTTTACTAATTATCGCCTCTCAACCGCTGCGATTGATGATTGGCGGCACACACGCATGGCTTGCCTTCGCCACCTGGTTGACGCATTTCGCTCGTTAGCGCCACTCTTTGGAGAGCGGCGGCTCGACGCCGCTTTTGTGTCATCGCTGGTAAGTAGTCAGCAATTAATAATCAAGCAGACAATGTTACAAAGCGCACCCAAACCCGACCACGCCGCTGCTTAAATGCGCAAAAGGAGAACTTCAGCCCGCGCAAGCGTCGGTCAACGACAAACGGCAAAACTCTCACTAGCAAATCTATTCGCCAGAACGAATCGCGGGCTTCTGTTAGACGTTTTCGTTTTCGTGCTGAACATTTTTTTGATGCGTTTGTTGACGCGTCAGTTCATAAATATATTCAGCGAGGTTTCTGCGGACGATCCAATCGCAAAACTAGCGCTCGGGCTGACGCTGCTGGCAATGTGGATCTTGCCGATGGCCGCGGCCTTTATGAAGCGCTGGCACTTTCACCAACGACTCAAAGCTCAGGGCGTCTCGGTTGAGAAGGAAGAGACGAAACTCGCGGGCTGTTTGTTCAACCCAATCTTTTATTTTTGCCTGAACCTGGTGATCACTTCGGCGCTGCTAGCCACTCTCGGTGAATTGTTTTTCGGAAAGAGTTTGGACGCCGGCCCGGTTTTCATTTCGCTTGTCATCATCGGTCTGATCCTTACGATCATTCAAACGTATCTGATCTATCGCTATTTCATACCGCCGAAAAAGCCGCCGCAGTCACCGTTTCTTCTTGGTGAGCAAAGCGAGACACTTGGCGACGTCTGCCTGTTCCTGAACATGATTTTGTTCCAGGTGGGTTGGAATATGTTGACGTTCGTCGACCTGGGCCATCCCACGAATTTGTTGGACTTTGGCGGCCGGCTCTTCTTCCTGAGTTTCATTGCGCTATTGATTTACTTCCCGCCGCGAATGTTTTATCTCGCCGAAGACATTCACCGCCGGAGCACCTGGATAACCATGCTGCTGGCGAACTCGCCCGTGATCGTGCGTGTCCTGATCGGCACCGGTTCAAATACAACCGGCTGGTAAGGGATGAGCGGTGGGCGGTGGGCGGTGCGCAGTGAGCTGTAAATAGTGAAATCGTCGATCATCAATCGTGAACCGGGAACGGGGAACAAGAAACAGCATACGATTCACTGTTCACGGTTCACGGTTCACTCTCCACGGCTTTCCATTGACAAGTCGTCATCCAATGGCATACAAGGCCTTGCTTTACCTTCCGAATAAGGGAGTCTCCCGATGAAGAAACTAACTCTGCTTGCCATTCTCATCTGCTGTTCTTTGGGATTTGTACAGCGAGCACAGGCCCAGGAAAACTACACTGAAGGCCCGGTATGGGAAGTCGATTATTACCGCACTAAGCCCGGTAAGTTTGATGACTATTTGAAGTACCTGCGAGAAAACTACGCGAAGAGCGTCGCGAAACAGAAACAGGCCGGCATCATTGCACCGAAAACCGTGAACCGAGAACTATAAACTGTAACGGCGATCCGTGATCATGAATCGTGAATCGTAAAACTGTTTAGTGTTCACTGTTCCCAGTTCCCGGTTCACTACCTAAAAAAGGAGTGTCCACCCATGAAACAAATCATCGTTGTTGCTTTAGTCACAATCGCGGCGGCGTCGGTCGCTGTTGGGCAGTGTGCGAAGATGGGAAAGATGACGCATGGCAATGCCACCGTCGAAGCAATCAAGCGATTGGAAGCCGAGCGAAACAAGGCGTTGGTGGCCGGCGACCTCGCGGCTGTTGACCGTCTTTATTCTGACGATTACACCTCTGCGGTTGGCAATACCTACAGAACTAAGGCGGAAGTATTAGCCGACTTGAAATCTGGCGTACTGAAACTTGATGCGAGCAGTAACGATGAAACGAATGTTCGCGTATTTGGCAATACGGCTGTGGTGACCGGCAAGTCGACAGTAAAACGTCACGACCGCGGCGCGGAGATCAATGGGCAGGTCTACTTCACGCGCGTTTGGGTCAAGCAGATGGCGCGCTGGCGGCTGGTGGCCAATCACGCATCCAGCATAACCCAGTGAGCGGTGAGCGCTGAGCAGTAGGCGGTGAGCGGTGAGCAGCCTGAACGCGGTCTGCTGTTTTGCCGTTTACTGTCTACTGTTCGCTGACTACCAATCTATCGAACTAATTCACAAAAGGAAGAGAAATAATGAGTAAGAAATCCGCCGACGTAGTCATCAATACGTTATCGCGGCGCAAGTTTATTGAGCGGGCAACGGCTGCGGGAGTTATAGTCGCAGCCGCAGGTCACGCGACTGAGAACGAGGTTGAAGCCCAGATGAGAAACCAGACCGCAGCGAAACAATCTGCACCACACGGCATCAAGAACCAGCCCGCCAGACTTGTGACGCTCGAGGCGAAGCCTGCACCCGTGAAAATGGACCTGGCAAAGACGGCGGTGATCGTCATCGACATGGAGAACGACTTTGGCGCGAAAGGCGGCATGTTCGATCGGGCGGGAATCGACATCTCGATGATTCAAAAAGCGGTCGCGCCAACGGCAAACGTTCTGGCGGCGGCCCGTCGTGAGGGAATCAAAATCATTTACGTGAAGATGGGATATCGGCCCGACCTGTCGGACTTGGGCGCGGCCGACTCCGTAAACCGAGTGCGGCATTTGCAAATATTGCACGTCGGAACATCCATGCGCGCGCCCGATGGTAGAGAGAGCCGGATTCTGATTCGCGATAATTGGGGCACTGAAATCGTCCCTGAATTGAAACCACACGCAAGCGACGTTGAAATGTACAAAACGCGCTTCAGCGGCTTCTATAAAACCGAGCTGGATGCAATGCTGAAAAATATGGGAGCCAGACACCTGATCATTACGGGCTGCACTACCAGCATTTGCGTCGAGGCAACAATTAGAGATGCCATGTACCGCGACTATTTGCCCGTGTTGTTAGCGGATTGCACAGCCGAGCCCATCGGCTACGGTTTGCCAAGAAGTAATCATGATGCGTCTCTATTGACTATTCAGGCGCTGCTCGGCTGGGTTTCAAGTTCGGAGGAATTTACAAAGGCCCTGGGCGTTTCTACATGATCTCGATTTAGCTGTCTGCGGTTACTTTTTACGATTTACGATTTACGATTCACGGCTTCCCGCCGTTTGCTGTATCTTCTCTACTCATGAACACGCCTCTGAACTACGCAGCTCATTAGTTGTCCGGATCGCCGGGGCTATCTGTATTTAATCGAGCCTAACAGGAGTCAACATGAAGCGGAAAATTATGCAATCGTTAACCGTCACGTCTCTCGGATTAATTCTGTCGTTCACCCTAATGTCAGCAAAGGCACAAGAAAACAACAACAGCGCCAAGGGTGAAATGAAGACCAGCGGCAGTGAAGTAAAACGCGCCGGCACCACCGCGGGCCACGATATGAAACACGGCCGTGTGGTACGCGCCGGCAAGCATTTTGGCAGACACAGCGGACGCGCCGGCCGGCACTTTGGCCGCGGCACTAAGAAGGCTGTGAAGCACGTAATTACATAGTCAGTTCGAACGGTGAACCGTGAACCGGTAACCGTGAATCGGAAATCGTGAATCGACGGAGCTACCGATGACTGTTCCGTTTCACAGTTCACGGTTCCCGGTTCACTATTTACGATTCACGATTCACGATTTACGGTCTTCCAGCTGTTCGGCGATGGCGTTACTCATCCACCGAGCCCGCGCAGGCTTTTATGTTTGCTGTTCACGGTTTCCGGTTCCCGGTTTCCAACTCAGTCAGCCTACGCCTGCGGCTTGCCGCCGCACCATGCGGAAACCCTATGGCTTTCCGTCCGCCAGCCACACTTTTTCTTTCCTGAGGCTCAGCCTCAGGAAAAAACTAAAGAACCTCTTTCCCGGAAAGGCTGAACCTTTCCGCACTGTGCTGCGGCCAAGCCGCGCGTAGGCAATGACACTCCCGGGTTTCCTGTTCTCCCTTACCGGCTTTTCCTGCAATAAAACCATGGCGTGCGGTGTTTACCTCCCAGATAAGCAAAACTTACGAAGGAGGGAATGAGGATGAAGTCATCATCGTGGTTATTGCTACTTGTTGTCAGTATCGGCGCAGCTGAGTGCACTCAGCCCACCCTTGCGCAGACGCGCGTGACCGAACCTGACTCTACACAGACAGGCTGCATGTGCATTGAGAATTCATTGGCGCAAACGCCCTGCGTCGGTGGCGCATCCCGGCCAAACGCGCAGGCAATGATTGCGCATCGGGAGATTCAGGAACGAATCGACCAAACGATCGAGGCCGATGAAGCAAAGGATGTGTCAGCCGCCATGCTCTTTGACACCGCTGACTTTGCGGTGAAGAACCGGGATGGTTCAGTCATTGCACGGGCGGACGTCCGCAAGGGAATACAGCAAGGGTACGATTGGTTTTACGCAGTTAGCGATAAGACGCGCGTCAACATCGACTGTCTTACGCTCAAAGGTAACGAAGCTGCCGTATATATCAACCAGCACTTTGTTAGGACGGTGCCGGACCGAAAAGATGGCAGCCCTCATGAGCTGATCACTAACGTCACGCACTTGGAGACCTGGGTATACACCGGTCAAGGTTGGCTGAGGAAATACGTCGAAGAACTGCAAGAGGGTCCAATTTTCCTTGACGGGCAGCAATATAATCCCGAATAGCAGGCGTGTAGGCGTTAACGGGAACTGGGAACCGTGAAGCGAGAACGGGAAACGGTTAACTGTGAACTGTTAACCGAGAATTGGGACAGGAAACAGTCAGCAGCAAACAGTGAACAGCAAGCAGTAAGGCCAGTTTCCGATTCACGGTCCCCGGTTAACGGCTTCCGATTCCCAGTCCACTCTTCTGCTGCAACCGGATTCTATTTGTAGCACTCAACCTACTTCGCGGCTTGCCGCCGCACCGTGCGGAAAGCCTACGGCTTTCCGTTCGCCACTCCCACTTTTTGTTCCTGAGGCTGAGCCTCAGGAAAAAGAACTTTGAAACTTCGCGCCGGAAAGGCTGAGCCTTTCCGCAGTGTGCTGCGGCCAAGCCGCGCGCGTCGGCAATGACGATCCCGGTTCACGGTTCCCGATTTCCGGTTCCCGGCTCTTCATCTATTTACTATTCACGATTTACGATTTACTATCTGGCCGCTCATTCCCTCGCGCCTGCTTTCTCACGCATCGAGTGAGCCGGTTCCTCGTCCGGACAACTCTTACGCTCGCTCAATAGCCTCATGGAGATACCTTATGACAATCGAATCCGCCCGAAAGTGGCTAGTGTTGGGTAGCCTTATCGTCACCGGAACGCACTTCATCTTTTTCCTCATAGCGCCGGCTGTTGGTTACCCGATTGAATATGAGCATTCGATAAGACTGTTGCAAATATCAACTCCGGTTTTTTTGGGTTACCTCGGAGCAGCTTCTCGTTTTGTTTTCCAACGCCATAAGGCAACTGATCAAGTGGTCATCAGTAATCCGCTCTTGGGCACACTAATACGTGGTCCATTCATTGTTTTCGGCTTAGCGAGCATTGCTGCTCTCTGCGCGTTTGGATATTCCAACAGGCTGAATGCTCCCCCAGGCGTAGGCATGAGCGTCGACACCTTGGCGACGGCCGTTACAACCGCACTCGGCTTGCTAGCGGTCACAACTAACGTTGCCGTCTCCGCCTTGTTTGGCGGCGAGGACCGCAACAAAGAAGCAGGAGGATCTCAAAATGATTAACCCAAAGTGTTTGCTTCTTGCGCTGGTGCTTGTTGCCTCTACTCAAGCACAAACGTCGGTGGATATTTCCAAGATTAACGTAGAGGTAAGCAAGAAGATCACGGCCCAGGAAGCCGACGCCTCCTACAGAGCGCTAAACAGCAACTTAGAGGAAATTATGAATGGGTGGAACGCTAAGAGATTGCCGTCATGCAAGGAAGGCGAACGTAGCACCTCCTGTTATTATGGCCGCTATTTTCCTCTGAGCAATATCAGCCGACATTGGTCCGCATGTTCACAGGGTATACCAAGTTTCGCTTGGATGCCGCCCGCCGAAACACGCGGCGGCATCGAATCACTGAATACTTGGAAACTCAGGGCGGCCCGAGGCGAAGTATTCGACTGTCGTGGGCCAGATTGTAAAGTGATTGTTCATGCAATTAGCGCTAGTCCGCAAGAGACGGTGCTAGCCGAGTGTGACATTGCCAAAATTGCCAATACGTATGGCGCACCGGCGAGGTGCATGCCGGTGGCACTCATTACAAAAGAGCGCACATGGGTTAGCGTGATTTACGGTATCGATGAAGTTCACTGTCGTATCGGCACCCCGAGGCTCAATCTGTTAGTAGTTTATCCGGTCAATTTAGGACCGGCCCCTCTTCATAATGCTTTATTGCGGGCATTTACAGATGCGCCTTTAAGTTATTCGGTAGAATCTTCCGATAGCAAGATCATTGGAACGGCGTCGTATCGTGTTTCGCCGGTCCTCAGTCCCTACCGCGAGATGGTCACCGCCCGCATTGATTCTCGTCATGAAGGTTCGGGTAATCCAGGCTACTTGGGACTAAGGATATCAATTGACCTCTACGTAAACCGTTACAATACGACGAACCCTCACGACTGGCATCAACCGGATAATCAACAGGAGGATGCCTACGAAGCTGCATTGAAGGATCGAATTAAGAGCTCCATGCAACACGCTTGTCGAAAGTTTTTCTGGAAAGGAAGCTCAATCTTGCTTTGTGAACTTCCCGAAAATACGCCGGTCCCCGACCTGCTTGGGTTTTACGTTGAGCAACCCTGAGTCGCTCGTCGCTCGGCTCGGCGGTCCCTTAATCTTCGTCGCGTAGCAGTGCTGTTTACTGTTTACTATTCGGTCGCGCGCACCTCCCTCGCGCCTGCTTTCTCACGCATCGAGTGAGCTTTAATCGACACGCTCACCTTTCGTTGTCTTTCGAGGATCAATTGTTACAACAATACAGCGCTGCCGAACAGACCGATTGATGTTTGATAATGTTCCTGCGACAGTTTCAGGAATAGCTTGGCAACCGATTTCCGCTCCTTTGATCCATCGCGAAGCGGCCTGTTGTGCAATATAAGATAGAATATTTTCAAAAATTAGTGGAGGTATGTGAGTCATGGCGACACCCTTGGACTTA
>Ga0137404_10001135_pt1 | contig 17372 bp, 16 predicted proteins | sample CZOMad2_1_16fung_FD_108285 | JGI IMG/M metagenome (GOLD analysis project Ga0137404, IMG submission 108285) | Vadose zone soil fungal communities from Angelo Coast Range Reserve, California, USA - CZOMad2_1_16fungal (Illumina Assembly) | ecosystem: Environmental > Terrestrial > Soil > Vadose...
CCCAAGATAACTCATCTGATCGCTGAAGAAATGCCAAAGTGAAAGCCTATGTCTCCAACTTCGCCCTTCATAATTGATTCTCCAGATGAGGGGAAGATGAGGGGGTTACGTGCCGATACCAAGCGAGACGTACCTTGCTTTGACGACTGAAACGTCGGTAAATACTACTTGGTAACGCGTAGTAGAAAGCTGTGAGTAGCCGCGCAACGGACTTAAAATCCGTTGCCAATTTCAAAAGGGCATGGCTGTTGCGATGTTGCGAAACGAGCACACCGTGCTCTACGTCTGCAGACTGTCCCTTATTCATTTCTGAACCGTAGTTTAAGCTCCAGATTTTTGTTGTAAACTTACTGTAATCTTCTGTGCGCTATGTGCGCTGTGGTTCTTTGTGTTCTGCTCAAACGACTGTTTTTCCGCTGAAAATGTTAGTTCATGCTTTAGAAGGCGTTGTCTGCAGCGGCTGATTTAGTCTTCATAACCCAAGGTCGTCGGTTCGATCCCGCCCCCGCTACCAATTTCTCATTTCTTTTCAATTAGGCTTGCGTGCTGAAATGTCGCAAGTACTTGGGAGCAAAACTCCCACGGTCCCTCCACTCGAATACAGATCGGAAATTCTGCACACATAATAAGGACCAGAGATCGGGCCCCTCAGGCTTGGGGAAAGAAACAGGAGGCGGTTTGACAGGAAATACTCAATCACATATAAGACTTGCTGTTTAGAAAGTGAACGCGAAGAATATGAGCTTCGGTAGAGACCATCACCGCCACCATTCGCACCATCATGCCAATCATCATTGGCACCGTGGCAGCGTGCTGGCGTTCGTGATGCGGAAGCTCGAAGCGATCAGAGAGTAACCAACGAACACAACAAAGGTTTCAAACCCGCTGCCCGTGATGAACGGGGCAGCGGGTTTTTCTTTTGTGCGACTAGTAGCTGATAACGCTTTTACTGATCATGTCTGAAACACTTTCCAGGATTCCGACCGGGATGCGTTTAGCGATGAAAAGCTCATTGGACATAATCAAGCCCCGGGTGCGCGCGCTGCTGGCGTATAAGCTGTCGCCGCATCGCGCGAGCGTGAAGGTCAATCAGAACGAGAATCCGTGGGACGCTCCAGCGCCCATTAAGAAAGAGGTGCAGCGCAGGCTTGAAGCACGCCAGTGGTCGCGTTATCCCGATTTCGTGCCGGTGAGTTTACACGTGCGCCTGGCGGGTTTTCAGGCTGGCGACCGGACGGCATCATTGCCGGAAATGGATCGAACGAATTGATTCAAGCGCTATTGATGGCCGCGACTGGCGAAGACAAGCGCGTGCTGATCTCGGAACCCACGTTTGCGCTTTATCGGCAAATAAGTACTGTACTGGGCAGCGAAATCATAAGTGTCCCGCTCACAGATCACTCAAGAGTATACCCTCTAGTGAGAACCTCGGTCGAAATTCCTGCCTGCACCTAGGCCGAGGCTCATTGCCTGAAACAAAAACGACGATTCCAATCATAGTAGTTGTTACGCGTTTTCCTGCGGGCCGAACCTATTCTCCGGGTTCAGTTACAGGCAAAGGGTTCAACGTAGAGTCATGCGAAAGGCAAATCATATGCTTGTCCAATTACTAAACCGAAAAGCTAAACGCTTTCAGCGATTATTTGGGCTCCTCGCCCTAATATCTGCCGTAGCATTTGTGCTGCTCCTTCCGATCTCAGGCTCTAGTCAAATTCGTTTGCACGATGCCGCCAAGGACGATTTGGCGAAGAAGACGCGAGATTCGTATGCTGAGTTCACCAAAGATGATAACAACATCTTTGAGACCATGATCAGCAACACACTGGCCTTGCAGAATGCGACCCTCGCTCATCTGATGGAGTTGAATCGCCAAACAAGGCGCGACACGGTCAACATTATTCCGGTCTCCACCTGGGACAAGTTACTCAGAACAGACGTCCCCAGAACGCAGCAGCAATTCCTCGACGCCTATAACGCGTCAAAACTGATTCTCGATCCAATGGCTGCGGCCCTTCCGGACCTTAACGCGGCCCTCACCGATGAGAAAGCGCAACTCGTCGCAAAAACTGCGGACAAGCTTGCGAAGCAGGCCGCGCTTGGTGCCGAAGCACCGAAATTAGAGAACCTCAAGACCTCACTGGAGACGCTCAAAGACAGAGTCGCAACCTCTGAGAAACCAGTCAAGAACCTCTCAGATTTGAGCGCGGAGTTCAGTAACCTGAAAGCAGTTTGGGCCAGCATAAACGAAGTCAAAGACTGGCTGGATGCTGCTGAAAAAGCGAGCAATGCTCCGGGCTTGCAGCTAACTATTCTGGATCTGGGAGTGCAGCATCAGCAATTCGTGGTAGATCGGCTAAAACTTCAGGTTGAGCAGGCGAAAGCCGCGGAAGCCAGAGCTAAGCGAATCGATGAGCGCCTGACGGTCGTTTGGGGTGATGGCTCAATCGACGCTCGTGGCCGGCCCACGAAGGGACTATTCGGCCAGATCTACCGGACACTGACACCGAACTTAGCGTCGTCAGACGAACTCCAGTATCCGTTTGTCACTGACGAAAATGAACAAGTGTTACAGACGATCAGTCGACTCGCGGCCGTGGCCGAGACCGAAGTGGGTGGCAAGAAGCCCGATGCGACCCTCCAGTTGCGTGACCTCATGGACATTCTCAGCCGGTATGTGACACTCGTCGGTTATCAACAATACTTGCTACTCGCCGACACCATCGAAGCCGGCGCCGACGTTAACCTTTTCTCAATACGTCTTTCGGCCATCAATACACGAGAGCGGGAAATGCTCGTTGCCCATGGACTTGATGGTCTGGTTGCGTACCACTCGGGAGGGCTCAAGCCCGAGGAGATTGCCAACTTTTTCCGAGCCGCTCAGTCGATAGCCGTGGGTGTGCTCGCGGGGAGGGATAAATGATTCTGAAAAATATAGCCGTGACACTGGTCTTAGCGACGCTCGCGTTTGTCGCGACTGGTTGTGACGATAGCGCGGTAAGACAACTGGCGTTACAACTTCGGAGTTCGGTCGCCGAGGATGAAAAGCTGATCGACAATCAAATCGTCCGTCAGACAAAATTCTATGAGGACCAGCAAGACACCATAGAACGCTCGCGGTCGAAGAACGCCAAATTCCAGGTTGAAGCGAGCAGGCGGATGCGGTCAGCAGAAGCCGCGACTGACCTAAGCCTGAACCCCAAAGAGGACGTGCGCCTCGCCAAAATAATGACTTATCTGCACCAGACTCACGACCAGGAGTTCGAGACGTGGAAAAAAGTCTTTGCGGATGATCAGGCAGCGCGGGAAGAGCTCAGAGCTAGGATTGTTAAGCTTGAACGGCAAAAAAAGGTCCTGACTCAGATCAAGAAGAATCTGGATCAGCTGGCCGTTTCGGCCGGGAGCAAGAAGCGCGCCATCTTCCTGTTGCAATTTTCTCGGGACACCTACGCCAAAATCAAACAGTCGACTAACTAGATCGGTTGAGGAGGACAGACAAATGGCAAATGAAGCTGCGCTCAAGTTTCTCAATGATAAGATCACGGCGATGCGCGCGATCTCACAGGAACTGACGCAAATATATCTGAGTATCACTGACCTGGACGAGGCCGACCAATTTCGGACAGAGGTAACCAGCGTCGACCAGTTGTTGTTCGCGCTGGAGTCCGGCCGAAACAACCTCGCGGCAGCTGCGGATCCAATTCCGCCGCCGAGCACCGAACGGATTACGGCCCTGGAGAATGCCCTGCGGCAACTGGATGCGTACGTGCGCAGCGATCAAAACATTCACATGGCCCTGAATTATTTGACGCAAGTAGCGAATCTGGTAACCAGTTCATAGCACTCGCAGAATTGCTCAGGGACTAACTCAAGGACGCCCCGGCATCCCAGGCTGCTGGGTCGACGCATAGCGAACGATATCCACATGCTTTAGGACCATGCGCAGAGCTGGCTTTCATCACAAGTGCATCGCGGCGCTTTTTGCAACGCTCCTCGTTGTTCCATTTTGGTCTGCGAATCTGGCGCGGTCGGCTTCGAAGGGTGCAGCGGCCGCCACAGCGAAACAGGCACAATCGAAAACTGCAGTTGCACCCTCTTCAACTCCAAACGTCGATGCGGACGCTACGAAAAAGGCGGAAGCGCTCAAGACCAGGAAGAACCTTTTACTGCTGGATGACGCACACCGACTTCAATCGGAAGGTTCTAACGCTCTGGCTCAGCAGGCAATCGTCGCCGTTCTAAAAGACACCAGCGATGAGAAGGTGGTCGACAAGGCAAAGGAACTCCTCGAAAACAATCAACCGACGACTCTCGCCAAATTGGGTCTCTCGCAAGCCATCTTACTTAAGACCGCTTCGTGGTGGATTGATATTGTCCTTGGCATCCTGATCCTCCTGGCCCTTTATGCAATCTTAAGAGGAGCGCGATTCGTCCGGTCTGTGACTCGACGTGGCACGTGGCGACTGGATCGAGTCTCTGAAACTCCCGGCCTCGGCGCGGCTGACTTAATTATAGAATCTCTGGGTCGATGGGACAGCAACACGCCGTCACTCACGAGCGGCCTGTTAAAGCTTGAGCGCTTGCAACTGCCTTCCATCGATTGGTTAAAGCTGGCTCCGGCGTCCCTGGACCTTGCCGACGCGCTCAAAGACTTGTCGGTCACAGTCGGCGGTAATCTGGTCAAATTGAGCGGCATCGCCAGCGCTGGAAAGGGAATTAGGGAGTGGTTGAACGCCACCTCTCCCACAATAGAAGGCAAGGCGATTGTTTCGGGATCGAATTTAATGGTGACCTTGACGGCCCGATCCGCCGACCGGAACTTCACCGTAACCGAATCAAGGCGGGGGAAACCTGCAGGGGCCGATCCCGGCGCAGTTCCCGCGCTGTCGCCGACCTGGACGATCGCCTCTTCCCCGATGCCGAGCACTTCACCCTTCAGTCCTGATGACATTCAAGGCGCTGCACAAGCCGCCAGCTACAAGATCTTCTATCTCATCTCGCGAGCGGGCAGCACTCTGCCTGAGGCTGAGGCGGCTAACAGCTTGCGCGAGGGTCTCAATCAGCTATGGGAGCACGTCTCTACTCAAAATCCGGACAAACTGGAGCAGGCATCCGAGGCGTTTCGCCAGGCTCGAACGCGACGAGACGATTTCTACGAAGCCTACCTTTACGAAGGAATCGCGCTGGACTTGTTGTCACAACATGATGAAGCGATTAAGCGCTTCGAATATCTTGAAAATGAAAAGCGGATGCGGGATCGGACTCTTCGCGAGAAAGCAATTTACAACCAAGCCATCTCGCTATTTCGCAAGTATCAGTACCCGACGACCAGGAGAGCCGAAGCAGTGCTGGACAGACTCATAGCTGAGATCCCTGACGCCGCCGCAGTTTCGCAAATCAAATCGATGGCGCTCGCGGCCAAGGCGAGCGTAGTAGCTCAATATCCGATGTATTGGACAGTTCTCGCTCCTGAAAGCGAAGAGTCACCAATCTCAGAATTGGAGAGGAGGAAGAAAATTGAAGACGCAGTCACATATTGGATCGGCGAAGTTGCGAAGTTAAGGGAAGGACTCGAGCGAATACTGGAAACCGTCAAGCGCGAAGGCGAGTGGGACCGAGGCACCGAGCGGCAGTTGGAATGGGCAATCAACAATGCCTGGGGCAGCGTTCATCTCAACTCCGCAATCTACGTTTATTCAAGTCCGGACCCAGAGCACGATCCACCGGAATGGAGGAAAAAGCGTTCGGAATACTTGAATACAGCTTACGAAGCCTTTCAGAACTGCGCCATGCTACTAACGCCTGGGGTTGAGAATCTAACAAACCTGGCGAAGGTTACGTTCGAGCTCGGCCGTTTCGCGCAGGGTTGCGCTTATCTTGAACAAGTAAGAAAAATGAATCCGTCCTACGAATACGCATATTTTCGGCTGGCCAAAGAATGGGACAAACGACATGAGACGGCGCGGGTGGTTAAGATTCTAAAGTCCTTCCAGGAAACCCAGAGAACTCCAGTCATTCCATCACTCATAGCGCTCATCGAAGAGTATGAAGCAGAACCAAGTAAGTGAAAGCTGATCCGCCAGATGCGGTTTCGCCAGAATTTGTCAAACACACATCTAGCGTGCTTCAGTGCGGATGGCGCGTGTCTTAAGCTCTGGACATAAGCAGCGCAAGAACAGCGCGAAGCATTTTCTTACCAGCTCTAAATAACACAGGCGCAGGAAGTTACGAGTGTGAGTAAAGGTACTGAGCCAAGCGGGCGCCGATAACTCTTTAGGGCAGTGTACCCAGCAACTATTTTCATCGCAATGCTTAACGAGCCGATTCGGCCCCAAGCATCTCGCGGGCGATGATCAGGCATCGTGATACTTTGACGGCACGTTTGCTCGGCCCCATTTCAAGACCCGCGCCATCCAAACGAGTTCATCAAGGAAATCTTTTGCTCTTTGCTCGAATGCCGGATCGAGGAGCTTGCCCGCTTCATCGAAAGTCTTTTGCACAAACGGAAAATTGAGATCAGAAAACGTTACGGCCAATCCTAATTCTCGAACCATCGGCACCATTGCTTCGATGACCCGGACCCCTCCCCAAGCACCGGCAGAGACACCGACAAAAGCTACAGCCTTGTGGATATACTCCCTGAGTAAGAGATCGAGGACTGCTTTCAAACTTCCGGGATATCCATGGTTGTATTCAGGCGTTACGATTACGAGCCCGTCGGCATTAACAATGGCGTCGCGCCAATCCGGAAATAGCTTTTTGATCGCCTGGCCGTAATCACGTTGTGGCAAATCGAAATCAGCTACGTCGAAGAGTCGCGTCTTGATTTCGTCTCTCCTCCCCATCTGGTCAACCAGCCATTCAGCAGCAAGGACGCTTTTGCGATCCTTGCGGTTGGTTCCAAGTAGAACCGGAAGATTCAGCGGTCCCTGATCTAGAGTAGTGGCCAAAGTTTTATGCCTCCAGGACGTTGAGTAAAACGATGATAAGTCAGCGCGCTCAAAATCACTTCAGAGTTTCGTGGTCGCTGCTTGCTTCAATGAAAATGGGTATGTCCGCATCCGCGTCTTTCCAGACCTCAAAGAACTCCTGATAACCTCGCGCGCGTTTGCGGCGTCGCCAGAAAGCGCGGCCGGGCGCGCAAGGCCGGCCGACGTATGCCAATTACGCATGAGCGCAATTTGGAAATAAGAGTCTAAGTGTTTTATCGTCATCTCGCCAGGAAGATTAAACGGTTTCGTAGTCATAGTTAGGGTTTAGTTGTTTTGTCCTGTATGAGGTCAATACCGGGAGCGTAGCGACCCCCGGTCCTCTCTTTGCGATCATGAGTGGTGTGGAGCGTTGGAACCCGGTCGCTATCGCTCGCGGCACTGACTTCATCTGCAGAGTTGAGTGAGGAATCATGAAAGTCTCTCCGGTCCTGGAACTGAAGGCAATCAGCAAACGCTTCCCCGGCGTGGTTGCGCTTGACCGCGTCGATCTGGAAGTCCACCCAGCGGAAGTCGTGGCCTTGATTGGAGAGAATGGCGCCGGCAAATCGACACTGATGAAAATCCTCGGTGGCGTTACCCAACCTGACGACGGCGTCATCCGCCTGGCGAGCAGGGAACTTCAGATTCAGTCGCCAAGAGAAGCCAGCCAACTCGGCATTGAGTTTATTCACCAGGAACTAAGCGTCCTGGATAATCTGGATGTAGGCGCGAATATCTTTCTCAGGCGCGAGCCTACTAAAGGCGGCTGGCTGAAACTAGTCGATCGGAAACGGATCTACGCGGAATCCGACGCGCTCCTGAAAAAGCTGGGCCTGAGTCTTTCCAGCCGCACACCGCTCAGCAAGCTCTCGATCGCGCAGCAACAGTTGGTTGAGATCGCCCGCAGTATCAGTGCCGGAGCTCGCATCCTGATCATGGACGAGCCGACTTCCAGCCTGACGATGGGTGAAACTCAAAGACTGCTGGGGATCGTCAAGGACCTCAAAGCGCACGGCGTCAGCATCATCTATGTCTCGCACCGTCTGGAAGAGATCGAGAAGATCGCGGACCGCGCGGTCGTCTTGCGGGACGGACGGAATGTCGGAGTGCTCGAACGAGCCCAGTTGCAGCGTCAGAACATGGTGAACATGATGGTGGGACGCGACCTCCGGGACTTTTATATGACTGCCGGGCGAACTGATAAGCGAGCGGGAGAGTGGTTCAAGGTTCACAATCTGCGAACGGCGAAATATCCAGAACACGCAGTTTCGTTCAGCGTGGGCAAGGGCGAGGTGATGGGCTTTGCGGGTTTGGTTGGCGCGGGCCGGTCAGAAGTGGCGCAGGCGATTTTTGGCGTGGATGAAACCGTGCGGTCAGAGGTTGAGCTGAATGGGAAACGCCTGTCGATCGATTCCGCGCAGGATGCCATCAGGGAAGGGATTTACCTGGTGCCGGAGGACCGACGCTCTTGCGGCTTGATCGTTGAGGCCACGATCCGGGAGAACATCTCTCTGCCTGGTCTCAAGCGATTCGCGTCCGCCGGACTCGTCAACGTCGCGAAAGAAGACGCCAGGGCGGTTGAGATGTGCCGGGCGATAAATATCAAGACACCGTCGACAAAAGTTCGCGCCGCTAATCTAAGTGGAGGCAATCAGCAAAAGGTCGTGTTGGCGAAATGGCTGGCGCTCTCGCCCAAAGTTTTGATTTTTGACGAGCCGACTCGCGGAATCGATGTCGGCGCTAAGGCCGAGATTTACGCTCTGATTCGCGAGCTCGCCGCGCGGGGCGTTTCGATCATCGTCATCAGCAGCGAGATGGAAGAAGTCTTAGGGATCAGCGATCGCGTTGCCGTTATGCATGAAGGAAAAATCACCGGCCTCCTTGAGAGAACGCAGTTCAGTGAAGAGGCGGTGATGCGCCTGGCGACCGGGGCGCAGGGTTGACGCTCGAAGCGAACTAACTGAGCGGCTCATCAAACTGACCACAGTGTGTCTTTATCTGCTTCGGTTTCTTCACTCACTGAGCCGGCCTCTGGTTATTCGCGTGAGAGACTCGTTCACGTCGAACTTCCTGGCCCGAAGGCCCTCGATGCCAGCTGCCTTCATGCGCTCGATTTTCCCTACCAGGTAGCTATCCAGTGAAGCCTCATCCGCGAACAAATAAATACCACCTGCCTCTCCCGCCTCACGATTTTCAGTCCATACCTTGCAAATCAGACCTGGAACATCTGCGATCCTGTGCGCGAGATCAGAATATTCCGCGGCCATTTCTTCGCCCCACGGGCCGGGAAAGAGATAATCCATTTGCAGAAGTTTTAGTGCCATAACAATCCAGGGCTCCCCAGCCGGTGCGGTATGTTTCGTCTCTCATCAGCCCAACGTCTGAGTTGACGCGGCGCGGGACCACCGTGTTACGGACAAGATGTCGATGACAAGCCCGCCGGTTCCGCTCGCGTCCAACGATTTGTCGGGTTGCGTCGCCGATTATGACGATGCATTGCCTTAAAGCCTTAATAGGGCGATTTCAAGCTCAGTTGCTTGCGGAGCCAATCAGCAACGGTGTCCCAATATCCCGGAACGTACTCCTTCTTACGTACAAATTCTTCAGCACCATAAGGTCTGTCGGTCTGCATGAAATTATGGCCGGCCTTAGGCAAAACGATCATGGTAAAGTCCCGGTTTCCAGCTTTATGTAAAGCTCTCTCCAATATTGGCACGCTCTCCTTCGTCGGAACTGCCTCATCCAACTCTCCGTTCATTGCTAACAGAGGTATCCTTATGGTTTCCAAAATTGGCAGCGGATCGAAGGTCAGTGGATCGCGAAGCCCTTTGGCAGTAACCTTGTCCGGAGGAATCTTGAGAGAGGAAAACCAGCCTGCCCGGGCATAAGGAAACCATTTCTCATTCCTGGACTTGTCAATCTCAGTCTTAAGGCTCTCCCACTCGGTGTCAGACAAAATCGTGCGATGAATATGCCGGCGCAAGGCTATTGCTTTGTGAATGTCGGCTTCTGAAAAGTTATCCCGCCGGAGATTACTTTCAATTTCGTAAAGGATATTCTCAGTTACAGGTAAGGCCGAAGGAACTCTAAGAATAAGAAATGCTACGTCAGCCGAAAGACTAGCTGCCAGCGGTGCAATCCAAGCTGTTTGGCTGTCACCATAGAGTCCGATTTGGCGACTATTAATGTCCTTCCGCTGCTTGAGCATTTCAACACCTGCCAGGACTTCGCGCGCTCGCTCTTCAAAGCTGGACTTTAGATAGTTTGACTCTGAGCCACCGACGGTTCGTTTTATCGGCGTCATCATCGCGAGACCCTGGCGAACGTAAAAGTACTGATCCGGGCCGTTGTCGGATCCTAAAAAATATCCTTGCCCTATATCGATTAGTGCAGGGTGAGGCCCGTCCGATATCGGAAGCAGGAGTTTTGCGGTAACTATCGCATCCCCGTATTGGTAGCTCACTTCCTCTTCCTTATAAGGAAGTTTCGTAGCCTTTATCGGGCGACTGGCGTTGTCACTCCATATCAGACCAGATACTCTCCCTTGCTTATCTTTGAGGAAGGTTACTCGCAGCTTAACCGGAAAAGGAATTCCTACTGACGGACCCGAAAAAAATGATGTTTGAGATGATGGGTAAAGGTATCTCGTTTGTCGCGTTTTGGAATCAATGAACCTGGCGGAATCGCCAATCGGTCCCAAGTCTATGAACCTGTCCGGGCCCAGTCGATAACTGCCCGAGTATTTCTCATAGAGTTTAGGATCCACCTTAGCGGTACGAACCACTCCGAATTTTGCCCTTTTATCAGCCTGAGTGAACTCGCCGGAAATCGAATCGCCTTTGAGCAAGCCCTCAAAGACCGCAAGACCTGAAACATCTTGCCATTCCACTCGCAGCTGAGCGTTGGTAATAACAACCCTGCTCAAGGAAAGTCCCAAGCGGTTTTGATTAGGGAAGTCCAACGTTCCTGAAACACTTTGTTTTTTACCGATGAAGTGAAACTTGATCGGCTGCCAGCTTTTCTCGAAATCTATTCCACCGACCCAATCCCCCTCGATCGACTGTTGTGCCGCGCAGGGGAACGCCCGGAAGCTAAAACAAAGCACCGCCAACGCGCCGATTATTATCAGTCTTCTCACTTGGTCACCTCTTTTCCACGGGCAGCGCCGAATAAGCAAAGATCCGGAGCCCGCTTCAGCGAGCGACAGCCTCCGCTTAGATTTCAATTGAGTCTTTAACCCATCCGCTTACGCGGATGGTACTGATCTCAACTGCCAGGTTGAAACTCTTAACCCGGTCGCTACCGCCCTGGTTCTGTACCGAGTAGCAACCCAACGTCTGAGTTGACGCGGCCGCGCGATTTATTCATCCCTCCGCCTTCATCCTTCATCCTTGCTTTTCACGCTCCCGCCGCTCGCGTCCAATGGTACGATGAAAGTCGGGCTTACCAATTAAGTTTCAAGTAGCAGATGTCTCCGGCAGGATGCGATCCTGCTTTTCCAATACCTGATTAGTTAAGGAAAGGAGACATCTGCATGGAGATAGTTTACGTCGGGCTCGATCTTGGGTCGAGTAATTTTCAACAAGTGGCTCTGAATCACGATGGGGTGAGCAGAGTTAATCGCGACTTCAGCACCAGCGAAGCCAATCTGGTCAAAGCCTTCTCGGACTTGAAGGGTGAGATACACGTGCACCTGGAAGCCGATGAACTGGCGCCCTGGGCCGCCTCAGTAATCGCGCCGCTGGTAACTCGAGTGGTCTGTTCGCATCCCAAGGACAACGCCTGGATCGCCAAAGACGCCGACAAGTGCGATCGCGTCGACGCTTTTAAACTGGCCGAACTGCTGCGGCTGAATCGGTTCAAGGAAGTGCACTACGCGCCGGACCAGCCGCGGCGCAACTTCAAACAACTGGTGCAGCATTACGACGAGCTGACCGGCCAGCAGGTTCGTCTGAAAACCAAGATCAAGGCCCGCTTGCGAATGCAGGGAGTGATCGTTACTGGCGAGCGACTCTTCTCGAGTAAGGGACGCCAAGAGGTGTTGGCCAGAGTAGAGGCGCGCGATCTGCGCACGGCCATCACTCAACTTTACGCGGTGTTGGATCAGAGCGTGGCAGCTCAAGAGCAAGCGCGGCTGTTAATGCTGCGGGCAGCTCAAGCCTTCCCTGAGATTAAGTTGCTGCGCACTGTGCCCGGCATTGGTCCGATCGGTGCTTGTCGCTTCAGTGCTTACATTCACATGCCCAGTCGCTTCAGCTCGAAACGCAAGCTGTGGAAGTACTGCCGGCTGAGCGTCAGTCACCGCAGTAGGCGGGGTCCCCGCGCGGGCAGCCCGCGTGGGGTGCTAATAACGGTAAGCCTTTGCGCCGACCGCGCCTTGACCGCTCCGGCTGTGGTCGTTTGAAGGACGTCTCGCGTAAAGCTTTCGATGTGGCGATTCGCTCGCAGCAGGACAATGGGTTCAAGCGCACTTACCAGCGAGCACTCGAGACCACGCACGATAAGACCCATGCCCGGTTGACGGTCCAGCGCAAGATCGTCTCCACCTTAAGAGCGATGTGGATCACGAGGACACCTTATTGCGATGAACTGAGCAGGTAACCTGCGCCCAGCTGCTCGCTGGCTGGAAACAGGTTGAGAGCTGATCGAGCTAGTAGTGGCCGTGGCCGCCAACTTTAACCCTTATGGGCCGGTGCGGAGTCTCTAAACTAAATCGTGGACCGAGCGAAAAACTCAAAGCGTTTTGCTCGCAGTCCCGTTCAATGGTTAGGCGCCCGCACTGGACCACCAAAGCCCAATCGAACCATAGGCCGCGCCTCGGAAGCGTGAGTCTCACATACCTGAATGGCTGCTAAAGCAAAAACAGAAACGGTCGACAAGGGGTCAATCAGTGTGGGCAGTTCGGTTACTCGTAGCAACTCGGTGAGCCAACTTGAATCGCCAGCCGGCGAGTCGTTAATAGCCCTCCGAAGTCAATCGAGACTTTGGCGGTACGGGAGATGTCTATGCTTGACTTCGTCTTTCATACCCGATTTGTTGGGTGCCGCCTCGCAATATGTCACCGAAGCATGACAGCATCGACGCGGTTTCCGAAGTTGTCCAAGTCAACGTCTCGCAAATGTTTGGTTTCAGTGACAACTAGCGACACTATCGCCTCACCAATGGAGTTGAAGGAGATTCTTACTCGATCCTCTTAGACGGGTAGGCGTTATTACCCTCGACGATGCTAAGCTCGGCGGGCTGGCCTTCGCGTTTGGTGAAGACAAGCATCCAGGTCCTATCCTTCAGAAAGAATTTAGTCTCCGACTCGGCGAATACCCGGAATGGCTTCCCCGTCTCCTGGACGAATAGCTCGTTGCCCTCGCGCGTGATGTTAAAGATCCGGTTACCCAAGGTCTCGAATTGGTACTTGCCGACATAGGACTCCAGCACCTTCGGCGAAACTTGAATCGCGACCTTTCCGCTAGCCCGGCGCTGCTCGATAAACTTGGCGATGGCAGTTTGGGAATTCTTTTCACATCCGTATGCAAGGTCCCACACTCCCAGGAAGCTGCACACGAATGCATTTCTAACGGCGTCGTCCACCATTACCTCGCCTATCGAATATTGGTGCTCGACGAGGGCCTCGCTATTGGCAAGCATAATGAGCGAGAGATTTTTCTCGGGCACTTTGAACAAATACGCCGAGAAGCCGCTGCCCCAGTCCCCGCTATGCCAAATGAGCCTCGTTCCGTGATGGACCATTACGAACCAGCCCAGCCCGTAAGGAAGTCGCTTGCCGCTATTCGAAACAAAAGGTGTCCACGCTTTTTCCTGCGTTTCTTTCTTGATAAACGCGTGCTGGTCGATCGCGATGTCGTACTTAGCCATGTCCCGTACGGTCGAAAGCAGTCCGGCTGCCGCCCCAATGAAATCCGGAGACGGATATGTCGTGTGAATGATCTCGCCATTGCCGTAGTAGGCATAAGGCTGGGCCAGCATCTTCAGGCTCTTCTGGTAGCGATCGAGGTGTTCCTTCCCCAGCGAAGCGGTCCACTTGTCCGCATCTACCCCGATGTGGTGATACGGAACGCTGTTCGACATCCCCAAAGGATCGAAAAAGGTTTCGACAACCAGCTCGCCAAATCGTTTGCCCGTCTTCTTCTCGATTACCGCGGTCAGGTAGTCATAGCGATTACCGTCGTACTGGAAGCGTTCTCCGGGCGTCCCGCTCGACGTGTGGCTGAGCAGGTGCTTGATCTTGACTGAATCATCCTTAAAGTCAGTCGAGTAATGCGACATCGGCTCATCGAGGTTTAGTTTCCCTTGCTCCACCAGTTGCATGATCAGGATGGCCGCAAATGTCTTCGTTATTGACGCAAGGTGGAAAAGGGTGTCGGGCGTGGCCGGAATTCGGTTTTCGAGGTCTGCGAAACCGAACCCTTTGGCCCATAGAACCCGTTGATCCTTGATTATGACGGCAGACATGCCGGGGATTTTTAGGAGGGTGCGAATGTCATCAACTTGTTTCTCAAAACGTTCCAGTCGTTGCTTATCCTCGCTTGAAGTATTGTGGTTGTTCGTACCCGACAGCGTTTGAGATAACGACCCGGTTGCGTTGACAAGTAGTGTCAAAGCAAAGAGGCTCCTGGCAATATTTTTGAGGTGATTGATCCTTACTGCTCCTTTCCTTACTACTAAGACGCCGAGCACGTTTGTTTTGTAGCATCTATTTTGTGGCAAATGTTTTCTTGTTTTAAGTCTTTACTGCCCATTACCTCGTGTAAGACACCCAACGGTTGAGTTGACCGGGCGCGGCGATTACATTCCAGCGTCGCCGCACCAATCAAGTTGAGAAAGAGGTTGCCCGCGCTCCGGTCCAACGATTTGTTGGGCGCGTCAAGGTAGCCGAAGCGCGTTGCGTTATTCGGGCAGTTCGGGAAGGTTCCGAAGTGCAGCCACGTAGCGGCTCTCATCATACGGTTGCATAGTCTTAAGAATGTCAAAGATTTCGCTCGCAACCACGCAGCCGATAAGACGGCGTGCTTCTTCCTGGCTGTGGCCTTCGCGGAGCAAACGATCAAGAGTTTCTTTAGTCGCAGGAGGATTCAACTGCCGAATTTGGTTTTCGACGACCTCAAGGACAGCTTGATTCAATCGCTTGTTAGCTTTCATGCGCAGCTACCGATATTTCATTCGTATGCTAATCCGTTCGGTCAAAGAGTGAAAGCGCATAACACCCGAATTAACCGGGCGCGCACACAACACCAATAGATTCAAGTCTCGCGGATGAAAGCAATGCTATTCGCGCTCGGTTGAATGAGTTGTTAGGCGTGCCCACCGAAAACGACAATGTTGCCCGGAACTAAGACATTCATCCAAGGTGAATTGTTAGCTCGATGAGCCGGCTCATTTCACGATAAGATTTAACCACGAACAAAACATTCTACCCCACCGCATTTGTTGCCAAATTCGATGACCCGTTCACAACCCCCTTCTGGCCGATTGAGGCATTCTGGGAAGTAAACTTCCACGCTATATCGTTGTAGTTTAGCGTCACGGTTTCGACCGGCTTATCGCCGCCCCCGCCACCGACGGAGACCGAGGAGATGAGCACATTCTTCATCGTGTATCTCATCATCTCGATCACTTTGCCGTCGTCGTTGCGACCAACGACGATGTCCACATGGGGGAAGCTCTTTCCCTCACAGCAAGCTTGATTCAGAACGGGCGATGCGGCATCAAGATACTTTGTAACAGTCATGTCCAGATGATTGGGCTTACCGGAAGTTCTCTCGTGGTTGCTGAGGTCACCTGTAATCTGCATAGCGACGCCGTGGCTGAACGAGAGCAGTTCCATCTTTTTCTCGAAGTCCTTCAGCGTGCTTTCGCCCGGCACATCACTGCCCATATCCAGAATTAGTACATTCATACTCTCCTCCTTCATTCAAGTGGACGGTTAAACGGTTCGTAGTTTCAGCTAATTGCTTCCTAGGCAAGCCGAAACGCCTAACGGTTGAGTTGACGCGGCGGCGCGAATCAAAGCACCCTTCGCCGCAGCAAGCAAGTTGAGAAACACGCTCCCGCCGCTCGCGTCCAACGATTTGTTGGGGCGCGGGTTCATTTTAGCGCCAAGTCGAATGCCACCCAATTGTCTTTCGAGTTGATACCACTGACGCCGACGACGAGCCATTTAAGAGATTCGCATCCCTTCATTACGTCAAGCCGGGCGCCACCAACCAGGAAATTATCTTCGCAGAGAACGGAATGATCCGAGACCCTAAAAAACCGCAACTTGGCGGCGGGATAAGTTGGCTCATGGAACGCCCCGCACGAACCAGGTTGAATGTCCAGAACCGTGATGCCGATGTTGCCATCGTTGACGGACTCGCCCTTGTTTAGAACAAAGTCACCCTGAACGGTGAAAGTGCTGACCTGGAATGGTTCCCATCCGTGCACCTTTGTGGGACGTTCAGGTTCATTAAATTCTTTCATCCATGAACAACCACAAGCTGAGAAAATACCCAGAACCCCGACAAGCAATATGCGTGAGATGATTTTCATGAGTAATGTGAGCGCCCCAACAGTTGAGTTGACCGGGCGGCGCGATTTCATTCAACCTTCGCCGCACCAGGTTTGATGCGAAACACGCTCCCGCCGCTCCGGTCCAACGAGTTGTTATACCGCGCCGATCGACTACGGCTTCTTCGTATTCAAGGCTTAGTCTTTTTCGGTTCGCCAACCTCCTCGATTCGAGGACACAACGAATTCGTGTGAATATATACCCGTATGTCCGTAGCCGCGTCCGTTCGGTTTGTGGATCACGCCGGTGACGACCACGGGAGTTTCCCACAGAAGCCATTCGCCTTCCATGTTTCCGTTCGCATCAATTCTCCGCGCGTATATAGAGTCGAGAAACCGTTTATAGATTTCAGGTTTTGTATTTGATTCGACTGAAGGATCGTAGTTTACCCAAACCATAGTCTTGTCATCGACTTGGCAGGTGGGGCCGCCCGCCGGTCCCCCGAATCCGGAAATTTCAAAGGCGGAGAAGTATACTGCCCGCACCCGAACACGTTTGCCGTCGTAGTTGACCGCATTCCGAACGAGGTCACAAAATTCAACTGTGGGTATTTCGGGAGGAGTGGCCGTTTGTGTGCGAGCGGAATAGCAGCACGAAAACAGCAGCAGAATTGAAAAGGCTAGCTTTGGCATATTCAGAAAGCGGTATAACGGTTGAGTTGACGCGGCGGCGCGATTTCATTCAAGCATCGCCGGATCAGTCATGATGCGAAACACGCTCCCGCCGCTCGCGTCCAACGATTTGTTATAGCTTAGCAAGTTCCAGATTCCGCATCTCAGCATGACAGCAGGAAGAATGCGACTTAGGCTGAGGAGCGGCAGGAACATGCACGCGGGTGTGAC
>Ga0137404_10001145_pt1 | contig 17304 bp, 13 predicted proteins | sample CZOMad2_1_16fung_FD_108285 | JGI IMG/M metagenome (GOLD analysis project Ga0137404, IMG submission 108285) | Vadose zone soil fungal communities from Angelo Coast Range Reserve, California, USA - CZOMad2_1_16fungal (Illumina Assembly) | ecosystem: Environmental > Terrestrial > Soil > Vadose...
CGAACTGTGGGAGATGCAGTATCTCTGGTTCCCTTGTGTACCCGCTATCAGGCGGCTATACATTTGCACATCTCGACCGCTGATGCCCAGAGCCTCGCGCAGAGCTTTGAGACGCTGCCCCGGAGGGCCCGGAGGATTCCTAGATGAGAGTGACCGACCCCGGGTCATAAAGGTACGCTACTCTACACACGGGTAGTGTTGCAATAGTACCTAACGTTTCAAATAAGAGAAAGAATTCTATTGCCTCCTAGCTGCTCCTAACCCTGACTCCCACGCCACCGCATAGCGCCGTGCCAGGCGTTGTCAACTGAACAGCGCAACATTCTTTGAATGGTGAGCGCGCACGGGCTTCTGAAGCTGTCGGCAACACGGCTTGCGCCACGGGCCAATATCAAAGGACGCTGAGGCGTAGGCACATCAGGTCGGATTCTCGGCCACGATTCTCTCTTTGGAGGGAAATTGCGGTTTGGACTACAACCGATAGGCGTCGCCTAAACCATGCCCGGCCCGCTGCAATTGTTGTCCGTAAGTCTTTGAAATCAACCGGACAACTGCCTCGAAGACACACTTCATTCACAAACCTCCCATTCGCCGTTCATCTATATAGGCCCTGATTCAGAGCAGAAACAATTTTTTTCACACGCCAACTCAAATTCATGCCAAACCTTCAGGCGCGCCACCACGCAAGCGGTAGCGCAAGGACAAAGGAGATTAGTCCAAAAGAGTCCGGACTTCAGATTGCTCCTTCAGTCTTACAAACGGCCTCAGCCAGCCTCGAGTCCGTTTGCTTCGAACTCAGACACTTCTGCCGGAGGGGAAGCGTGAAAACGGATGCCAACGCTATGTGGTTGGTTTCTCCAGACGTCCGTTCCACATATTCCGAAGACGGAGCTGTGCTTCTCGATATTCGAAAGGGCCTCTGCTATAGCCTCAATCCAGTTGCTGCACGAATCTGGAGCACAGTGGAAGCGAGCCCTTCAGGAGTCGACCTTCGCGGGCTCGTGGACGTGATGGAAACTCACTACACAATCTCCCGCGAGCAGCTCGAACGCGACATCGATGAATGTCTAACGAAACTCGAAAATATGGGCCTCGTTCAACGGAACGGCCTGTTTCACGAGTCCAAGGCCGCCGGGGCGCGGGGTTGACATGTTTCGGAATACATGGTGTGCCTCCGTGAGAACCGAACTGTCGATTGCACCGGCGGCCTGGACCTGTGACTCGAGTAAAACGCTATCTGAAACTAGAACTAACATGCTGGATTTTCCCGCGAATCATAGCTGTATTCCACCGTGTGGCTGCGGGTCTCGGCGCGAGGGCCTGCCACAACATTCTCCGGGAGCAATTTGTTCCTGCCGCTGTCCGCGAACGGCCGCGTCGATGGAGAACAAATCAGCCGAAACAAGTTTGGCAGGAGAGAGGATCGACCTCATGAGCAATTTACCTGAACTTTAGTGATACCTACACGGCAGACTGTTTGGCGAAGCTGCCCTCTAGAGAGGTATTCATTACGAGGTACACAACCGACCAGTCGGACTGAAGTCAACGCCAAATCCCATGCTGTCTGGCGCTAAAAGGGAGCCCAGTCCAGAAAGGATACCAGTCATGGATACACACTCAGTCGCATATAAGCGACCTGTTGTTCTGCTTTTGGACAATTCGGATGCCTTCGTGAGACGCGTTATTCGCGAAGAATGCAACTCCTCCACAAACACAGATTGGCGCGCGGAGAAGCTAAAAGATTTCATCGACAGTCATTCAGCTGGAGATCGCTTGAGCATTGAGGAGGTTTGCAAGGAGATTGGATTGCCTACATCCGTGCGTCAAACACGACGCTTGTTCAAGACCTCGACCGGGATAAGCGTCAGAAAATACGCAAAGAATAAACGCCTGGCTTTCGCAGCAAGACAATTGCAAGGCACGGGGACACCCATCAAGGTGATCGCCCTGGAAATTGGGTATCGCAGAACTGCCGAATTCACAAGGAGCTTTAAGGGTCTATTTCGCCTGAGCCCGTTGGAATTCAGGAGGATCTGGAGTCGAAGGGAATCTGCAGCTTAACGGGTTAGGGCTATCTCGGTCCAGCCTCAAGCAGGTTCACACACGCTTATGCTGCTCGGGAGAATGTGAGTTATTGCGCCATGTCGAACTGAGTGTTTCCGCGGACTCCAGAAGATAAGGATAAGGCCTTGTTGGTTTACCACTGGAAAGAACACGACATGACCGTGACATTTACTGACCGGAACCACATGGAGCCGGTAGTTCAGCTCGCTATGGGCCGAGAGGTCAGGACCTTGGAGCTTGGGCAATTTACGGACTTTTTGCTGACCATAATCGAAGAGGGACGAAAATCCACAACCGCGTATCTGAAGTCCCTAGGTGGGTTCCCACCAGAGAAGAATAAGAGAAAGGAGAAGTCCACTTCGCCCATATGCACTTAGAAACGATGGATCCCACATCGACCTGTCCTGGCGACGCTACAGCCTTTCAAATTGGCCCCGCCAACCGGTCGATACAGTTTGGACGTCGGCTGATCGAAAGAGCCGAGGAGCACTCTTGGGCCTGAGACTCAATCCCCAGTTTCGATGGTTTGTCCGACAAGTGAGGCCCTTCCTGCGGGTACATCTGCTCAGCGTTTCCATGATCGTCTTGAGCAGCCTGATGTTTCTGCTGGACCCCCTAATCATCAAGTGGCTGATTGACCGAATTCTTCCCAGGAAAGACGCCCACTTACTCCTTCTTGCCGCGTCAGGATTTTTCCTAATCTATGTGGCCCGGTTGGGTTTCTCGGGCCTTGGGGCATTGATCTATTCCCGCACAATACAGGATCTTGTTTTCCGCATTCGACTGGGAATCCTCGAGCAAATGAATCGCCTCTCTGCAAACTACCACGAAACAACCCCCGTGGGCCAAAAGCTCTACCGCATGGAACAGGACGTTGATCAGGTGGCGGAATTGGGATCGAGTCTCGTGCCCTATGCCCTCCAGGCCACTTTCAACACAATCTTTGTTGTCGGAGCTATGTCCGTTCTGGATTTCCGGCTGACATGCATGGTCCTTCCCTTCATGCCTATTTTCTTTGTCTTCCGGAGGTACTTCGAAGCCCGGCTACGAGCAGCCTCGGATGAGGCACAGCAACAGTCCAGCCTAGAAAGCAGCTTTCTCCAAGAGCATTTAGCCTCCATCGTCCAAATCCAGCTACTGCACCAGGAACAAAATCAAACGAGGGCATTCATGGAGCGCGGCTCTGCAAAACTGAGAGCAATCAATCATCGGAGCCTGATCGAGATATTGTTCAGCACGTCGTATATGGCGGTCATCGCTATTGGCACCATTGCCGCCCTGGGATATGGCGGCTACCAAGTGTTTGCTGGGGCTTTGACAATTGGTGGCCTCGTTGCCTTCTACAGTTACATGGCGAGACTCTTTGACCCCCTTCATGCTGCCGTAGAGATCTATTCAAGGCTAAATCGGCTCAGCACGAGCGTTCGGAGAATCCTGGAAGTTATCGAAATGACGCCGAGCGTGACGGAAAAAGCCGCCGCGCTACGTTTTCCCTCACCAACTCGCGGTTATGTTGAGATGCGAGGCGTTTCGTTTTCATACTCCGGTCGGCAGCCCGTGCTGGAGGGCTTCGATCTAAAACTGGAGGCCGGTATCAAAGTTGGGTTAGTCGGCGTGAGTGGGAGCGGCAAAAGTACCGTCGCGAAGCTGATAGCCAGATTGTATGACGTTGATTCCGGCGCTGTCTATATCGACGGAATCGACATTCGAGAATTGCGACTCGGATGTCTTCGAACAAAAGTCTGTTACGTCATGCAGGATGCCGTCCTCTTCGATAGAACCCTGAAAGAGAATGTCTTGCTGGGAAATCCCTCCGCAACAATGAAAGACCTGTCCCGTGCGATCGAAATTGCCGATCTTGGGGAATTACTTCACCGCCTGCCCGAGGTCTGGGACAGTCCACTCGGCCCGAGAGGCAATGCATTGTCAGGTGGCGAGCGGCAGCGAGTTGCCTTGGCACGGGCTGTGCTTCAGAGCCCTTCGTTGCTTCTGCTGGACGAATCGACATCGGCGCTGGATGCTCCGTCTGAACGACGAGTCCTCACAAATCTGGCGCAGCATTTTCGACACCAGACAATGGTCTTCATCTCGCACCGGATCTCCTCACTTAATTGGGTTGACCGCATTGTTGTAGTGAATCGGGGCGTGATCGAGGAACAAGGCACCCACCCCCAATTGATTCGCAACGGCGGCCTCTACGCTCACATGCACAACACACCAGCCGTCGCGGCGGGTCACTGAGGCTTCTCCCTACTCTTCAAGCCCACGCGCTGAGGAGAATTTGCCCGCCTGTGAATTAAATACATGGCCGAATCAGCGTGCATTTGGCCGAATATGCGTACTATTTTTAATTGAATCGATAGATAACATAGCGCACGATCGCGGCGTCGCCCAGCCCTTCCAACGTCGGCTGAAAGGCTCACCCGCTGTGATGCCCAAACTGATGAGACTGCGAATCGGAAACTAGCGAATGCCGGTCACGCTAAATCCTCCGCCCCCAACTCCCGTTGAGCCAGTAACGGAGATTCTCCACGGTGTGTCGATTACCGATCCCTATCGCTGGCTCGAAGATCAGAATTCTCCTAGAACAAGAAAGTGGTTGGAAGAACAAGGCGCGTACGCACGTGCATATCTGGATGCCATTCCGGGCCGTGACCGAATTCGAGAACGCGTCGAGGAACTGTTAGCTGTCGAACTCGTTTCTGAACCTTGGAAAGTTGGCAATCGCTATTTCTATTTAAAACGGTCACCTTACCAAGAACAGGCGGTCATCATGATGCGGGAGGAAGATTCTGAGGGGGACACTCTCCTCATAGACCCGGCAGACAAAGGAGAGGGGAACTCGACCGCAGTCAGCATTCTCAGCATTTCAAGTGAAGGGAATCTACTCGCCTATGGTGTCAGGCATGGTGGAGAGGATTCCCAATCGATAGAGTTCCTCGATGTCGATGGAAAGCGAGTCCTCCCGGATCGTTTGTCCCCTGGTTTTAACTACGGCCTCGTATTTTCCGCCGATGGGCAAGGCTTCTATTATTCCCATGAAGTACCAACCTCTTCCCGACCTCATTATCGAGCTGTTTATTTCCATCGATTCGGAGCCGCGCCTAATGAAGACCGGGAAATCTTCTTCGCAGGGGAGCGGGATAACCTTCGCGTCTCAATTGGCGGGTCGGCCAGTGGCATGTTTATGGCCTATCTTGTAGCCGAATCGAAAGATCCGGCAACGTTTCGTTTCTATTTACAGGATCTAAAACTCGAGAAAGCGCCCCGCAGCATTTTGGAAGGAACCGATTCGATTTTCTTGCCATCATTCGCCGATAATAGGTTGATTGCTCTCAGCAACTGGAAATCACCCAACCTCCGAATAGTAGAAATTGACCCAGCACATCCTGCGCGGGACTATTGGCGCGATGTTGTTCCGGAATCGTTTCTTCGCATTAAAGACTTCGCGGTTGTCGGTAAGTTTGTTTGCGTGAATTATGCTGAACAACTTTCTAACCGACTTCATGTGTTTGACCTGACGGGCCATCAGTATGCCAAGGTTCCTTGCCCGCTTCAAGGCACGATTCGCCTCCTCAGGCGTCCAATTGAGAGCGATACATTATTTTATGATTTCTCCTCGTTCGACCAACCGCCGACCATTTTCTCCTACCATATTCCAAGTGCAGAACAGAGGGTATGGGCCCAGAGCTCGGTGATGTTCGAGCCTTCCTCATTCGAAATCGAACACGTCCGTTACAAATCAATAGACGGCACTCAGGTGCCGATGTTCTTGGTCGCTCGGGAAGGACAGCGGTCCATTGGACCTGGACCGACTTTTCTAACCGGATATGGGGGATTCGGAGCCAGTCTGACCCCGCAATTCAACGCCTATTCTACATTTTTGGTCGAGCAGGGCTTCCTTCTCGCGATCGCGGGTCTGCGCGGCGGCGGGGAATTTGGTGAGGAATGGCACAGCGCCGGGAAGCGCCACAACCGTCAAAACGCGATCGACGATTTCATTGCTGGAGCCGAATGGTTGCTGGAAAACAAATATTCGGTTCCGGACAAGATCGCCATTGGAGGTGGTTCGAATGGGGGTTTGCTAGTGGGGGCAGCTCTCACGCAAAGACCAGATCTCTTTCGTGCCGTTGTTTGCCTAGGCCCGCTGATGGACATGCTGCGTTACCACCTCTTTGACTTCGCCAACATGTGGGTTGCGGAGTTCGGAAAGTCAGAAATGGAAGCTGATTTCCGTCATTTGTTGGCTTATTCACCCTACCATGCTGTCGAGGAGGGCGTGCCTTATCCGGCCGTTTTGCTGGTCTCGGGCGACGCTGATACGCGTTGCAATCCGATGCATGCCCGTAAGATGGTTGCACGACTGCAGGCAGCGACCAACTCGACCCGACCCATCCTGTTGGACTACAAGCCAAAATGGGGCCATGCGCCGCTGCAACCCTTCACTCAACGGATTGATGCTTTGACGGACAGGTTAGCATTCATCTGCCACGAACTGGATATGAGCATTTGAGAGAGAGACGATCGGCATGCGATTTCTATTTTTGAGATCTTTAACGGCCCTACTGGCTTATGACGTCCTGGAACTTGGGCAAAAGTTCTCGCGGATGCACACGTTGGTTAGCGGCTGGAAAGTTGCCTCTCGAAAAGTGCCGCCCGATACCGTGGGCCGAGTCTGTAATGCGGTGAATTACGCGTGTGCGTTGTATCCGAAGCGAGTGCTTTGCTTGCAACGCTCGGCGGTGACAACCTGCCTCCTGCGTACCTGCGGTGTGCCCGCCCAGATGGTGATGGGCGCCCAGAAATTGCCGTTTAAGGCGCACGCTTGGACCGAAGTAAATGGTCGCGCGGTTAATGAGCCCCGGGATGTGCAAAGAATTTACGGCGTTTGGGAGCGTTGCTAGGGAGCCCTTACATGAGCATGCAAGCAGGCGTGTGGAACCTTGACAACGAACCTGTCAATCGGGATTTCCTGACTCGGATCAGCCGGAACCTCTCTGAATATGGTCCTGATGGTGAATCAATCTATGTTGATGGACCCGTTGGGATGCTGTACAGGCCATTTCATACTGCGGCTGAATCTCGCTTTGAACACCAGCCGCACGTGTCTCCTGCAGGGGTACTCATCACTTGGGATGGTCGACTCGATAACCGAAAGGAGCTCATTTCTCAGCTTTGGGAGGAAATTACCACTGATCGGACAGATGTCGCCATTGTCGGCGCGGCCTTCGATCGATGGGGTACGGACTGCTTTGCCAGGTTCGTTGGAGATTGGGCGCTCGCAATTTGGAACCCCCTAAAGAGAGAACTCTTTCTTGCTAGAGACTACATAGGGATAAGACATCTCTTTTACTATCCAAGGCCCAAGCGAATCATGTGGTGCAACCACCTAGCTCCCCTAGCACTCTGTGGAGATAAATTCACTCTGTGTGACGAATATATAGCTAGCTACCTGGCCCAATGGCCTGACGCTCATCTAACCCCTTATCGGGAGATCAATTCCGTCGCGCCGGGAAAGTTCGTACATATGCGCCCCACGAATCTAATGACCCGTACCTACTGGGCTTTCAACACACGGCTCAAAACTATCTACAAGACGGACATGGAGTACGAAGAGCATTACCGACACCTTTTTCGTCAGGCGGTTCATCGTCGCCTCCGCACGGATTCACCAGTTTTAGCTGAACTCAGTGGCGGATTTGATTCCTCTTCAATTGTTTGCATGGCTGACGACATCTTAGCCAGGGAGGGGGCGCAAGCGCCAAGGTTGGACACATTTTCCTATCATGACCCAAATGAGCCCGAGGACGATGATCTCCAACACGTCACGAAGGTTGAGGAAAAACGCGGCAAAAGAGGATTCCACGCCGACCTACGAGGAGCTGGCGTCTCGCTTGATTTTGAATACCAAGTGTTTGTCGCAACTCCGGGCTTTAGAAATCGAACAGAGGTCAAAGCCGCATTGTCCGAAATTCTAAAAGAGCGCGAACACAGAGTCATGCTTTCTGGCTTTGGTGGGGATGAGATGAATGGACAAGCCCTGAATCCGCGCATCCAAATGGCCGACCTTCTCTTGCAGCTTCGAATGGTGACTTTGGCTAAGCAGCTTATCGTTTGGAGTCTGCTGATACGAAAGCGACCTTGCATCCATCTGTTTTTTCAAACCCTTCGAGAACTCATGCCAGTATCCATACGAGCGAGATTGACAGACCAAGGTGAGGTCGAACAATGGGTCAACAATACATTCGCCAAAAAACACAGAATGTCGGTTCGTCAGCTTGGAGCTGTCGAAGGACTAGGGTTGGCACGCCCGAGCGCTCGGGATGCGGCTGAGACTATTGCCACGCTTGCGCGCTTCATGACTTTTACTGCTCCCTCGACCATCGAAAAGTGCTACCCGTACCTTGACCAAAATCTAGTCGAGTTTCTCACATCGATTCCGCCCGATCAGTTACTTCGACCAGGCGAGCGTCGTTCTCTTATGCGAAGAGCCCTCTCACAGGTTCTCCCGCCAGAAGTATTAACACGCAAAACAAAAGCTAGTGCTGTCCGTTGTTTTTGTGTGTCTTTGGCAAGGCAATGGGAAAAGTTGGAGGTTATCTTCCGCTTGCCCCTCAGTTCGCGCCTGGGATACATCGAGAAGAATGAATTCCGCAAAGCTTTGCTAGCTCTGAAGAACGGAAAAATCTCTGGGCACACTGTGAATTTATTAAACGCTCTTTCTTTGGAGTTGTGGCTTCGGGATGTTCAAGCGCGGGGCTTAATTTCGATTGACCCACAGCCGCTGCCAACGCTGGGCACAGCCTTACTGGAGTCAAGGACATAGGTCTATTCAAATGGAAAGGTCATTAGCAAACCTAAAATTCATCACTTTAACTGCTGCTGCTAGCGCAGCTGTTAATTCTCAAAAAGAAGGGAGGTGACAACAATGAATTACAGCAAGCCAGAAGTCACAGTACTCGGTGACGCAAGCGTAGTGATCCAGGGCCAAAAGCAGAGCGTCGGCGATTCGTCTATCACTCCAGTCCTTCAGGCTGATTGCGAATTGGACGACTAAGTCGAAGAGCGACGGCCAACTTGTTGGTCGGCTATAGGCTCGAAACCTTCTCTCGGCCGCCCGGGCGGCCGGGCGAGGGTCTCAAGTCCATGTGAGTTCTGGGCACATTCATTCGTGTGTGGATGGAAACCGCATCCAGTGACTGGTTTCCACGTCTCACTAAGTTGATTCAATTACGCCGGGCTGTCAGGTCTCTTGTTGTGATAGTGGGTGTGGCTTTAGGGGTGGGGTACGTGGCCGCGATTCAAACCTTTGTTCTCTAAGGCACGCAACTCTCTCCAGCGCTCGTACTGGTCAGCTTTGCCTGGATCTGGGTCTTCTTCCCCCTTGAGCCAGAAGGAGAACCAATCAACAGCTAGTTGCTGGGATATGTACCGATGAGCGGGCTGAACAAGAATATGCGGCCAATTTTCTTTCCGCAGCCAAACCATGTCGACAGGCTTGTTCAGCGTGCGAAGTCCAGCGTAAATCTCCCATTCACTTATGAGCTCTCCTCTCTCAAATGCTGAAATCAAAAGCGGCGTCTTCACCTTGTCGAGGTTGAAGCCGGGAGCATTTTGGAGCCACTCTGACAATCCCTTGCCGAACGGGGCTGCCCCGTTTGTTTCTTCCAATAGGCCCTGGAAGGCATTGGCACTCCCTTGTGGTTCCACGTTCATTAGAAACGTCCAATAACTTACGGTGTTTCCATCTGTGAAGGAGGCAGCGGCAAACAAACTTGGTCGATGAGTTAGCGCATAAAGAAGATGGTAGCTACTAAAGCTGAACCCGACCACACCTACCCGACTTGAATCAATTAGTCCTTTTTTCGACAGATACTCAATTGCTGACTCGAATCCGTCAATCTGATATGGACCATCGTTGGGCGTGCGGAAGTGCGGGACTTCCCACGCGAGTTGCAGAACTACGATTCCCTTCCCACTCAGCGCTCGGCCCGCAAATCCAGTCGTAAATCGACCATCGATGAAAAACCTGTCAGCTTGGTAGCCGTAAAGCTGAATAACGAGAGGATATCGACGACTAGAATCGTAATCAGGCGGAAGCACGAGAAGACCTGACCATGAGTTACCATTCTTATCGCGCCACCGATCGATGGAGACCGCGACCATGCTGATACTTTCTAACTGGGGATTCGGATCCCAAACGAGCGTAGACGCCCCGCTACCATGAAGGTGGGCCAACAAGACCGGAGCGTGGTTGAGGTCTTGTTCAACAGATAATTGCAATTCGCTGTCGGAGTTGTCTATTTCTGGAGCTGACGCCGATAGCTTGGTCCATGCTCCCGAGTCCAGACGATAAATCTCAAAGCGAGGAGCTGGGGACTTATTCGGATCCGGGCCGCGATCATAGCGAAGCATGATTTTGTTGTTCGCTTGATCCCACAAAACATCACCAACGCTATACCACTCAGTCGCACCGACCGGTGACTGTCGTAGATAGGCAATTGGCTCGATTTGGCGGCTAGAAACATCGACAAATGCCAGTGCCGGGCCCAGCTTTCTGCGGGATCTGCCTCCCTCATCGTGAGCGGTATCAATAGGCAGGAACGTATTGGAAAGAACCGCCCGCCGTCCATCTCCAAGCCAGTATGCCTTCGTAGGTGAATTGTACAGAAGACCTCTACCGGCGGGAGCATCAACAAGTGGTGAGACGAGACCGCTTTCAGTGTTCACGAGCACGTACTGGCTTGCCTTCCAAGGATTCTCGTCCGCGAGGGCATATTTGTTCCCGGGCGTAAGGCGGAGAAGGCCTCCCATGTATTTCGCATCATCTATGTACGGCTGATAATCCCCCCAACCGGCCGGGATCTCGTGGATCGGTGCGACCGTAATCAAGTACTTTCCATCTGACGAAACCGCTAAGGTGGGCAGAAAGAGCTTGAGAGGATTACCACCGAAGGTGAAGGGAAAACCTACCTCCCGTCCGCTTTTCAGCACATGCAAAGTGCTTGGCCGCGTGTGCAGCTCGTTCTCCTCGGTATCTTCGATTCTCTGCGGATTCGGATACAAGAGGGAAACAAGATTCTTGCCCCTCGCCTCAACTAGCTCTCGCCGAGGACTTTCCATCTGTTCATCCGGTATGAGTGTAGTATACGCGATCGTATTGGCAGCCATGTCGTACTGCGAAACGTAGATATTTCCTTTTGTAACTTGCGTGAGTGAGCCATCCCGTAAGTCAGCAATGAAAAGTTGCTGATAAGGACTATCTTTTTCCCCGAGAAACGCGATTCTCTTTGGATCCAGCCAGCGCACCTCAGAAATCACGGGGGTGTTGCTGCTGGCGCGCAGCGTCGCGACCGGTTTTGGGACCGGCTTCGTGCGAGACTTTCCGGAGACGTAACGTAGGATGAGTTGGCGTTCGAATAGCCAGATCGTTGACTCAACACTGTTGGTGGCAAGTACTCCTCGCTGAGTCACCAACAGGAACTGCTCTCGATTAGGAGAGAAAATCGGAACGCCCGTCGGGAGATCAGGCCCACGAAGTTCGATTTTAGTTGATGCCAATGGATTTACGATGTACGAGATTTCGAGGGAGTCTTTGACGGTGAACGGACGCTTACCGTCGTCCACCGCCGCCCGGCTACAAACGGTACTGATAAACAGCACCACCACCGAAAGAACGCCGATTACAATGGAAACCGCCCCGCTCATGTTGCGGCGGAGGGACAGGAAGTGTCCTTCCGCACAGGAAAACTGAATTCGTGGGCTCGAACGATTCATCTAACTTCTTTCTCCCTTTAATTTGAGGATCAATGGTCTGCGGCCTCTTTAGCGTTGGTGTGCGAGGCAAGGACTCAGAGAAGGAGTCTCTTCTACCAGACTAAAACTGCAACTTAAGAGCGAATTGAATCGATCGCGGTCCGCCGATTTGATACAGTGGACTAAACCCCCCGTTGCCCACATTACCTCCCGCCAGAAATTGGCCCAAGGTCTGGTTCGAACGACCGAACGGTCCGACGACATTGCTGATGTCCCCTACGGGTGGTGCGAAGTTGGGGTGATTGAGAACATTGAACATCTCCGCCCGGAACTGAAGCTTGAGTGACTCGCGGATTTGAAATTGGCGGTGGACAGCGAAGTCCCATTCGGAGGCACCGAAACCTCTGAGTGCATTCCTACCTAAGTTCCCCTGCCGGAGGGCATTACCTTGCTTGTCGGTTGGTGGTGGGACGAACGCCGCTGGATTGAATGCTTTCCCACCCGGATATTGGGAACCAAATAGGTAGAACGGCTGCCCCGGTACCACATCCGGCCGAACAAATGCGGGCGTGCCGGTCGAAAGGTTAAAAATGAGGAAATCATAAACGTTGACCGGAAGGGCCGAACGAGCCTGTATAACATTTTCAGTCGACCACCCTCCAAGGATTGCATTTGTGAACGCATGCCCTTTGGGTGTCGGAAGGTCATACGTCACTCCCATCGAAAATGCATTTCGGACATCGAAGTCCGACGGTCCTCGGTTCTCGTTTGGATTAACCACAGAGGTAAAAGCATTAGCCTCATTTCCAAACAGAGAACCAGCAGAAGCTGTATCAATCGAATGCGACCAGGTATAAGAGGCAAGTGCTTGGACACCATGCGACAATCGCCTCCGAAATTGAAGTTGGAGCGCATGGTAATCAGACGTAGCAGTGTTGGTAAAGAAATCCGCTGCAGCGAAGCTCGGATTAGGTGCATTTATCTGCACTGACTGGAGAAGGCGTCTTCCAGCGGAACCGATATACGAAGCTGATATCGTCTGTTGGCTTCCCAGGGCCTGCTCTAGTGCGATATTCCACTGAAGCGTGTACGGCAGCTTCAAATCTGGATCTGGTGCAAACAAATTCGAGCTAGCTAAGCTCGCTGATGTGATCGCGGGTGGTGCCGCATTTGCAGGGCTTAGCGGGTACGAACCGCCAAATATGAGTGAAAGCGTCCCAAAGGGATAAGACAACTGGGATATGTTGTTACCAAGTTCCGAAGTCGCAAGGTCATAGAAAACGCCGAATCCCCCACGAAGCGCCGTCTGCCACGCTTGACTCTTACGAAGCTGGTAGGCGACACCTAAGCGAGGTGCAAAGTTTCCGTATGTAGTTTTGAATGGCGGCGTTCCCGCGGGCGCTAGAGCCAGATTCGATAAGTCGCTCAGGTCGAAGCCTGTAACAGCCAATAAGCTGGGAGTCGAAGACGGCGCGAAGTCTACATCCCACCGTAGCCCGTAGGTTAGTGCCAATCGCGTCGTTAGTCTCCATGTGTCTTGTGCAAAGATCCCAAGGTTATGGAAAAGAAATGGCACATTATCACGACTGGCCGCTACGACGGAGAGGAACGGACTTCCCGCGCTGAAAGACGGCATACTAAAGAACAGTGCCTCTTGAAAATAGCCAGGATTACCATAGGTAGGCGAGAGGCGGCGAAAATCTACTCCGAACTTTAGGCTATGTGAGCCCCTTTGCAAAGATAGACTATCGACTATATTGATCTGTCGCTGTAAATTATGTCCAAGCGGCCCAACCTCCAAGGCGTTGAAAGAAAAGACGACCAGGTCCAACAGTCCATTTTGAGATGTAAAAGGACTGGGGAATGGCAGAGATCCGAGCGGAACAGCACCCCCAAAGCTATCCGATCGTGAAAAGCTATTGTTATTCGTCCTGCTGTAATTGAATCGAAAATCATTGACTATCGCAGGAGAAATAGCCCATGTTGCGCCCGCCGTCGCGGTTTGTGTGGTGATACGAGAGGAGAAAACTGCGCTTAGCGCGAATCCATTCCCCCGCTGGATCAGCTCCGATGGAGAATAGTTGTATCGGCCAAAAATCGAAAGCTTGTCACTTAACCTGTGATCAATACGAACACTGTAGGCGTCTAGAGTGGCTGGGTTGGAAAAGCTGGCGTTGAAATCAGCCGTACCGTTTCCATGATCGGGTCCGTTCGGCAGTGGAAACGCATTGAAAAACGGCTGCATTGCAGGCACAGCCGCAGCGCGTGCGTTCCCAGAAACAGCGCATGTGCTATCGCATGGGACGGTTGTGAGACTCGTCTGAGGCAGGCGAAGACGCAGCCCTTCGTAAGAAAAGAAGAAGAATGTACGGTCCCTCACCACCGGCCCGCTGAACGTGCCCCCAAAATCATTCTGCCTTTCCTTCGCCTTGGGAAGCGGGCACTTCGGTCCCGGAGTACAAAATCCATTAAACCAGTTATTGGCGTCCAAAGCGTCATTCCTGAGGTAATCGAAGAGCGTCCCGTGAAACTGGTTCGTGCCCGAACGTGTGAGAATGGAAATCTGCGCGCCCGGTGTGCGCCCAAACTCGGGAGCGTATGTGGAGGTCTGGATTCGAAACTCTTGGAGGGCATCCACAGAAACCAGACTGTTCGTTCCACCTAGAACGCTGAACGACGCTGCAGCGCCTCCCAGGCCGTTCCCCGCAGCAACTGAATTTGCAGATCCGATACCGACATTGGCGCTCACCCCATCCACGGTCCAATAATTCGAACTTGCTCGCTGTCCGTTGACACTAAATTGCCCCGTATCACGGCCATTACTGGCAGTAAGAGCGACTCCGGGTGTTAGCTCGATCAAGGTTTGAAAACTCCTGCCATTCATGGGCAGGTTCTCAGCGAATTGCCGATCGACAACCGTGCTGACTGTGGCGTCCGTCGTGTTGATGTGCAAGTCGCTGGCGTTTACTGTGACGCTCTCCGCCACCGACCCGATCTCAAGATGGACGTTCTGTTCGATGTGATCCTGAACGTTGACAATCAGACCGAGCAAATCCACCTGCTTAAATCCCTGCTTTTGGACGCTGATTTGATATTGACCAGGATAAACGCTTGGAAAAACATAGATACCGGCATCGTTCGTACTCGTGGTTGTGACCGTCCCACGCTCCACACTTTGAAGCCGCACTTCCGCTCCAGACACGGCGGCAGCCGTCCGATCTGTGACCAGCCCCGATACCGTAGCGGTCTCTGTCTGTCCCATGACAGTACTGGAAAACCATATAGCGACGAACAACGACGGACTGGCAATGCGCAGGAGACGCGGCAGTGTCATCATCGAGTGACCTCCCCTTGTCTCTTAAGTGGCCGCCATCCGCGACGAATTTGCCATCGAGAATTCAAATAATCTCGATCTGCCCCTTGGCAGTCCGGAAGAACATTCATCGGATGAGGTTTGTGGTTACTGCGGACCGGCGAAGAATGCAAGCTATGGATGGTTTGGTTGGTTTCCCCAGTAAGCGTAAAGAACTTTCTTGCCGTGGGGTTCGTTGTACTGTTTGCTGGCAACTTCGGTTGTTACAAACACTGAATTAATCTTGACAAGTACCCTTGGATCATCAAACGTCATCGCCCAACGACTTTGACCGTCGTCCTTGTGCAGAATGCCCAGGCTATGCGCCACCTCTTTAACGCCTGCCTTCTCACCCCAGACACGAAAGACCATGTTTGCCTTGAACTGGCCGGGGGCGTCCAAGTCATAGGCATAAAACACGAGTGATTTCCCTTCAATATAAAAAACTCGTCCAAACGACCGTTGCCGCTTTCCGTTTGAATCCGCATCGTAAACATCCACGATGTGCAGGTTCCGTGCGGCTACTAGATCACCCAACTCCAGCTTGGCCGACTTAAGATCGTTCTGACGTCGGAGCTCCTCTTCTGTCGTGTCAAGCTTCGCTGCCAGATCCTCGCTCATCTGTCTCTGAACGCCAAGCTTGACTTCGGACTCCGCATATCGCTCGCCGAGTGTCTCGACCCGGCTTTGAAGACTTGCGACCTTATTTTGCGCATCCTGAAGCTCGTAAGAAGAACGCTCCGATGCACCCTTCGCTTGGATGGTAAGCGCAGCGAGCTTGTCTTTTGCAGTCGTCAACTCATCGCTTAGCGACTGTTTTTCCCTCTGGGAAGCTGAAAGCTCCTGTTTCAACTTCCCAAGTGTGCTTTCTAGTTGCGATTTCTGGCCCTCAAGCTGGCTCAGACGGTCAGAGTTACTCACTGGCGAATTGCGTGCGGATAGCTCCGTGCTCGGCGCCCGCACTTGAGCCAGTTGTCGCGGTGTGTGGTTGCCTTTCCACACGCCGGCATAGAACGCCGCAGCGCCTACAATCGCGCAAACCGCCATCACCCCCGCGGAGGGCGACAGCAACCAAAACAGTCTTGATTTTGGCCCGGACGGGACGGGTTCGACATGTCTAACTTGTTCTCCATCCCGTTCTTTTCCAAACATTGACGACAGTGGCTTTTCGAGAAGAAACGGGTGCAGGCTCCGCCCTCCGTTGGTTTCGCTGACCAACTCTTCCGAAGCAATCCGTGAAAGGAACCTCTCGCGCATGCCGTCCGGCGGGACAATGTCCGCTGCGGGCGCGCCATTTTCAGCGAGCAGCGGCATGACCTGCACGCTTACCTGCCCAAGAGACCACAGAAATTCACGGCACGAATCGCACGTGGAGATATGTGCGTTCAATTCACTCATTTCTTTCCCGCCCAGTTGGGCCGTGGCAGCTAACGCACACATTTCTTGATAACGTCCATGGCTATTTGGCCACAGGCGGATGGCAGCTCGCACGAGTTTGCTATTGCTTTTCATGACCATTCCCAAACGCTACCCGAAGTGACGCGAGGCCACGGTATAGGTCGTGTCGAATCGCGTGCACAGATTCCCCCAAGCGTTCACCGATTTCCTCCGCTGTTAGCCCCTCGTAGTACGTCAATTCTAGGACTGCGCGCTGACGCGGCTTGAGTTTTCCCAGCATCTCTTCCGCGAGCCGCATCACTTCTGGCGATTCACCCACCAGTGGGGAATTAGCCCCACTTTCTAGCACTGTTTCTAGTTCCTCCCAACGGTAGAAGTGATTGGCAACAAGATGGCGCTTTCGATGCAGGGCCCCATGGTGGGCAAACTGCAAGAGCCATCCTTTAAGTATGCCCTTTCGAGCGTCAAAATTTGCCGCGGTTCGAAAGATGTCGAGAAAAACAATCTGGACAACTTCCTCAGCCTCGCCTGGATCTCGCACGATTCGCAAAGCTATGCTGAAAACAAGATGGTGGTACCGGTCAAACAAGACTGTGAGGGCATCTTGACGGCCGCACTTAAGGAATTGCATCAATTTTTCGTCGGAAAGATTAGAGATGTCGGAATCTGAATCGACGGGATAACAGTGAGCCACCGCGCGGACAGGATTGTCTTTCGCGCTCACGGCTTCATAC
>Ga0137404_10001147_pt1 | contig 17295 bp, 11 predicted proteins | sample CZOMad2_1_16fung_FD_108285 | JGI IMG/M metagenome (GOLD analysis project Ga0137404, IMG submission 108285) | Vadose zone soil fungal communities from Angelo Coast Range Reserve, California, USA - CZOMad2_1_16fungal (Illumina Assembly) | ecosystem: Environmental > Terrestrial > Soil > Vadose...
GCGGCGTCGCGAGCCGGTGGTGGCTGCGCGACGCCGCGGGGCGGAAGGTGCAGTGGACTCCCCGGTACCACACCTGGGAAGTCAACCTCACCGCCTGGACGCAGCCCGATGCCGGCGGCAGGCGCTGGCCTCAGTGGCTCGCGGAACGCGAATACACGGTTTTTTTCCGCGACATCCCCGAGTTCGACATCGTCTTCCTCGACGGCGTGGGAGCGCCTCGCGTGACCGCGGACTGGAATCTCGACGGGCTGAACGACGGTCGCAACGACCCGCGCATCCTCGCCGCCCATTACGCGGGTCACGTCGCCGAGTGGGACCGCCTGCGCGAGCTCGCCCCAAGGGTGCTCCTGATCGGCAACGCCGACAACGCTCTCGCCAATCCCGAGTGGCGGGGCCGGCTCGACGGAGCCTTTCTGGAAGCGCTCATGGGCTTGGGCTGGTCGCTCGAGTCGCGGGCCGGATGGAGCAAGATGATGGAACGTTATAGAGCGGTGCTGCGAAATACCAGGCCGCCCGGGATCGTCGGCTTCAACGTCCATGGGAACCCCACCGACTACCGTTTCTTCCGTTACGCCTACGCGTCCTACCTGCTCGACGACGGCTACTTCTCGTTCACCGACAAGTCCGTGGAGTACAGCAGCGTTCCCTGGTTCGACGAGTACGACCACGAGCTCGGCAGCGCGCTTTCGGCGCCGCCGACCTCCCCTTGGCGCCAGGAAGTGTGGCGCCGGGATTTCCAGAACGGTGTCGTGCTCGTGAATCCAAGCACCTCCGCAAGAGCGGTCAAGCTCGAGCCCGGCCTCGCCCGGCTCGCCGGCGGCCAGGATCCCGCGGTCAACAATGGCGAGACCGTCGTCGAGGTGGCTCTACGGCCCAAAGACGGCGTCGTGCTTCGCCGGCAACGTCCCATCCAGGAGCTCCCGCGATGAGCCTCGTCTCCGTGATCGTTCCGACCTACAACCGCCGCGAGACGATCCGGGCCGCGATCGCCAGCGTGCAGCGTCAGACCTTCCAGGATTGGGAGCTGATCGTGGTCGACGACGGCTCCACCGACGGCACCGCTTCCCTGATCGAAGGCTCGGACCCGCGTCTGGTCCTGATCCGGCAGAAGAACCAGGGGGTGAACGGGGCGCGCAACGCGGCCATGGTCCGCGCCCGCGGCCAGTACATCGCATTCCTCGACTCCGACGACGAATGGCTCCCCCACCACCTGGAGCTGAGCGTCGCCTTTTTCCGGGCTCATCCCGAGGAGGACTTCCTCTCCGGGGAGTTCTGCGAGGACGGGAGCCCCGAGGGCACCGTGCCCTTTCTCCACACCGCGCTGACCCATTGGTATCCGCCGCTCGCCGAGCGCGCGGGCTCCTCGTTGCTCAAGCTGCCTCCCGGGGAGAACGATCCCTATCTCAAGGTCTTTGCCAGAGCGGAGCCGGTCGGGGCGTGGGGACGCGACATCCTCGCGCGCACTCCCTATCACGGTGTGCGCCTCTACCACGGACCCGTCTTCGAGCACATGCGCTTCGGCTTTCTTTTTGCGCTGCAGCCCACCGTCGTGACGCGCCGCGCCCGGGAAGCGGTGGGCCTGTTCGATCTCCGCTACCGGATCGGCGCCGACTACAGCTACCTCGCCAATCTCTGCCGCCGGTTCAATGCGAACTTCGTGTCGGTGCCGATGGCGATCAAGCACGAATACGCGGGCGACGGAACTCGCCTGAACGAGGGACACCTCTCGACGGGTTCCACGCGGTTCGAATTCGAGCGCGATCTGCTGCACCAGTTCGAGGAGCTGTTCTCGGCGCCGGGCCAGGATCCGGAAATAGCCGCGCTGCGCCGCGCGAGGCAGCTCGTCGTCGCGCTGGCCGCCCTCGCCCGGGGAAACCGCCGCGAAGCCCTGCGCTACCTCGGGGAGGCTAGGGAAAAGCGCTTGTGGTGGCTCGTCCGGGTCGCGCCCAGTCCCGCGATCGCGCACGGACTGTATTTCCGACTGCTTCGCGCCGGGGCGCTGGTCGAAGATCTTCTCGGAGGACCCGCTGGCTGGGGCCGGATCGCGCGCAAGGCCTGGACCCGCCTGCGCGGCACCGTCCCTCTAGACGCGAGAACCTGAGTCCGCGCTGACGATCTCGCTCGATGTACCGGTCCGCTGCCAGCCCCGAACGCGGTTTCTGACCCACTCCCGCCCGGGCTTTTCGATCCAGCGGTAGGTGAAATACGACATCGCGATGACCATCGCCAGGTAGGCCGGGTAGGCGATATCGCCGTGCCACGGTTGCGTTCCCAGGAAGTAGTGGTCGTAGCCGCCGATGTCGCGGTGCGTGAAAGGGTTGATGTGCCACAGCTTGTCGAGCGCGGCGGCCGCGTCGAAGATCCGTCTCTCGACAAAGACGTGCGTCATGTAGATGGAATACGAGATGGTCCCCAGGAAAACCAGCGGCCGTCGCCTGAGGATCGCGCTCGCGGTCCCGGCTTCGAAGGAGAAAACGAGCACGGCGAGCGCGAAAACGTAGGGGGCCAGGATCGAAAATATGCTCGTGCCGACCAGGCTCACGAACACGGCGACGAGTCCGAGCACGCCCCACTCGACGGCGCTCCCGGAGAGCCATTGCCTGACGAGCTCGCGATTCGCTTTCGTGTAGATGTGCCACGCCAACACGCCGGCGGAAAACCCGTAGATGCAGCGGATGATCCCCCAGTCGTAGATGGTCGCCATGTTGCGGTCGCTCAGGGTGGCGATCAATACCGGACCTCCGACCAAGGCGAGGAGCAGCGCGATCCACGCGTGCTTGCGCAACGCGACCAGGCACACCGCGAAGACGACATAGGTATAGAACTCCGTGCTGATGCTCCAGCTCGGAATGTTCCAGGTCAGGAAATCGAAGACGTGGAGGCTCTGGATCAGCAGGAGATTCGCGAGGATCGTATTCGGCGCCTCCTGCGGAGTGCTGAAAGGCATCACCGGGTTCACCGACATCAGGGCCGGCACCAGGGCCCTGCGCAGGACCTTGAGCAGCTCGAAGGCGACGAAGAGCGCCAGCATGGTGAAATGGAGCGGATACAGCCTGCCCAGCCGCAGGAAGAGAAATCGCCCTACACCGAAGCCGTCTAGCAAGCGCTGCTGGTAGTTCGCGGCGATGACAAATCCGCTCAGCACAAAAAAGAAGTCTACGAAGAGCCAGGAGTTGCGAAGGAACGGTACGTCGTACAGATGGCTGACGGCTTCCAGATGGAACAGGGCCACCAGGCACGCGGCGATGCCGCGCCAGCTGTCCAACACCACGAAGCGCTCCACCGGCTCCCTCTCACCCGCCGTATTTCCACGGCGTGTCCGCCATGGTCAGGGGTCGGACGCGATCCCGGCATTCGGCTTCCACCACGCGCAGGATCACCACCGCATGATCACCGTCGGTATCCACGATCCGCTCGAGCTGGCACTCGATATGCGCTGGCAGGTTGGGCAGCACGGGCGCGGTGGTCGTGCCCTCCATGAACGCTTCGCCGTTGATCGTTCCGCCGACCGCATGCGTGGGGAAGAAAAACCTCTTGGCGATTTCCTGCTGCCGGTCGCCCACGACGTGCAGGACGGCAATACCGCTTTCAGCCAGACACGTGAAGACATTGCTCTCCCTGCGGACCGCCGCCATGATGAGCGGCGGCTTGAATGACGCTTGCGATACCCAGGTGACGGTCGCGGCGCCATAACGGCCGTGACTGCGGGAAGTCAGGATGTACACGCCGTTCGAAAGCAAACGGAGCGCCGTCTGCCGGGTTTTCGCGTTCATCGCGGCCGCCTCGCTTGCTCCTAGCAAACCGTCTCGCGAGACGATCTTTCGATCCGGCGCCAGCGTTCCTCGTCGAGCTCTCTGTGCTCGGCCGCGAGGAGGTCGAACAACAGGCGATCGTAAGGGCGTCCGTCGATGATGTGAGATTGGCGCTGCCTGCCGATGAACCGGAAGTTGAGCCGCTGCAGGCTTCGAAGCGAAGGGTTGCGGTCCACGATCCAGGTGTTGATCGCGCGCAGCCCGAGATCCCGGAAGGCAAGGGTCAGAAACCTGGACGTGGCGAGGCTCACGTAACCTCGAAGGGAGAAGGATTTCTCCCCGGCCACCGCCCACAGCGTGGCGGTCCCGCAGGATCGGTCCACGCTGTTCAGGCCTACGATTCCGATGGGTGCCTCGTCATGGCTCCAGGTGTATACCCGCATGAAATGCGTTTCCCGCTGCGCCATTATTCTCAGCAGGGCCGGCGTCACGATCTGCCTGCCGTTGCCGAAATCCAGCCATTGGCAGTTCTCCTTGCGTGCAAGCCACCCGGCGGCGAGCTCGAGAACCTCGGGACTAAGGAGCGGCAGGAGCTTCATGTTTCGGCGCGCCGCGCGGCGCCCGAAACCCGGGGGGCCTCGCTCCAGAGAGCGGCGTACGCGGCGAGCAGCTTTGGAGCCTCGTGGCGCCATTCGAGCTCGTTTTCCACGCGACGGCGCCCGTAGTTCCCCATCTCCAGGCGCCGGGCCGGATCATCCAGCAGCTCGACGATCTTGGCCGCCAGATCCAGGGAGTCGTTTCCCCGCGCATAGAGCGACGCCGCCTGAGCGGAGCAGCGTCCCTCTAGCAGGTCGAACTGCACGATCGGCTTGCCCAGGGCCATATACTCCATGATCTTGTTCATGGTCGACTTGTCGTTCAGCTCGTTCGCGACGTCGGGGTTGACGCATACGTCGGCGGTGTTGAGCATCGCCAGCATCTCGGCGTCGGGCACGCGCCCGGTGAAGGTCACGTGGTCGGCGACGCCCAGCTCCTGCGCGAGTGTCTTCATCTCCTCGAGCGACGTGCCCCCGCCTACCAAGCCGAAGTGGACGTCGCCGCGTCCCAGTTCGAGCACGATGCGGCGCGCGGCCTGCAGCAAGTACTCGATTCCCTCCTGCCTGCCCATCACGCCGAGGTAGCCCACGAGATACCGGCGGCCGCGCTTGAGCCGTTCGTCGGGCGGCAGGATCTTGAGACGCTCGAGGCTCGGCCCGCTGCGCACCACGAACACCCGCTCGGGGGACATGCGGCCGCGCACGATAGCGATGATCCGGTAGGACTCGTTGGTGGCGATCGAGACATCGGCGCAGCGGAAAGTCCAGTATTCGAGGTTCAGCATCAGTCGATAGAGGAACCCGCGCCCCCCGAACTTCGCCTCGTAGAGCTCGGGGTTGAGGTCGTGGTGATCGAACACGAACTTCTTCCCGAACAGCTTGAAGAAGCCGCCGACGAGGAAGAACAAGTCGGGCGGGTTGCAGGCGTGAATCACGTCGAACCCGCGTGTGAGCAGCACCCACCAGGACAGAGCGAAGGTCCAGGCGAGCGCGACACCGTACTCCAGCGCATAAGCGATCACGCCCGACGCTTCGAGCGCCACGGGATATCGGTAGATGTGGATCCCGTCGATGACCTCGAATCTCCTCTCATAACCTTTCCCGGTCGGGCAGATGATCGATACGACATGGCCGGCGTCGCGCAGCGCCGTCGCCTCCTGCCAGACCCGGCGGTCGAACGGGCTGGGAAGATTCTCGACCAGCATCAGCACGCGTCTTTGTTGGTTCATGAATCGTGATGTTCTGACATCCACGCTGCGCTCTCGAAAGACCCGTGTAGTCCGATCAGCACATGATCTCGCTGCGGAGCACGGTCTCCCTGCCAAGGCGGGCCCTCCAGGCGATGGTCGGTGCGGGCTGCCTGGCGTCGAACCGCCTCGATACCCAGCCGGAAATCGGGGCGAGGCCCCCGCGATGGACGCGCGAAGTCGCCCCGGCTACCCGCGGCACGCTCAGAAACAACGTTCTTTCCTCCTGCCGGACAAGGTAGCCGTCGGGGGCGGGATCGACCCGGCAACGCTCGCTGCAGTGGAAAAAGAGCTCGACCTCGTGTCCCCTGGACATTTGCAGGCTGTCTTCGATGACCACCCGCCTCGGCTTCTTTTCGAGGGTGATGTGACGCCGATGCATCACCGGGTCGGGGAGCCGCAGATAGCCGGTGTGCCAGCCCTCGAAGACGTCACGCTCGGCCGACGGTCGCCACAGGCTGCAGCCGGCGCCCGCCCTCTTGACCCACATGAAATTCCCGCCGGAATGCGACTGGTTCAACCCATCGATCCGCACGGTGTTGTGCGCCGCCGTGCCGCGAAAATACTGCCGCCACGGACCTTGCGTGTGGTACGCGTAGGTTCCAGGATCGACGAAAAATTCCCTGCCACCGACCGAAAGCGTGAAGGCGAGGGCGTCGGCGTGGCCATGCGCGGCGATCGATTGATAACCCAGAGGACCTGCGTCCGCGGTCAGGCGTATTTCGTTTTGCGTCTCGAAGTCGCAGCCGAGGATGTAGTAACCGCCCTCGGGAAACACGCGCCGGACCGGGAGCCGGGCCCCCGCGGCGGCCAGCCCCTGGAACGCCGCGTCCGCTTCGGCTCCGAAAAACCAGCGCGTCTTGTCGTCCAGGCCGCCCGCCTTCACCTTGAAGTCGCCCCGGCGAAAGAGAATCGCACCAGTGGCGAGGAGGGAGCGGTAGTTGCAATAACCTTCGTTCTGCGCGAGCCGCAGGACGAGCGCGTCGTCGGAATCGCCGAACATGGGAACGTTGCCGCCGGCATCCATGATCGAGGCGAGATACTCGATCATCGCCTCGATGCGCGCCTCGTACGCCGGCGGAAATTTCTGGCCGTTCGCCCGGCCGGCGAGAAGGGGGATGAGGAGAAGATCCAGCTCGAACTGCTGGTACGACATCGCCTGCTCGCGGTTGACGCCGTCGGGGGCGTTTTGCAACAACGCCTCCCGCTCGAGGATCGACTTCGCTTCCGAGAGCCAGGTGCGCGCGCGCTGCCAATACGGCCACGTGAGGGCCGCGGTGAACAGACCGGCCGCCTCGCCGATGAGATGGTTGTTTGCCGACGAGTAGAGCGAAAAATGGCCGTGGACGAACTGCGCGTGCTGGAAGACCGCGTCCAGCCAACGCCCTCTGAACCGGGCGCCTTCATCGTCCTGGAACACGCGCGAGTGGCAGCCCCCCAGCAGTTGCCACGCCACTGACCAGTTGATCAATCTGACCGCGACCTCGAGTGCGCTCGACCAGTTGGGCCCCATCCCGCTCGGACATTCTCCGAACCAGCTGTCGAGGTGACTCCGGAGAACATCGAAATAGCGCGCTTCACCGCTCAGCGCATGCGCCTGCGCCAGAGTCACGATATGGAGGTGCCGGTTCAGCTCCCACAGATACTTGATGTTCCCGACCCGCCGCGGATCGCGGTAGTCGAGGAGCTTGCCGAAAGTGAGGGGCGCGTCCACGCCGGTCTTGGGGTCGCGGTTCCAGCGCGGGGGCGAGCCCAACGCAACATCCCGCAGGGCGAACAGGTCGAACCTGCCGGCGGCGATGCGCTCGGCCGCCGCCCGATAACGCGCCGCCTCCGCTTGCGCCGGGAGATGGACCCAGCACGCCGATGCATGCGCGAGATCGGGAGGCGGAACCGCCCCGGAGCCGGCGAGCCCCCAGCGCTCCGCGCGCATCGCGAGCGCTCGCCTCACGCGAAGGCCGATTTCCGCGGGCGGCATGCAGCGCAACCGGTTCACGCGCCAGAAAACCCGCTCGATCGCGCCGGCAAGGGCGACACGAGGCGTCGAGCCCGCTTGGATCGCTCCGCGCTCAGACATATTGGCGGTGCCAGATTTCGAGATTGAGCAGCGTCCACAACAGTTTCTCGTGGTTCTGCCTGCCGTTCAGATGCTCGGCGAGAACCTGGTCGAGGGCCTGCCCTTCGTAATAGGACCGGGTCAGCGACGATCCGCTCTGAAGATGATCGAGCAGGTAATCGCGCATCTCGCCGCGGAACCATTCGTTGACCGGGACGCGGAATCCCACCTTGGGGCGCGTGAGGATGCGCTCCGGAAGCAGCTGCTTCCCCGCCTCTCGCAATATCCACTTGCCGCGCAGGCCCCTCACCCGGCATTCGTCGGGCAGGGACGAGACGAACGCGGCGAGCTCGTGATCGAGAAAGGGCACGCGCGCCTCGATCGAGGCCGCCATGGTCATGCGGTCGGCGCGCTCGAGCAGATTGTCCGGAAGCCAGCTCGTCTGATCGAAATAGAGCATGCGCCGCAGCGCGCTCCCCGCCGGGTCCGCGTCGAACGGCGGCGAACCGAGGACCGGCGCACCGTTCAGGCGCAGGCTCGATAGCCGGTCGCGCTCGCTGCGGCTCAGGGCGCCGAACCAGCGGACATAGCGCTCGGGCCGATCCTCGATGTTCAGATTGGTCACGGCGGTCTTGACACGGCGGAATCTGTAAGGGAGCGCATGGACGAGCGGCTGGATGAAGCGGTGGCGGAGCAAGCCCGGCAGCCGTTGATAGCCCCGCGCAAATCGCTCGGCGATGTGCTTCGGATAGCCGCCGAGAATCTCGTCGCTGCCCTCCCCGGTCAGCACCATCTTGACGCTGCGGGCGGCTTCGCAGGCGAGCATGTGGATCGGGACGTCCGACGGTTCCGAAACCGGGGCGTCCCGATACGCGACCAGCGACGGGAGGCGATCGACGATATCGCGATGGTTCACGACCAATTCGTGGTGCCGGGTGCCCAAGTGCCTCGCGACCTCGGCGGCATAAGCGAGCTCGCTGTATCCGCTCTCGCCGAAGCCCACCGAGAACGTATTGACCACCGGGTTGCGGCGGCTCATGAGGGCGACGATGGTCGAGGAGTCGAGCCCTCCCGACAGGAAAGCGCCGAAGGGCACGTCGCTCACCATCTGGAGCTCGACGGCCTCGTCGAGCCGGCCCAGAAAGTCTGCGACCACATCGCGCGGCGGCTGCTCGAACTTTCCGGGAGCACGGTCCGGGGCCGTCCAATAGCGTTTCTCCGTGAAGAATCCCCGCTCCCAGATCGCGGTGGTCGCAGGCATCAATTTGCGGATGCCCCTGAACAGGGTCTTCGGGCCCGGAACGTAGCGATAGGAGAGATAGTCCCAGACGGCGTCCTCGCTCACGCCGATCCTGACCCCCGGCACCCGCAGCAGCGCCTTGATCTCCGACGCGAAGAAGAGCCCGCTGCGATTTTCATGGAGGAACAGCGGTTTCTCGCCGAAACGGTCGCGCGCGAGAAACAGGCGCTCGTTGCGCGCGTCCCAGATCGCGAACGCGAACATGCCGCGCAGGTGATGGACGACTTCCGTGCCCCAGTGCTGGTAGGCCCGCAGCAGCACCTCGGTGTCGGAATCGCAAGTGAAACGGTATCCGAGCGGGCCGAGCTCCTTGCGCAGGGCGCGGAAGTTGTAGATTTCTCCGTTGAAGACGAGAGCAAGACCGGCCTCGGCGTCGCACATCGGCTGGCGCGCCCCTTCGGGGTCGATGATGGCCAGCCGCCGGTGCCCGAGAAACACTTCGTGCCCGGTCGCCCCGCACCGCGAGGAATACATCCCCTGGTCGTCCGGCCCCCGATGGAAGATCGCTCGCAACATCGACGCCAGGGTCTCCTCGGTGAGCGAGCTCGCCGGCGGGGCGATCCATCCTGCAATTCCGCACATGTTGACTTCCGGGCGCCGGGCTCAGGCCTTCGCGGCGGCGGTCGGCGTGCCTCCCAGCACTTCCTTGATCACCCCCGCTACCTTCCCGCACCCGGCCTCTATCGAAAACTCGCGCGGCGCGCGCGCAAACACATGTTCGCTGATCCGCCGGCGCAGGGCCTCGTCGTCCAGGAGCCGGCAGATCCGGTCGGCCAGTTGCGGCGGATTTCTCGGCGACACCAGGAACCCGTCCTCTCCGTCCTTCACGAAATCCGCGATGGCGCCTACCGAAGTCGCGACGACGGGAAGCCCGGCCGCCATCGCCTCCGGAATCACGAGAGGGAACGCTTCGGTCCACGACGGCACGACGATCAACTGGGAGGTCGAAAACGCGGCGGCTTTGTCGCGGCCGTTCAGGGCGCCCACAAAAGCAACGTGCCGCGTGATGCCGAGGCGCTCGGCGCGGGCACGCACCACCGGTTCCATCCCCTCGTTCTCGGCGACCCCGACGAACACGAAACGCGCTTCCGGGTGGCGCTTGACTACGTGCGGAATAGCATCGAACAAATCGTAGATTCCCTTGGGGGCGGATAGCCGTCCGACGAACAGGACGGCCCGGTCCCCGGGCGCAAGCCAAGGGGCGGGCGTGTCGCGGGGCAAGTCGCGGTAGAGATCGACGTCCGCCATGTTGGGCGCCCAGACGAGGTCATCGCGCTTCCAGGCCTCCCCCATCTCCCGGCGGTAGCTGGGGCCGACCACGATGACGCGGTGAGCCGCGGACATCAGAAGGCGGCCGGTGAACCGGCCGGAGCGCGTCTCCGCCGAAGGAAAGCGCGCGTGGGTCGTGCCGTGGTAGTGGCAGATGACCTTGGCGCCGGCGATTCGAGCCGTCACCATGAACGTCCAATCGCGCAGGAACGACAAGCTCGAGGAGGAGTGCACCAAAACCGTGTCGGGTCGGATGCGAAGGAGCGCACGAAGAAGCCGCGACATGTCGCGCGCGAAGTAGAGCGGCGTTTTCCAGGTGGGTTTCTCGACGGCCCAGCGCAGCTGGCGCTTCGAGGTATCGACCACGTGCAGGTCGAACTCGCGGGCGAGGCTCGAGCGGATCTGCATGTCGATGACGAGCTGCACGCCGCCGAGAGGCGGCGGCAGGGGGCCCACCACGAGGAGACGGGGGCGAGGCTTCATCCGTGCGGCGCTCAAGCGATCCGGAACGGGAATCTCGGCTCGATCTTCACGACGCGGCCTTCCGCAAAGGATCGCTGCGCGGCAAGCAGTGCCTGTGTGGACGCGAGAAAGCTCTCCGTGAAATCCGCGGCTCCGGGCGCGCCGGAAAACTGGGCCACCATCGCCTCGAGCATCGCCTTCTGGCCGAGATCCGCCTGCAACAGACGCGCGCCGCCGCCGGCGCCGCCGCGAAGGACGAGCCGGCGAAAGCCGACGATCTGGGCCGAGCGCCCGCCGCCGAGGACATCAACAGTTTCGCGCTCCAATCCTTTCTGGCTTCCGCACACGTAGTGCACCACGCCGAGCCCGCCGTTCGCGAAGCGCACCGTGATCGCCCAGCTCTCATCGCGACGTCCCGGGGCGGGCGTGGCGAAGGCGCTGACCTCGACCGGCAGGCTCTGCGCGAAGAAGATTGTCAGATCGATGAAGTGACAGACGTCGCCAAAGAGAATGCCGCCGCCCTCGGCCGTATCCTGGTACCAACTGTCGGCCGGCACGCTGGCCGAGCGCACGGTGCAGACTACTTGTCTGGCATCGATGCCGTCGAAGTGAGCCAGCGCTTGCCGGCTGAGCTGGCTGAAGCGGCGGTTATGCCCGATCCACAGCGTAGGGCGGGCCGCGCCGCGATCGGCGAGCGCGGTTGCGATGGGCGCGAGCTGTTCCTCGCTCAAGGCGAGCGGCTTCTCCACGTAGACGTGTTTCCCGGCCTCCAGCGCCGCCACGGCGTACCCGGCGTGACTGTCGTGCCGCGTGGCTACCATGATCGCCGTGACTTGGGGGTCGCGAAGCAGCTCGCCTGCATCGGTGGTCGCTTTGCGGAAACCATACCGCTTGGCCAGCGCCGCGGCACCCGGGCCTTTCCTGGTGCAGATTCCTTCCAGGCTCAAGCCCGCAAGCGAAGGGAAGAAAGGCATGAGCATGGACTTCGCATAGTTGCCCGCGCCGATCTGCCCGATTCGCACCGCACCGCGCGGCTGCTCACCCCTGTAGACGAGCGTGCGCGGCTGCAATTCGAACACCCCCTTCTCCGGCTCGGGGTACTCGAAGACGATGCCCACCGCGTGACTCAGCTCGCCGTTCGCGATTTTGTCGAATGTGGAGATCGCTTCCGAGAACGGGAATCTGTGGGTGATGAGGCGCGGAACCGAGAGCCTGCCCTGCGCGATGAGATCGAGGAATGCCCGCATGTTCCGGTTGGCCGTCCAGCGCACGTGACCGATCGGGTAGTCCTTGCCGTGCGTGAAGTAGTCGGGCTCGCTGATCCCGGCCCCCATCGCGCGGCTGAACAGGAAGTCGATCTCCTTGCCGAACCAGGTACGCCAGTCGAGCTCGATCGCGGTGTTGCCCACGCAAACCACCCTGCCGCGGTCGCGCACCAGCGCGGCGGCCAGGTCGATCGGACCGAGGTCCTTGGTCGAGACGGTGAGCAATACCGCATCGACGCCGGCGCCGCCGCTCGCGCGCAGAGTGTGGTGCAGGGCGTCCTGCACCTCGGAGCCGCAGGCGGCCTCGGCGCCGTTCTCGATTGCGAGCGCGCACTTGCCCGGGTCCAGATCCACTCCGACTACGCGGCACCCGTTGGCGCGACACAGCTGCACCAGGAACTGACCGAGCAATCCGAGCCCGACGATCGCCACGCTTTCGCCCAGCTCGAGCTTGGCCTGGCGTATCGCCTGCAGCGCTATCGCGCCGACCGCGCATGAGCTTGCGGCCTCGAGGCTTACATCGGCTGGAACGCGCGCCACAAGGTTGCGCGGCACGACGTTGTACTCGGCGTGCGTCGCCACCGCTTCCCCGATGCACGCCACGCGATCGCCGACCCGGAATTCGTCCACCCGGGCACCGACTTCCGCCACGATTCCAGCGCAGCTGTAACCGAGGGTGCTCGGGGCCTTGAGGCGCTCGTTCACCTTGCGAAGCGTGGGGACCAGGCCTTGCTCCTTCAGGGTGTCGAGCACCAGCCTGACCTGATCGGGGCGCTCCTTCGCCTTCTCGAGGAGGCTCATGCGAGCCTGCGAGACCTTCATCTTCTCGGTGCCCACGCTCACGAACGAGTAGTGGTTGCGCACGAGCACCTCGCCGGGGCCGACCGCCGGGACCGGCACCTCGCCGATATCCAGCGCTCCGTTGCGAAGAGTGTGGAGGACTTGCTTCATGGTTTTCGGGTGAGCGCGGCGATGTTTGCCGGCGCTAGCCGGCCTTTTGAAGAACGTAGCTGATCCGGTGCAGGAAGATCTCCTCGAGACCCGGCAGAAGGGCGAGCGGGTAGCACACCAGCGATATTCCCCGGAGGAGGAGACTCTTCGACGCGTTCCGCCCGATGCTCCCGATCGGTTTCCGGCTCTGATGCAATACCTTCCAGCGAGTTCTGCGTAGATAACGCCGGAATCGCGCCAAGGTGGTCCCGTTGATGGTATTGCCGCGTTCCCACGGCTCGAGGTCGGTCGACCGGCGCCGATACCAATCTGCCGAAGTGCCCCGCTCGTCCAGGATCTCGCAATAGGCCCTGAGTAGCGTGCGTCCGCTGAAGAGGTACTGCAGTCCGGGACAGCGAGTCACGAGCGAAAGGTGATGCTCCACCGGCTGGTAATAGCTCGGGAACACGACGAAGAGGCGTCCCCCGGGCTTCAGCACTCTGTGGCACTCCTCGAGCGCACGCGGCACGTCCTGTACGTGTTCCATGACGTCGAACGACAGCACGGCATCCACCGACGCGTTGTCGAGCGGCAGCACCTCCGCCCTCGCCAAACGGTACTCGGCCGGGATGTTCCGGCTGCGTGCGAACTCGCGCGCCGCCGCGATGAAGGGCTCGGCGACGTCCACTCCGATGAGGGACGCCAGGTCGTAGCGTTCGGCCCACGCGACGCCTCGACCTCCCGTGAAACACCCGAGATCCAGGGCGCGGCTGCCCCGGAGCCAGGGGGCCAGCTCCATCCCGAAATAGTGATCCCAGGGATAGTCCCGCTCGTTCTCGTACTTCGCGAGGGCCGAGCTCCGCATGATCGCGCGGCGCTCGGCTTCGGAACCGTGCGTGAAGCGCGGATGGTTGAAGACCTCCTGCAGTTCGCCGCTGCGTTGGCCCGGCGGCAGGGGAAATACCTCGCCGAACCGCATCAGCCGCTTGGCGAGCTCCACCGAGTTCATTGCCGCACGCCTTTGGCCATTCTCAGCACGGACCGTCCCCTCCTGTAGAGTCCGCGCCGATTGTGATCGTCGAATGCTGAAACGCCATGCTCCAGCGACATAGGCCGATCGAACTACGGTCGGGCGCACTCCGGGTCGGCGGTCGCTCAGGCGCCTCCGCTGGCGCGCATCCTGAGGCCTCGCATCTGATCCAAGAAGTTGTCGATGGCGTTCTTGATCGGCGGTGAGAACCGTTTCTCGACAAAGACGTGGACGGCGTACGCGGAGGCAAGCGCCGCAGCCAAGGTGGCCCAAAGAACCAGGTGCGCATTGAATCTCGGGTACTCAACGTTGAAGATCATGAAGCCGACATTCTCATGAAGCAGATAGAGGGGATAGGTGAGCGCGCCAGCCAGCAACCAGCGCCTGCGCCCGAATGCACCGGTTTTCCTCAAGGAAACGAGAAGGAGCACGACAAAAAATGTCGTGATGATTCCCGCGACGACGTACCCGCTGATGCTGGTGTGGAAGTGCTCCTCGAAGAGCGGCAATCCCTTTGTTACCTGATATACCGCCAGGACCCATGACAGAGCAACGACGGCAAGCCTCGCGGGGGACCACCCTCTGGACCAAATGAGAAAGCAGGTTGCGCCGGCAATGAAGTACGCCGAGTAATCGACCATCAGGAGATACCGCAACTTGCCTACAGGCTCGATTTCGAGAACAATCGAGGCAACCAGCCACGAGACGACGAACAACTCGGCCAGATGAATTCTTCTGACCGCCAGCACCAGCGCAACCCAGGCGTAAAATTGCATCTCTACGAACAGCGACCAATAGGCGCCGTCGATTGACGGCACGCCGACGAAGCCGCTCAGCATGGTCATATTGACCAGATATTGACCCGGGGACGAAGAGTAGCGTGGCGCGCCGATAGCGACGGTCACTGCAAATGTGATGGTGCAACACGCCCAGAAAGCGGGGTAGAGCCGAACGAATCTCGACACGACGAAGCCCCGCAGGCTTCCGCTGGCTGCGGTCATCAAGATGACAAATCCGCTGATCATGAAAAACAGCTCGACGCCGAGAAACCCGTACTTGGAAAACGGTGCCAGCAGCGGATAAGGCATCACGGACATGGAGTCCGCGGCGTAACCCCTGAAGGAGTAGTGAAAAAACACCACCGACAGCGCCGCGAAGAATCGCAGCAAATCGATTTCATTGACTCGGGTGCTCGCCGCCGGCGCTCGGATTTCCAAGATCGGTCACCCGAACGAAAGCAGGCACATCCTTCGCGATCTCATGGGGTGACGTCGAAGGCATCCACCACGATCGAGGCGCCACCCGAGACCGGGTTCTTGGTTCCCGTGGCTTGTATCGTCAAGGTGTGCGCGCCCGCAGGCAGGCCCGAGAGGCTGAAGATCGTCTTCTGAGGTCCTGCGGCCGGTGCGAACGTATCGACGCCATCGGCCGCGAGCGCTCCGTCCAGGAAAACCCGGGCAATCCCCCCCTGGGGACCGACCGACCCGATCCAGCTCACCGACGTTCCGGTGAACCCGAACGTGGCCTGGTCACCCGTGGCTGTCGACACCGCCGCGGTCCCCTGGCTGTAGGGTTGGTCCCTATTGTCCCGCGACCAGCCGGCCGTATAGCTGATGGCCGGATCCGTATCCTCGTGGCGCGTCCCCGAGGTCGTCACTTCGAACGCATCGACGACAACGACGGCATTCGTCGAGGCGGAGTTCTTGCGGCCGGTCGCCTCTATCGTGATCGTATGGCTCGTGTCGGCGAGGTCGGCCTTCTTGAAGAGCTCCGCCTGGACCTGGGTTGGATGGACCGGGTCCGCGACGGCAAAGGTATCCACCTCGGTCACGAAGACCCCATCGAGGAGGACGCGGGCAATCCCGTTCTGGGGTCCGTGCGCGCTGATCACCCGGATGCCCGTACCGGTAAAGGTGAACGTGGCCTGATCACCCGCCGTGATCGAAGCGGAAGCGCTCCCGCCGCTCCACAGATCGGCCGTGTCGCCGTGGATCCAGTTCAAGGTGAACTTGACGGCCGGATCCGTATCCTGCACGCGCGAGATCGTCGCCGCAGGCACATCGAACGCGTCCACGATGAGGAAGGCGAGCGACGCAGCCACGTTCTGCCGGCCGGTCGCTTCGATGGTCAAGGTATGACTCGCGTTGGCGAGGCCCGTCAGCGTGAATATCGGGACCTGGACCTCCGCGGTCTTCGAGAACGTATCGATCTCGGTGATGAAGCTGCCGTCCAGCGACACGCGGGCAACGCCAGTCTGGAACGAGCGGCCGCCGATCCAGCTGACCGAGGTCCCGGTGAAGGTGAAGCTCGCCTGAGCGCCCGGCGTGTCGGAGACCGCGGCGGCCCCGCCGCTCAATCCCCCTTGAGCATCCGAGCTCCATCCGGAGGTATAGGTGACGGAGGGATCCGTTTCCTCGAAGCGCTTCGCTTGCGGCGGCGCGGCGTTGGATACCGTCACCGTCACGGGCACGGAGGTCGTGCGGTTGCCCGCGGCGTCGCGGGCCACCGCGGTGATCGTATGCGGGCCGTCGCTCAAGGCGGTCGTGTCGACGGAGACCGAGTACGGCGCGGTGAGATCCTCCGCGGCCAGCGCGACCCCGTCTCCGAAGAATTGCACGCCCACCACCCCGACGTTGTCGGCGGCGTTGGCCGACAACGTCACCGTCCCCTTGAGCGTCGCGCCGTTCGCCGGCGCGGTGATGTTCACCGTCGGCGGCGTGGTATCCGCCGGGGGTCCATTGGCCACGGTCACCGTCACCGGCGCGGATGTCGTGCTGTTGCCCGCGGCATCGCGCGCGACGGCGGTAATGGTGTGCGGACCGTTGCTCGTGGTGGTCGTGTCGATGGAGATCGAGTACGGGGCGCTGAGGTCCTCCGCAGCCAGCGCCATTCCGTCTCCGAAGAACTGCACGCCCACCACGCCGACGTTGTCGGCGGCATTGGCCGCCAGCGTCACCGTTCCGCTGACGGTCGCGCCGTTTGCCGGCGCGGTAATGCCGACCGTCGGGGGCGTGGTGTCGGGCGGAGGCCCGTTGTTCACCGTCACCGTCACCGCGCTGGAGGTGGTCGCGTTGCCCGCGGCATCGCGCGCGACCGCGGTGATGTTGTGCGAGCCGTTGCTCGTGCCGCCCGTGTTCCAGGAAACCGAATAAGGGGCCGCCGTGTCTTCGGCGCCCAGGTTGACACCGTCGACCTTGAACTGCACGCCGACGACGCCGACGTTGTCGGAAGCGTTGGCGCTCACCGTGACCGCCCCCGATACCGTCTGGCCGTTGCCCGGCGAGCTGATGCTCACCGTCGGCGGCGTGGTGTCGGGCGGCGGGCCGTTGTTCACCGTGACCGTAACCGCCGCGGATGTGGTGCGGTTGCCTGCTGCGTCGCGCGCGAC
>Ga0137404_10001148_pt1 | contig 17293 bp, 9 predicted proteins | sample CZOMad2_1_16fung_FD_108285 | JGI IMG/M metagenome (GOLD analysis project Ga0137404, IMG submission 108285) | Vadose zone soil fungal communities from Angelo Coast Range Reserve, California, USA - CZOMad2_1_16fungal (Illumina Assembly) | ecosystem: Environmental > Terrestrial > Soil > Vadose zone...
AGTTTTAGTTTTAGACAATTTTTAGTTTTAGTTTTAGACAATTTTTAGTTTTAGTTTTAGACAATTTTTAGTTTTAGTTTTAGACAATTTTTAAGGTATTTTAAATTTAAATTTAATAAAAGTATCGATGACAATATTGTTTAAACATCAAAAAAAATATATAAAAACAAACATATGATTTCATAATACATAAAATTTCATGTCTTGTAAAATAAAATATAGCAGAATAGTATTCAAAGGGGTTATTAAGGATTACAAAAGCAAATTTATTAAAAAGGAGGGTATTAATCCAAAAGTTATTCATACTATTTAATTGTAAATAGATTAACGTCACGAATAACGTTCCTAAGGGAAACCTTCATATTATTACTTCCCGAAGTAAAACATTTCATTAGGGAAAGGAAAAGGAAATCAACCGAGACTCCGAAAGTAATGGTGAGTGAAATCGGATTAGCCTTAAATTATTTATTAACTTGATGGTCTCTAGGGTGATTCAAGTTGAGTAGGAAGTAGAATTCCTATTCTAATGAGTTGTAATTTCGATGAACTTGGAGACAGCATTATCTATTAAATTATTTAATGTGTAAAAATCCTAATATGGGGACAAAGAGGGTAGACCAAATTCCCGTAGAGTAATAAATAATAAAGTTTACATTGTTTATATTAATTAGTTATATTTATATTTATAATGTAAATTAAAAAGATTAAACATCTTTGGTTATCTTATTCACGTTAAGATATACCGGTTTTTAAAAAGTACAACGAGTGTTAACTTGTTGGAATATAGGGGAACCATCCTCTAAGGCTAAGTATAATAAATTTAGCGATAGCGAATAGTACTGTAAAGGAAAGTTTGAAACAAGTGCACTCGAGGTAGAGGCGTTGAAATAGTCAAGAATTAGTAACCCTATAAGCAGCTGAAAAATTTAAACACAAACAAACTTGTCGTTTTAGAATAACAGCGTACCTTTTGCATAGTCCGACATGAAAGCTGATATTGATAATGAGACGTGATGGTCTCCAGATGTGTCCCTATCTGAGCCTAATATTACATGCGTAGATACAAAATCTAGGTGTGAAGGTAATATGACAATGGCCTTAATCAAATAAAAAACTTTTGATGGCTTAGGCTTAAAGATAAAAGGTTAAACGAAAGTCAAGATATGTAAATTAAGTTCGGTCTTTTAAAAGGTGTTTTAGAAAACTTTGATAAACTTTTTTAGTTTAAATTATAATATAAAAATAAAATTCTGGAAGGGAGTGAGTCGTTTATGCAGGCGAAGCCGGGACCCTTATAATCCAGCCGATCATAGTATCTAACCAAAATCTTAATCATATAAAGTATCAATATCGGAACTTGGTAAGCCCAATGATTTCCTAACCGTAAGATAAAAAGGTTTTGCCAAATCTTTGGAAGGAGATAGTTTATAATCACATTAATTTTAAATTTTTAAAAAAACGTTCAAGAAAACAAAAAAACTCTAAATCTTTTTTAAAGCAAAAAAAAAACGCTTGTGTGAAATTACTACATCGATCAGTGGGTATAGGAAAGATAGAAAAAGCTAATGCCACTTCTGTAATAGAATGGATAAGGAGAATCTCCTACATCGAAAGGTGGCTAACTTCTATTAGGTGTTCGATATCATAAATAATAAATCATAAATCATAAATCAAAAAAACTCTTGAAAGTTCAAAAAACGATCAGATAATAGCTTAGGCCATAATAGTGTAAGTTGTGAATGATTCGTAAGAACACTAAACACTAAACACTAGATAGTTCTATAGATAATTCTAGTAGCTTTCCTAAAGTTTTCTTAAAGATTTTTTTATTTTTTAAAAACCAATGAGAGGTAAGTAAATTTTAAATTCAAAAAGGAGATTGAAAAGCCCCTACAAAACATTATTCGCTTTAGAATAGTTCACTTGTGGTTCGAATGCTTGAGCCGTGTGCGGGGGAACTCGCACGCACGGTTCTTAGAGGGGGAAAGCCTGAGAGGGCCTACCTATCTCGACAGTGCGACAAGATGCTCTTTAAAACAATATGGTGAGATTCCATTATCCCAGACCATAGGGATATCTCTACCTTGACATGCGTTGAAAGTAATTTTAAGGTGTGAAGCTCAAGGGACAATGTAACGTAAAGTGCTAGAGAAAAATACTGAACGTGGTTAACGAAAGTGAACATATGTAAATTTAGGCTTCGTAAAAAGTCATATTAAGTATTTAAACTTAATGGATGTAGTTAGGGTTTGTTTCTTATGCTGGTAAACTCTATGGTCTTTAAAACTACCGAAGTAAAGTATGAACCTCTGTTAGCCTTTCTCCAAGAAAAGATTTGATTTTCCCAAGAAAAGATATTCTAATTTCAAAAAGTTTTGGAAAGCTTTCTGAAAGAAAACTCTGGAAAGGTAAAGTATTTAACGGTGTTTAATTGGGAACTTGGTAAGCCTCATTTTTACTGATTATATTTTATTAATTTTAATTTAGATAGTTAGAGGTATATTATAAAGCTACGGCGGAAGTGTATATAACGAAAAGGAGGTAGAAGAGGATTCAAAAAGCAAATGAAGGATACACAATAAGTAACCTTATAAGCTCTAAATGAGCTAATCTTAAAGGATGCTAACTTGAATCTGGTGGTCATCATTACAACAACATTAAAAACTTTAACTTTTCAAAGGCTTTCCAAAACTTTTCTAGAAAACTCTAGTAATGGCCTTCAGTATGCTAACTACAAAGCTTTTTATCATATACTTTATTGTACGAAACGTTTTTTAAAGTAAGAAAGTTCAAGATCTATAAAATTGTAAGGGCAAAATTAAAATTAAATAATAACATTAACTTAGTATACAAAAAACTAGCTTTCAAAAAAACAAAAACTTAGCTTTCAAAAAAACTTACCTTACAAATTAACTTACAAAAAACTTAGCTTTCAAAATCAATAAAAAATAAAATATTTCATATTAATTATAACGTAACATATAGAACTGATAAGTATTAACAATAGTAAAATGTAAACTAATAAAAGCTTTCTAGTTTTTGTAGCTTTATTATTTAGATTTATAGCCAGATAAAAGGACATTCTAATCTTTTTGTCTGAATGACTGCTTGAGCCGTATGCGGTGAAAGTCGCACGTACGGTTCTTAGGAGGGGAAAGCCTGTGAAGGCCTACCTATTCCAATTGGGTCAGCAAGTTAATAGGAGTAGCAAGGTTAAAAGCCTTAGCGAAAGCGACTGGATTATAATGATAATAACGGGATAAGTTGCTTCTATTAGACCCGACGGTAGGTGATCTTTCGAGGTCCAGATGATAATAGATCGAACGGGTGAATGTTGCATTATTCTCCGATGAGGTCTCGAAAGCGGTAAGCGTTTTGCCCAATTAGAGAGTAATCTCTTTTTACGAACCAGCTCATTACGGTGGAACTTTTTTATAAACAAAATCAATAAAAAAATTAAAAAAAAATACCGTGGGAAGTTTTATTATTTTAGAAAACAACTTAACTTAACATTTGTAAGTTATATTTCGAGAACGTTTATTTTAATTAAAATTAAATACAATACAATAATCGAAGACTTAATATTACCCTGTAACGACTTTATTTGAAAAAATAAGGCTTTCAATATATTCTATATTTATTATATAGTTGTTTAATAATAGCTTTTTTAATAATGTAGTGATTGAAGTTGAAGGCAACACGCTGGCACTCTAAATGTTTTCATTTACTATGGAATGTTTTTATTTACAAAACTATGGTAAGATCATTATATATATATATTTATAATTTCATTTGTATTTAATATTTAATATTAACAGTAAGTTTAATAATAATAGTAATAGTAATAGTAATAGTAATAGTAATAGAAATACTACATAATTATAATATTCATATTATTTAACAAAAAACTATAGATAGAAATTAAATAGTTTTAATATATAATCATTTTAAAAAGCTTTCAAAAAACAAACAATAAAACTTCCTAAGGTAAAATAGAGTTGAAGGTATAGTCTAAACTGTAATGTAAATTACAGAATAAGAATAATTTCAATTGGAAATGCCAATCTAACCTACTTCTAGCTGGTTTTCTATGAAATATATTTAAGTATAGAGTCTATTTAAGAATTATGGAGGTACAGCACGGCAATTCCCAACAAGTATTATGTTTTGAATATTAAATATTCATTTTTTTTAATAGGAGTTTAGGTTGCGGGGGCCTTGAAAACCTTACCATTGGAAGCGAATCTCGGAATTACATACAATTTTATAATAGATATTCAGACTGTTCAAGCTAAGTTGGGCAGTCAAGACGGAAACAGCCGTTAACACTGATCTAGGTCCCCCATGATTATTAAGTGAAATTAAGGATGTGGCAACAAGAATACAGCTGACTACTGAGCTTAGATTTATTCTACTCAATTAACCACTGAGCTCAAACGTTTTAAAAACAACAAAAAAATTCAAGCTATATGCTAAAAAGCCCTAAAGATGTTTTAACTAAATAATTTAGTAATAATTAAACATATAAATATATAACAATTTAATGGGTAATTTGCAAGATATTTTTTTTTTTATTCTTCAACGACTATAACGCTAAACCTCTTTTTCGAAGTTTTTTCGAATTATAAAGCTTTTTTTATTTCAGATTTCATATTAAAAAAACGATTAAGAGAATGACATAGTCTTTCAGTTATTAAAATAATTGATTTTCAAATGGTAGAATTTTACGATTAAAGAATAGTATTATTCTATGTCTATCATCAAAATAGATTTTTTACATTACAAAAACTTACAAAAATTTACAAAAACTTACAAAAACAAACAACAACAAATTCAAGAACAATTTAATAATATAGGTTAAGTTTTAAAGTTTTAACCAAGGTTTTTTTTCGAAATCTAAAGCTTTTTTAACCAACATATTCTACTTATTGCTGTTTTTCTCCCTTGGCTTTGGAAGGGTTTTTTTAACACAATTAACAATTAACAATTAACAATTAACAATTAACAATTAACAATTAACAAATGTTGTTATAAAACTCCATTTATGGATCTTAATCCAATATTTTCTTAATCTTAATCTAAATAGACTTTTTTTAATTTGTTCTTATGTTGTTAGTTATAATTTCACCAGTTAGAAAAAAAGCTTTCGCGTCAATAAAATAAAGCAAAAAAACGTTTGAGAGTGATAGTAGTGAATGATAGATTATCCTGCTTTAAATTAAGAGTTTGTTTTTAAGCAACATTTTTAGTATTGGCAGTTCAATTGTTTTTTTTTTAATTTCCAAAGTTTTGGGACAGGTTTTGTTTTTGTTGTTATATTTGTATTTGTATTTGTATTTGTATTAAGTATTAAGTATTTATAATAAAATTATTTTGTTATATTTAAATGGCGAAATCGTTTTTTAAAAAAGTTCTTTAAAAAAGTAGTAAGGGTTATATAAATAGCCCCATAATTAGCTTTATTATTACGATAATAAATGAATTAAGATAATAGGGTAAAATGCAAGAAAATCTTAACTGTGTATTTACTTATTTTATATGCAATAGTTTTTATGTATACATTAAGATAATTTGCAGCGAAGTTTACTAGAAATAGTAAAAACGTTCAACGACTAGAAAGTGAGCTTTTTTATATCAAAAATAAAAATCTTTCCACGAAAACCCTACGTTGAATTAGAAAGGCTTTCTTAGTTTTTTAATTTAATGATTACATAGTCTGAACAATAGTGAAAATTATTGAAAAAGTAATAAAATTTGCTTTATAAACACACTTGGGTGGCTAGATATTAAAGAACGTATAACAACGCATCAGCCTTAGGATTGTGCGCACTGAAAATTTAACGGGTCTAAATAATCAACCGATATCGTGTTGGTTTTGAATAGAATAACAATAATAATAATAATAAAAATTATATATTTATTCTTAACTAAGGTAATAGAACATTCAGTCCGTACTATAATTAAACAGTGTTTCATTGTTTATAGTTAACTGAAGCGATAATGCTGACATGAGTAACGAAAAGGAGTTAAAATACTTCTCGCCGAATACGAAAGGGTTGTAAGAGAGAAATTTGAAATACCTTGCGATTTAGAGCGGTCTCTAAGGTCCAAAACCAATGTTTTGGCTGATGAGTATAAGTCAGAAAGTCCAGTGTAAGAAAATTATACATTTTTAATTGAATAGTATAATTCATGGAACTTGAAATTAATGATTTAACGATATTTCTTATTTAAAGATTATTTATTATTTTGATTATTAAATACAAGTATTGACCTGTTTAATTCTGTTTTATTTTATAAACATTATTTAATGATTACCTTTATCGGCGTTTCTTAGTGGGTTTTTCTTGAAAAAAATTAGCTATCTGAACTTTAAGTAATATTATAGCAATCTATTAAGTTAGGTAACTTGATAAAGGGAGGCTAATCCTTTATGTTGTATTAATTATTAATAATCCGATCTTTTTATATTATTTATTTTAATATTTATATTTATAGTTATAGTTATATTGATATTTATATTTATATTTATATTTTTATTATTATTTTTATTTTATATTTTTATATTTACATAATAAGATTTTAACCTAAATTAGATAAGCAGTCGAAAAAAGCATATTTAATCTTTAATAAGATGTTAGAGTTCGAGAAAAAACTTACTCGTAAAAAAGTTTTACTTATTAATATAAAATTAACTAAACTAAGCTTATTATTTTAATCTAATTTTTAATTATATTATTATTTTTTAATTAGTTTTCGTTAATATTTAAAAAGTATCAAAAATTGAAATTTGATCAAGTATTATATTTATTTATATTTATATTTATATTAATATTTATATTTTGTTTTTAAAAATCAGAGACAAAACTGGAATAACTTGTAATTAAATTTTATCTTATAAAAAATTATAGAAATCACGTGAATAATGGTTTGTTATAATTTTGTATTCTAAAAAATATCGTTTCTACCGTACCCAATCCGACACAGGTTCGTTAGTAGAGAATACTAAGGCGTAGAGCTAAAAGTTGTTAAGGAACTCGGCAAAAACTCTCCCTACGTTAGACAATAAGGAGAACCTATTTGATACAAATTTTTTTTTACGAATTTGTTAAACTTATAGAGGGTCACAAAATCGGAAGCCCCAACTGTTTACTAAAAAGTGCGAGCTGGAAAGATTTAATAAATAATGTGGTGGAAACCCACTATGAGTTTAGATCCTCATAAGTCTACTAATAAGAGCATAATTGGTAACAAATATGTTTTAAGCTATTAGGACAATGTAATTATATTTTATATTTGCAGTAAAATAATTTTGCTAGACTAAATAACTAAGGTTAAATTAATTGAATTCATGTTATAGGCGTCGTTAGAACAGTTACCTGATGTGCAATTAAAGCAGGTAATAATTAAAAAACTAATTAAATATTACATATAATTATATTTGTATATTTCAAAATATAAACATATTAAAAAAACTATTTTTTAAAGCTTTCAAAAACTTTGAGATAGAGTTACTTTCCTTTTTATAAAGTAATTGATCTAACACATTATCTCCGGCGTAGAATGAAAACCTAAAGTTATTATTAAAGTATTTATTAAGTAACAGTGTAAGCCCAATAATTACTAATCTATAACAAAATATTTCTAAAATCTAAATCTAATTTTAATTTAAGATCTATTTAAGTTTAAGAAAAGAGGATAAACAGTAATGTTAATTATCAATTAGTGGGTAAAGGACAAGCAAAAAGCTAATGCATAATTGTAATGATTATGATAGGTAATATTACTAATCTGAAAAGATGCTGACTTGCTTTTGGGTATTTTTATTGTTATTCTTATTCTTATTGTTATTGTTTTTTTAACCAAAGATTTGAAAACTGTTTTATTATTATAAAGATAAAAAATTCTTATAATTGAAAAAAAGAAAAAGAAAAAGTCAAATAAAAGTGCTTGAGCCGTGTGCGGTGAAAGTTGCACGCACGGTTCTTAGAGGGGGAAAGCTAGAATTGGCCTACCTATCTCGACCACAAATCGCTGCAATCATGTAAATGGTAGTATAGCGATTGAAATTTGCCCAATGCCATCAACGAAAGAAAGGTGATAGGAAACTGTTACTGATCAAAAGTCTGGTTAATAGCGGTCTTAACACTGAGGATCCAAAGGTAGCAAAATAAATTGGCCGTTAAATGCGGTCTGGTATGAATAATAAAATGATGGCTTCACTGTCTCTACAACTTGCTCAGTGAAATTGAATTACACGTGCAGATGCGTGGTGTGCCTGATGGGGGACGGGAAAATTAAAATTAAAAATACATACAAAAACTCATGGCTAAACCTTGGCGTTTTTTTAAAAAAAGCTTTCGAAACAAAAATGTATATAAATAGCGACTAGAAAAGTTTACAAAAATAATGAGGTGTAAACCCTCCTGATAATCCATTATCTGAGCTCAAACAGTATGCGTTGAAAGTAATTTTAAAGCATAAAGCCTGTAAAAAAACAAAAAAAAACAAAAATTAGAGCTAGAATCATAAGGACAACTTTACTGTGAATTCGTGTTCGATGTATAAATATAGATGTAGAAAATTATCCCGTATTTTTCTTAATGGGTCAAATATCTAGTTATGTATAGCGAAGTCCTAAGTGAATTCATTAATGTATTTTTGTAAAAACTAGGTAAACCTAATAACAACCAAACTATTTATTCGATTCGAAAACAAAACTTTGGCGGTATCATTGAGAAAGGATATAACCGTTAGTAGGCAGAGGAAATTTAAAAAAGCAAATGTCTTATTGTAATGATAAGAATAAGTTAATATTTAACTGATCTGAAAAGATGCTGACTTTAAATTGGTGTTATATTTTATTAAAAATAGTTAAATTTTTCTGTTTATAATTTATCGAAAAGCTTTATAAAAAAGAATTTGAATTTGAATTTAATTTAATAAAAATTAATGCTTGAGCTGTATGCCATGAAAGTGGCACGTACAGTTCTTAGAGGATTTAATGTTGTAAAGCATTATATGGCCTCAACAGACCCTAGCAACTTCTACTGTAGTTAGTCACCACGTCGATCTAGAACAATATTTGCTAATAGAAATTAGGGATGTCGAGTGACGAAAATTGAAATACCTTAAAGCTTTTATTGGGTTGATGTTAACCTTAATTCAGAAATAGAAAAAGGGATAGCTGACTAATTGGCAGTTTGACTGGGGCGGTCGTCTTTAAAATAGTAACAAAGTACATCCAAAGAGATTTAAACAATACTTATCACGCAAAAACTTTATTATTTTTAATATTTTTATTTTTTAAAACTATTTATTATTATAAGTTTAACATTAGTTGCTTAGCAGTAGCTTATTGTCGAGATTCTACAAAAAAACCAAAGCTTTCCAAAACCACAGCTCCGTTTTCTATAAAGGACAAGATTTTGACAGTTAGCTTTTTTATACGGACTAAAGAAAGTTTTTTTAGTTAACACATATTTATTTATAATATTATATTCATAATAAAGGTATGCTAGAAAATGAAAGGAAATCAATTAACCAGTTTAAGGTTACGTAAGCCATAATGGGGAAAGCATGCTTAACTGAGAGTGCCAATAAGCCAACCAGTTGGGTAACCAGGGCATAGTGACCCCTTATCTTTGTATGGATTAGGTAGGGATCAATAGATAAAAGTTACGCTAGGGATAACAGGGTAATATCCGGAGAGAGTACACATTGTCTTGGATGCTTGCCACCTCTTCTAAAAAGTTTTTGCGATGGGAATTTATTAGTTATTATTTATTAATTATAAGTTTAGCTTTCCAAAACGCTGGGGATCTTATATAGAAATATTTAAGTAGACATTAGCTATTTGCTTGAACACTATTATTGTTTACAAACACAAAATATTATAGGTTTTAATTACATAGCTTTATAATAGTTTTTTTGTAATAGATTTTGTAAAATTTAGTAATAAGCAAGAAAGATAAAAACAACAAATCTCTTCAACGATCATACGCTAAAAATCAAAATAAACTTATTTACTCTAAGTCTTGATTCAAAATAAGATCTGATAAATAGTTTTAGAAAACTTTTAGTTTTATTATTAAGATTATTTATTGCGATGTCGACTCGTCCTCTCCTCGAGGAGTAAGAGCTTTGAAGGGTTCGGCTGTTCGCCGATTAAAAGGGCACGCGAGTTGGGTTTAATACGACGTAGGGTTTGGTTTATCCCTCTGATTTTATATTTGATTTTTAAAAAAGCTTTAGATTTCTTCATTTTAGTTTATAAAGCTTTATACTTATAAAATAACTTTTTCAAAACTTTTAAATTTAAATAATTTTCTTATTATAGATTTTTATTTCTATTTCCATTTTTTATTTTACATTTTCTTTTTAATATTTTCATTTTTATTATACATTTTACATTCTACATTCTACATTCTACATTATACAGTATACATTATACATTACGTAATATACATTATCCATTTCACAATATACATTATACATTATACATTATACATTATACATTATACATTTTCTTTTTTATAAAGATACCCTCAATATCTCATTATAAATGTAGTTTTTAAACGTTTAGATTTAGAAAGCTTTTTTTATTTTAAACAGTTTTTAGCAGTTTATTACCTATATGGTAGAGATAGTTCTTCAATTAAAAATAATATTCTATTCAAAAACTTATTATGTTTTATATAAGAGCCTTAATACATTTAATATTACTATGGAATTAAATAAACAACAAAGACAAATTCTGCATGGTTTAACACTCAGGAGACGGTCATATAAAAAAAACAAGTACACAAAGTTCTTTATATACACAAACTTTTGGGCAACATGGGGAAGCATTTGCAACATATGTTTTTAGTACTTTAAGAGAATGATGTACTCCTAAAGGTCTTTATTCTTATAAAGTGCAAAGTGGGAAAGATTCACCTTTTTATCAAAGATGGATTGTTAGAACTAGAAGCTTACCAATTTTCGATGAATTCTTTAATATTTATTATACTCTTAATAGCTTAGGTAAATATATCAAAATTATACCTTTAAATATTGAACAATTGTTATGTCCAATTTTATTAGCTAATTTCATTATGAGTGATGGTAATTATCATAAACTACACGGATATATTAGATTGTATACAAATTCTTTTACTTTAGTTGAAGTACAATTATTATCTGAAGCTATATTTAATAAATATGGAATTCTAAATAGAGTACAACATGATAGAAAAGGACAATACATTTTAGTTTTCCCGCGAACTCAAGTACCACAATTACAAGCATTAGTTAAAGACCATATGATACCAAGTATGCTGTATAGAATAGGATTATAAGTTCTATTTTTGTTTATTTCTCAATTTCAATTCCAATTTCAATTTCAATTTCAATTTATTAATCAATATCATTTTCATTCTTAACATTACTAGTGTTAATTTATGTTTTTCTAAATATATTTTACCTTTGTTTACATTTCAACAAGTAATTAGAATGTATACCACTAAATTAAATAACAAATAATCTAACCCCTGCAGTTTTATTCTTTAAAAAAACTTTAAATTTATCCGCTTTAAAACTAACCCTTGAAAACGGGAGAAGGAAAGTTTAGCCTTGGCTCCAAAAAAGCTCTGGCTTTCCAATTTCAAAAGTTTTCTTTGGTCGCTGCCGTCGCTTTAGAAAACGGAGGGAGGGTTTTGTTTTTTATTATTAATTATTTAATTCTTTAATTATTTAATTATTAATTATTAATTATGAATTATTGCAGCAAAAAAACTTAAAATTCTTCAATAAGGATTTAAAACCTAAAGGACTAGGGTAAATTAACATAATTATATCTTTTTATTTTAAGTAGTTCCAAATATTAATTAATGTTTTGATAGTTTTAAATATCTTTTTAATAGATCAAAGATTTAATATTAGTTATAATATTTTTATAGTAAAAAAAAGTTTTTTTCCCCAAAGCTTTCAAAATTAGAAAACAAAATTGTTATAAAACTAAAGAAAAGCAAACAAAACCCAAAACCAAGCTTCTTTTTAAGTAGTTTTTTAGTTAAATAATTAAATGTAATACAAAATAAAAAATACAAAATACAAAATACAAAAGTGTTGGTTTTTTTTAACAAAGAAAGATAAAATAAACAAAAAATATAAAATATAAAATATAAAATAAAAATGGAAAATAAAAAATTTTTCGCTTTCGCACTCTACAATTAAAACAGTTTTTAAATCCTTTCAAAAATAAAATATAAAAATCAAGATGATTTTCAAATCAAAAAAGACTTGCGTCGGCAAAATTTACTGTAAGCTGGAAGGACAATATAATATAATAATATCAAACAGTACTTAATAAATGATAGTTAAAAAAAAACTTTATAAGTCAGAATCTGTTTTTGAAATAATTGTATAACCAGCTGGTAATCTTATGGAATAACAAAAAAAACTATTTTGTTTTAATCTTTAATAAAGCTACCTCAGAGACTATACGTATAATCTTTATAAATTAATTTAGTGTAATATAATTATAATTCGCATTCTAAAGCTTTAAAACTCTTGGCTAAACGTTTTCTTGAAGAGAGCTTTTCTTGGGTTTTGAAAAACCAAACTTTTAATAATTTTACTTTACTTTAATTAGTATTAAAAAGTTTAAAGAGTGATTTAAAAAACTTACCTACGGTCATGATGTTTCTAATCCAAAGACTCATGAAAAAAGGAAAGCTGATTTTCTTAAACTATCGCATCGCTAATAAAAAACGAGAAAAAAAAACTTTGGAATGGAAGAGCTTTAAAAAGCTAAGTTTTCGAAGGGATAAATTTAAATTATAATCTATTTTAAAAAATAAAGAAAGAAATAGTTCGAGTTAGACTTCATTACTAGGAAATACAGAGCTTTATTAAAATATTTGAATTTTTAAGTTTTGCATTTTCCAATCAGTGAGAGGGGTCATCAATCTCAAAGTCAGTATGGTGACCCATGTCAAATGGGAGTCAATAATTACAGCATGTTTAATAAAAATATAATAATTATACAATTAGATTTATATATTAATTTATAATAAATTTATTAATGATTAACAATTATATATTTAAAATTTAATAAACAGTAAAGCTTTCAAAAATTATTTAATAAGGGCCATACTAAAAAAACACTAAATGCTGAAACCTAATATAATGATATTTAAGTACTAATATGCTAATAAAGTTATAAAGTTATAATCTTAATAATATCAAATATTTATGATCAGCAAAAAACAAAAATAATAAATTTTTCAGAGACTATTCGTGTCTAGTTATATAAATGATCAAGTTTATTTAAATAATTAAAATATAGTTCCAATTAGTTATATAATATAAAAATAAAAAAACTATTCAAATTTAAAGAAAATATTATAAATACTAAATAAAGCCCTATCTTCATTAGGGAAGAATAGTAAAAAGAGGCAGACCTTCTAGTACGAAAGGATCAATAGGCTGTGTTTCACTAGTGTACCAATTGTGGGATTATACAGAAGGATTGTTTATATTGATAAGATTAATTAAAACTTTGATTAGAAAGCAAATTAGTTGGAAGAATAGTTGAATCAGGATTTTTGTCAGTGATTAATCATATAATTAAGTAAATACTAATTAGGTGTCATAGTTAAATATTAGATATATGGTTCCTATTCATTTGATATAATATAACAAGTGCTATTGCTAGCGTGAGGAGCGCGAAACCGTAGAAGGCGGAAGATTTGGAGTATAACCTGCATAGTTGGGTAGCCACAAACATAATAGATAAATGCTGATGGTATATAAAGCGTGAATCTAACCTCCAGATACTAATGAATCCTCTTTGGCGTTCGAGAGGAGGGGGAATTGAATTTCTACTTTTTTTATATAAGGGTTTTTTGGAAAATTGATACCTATATTTTCTGTTAATTCTACTTTAATTTGTTATGAATATACTTTAAACTTTCATCAAGTAATATTAGTTTCGCTTTTTTCTTTCAAATTACTGACATTTAATTTTAAGTTAGTTTTTTTACTTATCTTCTAAAACTGTAGTAAATGATAGATGTTAAATAGTTAAGATTGACATATATAAAATATATTAATGCATCTACTTCCGAATTATTTAAGGATAAGAAGAGCTCGCCCACAAATAGAGATGAAATTCTGTAAAAAAGAAATAGACTATTTCTTAATAGGAAGCGAATGTAGTTTAGCTTTACTAATTTTTTTAATTGACTTGATGTTTAATATTGACACAATAATTTATAATAATAATAATAATAATAATAATAAATAAATAGATATAAATACATTAGATAACTTATATGATAGTTTTTTTAGATTAATTCTAATATTTAATATTTAATATTTTATAATTTATATTTAGATTTATATTTAGATTATCTTTTTTAAATTTTTAATTTTTAATTTTTAATTTTTAATTTTTAATTTTTAATTTTTAATTTTATTTTTAATTTTATTTTTTTTAAATCAGATATACTAATTTTATATTTAAGAAAACGTCTTCCTTTGTTTCAATAAAACTTCTTAAAGGATACAAAGTATACAAAGTATAAAAACTATAAAAAGTATAAAAAGTATAAAAAGTATAAAAGTATAAAAAGTATAAAACTATAAAAGAATAAAAGTATACAAAGTATAAAAAGTCTTAAATTTATTTATTATTTAAAAACTATCTTGATCTTGTAAAAAAACCTGATGATCCACATTAGCTTTAGAACTAGCGTCCGTCCAAATCTTTTTTTTAGGGAGTGGAAGTGGAAGTTTTATTAAAAAGGGGAAAGAACAAATCGCTTTTTGAAATTAACAAAACAAAACTAACTTATCCAACTTAAAAAAACCATGGATATTTATTAGATTAAATTAAATTAGATTATATTAGATTTTCAGTGGCTTTCTAAAGCGCTGCTGGAAACTTAGAGCGTTTTTTTTAAAGGCTTTCTTGTTTTTAAACTCAGTTCAGTTATATAATAAAAAATAAAATGTTTTTAAATCCTTTCAACAGGTTAAAGCTTTTACAAGAAACTAAACAATCCTCTTTTTTTACAGGTTTAGAAATTAAACTCTTTTTTACAGGTTTAGAAACTCTTTTTTACAGGTTTATCTTTTTTCAAAGCCCCTCCAAAGCCAAAGGGAGGGACAGGTTTATTACAATTAAAACATAAAAAAAACTAACATAAGATAATTTATAATTCATAATTCATAATACATAATTAATAATTAATAATTTATAATTTATAATTAAGAAAACAAAACAAAACTGTTATAATCACAATATAAGAAGTATAATTTAAAATGGTAGAATACAAATTGGTGCGTAGCTTCCTTTGGGTGGGAGAGATAGCGTGTTCGATCCGCGCCTACCATATATTATATATTATATACTATAAAAAGGTTTAGCCTATATTTAAGAAGTTATCAAAACTCTTTTTTTATATATTAGCTTTAGCTTTCCCAATTTATTTTAGTTATAGTTATAGTTTAATTTTATTTAGATAATATATCTTTAATTTTAAATTTCATAAACATAATTTGTCTATTTTATGGTGCTGTGGCAGAGTGGTAATGCGGAGTACTGTTAATACTTTTATAGATGTTCAATTCCTCTCAGCGCCTTACTTATTATTTATTACTTATTATTAATAAGCTTTTCTTGGCTTTGAAAACTCTTGGGCTAAACCTTTTTTAAAAGTAGATAATAAAGCTTTTCTAAAACTAACAGTTTTCTAAACCTAAAAGTTGTCTAAAAGTTGTGTTTTCTAAAAAGTTGTTGGTTTTTTGTATGTTTATTTATTTAATATATTTAAACCTTATTTTTAAAAATAAAATCAAAATCAAATCAAAATAAGATAAAATAACATAAAATAAAATCAAAATAACAAAATTAGCGAACATGTTGGAATTGGTAAACAATCACCTCTTAAGATGGTGTGCCTATGGCTTGACCGTTCGACTCGGTCTGTTCGTATCTTGTTTCCCTGATAGTGTTAAACCAAATTTTTTTTCTAAAACTCAGAGTTTTGTTTTCTTACCGAGTTTTTTTACTAATCTTACGGAACTTACGGAACTTACGGAACTTATTAAAGTTTTCTTATGGAACTTTTCTTATGGAACTTTTCTTATGGAAGTTTTCTTATGGAACTTTATTATAATGGTTCGAGAGTTTTCAAAAACGCTTGTTTTTTTACTTTAGAAGTTTTAGCCTTTCAAAACTAAGGATTGTGATATTATTATTTTTTATATCTATTTTTAATAGTTCGATTTTTAAAAGCTTTCCAAAACAAAAAACTCAAGACTTTATTTCTTAAACTTAACTTTAACTTTAACTTTCACTTAAAAAAAAGCTTTCAAACCCAACTTTTATCAACAAAAGCTTTAAAACTCTTGGGCTTTCTAAAAGCTTTCAAAAAAACCCATCCCCTTGGCTTTGGCTTAAAAAAAGATTTCCAAAAAAAGAAGTGTATTTTTAACTTAACTTTAGTTATTTTTTATATTTCTATCTATATTTATCTTTATATTTATCTTTATCTTTATCTTTATCTTTATATTTTATATTATATATTTGATATTTATATTAAAAAACTAAACAAGAGTTATCTAAAACAAATTATACGTTTTTCTAAATTCATAATTACAAATTATAACTAAACAGTTTTCTAATAATTAATAATGGGGGAATCCGATAATGGTTAATCATCGGTATTTGCACTACCGCCATGATAGTTCGAATCTATCTTTCTCCAAATTTAAAATTGAAATAAAATATTAATTAGAGATTATAATTAAAACATTGTATTAAAGATATACTTTTTTTTATATAATATTTAATATTTAATAAATAATAATTTTTTGTATTATAATAACACAACACATAAAAAAACTAAAGTTTTCTAAAAAAACTAATAAGAAATATAATAATATATGAAAGCTTGTTTAAAAAAAAGATTTAGAAAAACAACAATAAAACAAAACCGCCAAAAGAAAAAGATTTCGAGAGCTTTATTGCTACGAGTTTTTTTAAAAGGTTTCCCAAGCGGTTTTTTGAAGAGTTAAGATGGAATTGAACCATAAATTTATAGACTTTGCAGGTCTACTACAGAACCATCTGTAAACTTAACCCGGAATTTATTAAAATTAAAAATAAAATTTTCTAGGTAATGTACTGATTTATTAAATTTATATTAACGAAAGCTTTTTTTGTATTGTCAACTAATTATTTATGATTTATGATTTATGATTTATTATTTATTATTTATTATTTATTATTTATTATTTATTA
>Ga0137404_10001159_pt1 | contig 17222 bp, 10 predicted proteins | sample CZOMad2_1_16fung_FD_108285 | JGI IMG/M metagenome (GOLD analysis project Ga0137404, IMG submission 108285) | Vadose zone soil fungal communities from Angelo Coast Range Reserve, California, USA - CZOMad2_1_16fungal (Illumina Assembly) | ecosystem: Environmental > Terrestrial > Soil > Vadose...
AGATTCAAGGCCTTACTCCAAAAAAAATTTGAAATCAGGATTTAACATTCTTCAAGTTCCCACAGCATTATGGTCAACATGTGTTCACTGTGTTTAAACTACCTTAAAAGACATTTAAAGCTCTTCACCAGGAAATTCTATAATATTATGATGTTCTCCCAGCACCTACTAGAAATCTATGCACTATATGCATTCTGTTATGCTGAAGAGACATTTCAGAGGTGATTCAACAGATCTGATGTGGCTGAGTAGTCAGGAGTATTTCACCTCTATTTCCCTATATAGTGTACTCCCACTGGTTTAATCACCATTTTATCAGTTCATATTGACCATATAAATACTTGGGGGAGAGGGCCATTGCTTCGCATGGCATGTACAAGTCCCTTTTTTTAGTTATTGCATATGCCATTACCACTGATGCCTCCCCCTACATGCATCATGTACATTAAAAGTTAAAATCTTGCATACACTACCATTGTTAAGTATTTACCCTTGCTTTTCATAACTTTCTTGGTAGAGAATTTGTCAAAATCTCCCTCATTCTCACAAGTGCCTCCAGTGGTCATGCCATCGTGATACCATACAGTTCCATCAGCTCCAATGATACGAGATGTAAAATGGAAATCCCCATGGTATAGCAATCCTCTAACTCTCAGAACAACACTTTCACCATCTTGCACAAATTTCAGAGACTTACTGATCTTGATATTTCTTGAATTGATCTCCAATGCCAACAAATTTGGAGCAGACACAAAGCTTATTGGACGTGTGAGCACATATTGACAGTCAGGACATTGCTCATGAGTTTGATGCTTTAATGTTCCTAACCATTGAGAAGTGGACTTTGGGGTATCTACTTTCTCATATAATACAAATTCAAGCCTGTCACCCGTCATTTGTCCAGAGTAATTACATTTGATGCACACAGGCCGAGAAACAGCTACAATATTATGAGGTGCAAGAATCGCTGCTGTTAAAGCTGCAACACTTGTGCCCCTGGTACCATATGGAAACTCTGAAGGACTTTTAGAGTGAATTTCACGTCTTATAGTGTCTCTGGCCGTTTCAAAGCTGGTTTGACCATTCATATATTTCTTGAAACAGACAGACAATGACTTGAGATGGTGCTGGTTGATTTCCTTGAATCTTCTTGTCCAGACTTTTACATCAGTGGACCAGATTTCATACAATACTGTGAACAAAGCATCGTATGCACAACTATAATTATCACCATCCCATATAAGTCCAGAAGGTGAAGAAGGATCATTAGAGGCTATTTCAATTTGAACTCCCCTTTTTCGTTTAGTAATTGAATTTGAATTTTCAGCTTCTTCAAGTTTTCTTTTTTTCTGTGAATTGACAGGAACACTGCCCTTAGCTGCAACAAACCCAGGTTGAATATTTATAGTTTCAACATCAGCTGCGATCTCAGTTTCATTGTCTTTATTGTTTTTCTTGCCAATGATTTGCCATGGCGCATCAGTTACAACAGGAAGAAAGGCAAGTGGTTCTTTAACAGACCATCGTAAAGCAGTGTGAGTTAGTGGAGGCACATACTCCGTACCCTTCCATTTCTGATAAGCTCTGATCAACGGGTTTCTGAACTTTCCTTGAATGTGATCTGGAAGTTTACCTTCATATCTGAGTTTTGTAATCTCATCCAATAGTTCAAGTTCACGAAATTCCTGTCTCAAGTACCCTGAGGCTCCACATGTGATCAATCGAGGAGAAAACGACTGCACAATCACAGTTCCACTCGCAGTCGCACTTCTTGATAAACATGTATAGTAAGATTGATGACTTCTGCAATTACTCAGGTCAACTGGGTTTTTCGGTCTGGTCTTTCCTTGTGATGTGTAATCAGTCATGGAGAAATTAAGCAATACCCATACTTGGCTTCTGTGAATATATTCTTTCAAGTCACTTGAAAAGACGCACTCTACATTTTTAGATCCCCTGGTAATAGGAACCACGTTTTCAGGAAGTCCATCGATTTTTACCATCTTTGCAGGTTTGTCTAGTTTGATAAAAAGCGTGTTCAATACAAGTTGCCCATGTATGCCTCTACCTGCTTGCCATCCCACAACATGGCCTTCCTGCCCTTTTGTAATGCAAAGCTCTGTGGCGTTATTATTCCTGATTATGACAGGCATACCAATGCAAAGGGAGAGTTTGCCTGCAAAATGATTTGTGGCAGATGGAGGTAGTTCCCAGATGATTTTTTGTAAAGCAGGACTTATGTCGTTGGACACATGTTTACCTGATGTCTTTGATTTTTTACTTTTAGGCCTCCTTTCTGCAACATCAGGAGGATTGCCGAATCTATCAATGGAAAAAAAATGGGTCAAAGTCTGGCCTGTTTCCGCAGCAAATCGTACACTCCCAAGTTCATTTAATCTATCTTTCTGAGCATTCAATGCAGTAATGATGGAAACATTTCTGATTTCTTTGTCCGACAATTTGGGTTGATCTGGACGTCTTCCAGCAATCCGAGTTTTCAAGAACTTGATATCTTCATGAGTGCAAGCAGCATACCTCATATTCTCAAGAGCTGTTCTCAATTTATTATCTTCTGCAGTTTGTGTTTTTTGTCTCATGTTCTCTCTAAGTATTACAACGGTGGTCACTTGATGCCACAATGCCTTTCCGATAGCAGCCTTTTGACCTTGTACCGTCATACGTGACATCAGCTGTGTTCCCACAGTACCACTGTAAAGTGCTGATCCAAATACAGGTGGCAACTGAGCAAAGTCTCCTGATAATATCATATTTATCCCCCCGTATGGAAATTCAAATACATTCAACGCCTTTGCGAGTTGAGCGCTGATCTTGTAATTATCATCACACGAGACCATAGAGACTTCATCCAGGAAAATATATTCAACTCCATCCAGCCTTGCTTTGACAAGTGAATTATTCGTGGTCTCATTTCTCAAGGCTGGTTGACCATCAATAGGAACACCTAAAAATGAATGATACGTCGAGCCATGCAGAAGAGCCGCTGCAGTTCCTGTAGGTGCCAACACAACAAATCTATGAGATTCATTTCTGGATTTAAAAAAATCCATGAGAGCCTTTATGACTTGTGATTTACCAGTACCTCCCATGCCACCTACATACATTATTAGCTGTTCAGCTCCAGGAGTGGCTGCATGATTTGCTACAATTCTGAACGCTCTTTCTTGCTCGGAGTTAAGATCAAATTTCATAACAACACCTTCAATCAAATTTTGGGCAGCTTCAGACTGTGCTTTAAAGTTTCTCTCCAGATATGATCTATCAACAATTTGAACATCATTCTGATTTGGGTCTTTGCCAAACTTTTTTCCAGACTGAGCAGGAAGAGCTTGATTTCTATCAGACAAGACCTGTTGACATTTTTCCTGAACAGCAGCATCCCACCGAGAAGGTGGTAATTCTTCTGGATTAATTTCAGCAAAGTCCAATTGCATAGGACCATCTGAGCATTGATCTAACCAACCAGCAGAAGTCACAATCTTTTGTATTTCCGCCATCTGTTCTATTCTTTGACCCCTTTTGCCAATGGAAGTGTATTGATCCATTTCATACTCTTCGTGAGATGTAAAGTCAGCCTCGTCGTCATAGTTATCATCAACATTATTTCCACCGTTGTCAGAGGCAAACCAGTGAGGAAAGACACCATCAGTCGCATTTTTCTGTTTCAGAAGCGCAGAATAATCATCCCTGGCATCATTGCATTCATAACGTATATTGAAGAATTTCATCAACTCGACTTGACGTGATGTAAACTTGTAATCTGTAAATGCTTCATCCCAAGTCTTGTCATCCCCTTTGAGGTCTTTACCGTGCCTCCATGGTTTGAATAGTGTTAGCATTGTAGTACAGTAGTACTCTCTATCTCCTCTATCGCACCTGGGTAGGGATCCACCTGCGAAATTAGGTATCAGATTTTTTGACTCGGAGATACGGACTTGATGGGTCTCATAAAGTGGGTGATTTTGCAAAAACGCATATTTACCATGTAGTTCATCTTTATCTGAATATTGATCAGAATATGATTGTTTTGAATCAATTTCAAATTCCGTATCAACCCCTTTGTCAATATCAAAGGCAACTAATAGCTTCACATCTCCATATTTGACACTTTGAAACCTCTTCTGTTCCGCCCTCGTACGCTTCAGCCTTGTAGATATCCGAATCCAATCATACAAAGACTTATTATTCAACTCATATGGTCTGTATTTGTAGTCATCTACTGTTGATAATCCAATATATTCACCATCCACATTTTTCAGAAGAATAACCTTGTCCAACTGTACATCACCATCTTGTTTCCAAGCTTTCAAAACCTCTGCAACATAACCCTTCCAGTAGAATACAACAAAATCCCGGTTGGTGTAGTGGTCAGGGTTTCCCAACAGATATAGAGATGCCATGGGACCCCCAATCTCCAGTTTCGCGGTAAGAGCATTGACAATTTTCGTTACGAGACTTCTAGCCTTGTCCTTTCGCTTTTGCGTACCACCAAGCATTTCCGAATTTTTCTCAAACACGCTTCTGATAGTGTCAAAAATGGTATACGTCTTCAAACCAGGCTTTGTGACATAGTCAGATATATAAGCAACAGTGGCTTTGATTGCAGTTCCAGACAATAGGCTTGTGACGTCAGAATTACCTCTCAACAGATATGTCACAACTGGAGTCAGAGTGTTAATCCATTTTCACCCTTTTTGACATTGAGTGCTCCAGTCTTAGGATTGACCTGGGTCTCTTCGAATATTTGTCTAGGAAACCGCGCCTTACAGTTTCCGTACTTATTGATACACCCTCTGCGCTCTTTTTTCTGCTTCTTCTCATCTGCTGGAATAGAAGTGCGACACTTGTGAACATTGGACCTCAGAATTAAATCATCCACAGTATCGTCGAATTTCTGCCACCAGCTAGTTGTGTCTTTGCATGATTTACACTTGCCGCAGTCACAATTAGTGGGTTCTGGAGGTGGATCGGGCAAAGTCTGGGTAGGATCTTTGTATTCCTCAGTTTTCATATTTTCATGAACCTGTTCTTTGACTTCATCCATGGTTCCTGTCGTGAATTCGCCTACATGTACACTTTCCAAGTACTCCACCATTTCTTTCTGAAAGTCTGAATTTGGATCCATGATTTTATCTCTGATTTCTTGCGGAGATAACGAATTCATGATCCACAGGAGCATGTGCAGATGCAGAGTCAACCTTCCCTGTTGTTCAACAGTGGCATAATATGCAGAGGTTTTTCCATATAATCCAGGGTGACCTTGGCCCACCCCTAGAACATGTTTAATAAACATTTCTACCATAAAATGAAAGAATCTAGCACCAGCAACCGGATTTTCAGCTATAAGTCTGTAGCGCTCATTCTCAGGTCTCAATTCTGGATTAAATGTTTCCTGAATGTCTGCAAAATACAAACTGATCGGATGCATGTTATCAGCAGGAGAAAAGGTTATAAACCATGATGGTGCACCAAAGTATGAGATTAAAGACCAGATTTCATTTCTCATATATTTTTTCTGGGTGATTGATCCAGGCACATGACCATTGACATGATCCAAGTCGTGTATCAGTCTAAAGCACAGTTTTTCTTCCTCAGTTTCAGGCTTGATTCTCTCTCCTTCTGTCATCCGTTTCGTCAAATCCGATAAAACCTCTAGATTAACTTTCATCAGTCTGTCTGTTATATCATGGAATGATTTTCTTTCAGCGGTTAAATATCCAGCTGTTGTGCTTTCCTTCATCTGCTCATGGTTAAAAGCGATAAGTGGGAAATGTGGATCTTTCTGAAACCGCTTGTCGTAATACATTAAGAGATGTCTCTTATGCATCATGCTGGACAACTTGTACTTGTGGTCGATCTGGCCAATACCTCCCAAACCATAAGGGAACAACCAAGGCAGCATAGACGGGAATAGTTGAGGATTTCCATATATTGATTCTGGTGTTTCTGCGTGCCCAATGGCAAGTATTTTTTCCTCACTCGTCAAATGTCGAAGTGCAATAGCTTTGATGGTTTTCATAGTCTTTGTCGATAATTCTTCACCTGTAATGCCATGGACTATAAATGGACAAGGACCTTCTGTCGTGCCATCTTCATCTTCCACATCGTGTATACTTGTTGACTCTGGATCTTTATTTGAATTTGATGCATAATAATCCACCACAACCGGAGGGCCTTCATCTGGATATGAAGCCAAATTTCTTTCTGATATCGAGCAGTCATAGTAGTCAATGTGATTAAGTTTCAACCAGCGTAATGCTTTGGATACCTTCATACGCCTCACAAGTAAAGGAGTTCGCTTGAAGTCTGCCTTCGTTGGTTTACAAGGACCTGTGTAAATGAACGCCAGGACATCATCCAGCTCTTCTATAGGAGGTGGTAAGACATTATATATTTTAGGCATTGGGTTTGAAAATGATATTGCATTCGCCCTCATTTTAAACATGCCAGACGAGACTTTGACTATGCATCTGTTATGGCGAACCCTGGCAATCAGCAACTGTTCCGCATACGTCAAGCCTTGTAATTCGTCTGGTACCTCTCCGATCCAAATATTATTCGCGAGAGCCAGATTTGGAATCTTTCCGTTGTCCAGGGACGCGACACACACAGAACAGACCGCACTGCAACCAGGTGCTAAAATAGGTCCCCTCAACTCCCTGATCGGATCGGAGATTTTGCATCTGGCCTTTCTTGTGACTCCATCAATTTTAAGCAAGCTGATATTCTCAACCTCAGAAATATCTTCCATCTCACATACTGGAGTCAATCTTCCACAGACCGCACAACCAGCCTCTTCAAACACTTCTGGAGAAATATCATCACAGAAATCTGATACAATATTCAGACAAAACCCCACTGAAGGTGGAGCAGGTGGAAATTTCACACCCTTTTTGGACTGATAGTGCTTCTGCGACGAATTCTTATTTAACTCTTGATAATCTGATCTTTCGGCACGCAGCTTGTTATATTTAGCACGCTTATCCTTATTTCTTTGATACCATGTCTGTTGATACTGAGCATTAGAGGCTGCTTTATAAGGTTTAAATACTGCAAGGAGATCAGGACATGTTTCGCATTTATGATTTTCGAGCGATATCAGTGCATCTTTTTGTAGAATCTTCGAAGGCATATACATGTCATGCAGATTGGCAAGTTCTTTGGCAAATTTCAAGGTTAGTTTTGGAACGAGTATATCGAGAGGCACACTACAATGCACATCATTCACTTCATCAAGATCTGACCCTTGCCTGTTATCCCTTTTGATACACCGAATATATTGATACTGCTGTTCGCGTAGATCATCGGATGCATATCGACGAAGTTCATCCGACGAAAATATGACGAGTGATATTCCACCACCATACACTTCGTTTCTGGTTGATATGTCAGAGGATTCATCTTTTATGTGAGCATGAGAAGATTTGTACCCATATTCTTCAATATTGTATGCCACTGGGAAACGGCGCACACGAATAGGCGGATTTTGAGATAAATAAATGTGTACGCAACGAAATGCTATAAGGAACAGCACGGTGAAACGTCTATACGAGATACGAAGCATTGTGAAATCATGTTTCCTGAACATATTGCGCGCTAATGATAACCACGATCCCATACATCGTTCATGTACTGAAACATGTTCAACCAAACACCCATACATCGTAAAGAGGTTTAGATATTGAATATATGGAGGCCATTCATCGATTAGTATAGGACGAAAAAGGTATAAAAGAGACATTAGTAAATTCAGGGTGATGTAAAGGACGGATAAAACGAATCGAAAAGCCAAATTCGTGAAGTCTAATAAAACAGCGACAATAAAATGGCCAGCGTCATAATTTATTGTATGATCGTGTGCATCTGATATCGAGAGACGAAATACACGATGGTCATATGTCAAATACATATCCTGATGGTAGGACGTTGTTTTTTCATGATATAATTCTGGCAAATATTCGGTCACTCGTGCGGTGACCGAAGACATATTGCGGTTTACTAGACCATAGGGCTTCCATACTACAACCATTTCTGTCTGATTGCAAGTAGATATATATGTGTCCTGTTCTAGAAGACACAGAGGATTCAAATCTACAACCGTTTCTGTCTGGTTGCAAGTAGATATATTTGTGTCCTGTTCTAGGCCACAATAGGGATTCATTTTTACGACCATTTCTGTGTGGTTGCAAGTAGATATACGCGTATCCTGTTCTAGAACACAATGGAATTCCACAGAGTGGAAATTCTGACAGGAAGTAAATCCCTTGAGAGACACCCTTCGTCAAATAAAACAACGTGAAAACAAAAGACTGGATCACGCACACAAGAGGAAGACAGGGACCGAGATTCAGTGGAATCTCTTTCGGAAGTACCGAATATAGAGGTACGAGACAGATTCCCGAGGAACAAGAGAACAACGATAACATAGGAGGCCTTGATAGAGGGAAGAGAGATCATGACGATGGAGTGCGAAGAGGGATTTAGCCGATATGACTCATTCATCAATCGGTTCCGACAATTCACACGACCAACAATTCCGGAAATTTGAAAACAGCGAGCTTACCCATACTGTCACATCCAAAATCAAAGCGTTAAAGCATTCGAACCGATACGAATTGGAGGTCCTGAAGACTCGCAGCTCGAACAAGAGGTCCAAAGCGTCACTAGGGAAAAAAGTCTCATTATGTAGGTGGTTCAAATCCGACCAGTACTTTTGTATTTTAATATCTTTGAAATCTTGCGGCATCCGTCGAACACAATGGATATAGACTCTATATCGTCCAGAGGTAAGAGTGGCTGTGGATTTTTCTGGGACATGGTTCAGCAGCCTTTCCTTTTCCCGAAGCGTGTTCGCGGATCGACGGGCCCGAAGATGTAAAACTCATATAAGAGATCTAAAGCATCAATACAAATTATTTATTAACGACATGGCTATTCTGATGCGATATGTCAAGTCAGTCGTACTTGGAAAGTCCTAACATTCGCTCGCAGCCAATGTCAGAGCTGTCCAAGCTCCATTAAAATTCTATTTAGAGTACAATATATTGTATTCGTACTGCAATCATATTCAATCCTTATGTAAAGTATATCAACAACGTGTATCAATGAAGTAGTGTAGAACATTCCCGTGAGGTGTGTTCTACAACACTTTATTGATAAACATCATTGATATATGTTACACACGGTCAAGTACGATCACAATACAAATACAGTACGAACACGATACATTGCGCTCCATATCATATCGTAATAGTACCAGGTAAGCACCGACACTGGCCGTAAGCGGTCAAAGTAAGAGCAGTCCAAGTACCATATAGTTGCTGTACGACAACGTTTTAATGTAGTTACATATGGTTTATGTATAAATATTGAATTCATGTGGAGTACAAGGTATTGAATTTTAATTTGTGGTCACAATTGAGTGGATATAACAGTTGCTAGATCCGCCTTGAAGCATTGGATGTCTTAATTCCACACCACTTCGTTGATACACGCCGTTAATATACATTACATACATACCGAGTAAGATTACAATCTAAATTCTAAAGTAATTGTGGTTGGACAGCTCTAACAACGGCCGCCAGCGAAAAGTTTCGGCGCACCGAATCTTTTTGCTTATGGCCAACGTCGGGGCTCTACGCACAATTACAATACGACTTCAACCGCAATATATCGTATTCGTATTGCAATCATATCTAACATGTATGTTATGTGTTCCCTGACATATTATACATCGTGCTCCAAAACGTATTGCAACCGTACTTGGACAGCCCAATTATTTACAATGTTTGTGCTCTAAATCATATGATAATGGTGCTTTGATATGATTACAACGCGAATAAAATCTAAACATAAATGTAATATCCCTCGGACAGCTCTAGCATTGGCCGCAAGCGAAAAGATTCGGCGCGCCGAATCTTTTGCATCGGAAAAACCTCGGAGATTCGGCGCGCCGAATCTTTTCGCTCGTGGCCAACATAAGGGCTCCGCGCACAATTACAATACGACTCCAATCGCAATATATTGTATTCGTTTTGAAATCATATTCAACCTGTATGTGATGTGTTCCCTGATATATTTAAATATAACGGTTCGGAGATTCGGCGCGCCTTGCTTATGGCCAACGTCAGGGCTCTACGCACAATTACAATACGACTTCAACCGCAATATATCGTGTTCGTATTGCAATCATATCTAACATGTATGTTATGTGTTCCCTGACATTATACATTGTGCTCCAAAACGTATTGCAACCGTACTTGGACAGCCCAATTTTATACAACTTCTGTGCTCCAAATCATATTGTAATGGTGCTTTTATATGATTAAAACGCAAATACAATCTAAACATTAATGTAATATCCCTCGGACAGCTCTAGCATTGGCCGCAAGCGAAAGGATTCGGCGCGCCGAATCTTTTGCACCGGAAAAACCTCGGAGATTCGGCGCACCGAATCTTTTTGCTTGTGACCAAGGTCATGGCTCTACGCACAATTACAGTACGACCTCAACCGCAATATATTGTATTCGTATTGCAATCATATTTAACATGCATGTTATGTGTTCCCTGACATATCATACGTTGTGCTCCAAAACGGATTGTAACCGTACTTGGACAGCCCAATTATTTACAATGTTTGCGCTCCAAATCATATATTAATGGCGGTTGCATATGATTACAACGCAAATACAATATAAGACCTAATGTAATATCACTCGGACAGCTCTAACATTGACCGCATGCGAACTGAATCTTTTGCATCGGAAAAAACTGATTGAGTAAATCCTGAAGTCACACTAGTTGCATTCAAACCAGCGACGTAACAAGACTCATTAGGCAAGTGATGCTTTCAACGCATAATGAATCCCATATCATATAGTTCATACAGCATAAGACATACTACATCGCAAAACACTAAAGATCGGTGCATATACGGATATCATAGGCACGACGAGGGGTACGGTGACGGAAAGAATAACTAGTTGCCAGTAAGACCGACGAGCATAACCCACTTCACATTGAACGAGACGTTGAGCGGAGCACCCCAAGTATTAACAGTATATCCGACAGCGGCAACGGACCCGGATGGAATATTGCCACTGTAACGGTCCATCCGATCGCAGTCAGCCAACATATAGAGGAAGTCCGTTTCCTTTCTGGCGTCATATACAGGAACTGATAGAGGCCATCAGCCCGTAACAAAATTTACTATTGTGCAATACGACTCACCTACGTCATAACAGCCTAAAACTCCCGAAGCGCTATGACCTCCAGGCCCACGTGAAAAAGAGCTTGCGGAACTGACCCGACGCCCTGAATTGGAGGGTGCAGAAGATGCTGCGATGAACCAGTGATCATATAAGCGCATACACCACACAGAATCAAAACAGGATCTCACCACTTCTCGCCGTGGCGAACGCAGTAGTGAAAGAGACGTTCCCACCTACAATCTGACCCTTGAATTCTCTAGAACGAATAATGTGACCGACACATCCGACCAGCCTTTCCCACTCCCCCTCGATACAGGCACCCTCCACAACCTTCTGCGTCTTACCAGCAGACGATGTCTTTGGCTCATCCAGATAACACGAACTGACCAGGATAAGGGATGTAAAGACATAGGGAGCGCCACCACCAACGGGATGAAAATAGTTCGAACTTCCGACGCCAGTCGATATGACCATAGGGTCGATGCGAGAAAGATTCCTATAGTTTTTGAAACTCGAGAATATGATTATCTGCTTAAGAAGACTGACAAAACAAGTTATCAATGACAATAACAGAGCATAAATAGAAACACTGCAAACTCTTTGTGGACGCTAGGGATGTCGCTCACAATGCCAGAGAAGCACGGAAACGTAGCTACCTGATTCGACCAAGATATCATACAAGCCCTCCTGCAAAACAGATAGTGTTAAAATTACGAATATGTTATGAAAAATGACACATGCTTTAGATTTACTAAACCTCTATATGTTTTCTTCAGCGCATCATCTCTGTTTCCGACGCTTGTTTGATCCACGGCAGGAGAGGGTTCGCTGCAGATATATAAATGTGAATGGTAACAAATGTAACAACTAAAACGACGTGAATAATACCTAGTGGCTTGATCCTCCAAATACGTCTCAGCACCAGATGCAGCGTTATTTCCATATCCGTCGTCCGTGATCCGACTGAGGAATGTCAATAATCAAATTGTTTTTGTATTTCAATAAATATAAATTACCTTTTGCTTTTGTTGGGATGACGATGCTCGACATCTTCGAAAGAATACATGAGTTCGCTATCGCTGTTTACATCGATCTGGGACTTCGACTTGATATTCTTCTTGCCCAATGCTTTATAATTCGATTTAGAGGGTAGATCGTCGTCGATTTCAGATTCGGTGTCGTCTTTGAAGGAGTTTTTAGAAGACGACCCTTTGGATTGTGAGGGGGTCTCGATCAACATCTTTTTGGAGGAGGATTTCGATTTTGAAGGAGTGCTGGATGAAAAGATCAAATATTAATTGTTAAATTGCACGTTAAATAAACGAAAAAACATGCGCGAAGACGTCATCATCTTCGTCGGACCAATCCATATTTCCTCTGTCCATCACGCAAATGAATATTTTGTATATGATATGATATATCGAGGCACGTACTTAGGCACAACAACTTCAGGTTTCTTCATAGCGCTCTTGAGAGGTTTAAATTCGAAGCGAACCTTCGGAAGGCCGGCGATCCTTTTTGTCGGACTTCTAATGCAATAACGTCATTTCAGATAAAAATATTAATATGAAGTTGATAATACACACTCAATGTTGTCCTCGTCGGAAATAGGGGAAGTCATATTAGAGGCGGAACGCTTCCTAAAAGAGATGTAAATGGATAGTGAAACATATAATCTCGAAGAATAAATTGCCTAGAAGATGTACGAGACGAAGCAGGAGTAGTGGGTGTGTTCAAACGTCTGTACGCTTATTGTAAAAGTGCTAATTGACGATGAAAAAAAAATATAAAGTACACACCCACGTCGAGGAGTATGGTCCCATTCGTCGTTGTCAATAGACATAGCGCTAAAAACATACTTTAACAAACAATACGTAAAGTAACACAATAATATTTACCTTTTAGTACTTTTGACGCTGACAACGCTTTTGGCGTCATCCTCACTCGATATTTCTATTCTGAATGTACAAATAAAACATTAACATTAACATTAACACACAAAGGCCATATGGGACATCACGCTCACGCATCATCTTCAACATGGTCAACCGCCTTGGATGGTTTGCTTTTCGACACAGCACGTGGACGGGGTCGACTGGTAACACTTAGATAAATTAGTGTACGCGTATGAAATACGTACAAGCACAGAAATACCTAGATGCGCTTTTCACACTTTTCATGTCATCATCAGACACATCGACCCTGATCAAAATAGCACTATATGAGCGGTAGAACAGACTTGCGAGATGGAAGTAAACGAGCGCACGCATCGTCCGAATCACTGGTCACTGCTGTAGAAATATTTCCCTTGGTATTCGGACGAGAGCGAGAAGAGGTACTGGATGATCGGTGAGGATATTAACATATGTATATATATATAAATCACCTGAAGGCGCTTCTAACACTTTTCATGTCATCATCAGAGTCTTCAACACTGTAGAGATTCAACAAGTTTCCCGTGAACACCGGACAAATGTAGCATGACTTACGCCTCATCATCTACGAATTCCATGGATTTTGCCGCCTTTTTACCGGGAGGACGACCACGAGGACGTCTTGAAGTATAGTGAGGGAATGGATTAATTTTAAGAAGAAAGGAAAATAAGGGGGAAGAGGGATGAATTGCATACGGTGTGTTCGTACTGGCCTTAGATGACGCAGATTTCTTTTTTGGGGGCATGTTGACAGACGGATCGAGAGAAGGGAGTAACTGTATAAAATCGGTTGAGGTATAGAAAAGAAATACGAAGAACACCAAGCGAAGTGATGTCCGTTGCGAAAACGCACGGACTACTCACAGTATTTATGTCGGTCGTACACGTTGTCAGCACGATATCAAACATCAATTCACGGCGTGTAACATGAAACATTAAGCACCTTCCATCACCCCGAAAGGTTTTAAAGAATTAAGAGGAACAATATATTCCCAAATGGAGTGCTGCATTTTGTTAGTTGAGTACGTGAAGGTGCCTGACACAACCTGACACAGTTCGAAAGTCATGTTACCAGCCCGAAGATGAGAACGAAGCAGACCACTGTTTTAGGATATATATAAATCCCAATAATCGCCAATTCCTTACTGTTGTACGTGCAGGTGCCTGACACAATTTTCAAGTCATCCTTTTAGCGAGAAAGCATTCGACAATAAAGCACATGACGGTTTAGGATACAGAACCATATATCGATTGGAAAGCGATATATCACATGAAGATTATAAATTTATTGAACTGCCGTAGGTAGACACCATATGGTGCTCGCAAAAATGCAGTAAGCGGAAAGAGGTGGACCTACAACTTGTGAAACATTGACTACGTAGCCCAAAACACAAAGAATAAATGGTGAAGCACCGCCGAAATATCGTACGATTGAATTTACATTCCACCAACCTTAATACCGCTAACCGATACATCAAAATACCGCGCGTATGGATTCACACTACGACTTCAACGGAGCAGGTCAGTAAATGAAGAACGTGGATTAAAGCACTAACGAAAATGTGAACAGCGGCGGCATTGACAACTTTAGCAGAGCAGAGGTCCAAAGAGGAAGGAAACCACCTGACAAACATAAAAGAAGTGAGAAACCAACTCAACATGTGTATTCACCCTTGGTACTAACCGTAATACATGAAGATGGACCACGTAAAACCAGTTTTTAACACCAACCCACCGGGATGGATACTCACCATTCCTGGTGAATCCGATTTGGAATACGAAGAGTTCGTTATTAGATTGCAAGGTGTGATCGTTCAAAAGGAATTGCCACCAATTACAGAGAGGTACGGGCAACAGGGAACAAATACACTGTTATGATGTATTGATGACAGCACAGGCCAGAGAAGAGAGTTCAAACGTTCATCCGACAAAGCGTCAAGTTGACAGGACTTGGGACACCCAATTTTCAAGATTGCATTGAAAACATTCGACGATTGAGCCAACTTCTATCCCGGCAGGTTCCCGAGGGGACTATGGATAAATTCACACAAGGAAGTTTCCTAGAGCACCCTACTATCGATATTGGAACATGGTACTTCACATCCCGAAAGGACGATCCAGCGGGACCATCCGCACTGTTTGACGATTCGGTAGATCCCAAAGGAATTCTCGCGTCCATTGTCGACGACAACTACTTCTACGGCTCTGACAACGTAGTCCAATATTATACTGCACATATAAAATCGCCGGGCGATGTTATCAGGTGGGGTTCACATGTATTTGAAGGAAGTCTGTCACGTTATTCTGACAAGTTTAAATCAGATTCAAAAGAGTAGAACCCGTTCAGTTCAGAATAGGCGATATAGTCGAAGCTCAAATAACAGTAACGGGAGTCCCTATCAAGAGAGGACGCACTAAAATGGTTCTTCAATTGCGGTCACTCGCACTGTTGACAGGGTCTTTTTCAGAGGTAAGACCACACAAGCCATAGCAGTGACCATTACCAACAAAATAATTAGCGTGCAGCCACCGATCGTTCACGTTCAAAGATCGATAAGGTGTCGTCAGCAATCAGGACGGTCAAGAGGAGGATCGGATACGACTCGGAGGAAGGAGAGGTACATGATGTACGAAAGAGGGTTTTCAACATGGCGATGAACGACACAGAAGATACTTAAATACGAGACGACGACAGCATAGTAAAATACAATGTGAAGTACAATGCTCTTGACGTTCCATTGACTGTTTATAGTGTGAAGGTAAATAAATAATCACAACGTGTAATGTTCAACGTTGATAGAAACATTAATATACATTGCATACAGATCAAATACGATTAGAACATGAATACAATATGAATACATTGCGGCCGAATAGTGTTTCACTGACAATTTGACAGCTATAACATTGGCCACTCCAAAAGGTATTGTAATCGTACTTAGACAGCCCAATTCTTTACGACCAGTTTTCGCAAGCAAAAGAATTCTGCGTGCCAAATTGTTTATACCGGATTAAAGTGCACAGAATCTGCATGGACCCATTCGCTTTCGAACGCACAGAAATTCAAGTGAAACGAACAAGAAATGAGTGAGTAGAGGTAGGAACAGTTTCCGCGGGCAAAAAGATTCGGCGCGCCGAATCTCCGAGGTTTTTCCGATGCAAAAGATTCGGCGCGCCGAATATTTTCGCTAGCGGAAACTATTTCCTACCGTCACTCACTCATTTATTGTTCATTTCGCCTGATTTTTGGTGCGTTCGAAAGCGATTGTATGTGTGCAGATGCTGTGCATTTCAAGTGTGAGATTTGGTCCCTCATTCATTTTGTATAGGAAACTAGGTCCGAATCTGCACCTCCTGCCTGCAACATGGGATTGGGGGCCTGAGGGGGTATAATGGGTTGGTATGCCTTCCAGACCCATTTCTGCACCACATTCAAGGCCCTGATCTTAGTTGTTTCTGCACAGATCATGTAGCTAGTTGTTGCAGCAGGAGGGGTTTCTGTTTCTCTCTTTCATCACGATTTCGTCTTGTTTTTTGTAATGTATAATGTAAAAAATAAAGGAATATTACAGACATTTGCACAAAGGGTGGCAGTAGCTGCAGGGGCTTGTCTGATACGGTGATTTCTGACTTAGCAAGATTTTGGCATAATTGTGCTGCTGCAACAACTAGCTACATGAACTGTGCAGAAACAACTAGAATCAGGGCCTTGGCTGTGGTGAAGAAATAGGTCTGGAAGGCATACCAACCCTTTATACCCCCTCAGCTCCCCAATTTCATGGTGCAGGCAGAAAGTGCATATTTGGACCCAGTTTCCTATAGAAATGAATGAGTGACCAAATATCACACTTAAAGTGCACAGCATCTGAACACATACAATCGCTTTCGAACGCACCAAAAATCAGGTGAAACGAACAATAATTGAGTGAGTGATGGTAGGAAATAGTTTCTGCAAGCACAAAGATTCAGCCACTTTGGTGTAATAGTTCTTTATTGTCTACATTATACATTACAAAAAAACAAGAAGAAATTGTGATGAAAGAGAGAGAAAAAATAAACC
>Ga0137404_10001163_pt1 | contig 17171 bp, 10 predicted proteins | sample CZOMad2_1_16fung_FD_108285 | JGI IMG/M metagenome (GOLD analysis project Ga0137404, IMG submission 108285) | Vadose zone soil fungal communities from Angelo Coast Range Reserve, California, USA - CZOMad2_1_16fungal (Illumina Assembly) | ecosystem: Environmental > Terrestrial > Soil > Vadose...
CCGCACGGACAGCTGGCAACAAAGTGCTAGAGGATGCGGTGCTGGCCTCGATTAGCAATATTAAAGAGGGACAGACGCTGGCGACCCCACTCGCCAAGCACGCAGTGTTCCCCGCGATGGTCGTACAGATGGTAGAAATCGGTGATGTGACCGGCGAGTTAGATACGATGTTGAGCAAACTCGCTGATTTTTATGAAGAAGAGGTCGATCGTGCCGTCGAGGCGCTTACCGCGATGTTGGAACCCATGATGATGGTGTTCCTCGGCACCGTTCTGGGGTTCATCATCGTGGCCATGTACCTCCCCATCTTCAAAATGGCCTCACTGGTCAGCGACTAAGGAATCATGCACAACCCAAGTCAACCGTCACCCTTGAACCGTCGAGTGAAGGGGCTCATGCTGGGGCGGGTGATCGTGATCACCTTCTTGTGGGTCGTGTTGGTGGTATTAGAGCTTACTGGCGATCCCACACCCACGCGGCTACCGTTAACCTACGTCATTCTCATTACCTATGTTCTCACCATCCTCTACGCCTTGGTGCTGCGGCAGCAGCCAGACCTCGAACGCTTTTACCGCTGGCAAGTGTGGGTGGACTTACTCATTGAGACCGCTATCGTCCAAAGCACGGGCGGCCTCGACTCGGGCTTCGTCTTTCTGTACATCCTGTCGATCGTTACGGCCAGCACCGCACTTCCGAGTCGATCGATCTTTGGCGTCGCTGCCACCGCAAGTGTCCTGTATAGCTTCTTGGTGTATCTGGATTTTATGGCTATTATTCACCCGCTGCCTTCCCCCTTCACGCTCAGGGCTGAGGCGATTCCCAGTGGTTCTTATGTGCTGTATGCAACGCTCTTACGGATGACGGCATTTTGGGTCGCGGCCTTGCTCAGTCGATATCTTGCCGAGTCGCTGCGCCAGACCGGTCAGGTGCTCCAGGAGCAGAGGGCGCGTCTGATTGGCCTGCGTGCTTTCCACGAGAATGTAGTGAATAGCATGAACAGTGGATTGCTCATCACCGATATGAGCGGGCGAGTGGTCTCGTCGAATCATGCCGTCGGACGCATCCTCCAGCTCCCCCCAGGGGGGCGGCAGGGTTGGCTGGCTCAAGAAGTGTTGAGTTTTATCGATCTCGATGAGATTGTGATGGAGACCGAAGCATTTGATCGGGGGCTCAACCGGGCGGAGGGATTGTTCAAGCGTCCGGATGGGAAGGAAATCATGTTGGGCGTCTCCTCCTGCCCGTTACGTGATGACCAGGGGGCGGTCCATGGGTTGATCTTCAATTTTCAAGACATCACGGCTATCCGCGCCATGGAGGCCGAGATCAAACGGGGCGAGCAGCTGGCGGCGGTCGGTCGTCTGTCGGCCGCCATCGCCCATGAAATTCGTAACCCGCTGGCCTCAATCAGTGGCTCGATCCAACTCCTCCGCGCTGAACTCGCCCTCGATGAATCGAACCAACGGCTGATGGACATCATTGCCCACGAGATCGAGCGTCTGAACACGATTATCACCGATTTCTTGGCCTATGCACGACCACGGCCGCTGCAGTATGACGAGGTTGATATTCACAAATTAATCGCTGGGACTCTGCACCTCCTTTGCAAGGGGCTACCCGAGGGGAGTGCCGTGGCGATCCGTACTGAGTTCGTGTCTAGAGTCCCGCCGATCGTGGTTGACCCCCAGGGATTACGGCAAGTGATTTGGAATTTGTGTTTGAACGCCGTGCAAGCCATGCATTACCAGGGTACTCTGACTGTGTGCACAGCACTCCAGCCCGTGTCGAATCAGCCCTATCGCGGCAACACGCAACTGCTGACTGCCGCACGGGAGTTAATCATCGACGTGTTAGATACCGGGCCGGGCATGCCCCTGGAGGTTAAGGAGAAGATCTTCGAGCCTTTCTATAGCACAAAAAACGGGGGCACAGGTCTGGGCCTAGCGACTGTGGACCGAATCATTTATAATCATAAAGGCAAGATTGAGGTCGATAGTCAGTTGGGCCATGGCACCACGATGCGTATTCATCTGCCATTACTATGTACTACCGCTGGGATCGCCAGCATCCCCGGAGGTGAGTAGCGTATACGTCTTTCCGTCGTCACCCCTCTCTCGCCATTTGCAGTCCTGCCAGCGCCCATCGCCATGGGGCGCAGGTTCATAATCCGATGGAACAGCACTTTGTATGGTCGTACGATATCTTGGCTCCCGACCAAACGGTGCTAGGCTCATCAGTCAATAATGGCTATGTAAGTAGGTAAACCCTGAGAACCCGCTTCATGATGCCCATAATAACACCCTCTCAGGTCTATTGGACGCAGATCTCGACGCTCGCCCGGCATCTATCCGATGGCGATGAGGTGATTACCCTCGGCTATTTAGCCGGGGCCAGCAAAGCTCTATTTTTGGCCAGCTTGATTCATCGGCTCCGACGACCGTTGTTAGTGGTCACCTCAACGGCAACCGAAGCTGAATTACTCGTGCATGATCTCCGCTTCTTCACCACCTCGGCTGAATCTTCTACGAGGATCGTGCTGTTCCCAGCCGAGGAGCATGCGCCATACGAACCGGCCTCCGAAACCTCTGACCTCACATCACAGCGTCTCATCGCCCTGCGGTCCATGCTGCAAGGAGACGTGCAGATCATCGTCACTACCCCGCAGGCCATTGTTCCCTACGTGATGCCTCGTGTGCAACTCCAACAGGCTGGTCTTGACCTGGTGCCGGGCATGACGATCGAGCGGCAGGAGTGCATCGAGCGCCTGTTACGATGCGGCTATCACCAGGTCGATCTGGTTGAGGAATGGGGAGATTTCGGCGTCCGTGGGGGGATTATCGACCTCTTTCCACCGCACCTGCCACGCCCCATCCGCCTGGAGTTCATGGGGGATGAGATCGAATCGCTCCGGGAGTTCGATCTGGCCACGCAGCGGTCTTTGAGAGCTGTCGAGCAGGCGACCATCGTACCTCTACGCGAGTTCATCAAGGATCTCCCACCCTGGGATGAGATCGAGGCCCGGGCCTCAGCCGCACACCTCGATCTCACGAGGCTCCAGGAGATCGTGACCTGTCTCGAGCAATATATTTTCCCGCCGGGGGTGGAACGCCTGCTCCCTTTGTTCAGTAATGCCTTAGAGCCGTTATTTAATTATCTGCCCCCCGATGCCGTGCTAGTGCTCGACGAGCCGGCGGTCATCGATGCCAAGCTGGAGGAATTTAGCACCTCCGTCGAAGAAGGCTACCAGCAAGCCCTCCTGCGGAAAGATCTGGTCGCCCCTCCCACTGCGCGGTACGTGTCAGCCTCCCTCGTCGCCGAATGCTTCCAGGTGTGCCAACGCGTAGTGCTACAGACCTTGGCAGGAGATCTGCGTGAGAGTCAGGAAACCGAGCTCCTCACCGGTCATGGGTTGGGATCGTATCAGGGCCGCTGGGAGACCCTCGTCCAACTGATGGCCACGCGTCTGCAGGAGGGTTATACTGTCCTGATCGCAGCGGCGAGTCTCACGCAGGCGCGCCATATCCAAGATCTGCTCCGAGAGGCCGAGCTCGCGGCCGAGGTCTTGACCACTCCTCCCGACCTGCTGCCAGCCATCGCGCCGGCATCACAGCCAACTCCTGCCCCAACGCCTGCCCCGCGAGTCGCCACTTCTGCCACCATTCCATCCGCTTCGGGTCTGCGCATTTGCGTCGGCAGCCTCTCCGGCGGCTTCGTCTTACCCGCGGCTCAGCTCATGTGTGTGGATGCAGGCGAGAGGTGGGGAACACGACGGTCGCGCGCGCGCCGCCCGCGTCCTTCGGCTCGGGCGCGTCTGTTCAATTATCGAGATTTGAATCCGGGAGACCACATCGTCCACCTCGACTATGGCATCGGCCTGTACCGGGGCACCACGATCCTGAAAGTGGGCGCCGAGGAGAGCGAGTTCCTGAGCCTGGAGTTCGCCGATCACGACAAAGTCTACGTGCCGATCGATGCGCTCCACCTGGTGCAGAAATACCTTGGAGCCGGTGGGGAGATCCCGGAGCTCAGCAAGCTCGGCAGTGGCACGTGGAATCGGACCAAACGCCGAGTGAAATCGGCCATCCGCGAGATCGCACAGGAACTGCTGCGGCTTTATGCGGCGCGCGAGGTGAAGTCAGGTTTTGCGTTTTCGCCCGATACGTCCTGGCATCAAGGGTTCGTCGAGGCCTTCGAGTTTGAGGAAACTGAGGATCAGCGACGCGCTATTGAAGACGTCAAAGGAGACATGGAAAAACCGCATCCGATGGATCGCCTGGTCTGCGGGGATGTCGGCTATGGGAAAACCGAGGTAGCGTTGCGTGCTGCCTTCAAAGCCCTGATGGATGGGAAACAGGTGGCCATCCTGGTGCCAACGACGATTTTGGCGTTGCAGCATTGGCACACCTTCTCCAGACGCTTTGCCTCGTATCCGATTTCGGTCGAGATGCTCAGCCGCTTCCGCCCTCCGATCGAGCAAAAGAAGGTTGTCGAAGGCCTGCGCACTGGCAACGTGGATCTCGTCATCGCCACCCATCGACTGTTGCAGAAGGACGTGGAATTCCAGAATCTTGGGCTGCTGATCATCGATGAAGAGCACCGCTTTGGCGTTGCCCATAAGGAACGCATCAAACAACGCTACACGCAGGTTGATGTCCTTACTCTCACAGCCACGCCCATCCCGCGTACCTTGCATCTCTCCATGGTCGGGGTCCGCGATATGAGTGTGATCGAAACCCCACCCCCTAGTCGTCTCGCCGTGCGTACCTATGTGCTTAAGTTCGGGGATGCGGTGATCCAGGAGGCCATCACACGCGAGATCGAGCGTGGCGGCCAGGTGTTTTTCGTCCATAACCGTGTGGAAAGCATTGGCGCCATGTATCGCTACCTGCACCGTCTCGTCCCGCAGGCACGCATCGCCGTGGCCCATGGCCAACTGCCCGAGCAGCAACTGGAGCGAGTCATGGTGCGCTTCATCAATCGCGAAGTCGATGTGCTCCTCTGCACGACCATCATCGAATCGGGGCTGGACATTCCTTCCGCCAATACGATTATCGTCAATCGGGCCGATCATTTCGGCCTGGCCCAGCTCTACCAACTGCGCGGACGGGTAGGCCGGGATCAGGATCAGGCCTATGCCTATCTGTTGATTCCTGGGGAGAAGACGCTTACGGGGCTGCCCTGGGAACGGCTCAAGGCCATGCTGGAGTTCGCCGATCTTGGCGCGGGGTTACGCCTGGCCATGCGCGATCTGGAGATTCGTGGGGCCGGTAATATCCTTGGCGTCCAGCAATCTGGACATATTGGCGCCGTCGGCTTCGATCTCTACTGTAAACTCATGGAAGAGACCATTCGCGAGCTCAAGGGCGAGCAGGTCGAGGACGAGAAGGAGCTGCAGGTCGTGCTCAAGATCGGTGGCTTTCTCCCCAAAGACTATATCCCCAACACCGCGCAGCGCCTCGATCTCTACCAACGGTTGTACGCTGTCGACAACGAGGCCATGCTGGCAGAGTTGCAGGCCGAGATCATCGATCGGTTCGGGGTCTTTCCAGAGGCAGTAGAAAAGCTACTGTGCCTGGTCGAGCTACGGACCCTCGCACGTCAGCTGCGATTGTTGAAGATCGAGCGACGGCAACAGACGGTCGTCTTTGTGTTCGATCCTGTCACCCCAGTCCCGCCCGAAAAGATCGTCGCGCTGCTGCATGAACATCGGCGGACGTTACGCTTTATCCCCGAGCATACTCTCGAACTGAGGCTCATGCAGGACACCTGGGCAGCCGTGTGCAACGCCGTCAAAAAAGTCTTGCAGCAGTTGCTGTAGGGTGATACGATTCGGCCCATGTCAGTGACGACAGGGTCCTCAGCGCGCACCGCGAATCGTTTACCCTGCACACACCGATTTCCCTCCCACTGTTCGACGATAGAGACAGAAGGTGACCAGAGCAGACCAGGTCCCAAACGGCCGTCATGCTCGGGGAAGGATGAGAATCATGGTTGATCGGCTCAAAAGCATTTTTGGCAATTGGCGTATGCTGATTCCCATCCTGTTTCTGGCCGTTGGGGTCGTGATCGGGGCGAAGTATGGCGTCGAGTACTGGATTTACACCATGACTCACGTCTACACTGATGACGCCCGCGTGAAAGGGGCGATGGTGTCCTTGAGTCCAGAAGTCTCCGGTCTTGTGCGTAAGGTTCACATCGATGAGGGGAACGAAGTCAAGAAGGGGATGGTACTGATTGAGATCGATCAAGCCGACTATCTGACGCAGCTGGCCCAAGCCGAGGCTGCGTGCGAAGCGGTGCAGACGCAGTTATTGGAAGCACAACGCGACCTTGATTTGCAGATTCAACGCCAGGGCAGCGAGCTCGCACGTGCCAGGGCGCTTGTTGATGCGAAGAAGAGCAAGCTCAGCGAGGCGGAAACCGACCTCGTCCTGGAACGTGACAAGAGCAAGAATAGCATTCTCGAGGCCGAAGCCTCGTACAAAGGGACCCTGTCCCGTCTCAAGGAGATGGAGCATGGCCTCAAGGCGGCGGAAAGCGACCTCGACCGCGCCAAACGATTATTTGCCGAAGGCATTATCGCCACCGAGAGACGCGATCAGACACAAGTTGCCGTTGATCAGGCTGCCGCACGGTACGCGTCTGCCCGCGAAGGCGTGGAGCAAGCCAAGGCTCGCCACGCCGCCACCATCGGATCGGAGAAGATGGTTGAGCTGCAGTCACGACGCGTGACCACGTTGCGAGCGGAGGTGAAAGAAACCGAAGCCGCCTATCAGCTCGCCATTGCCAACGCCGGGATTGAGGATCTCAAACGCGAACGGATCAAGCTGCTCGAAGCCAAGCTAAAAGAGGAAGAGGCGAAAGTTGCCGCCGCCCGGTTGCGTCTGGAAAACACCATCATTCATAGCCCGATCGACGGGGTAGTCAGTCGTAAGCGCGTCGAGCTTGGGGAAATGGTCCAGCGCGGTCAACCAATTCTCGTGGTGAACGATCCTCGAGATGTGTGGGTGCTCACCAATGTGAAGGAGACCTATATCCGCGACGTGCATGTCGGTAGCCCTGTCGATGTCTGGGTTGATGCGTACCCGAGTCGCATCTTCCGGGGTATAGTCGAGAGCATCGGGGCCGCCGCCATTTCAGAATTTGCCCTCTTCCCCCCCACCGGGAATTTTACCAAAGTCGAGCAGCGTATCCCCGTTCGTATTACTGTCGATAGCATCGATGGACTCCTCAAACCCGGTATGATGGTGATCGTCGGGATCGAAATCCCCCGAGGAGGCGAGGAAGGGCGTGAAACTACGACGAAAGCTTCAAGCTCAGTCAACTAACGCGCCCCGGCGCGTCCTGCTCGTCATCGCCTTCACGGCCTTCTTGTTATGCTGTTGGGATAGCCAACCCGGACAGGCGTTGATGATCGATCGCATCGTCGCCCGGGTGAATGACGACGTCATTACGCTGAGCGAACTGCAGGAGGAAGGACTCCCACTCTTCGAACGTCTACGGGCAAATTATACTGGCAAGGAACTTGAGTCCCAGGTTCAGCGTGCCGAACGTGAGTTCCTTGATCAGCTGATCCTCAGGCGCTTGCAGCTACAATACGCCAACCAGAACGGCATCAGTGCCTCGGACAACGACATCACTGCCGCCCTCAAAGACGTGCTAACCCGCAACAATCTGACCCAAGAGCAGCTGACCGATCTCCTGACTCGCGAGGGACTTACGCTCCAGGACTACAAGGACCGTTTGCGCGAGCAGATCATCCTAGCACGTTTGATGAATCAGGCTGTGCGCTCCCGTGTTTCGGTCGATGCTAGCGAGGTGGAAGCCTATTTTAAGGCCCATCAGGACGAATTTAACCACCCCGCCCAAGCCAGGGTCCGTCATATCTTTTTCCGTATCGATCCAGGCGCGCCACCACCACAGCTGGATGCTGTGCGTGAACGTGCGTCCCGGGTGCTGCAGGAAGCCCGGAATGGGGGTGATTTCGTCAATCTGGCGCAACGCCACTCCGAGGACGCGACAGCCGCGAACGGCGGCGACCTGGGGGTTATCAGGCGTGGGCAGGCGCTACCGGAGTTTGAAGAGGTGATTTTCACCATGCGGGAGGGCGACATCAGCGAGGTGATCCGCACGCCCAACGGCCTGCACATCGTCAAGATCGAAGCCTTCAGCAAAGGGTCTGAGCAGCCCTTCCCAGAGATCAAAGCTGAGATCGAGCGCCGTCTGCTCCAGGGGAAAATGGAGCAGCGTTTTCAGGACTGGACAAACGAGTTGAAGGATAGGGCCTTCATCGAGATCACCCTGCATGAGAGTACCCCGTAAGCCAGATGCCGTGTGTCGCTGCGCTCACATCATCCTTGACAGCATGCATTGAAGCGGCTATGATGAGCTCAATTGTACTCCTTTAAAGTAGTCCTGAGAGGCTAGAAGGATACGCAGGTGACAAATTTCCCTCTCTTGTCGATGGTATCGTGGGCCTCCTTACCGTAGGTAAGGAGGTTTTTTTTTGAGCAAGTGCGAGAGCTGTGGCAGACCCAACGATGAAATCCGTGATTATGGACGAGGTGGCGATCGATCGGGCCCTGACACGCATTGCCCACGAAATTCTGGAGCATAACAAAGGCTGCCAGGATGTAGTGCTAATCGGCATCCGGACGCGGGGGATTCATCTGGCGCGGCGGCTAGTGGACAAGCTCCGCGCCATTGAGGGAGAAATCGTGCCGCTGGGGGTGATGGATGTCACGCTCTACCGCGATGATCTGCGGCATCGCGTCGATCATCCTAAGGTCGAACGGACGGAGATTCCGTTTCCGCTGACCGGCAAGCGCGTCATCCTTGTCGATGATGTGCTGTTCACTGGGCGTACCATCCGCGCCGCTCTCGACGGGCTGATGGACTTCGGACGACCTCGGTCAATTCAGCTTGCGGTCCTGGTGGACCGGGGCCATCGTGAGTTACCCATTCGGGCTGATTATGTCGGTCGCAATGTCCCCACGGCGATGCCAGAATCGGTCGAAGTACGTCTGCGAGAGGAAGACGGCATGGAGCAGGTTGTCATCCTGGAGCGTCCAGAGTCCCGCCGCCAGGCGTGACCCCACTCGGATGCGAGGAGGGAGATCTGCATGACTTTTACACGCAAGGATATCCTCGGCACGCAGGAGATGAATGCCTCGGAGATTACCTATCTTCTGGATGCGACCGAGTCGTTCCTCGAGGTGTCCACGCGAGAAGTCAAGAAAGTTCCTACGTTGCGAGGTAAGACGATTATCAACCTCTTCTACGAGCCGAGCACACGCACACGGACGTCCTTCGAGATCGCTGGCAAACGGCTCAGTGCTGATGTCATCAATATCTCCAATAGCAGCAGCAGCGCGGCCAAGGGGGAAAGCTTGAAGGACACGGCTCTGACGCTGGCAGCCATGGCCGCGGATGTCATCGTCATCCGTCATCCAGCCTCCGGTGCCCCACACTTCCTGGCCCGCCATGTCCCAAGCGCGGTGATCAACGGCGGCGATGGGACCCATGAACACCCTACCCAGGCCCTTCTCGACCTGTTCACGATCCGTCAGCGCAAGGGCGCGTTGGCAGGGTTGCGCGTCAGCATCGTCGGCGATATCGCCCACAGCCGCGTGGCGCGCTCGAACATCTTCGCGATGCGCGCGATGGGCATGGAAGTGCGCGTCTGTGGTCCCGCCAGCCTCTTGCCAATGCAGGTGGAATCGCTGGGGGTACACGCTTGCACGGACCTCGATACCGCCCTCTGTGACGCCGATATCATCATGGTCCTGCGCCTACAACTGGAGCGTCAAGAGAAGGGGTTGATCCCTTCGCTGCGAGAATATTCGCAGCTCTATGGGCTCAACCTCAAACGTTTGGATCAGGCCAAGCCTGATGTGCTTATCATGCACCCTGGACCAATTAATCGCGGTGTTGAGATCGCTCCGGAGGTGGCGGAAGGCCCCTACTCATTGATTCTTGACCAAGTTACCAATGGCGTCGCTCTCCGTATGGCGCTGCTGTACCTCCTGACTGGGGGACCGGGGTATTGAGGGGCGCCGTGGCCATAGCCGTCTTTCTTCCAGGAGAGGGTTGTGGTGAAGGGGGGCTGCAGGCGTGAGCATTTTGATTCGCGGTGGACGCGTCCTCGATTCTAGCGCAAATCTCGACGGCGTGATGGATCTCCTCATCGACGCCGGCAAAATCGTCTCGGTCGGCGGGGATGCTGCAGAGACGGCCTGGCAACGGGAGGGTTCGACGCTCTCTACTCCGCTGGAAGTGATCGATGCGCATGGTTTGCTAGTGGTACCTGGCTTGATCGACATCCATACTCATCTGCGCGAACCCGGCTATGAATACAAGGAGAGCATCGAGAGCGGCTCTGCGGCCGCCGTGGCTGGCGGCTTCACCGCTATTGCCTGCATGGCCAATACGGCTCCGGTCAATGACGATGCGGCGGTCACCAGGTATATCCTCGACAAAGCGCGTGCCGTCGGCTTGGTGCAGGTGTTTCCGATCGGCGCCGTCTCCGTAGGCCTGGCGGGGGAACGTCTGGCGGAGATTGGCGAGTTGAACCAGGCGGGGGTGGTCGGCATCTCCGATGATGGAAAGTCAGTGATGAACAGCCAATTGATGCGCCGCGCCCTGGAATATGCGGGCATGTTCGGACTCCCGGTGATTTCGCATTGTGAGGACACCCAACTCGCGGCACACGGGGTGATGCATGAGGGTCGGGTGTCCACAGAGCTCGGTTTACGAGGCATTCCTGCACAGGCCGAGGATATCATGGTCGCACGCGATATCGCCTTGGCCGAGTTGACCGGAGGGCGCTTGCATATCGCCCATGTGAGTACGGTCGGGGCGGTCCGCTTAGTCCATGATGCCAAAGCCAGAGGGCTACGCGTCACGGCCGAAGTCACGCCGCATCATCTGTTCCTGACCGATGAGGCGGTGCGGGGCTATGATCCGAATACCAAGATGTATCCACCTTTGCGCACTGCAGCCGATGTCGAGGCCTTGCGACAAGCGCTCAAAGATGGCACCATCGATGCGATCGCCACTGATCATGCACCGCATGACCTCGCCGACAAAGAAGTCGAATTCGACCAGGCACCGGTGGGGATCATCGGTTTGGAAACCTCTCTGCCGTTAACCCTACGGCTAGTCAATGAAGGTGTCCTGACCCTCACCGATGCCATCGCGAAGCTCACCTGGGGGCCATCCCAGGTCTTGGGGCTGGCCAAAGGCACCTTGCAGGTGGGGGCGGATGCGGATGTGACGCTGATCGATACCCAGACGGAATACGTCGTTGATCGTCGGGAATTTCGCTCGAAATCTTGGAACTCGCCATTCCACGGCTGGACGCTGAAGGGCCGGGCGGTGATGACGCTCTGTGCCGGCAAAGTCGTATACTCGCACGGGCCTGAACGGATTACCTCTATGTCCGCACCTGCAGGGGAACGCCGTACACGAGGGCGCAGGGGGCGGAAATCATCGGGCACGTAGGGGAAGGAGCGTCCATGAAGCAGGCTCTATTAGCCCTTGAAGACGGTACCATGTTCTCGGGCAAACCCTTCGGAACACTTGGCGAGACCTTCGGCGAGGTGGTCTTCAACACCAACCTGACGGGCTACCAGGAAGTGCTGACTGATCCATCCTACAAAGGTCAAATCGTCAGCATGACCTATCCCTTGATGGGGAATTATGGCATCAATGAGGCTGACCTCGAATCGGTGCGGCCTCAGGTCGAAGGGTTTATCGTCAAAGAAGGCAGCAAACGTGCCAGTAATTGGCGTGCGCAGTGTGGTCTAGAGGAATGGCTCCAGCGGCACGGCGTCGTCGGCATCCAGGGTCTCGACACCCGCGCCCTCACCCGCCATCTGCGGACACGGGGGGCGATGCGGGGGGCGATTTCGACCACTGATCTCGACCCCGACAGCCTGATCGCCCGAGTCCAAGCGTCTCCAGGGCTGATCGGACGCGACCTGGTCTGCGAGGTGACCTGCGATGGACCGTACGCCTGGAGCGATGGCGAATGGTGCTGGCCGATGGGTTACGCCCAGGACATTGCCGGCCATCGTGAGCGGTTTCGCGTCGTGGCCTATGACTTCGGCGTTAAACGCAACATCCTCCGCAAGCTGGTGAACAGCGGCTGCGACGTCACCGTCGTACCTGCCAGTACCACGGCATCCGAGGCGCTGCAGCTCAATCCCGATGGCATCTTTCTCTCCAATGGCCCCGGAGACCCCGAAGGAGTGCCGTATGCCATCGAGGCGGTGCGACAGCTCATCGCCGTCAAGCCGATCTTCGGCATCTGCCTCGGGCACCAGATTCTCGGGCTGGCCTTGGGGGGCAAGACCTACAAGCTCAAATTCGGTCATCGCGGTGGCAATCAGCCGGTCATGCACTTGTCGACGCACAAGGTCGAAATCACCGCGCAGAACCACGGTTTTGCAGTAGATGCTGACAGCTTGCCAGCCGAGGTCGAGGTAACGCACCTGAATCTGAACGACCGCACCGTCGAAGGCATGCGTCACCGCGAGCTGCCCGTCTTCTCCGTCCAATATCACCCTGAGGCCTCGCCAGGGCCACATGACTCCTGGTATCTGTTTGAGCGCTTCAGAACCATACTCGGTGAGTATGCGACGAATCGTCATAGAGTGCAGCAGGATCGAGGTCTTCTCGCCCGTCCATAGCTGAGGATCGTGTGTGCACTGCCCCCACTGTACACGAATGCCATAGGTCGACGGCAGTCGTAGGGAAAAGGAATTGGTTGTATGCCCAAGCGGATGGATATCGAGAAAATTCTGATCGTGGGTGCGGGGCCCATCATCATCGGCCAGGCGTGCGAATTCGATTACTCGGGGACACAGGCGTGTAAAGCGCTTAAGGAGGAGGGTTATCAGGTCATTTTGGTGAACAGCAATCCTGCCACCATCATGACTGACCCTGAGATGGCCGATCGCACCTATATCGAACCCATCACCCCCGAAATCGTCGAGCAGATCATCGCCCGTGAACGCCCCGATGCACTACTCTCGACAATGGGCGGTCAGACCGCGCTCAACATCGCCGTGGCACTCGCCGAAACCGGTGTGCTCGAACGTTATGGGGTGGAACTGATCGGCGCGAAGCTAGACGCCATCCGTAAAGCCGAAAGCCGGGAGCTGTTTAAAGCCTCGATGCAACGTATTGGCCTGGAGGTGCCGGCCAGCGGTCATGCTCACTCGCATGGTGAGGCACAGGCCATCGCCAGCACGTTGGGATTCCCAGTGATCATTCGCCCCTCCTTCACGCTGGGCGGTACGGGGGGGAACATCGCCTATAACCAGGAAGAATTCGAGCGACACGTCGAATGGGCACTGAACGCTAGTCCTAATCGCGAAATCCTCATTGAAGCGTCGGTGCTTGGCTGGAAAGAATTTGAGTTGGAGGTTATGCGCGATCTGCGCGACAATGTGGTGATCATCTGCTCGATCGAAAATTTCGACCCCATGGGTGTGCACACCGGCGACAGCATCACCGTGGCCCCGGCCCAAACCCTGACGGATAAAGAATATCAACGCATGCGCGATGCAGCGACCGCGATCATCCGCGAGATCGGCGTCGAAACAGGCGGCTCTAACATCCAGTTCGCCGTCAATCCGGAGAACGGCCGCATGGTGGTCATCGAGATGAATCCGCGCGTGTCGCGGAGCTCCGCCCTGGCTTCCAAAGCCACCGGCTTCGCCATCGCCAGGATCGCAGCCAAACTGGCCATCGGTTACACCCTTGATGAGATCCCCAACGACATCACACATGAGACACCGGCCTCGTTCGAACCGACGATCGATTATTGCGTCGTGAAGATTCCACGCTTCACCTTCGAAAAATTTCCACAGGCCGATCAGACGCTCACGACCCAAATGAAATCCGTGGGCGAGGTGATGGCCATTGGCCGTACCTTTAAGGAGTCGCTGCTGAAGGCGGTGCGCTCACTGGAGATCGGTCGATATGGGCTGCAACCGATGTTCTCGGAAGCGCAGCGCCGCACATCGGAGGGGCATGAGACGATTCAGCGCATGCTGCGCTGGCCGAATTGGGAACGGTTGTGGTATATCGCCGAGGCCTTCCGCGCCGGTTTCGACGTTGAAACTATCCACGCGCTCTCGCATATCGACCCATGGTTCCTGTCTAACATTCAGGAGATCGTTGAGTTCGAGGAGCGGATAGGGGAGGGGCAAGTTGGAGGTGTTGAACTACTCCGCGAAGCCAAGGAACTCGGCTATGCTGATCGTTACCTTGCCACCCTCCTCGGCCAGGGGGAACGAGCTATCCGTGCGCAGCGTCTGCAAGCGGGCATCAACGCCACCTTCAAGCGCGTCGATACCTGTGCAGCTGAGTTTGAGGCCTATACACCTTACCTGTACTCCACATACGAACGCGAGTGTGAAGCCAATCCCACGTCGCGGCGGAAGATTGTGATCCTGGGGAGTGGTCCGAATCGCATTGGTCAAGGGATTGAGTTCGACTACTGTTGCGTCCATGGCGTCTGGGGGCTGAAAGAGGACGGTTTCGAGACCATCATGGTCAATTGCAACCCGGAAACCGTCAGTACCGATTACGATACCTCTGACCGCCTGTATTTCGAGCCGCTGACGTTGGAAGATGTGCTCAACATCGTCGATGTCGAGCAGCCGGAAGGGGTGATCGTGCAGTTTGGCGGACAGACTCCGCTCAACCTGGCGGTGCCCCTGCTCAACGCCGGTGTCAACATTCTTGGCACCTCTCCCGACAGTATCGACCGCGCCGAAGATCGAGAGCGCTTTAAGGAGCTTCTGCACCGCTTGAGCTTGCGGCAACCGGCCAATGGCACGGCCTCCTCGGCGGACGGAGCGGTCGCCATTGCCCATCAGATCGGCTATCCTGTCATCGTGCGTCCCTCCTATGTTCTGGGCGGTCGCGCTATGGAAGTGGTGTATGATGAGAGTGACCTGCGCGAATACGTCGACCGCGCCGTGAAAGCCTCTCCCGAACACCCCCTGCTGATCGATAAATTCCTCGAAGACGCCACCGAAGTCGATGTGGATGCCATCGCCGATGGCGAAACGGTGGTGATCGGGGGCATCATGGAGCATATCGAGGAGGCCGGAATCCACTCCGGGGACAGCGCCTGCTCGCTGCCGCCGTATTCGCTGTCATCCCGCATCATGGCGGAGATCAAAGATCAGACCAAACGCCTGGCGTTGGAACTGCGGGTGGTGGGACTCATTAATATTCAGTTCGCGGTCAAAAACGGCGATGTATACGTGCTGGAGGTCAATCCACGCGCGTCCCGCACCATTCCATTCGTCAGCAAAGCGATTGGCGTCCCCCTCGCGAAACTCGCGGCACGGGTGATGGCCGGCAAGACCTTGCATGAAGTCGGCTTTACGAAAGAACGCGAGATCAACCACATCGCCCTGAAAGAGGCGGTCTTCCCATTCATCAAATTTCCGGGAGTGGACACGATTCTTGGTCCCGAAATGAAATCGACCGGTGAAGTTATGGGGATCGATCTGACGTTTGGCCGCGCCTTCGCAAAATCGCAGTTGAGCGTTGGCCCTGCTGGCAGTCTTCCCACCAGCGGGACCGTGTTCATCAGCGTCAAGGATAAAGATAAGCCGGCGGCTATCCAGCTTGCCAATGCGTTGCATGAATTGGGGTTTGCCATCCTTGCCACCCGTGGCACAGCAGACGCGATCCGTGCTTCGGGCATCCCAGTTGAGGTCGTCCTGAAGGTGATCGAGGGAAGGCCCCATGTCGTCGACTACATCAAAAGCGGCACGGTGCAATTGCTAATCAATACCACCATGGGGAAAAACTCCATCCGCGATTCATACGATATCCGACGTGCGGCACTGGTGTATAATGTCCCCTATTGCACGACTATTCCCGGGGCGTTTGCGGCGACTCAGGGCATCAAGGCACTCCTCGATGGTCCACTGGCGATCAACTCCCTGCAGGAATATCATCAACACGTCCTTGTGTGAGACGGTACCCACCCGACAGCCCTGCCGTTCCCCGCTGGTGTCGGATGGATACACACGAGGGCTAGATTGAGGCCTTAGCCAGGGGCGATGGGGTATCACCCTAGGCTGTTCTTTCAGGAGACTGGCGTGGCAGAGCAACGGATCAAGGTTGGAACGCTGAGAGAAATTCCCCGCAGCTACGGCAAAGTGGTACAGGCCGGCGGCAAACTCATCGCGCTCTTTAAGATGCAGGACACCGTGTACGCCATCGATAATGAATGCCCCCATCGGGGGGGACCAATCGGTGAAGGTTCCGTCAGAGGCAAGCTCGTCAGTTGCCCCTGGCACCTCTGGGCCTTCGATATCACCTCTGGACAGTGTGTCTCCAACCTCTATGGGCATGTCCGCAGCTATGCTGTGAGCGTCGACGGCGATGATGTATGGGTGATGGTCGATTGAGCACCTACGTCACCGCCAGGGACTTTCCGGCATCGGGGGCTATCTCACCTAGGTGAATAGCTCCCCCCGCTGCCGTCGTTCTCCTCCCCCGCCGCATCTGATGTCATCTGCACCGAGAACACCATTCCGGTAGATCTCTGGAGGTCATTCCTGATCCATCCCACGAGAGACCCCTGCTCCTCGCCTCGCAGGCTGCCCTCCCCCACGCCCCCCACTCATCTTGTGATGTCGATAATCCCTTTGAACGATAAAGAGATTTTCCGCTTGACCCCCGTACCCCATTCATCGATAATGCGCCTGGTTTTTGTAATCAAGGAATTCAAAAAGATCGGGTCCTTACCTTCGTCGCCGATTAACGAAAACGCTTAAAAAGCTGCCACGATATCAATGTACGCATCGAAATCAGCAAAGCTGAAACGCGGCTGTGTCCAAAACGGCACCGTCAATGAAAGTTACCAGAACGACGAGCCCTTCATGCGCCTCCGCGTCCTTGCCGGCGACAGCATGAGCACGCGGGGATACTTGGGCCGTGTAGGTAGACAAACGACGCAGCATTCTTTGTAGGGGAGTGTCATCATGGGTGAATAACGCTGCTATCCTAGATACCCAGAAACATTGGCATGGAGAGGTGGTCGGCGGACGACCTCTGTCCCATCCGTGCCGTCCCACTCCAACCAACTAGAGGAGGTGTCGCATGCCGACGGGGACGATTAAACGCGTGTTCAAAGA
>Ga0137404_10001164_pt1 | contig 17153 bp, 15 predicted proteins | sample CZOMad2_1_16fung_FD_108285 | JGI IMG/M metagenome (GOLD analysis project Ga0137404, IMG submission 108285) | Vadose zone soil fungal communities from Angelo Coast Range Reserve, California, USA - CZOMad2_1_16fungal (Illumina Assembly) | ecosystem: Environmental > Terrestrial > Soil > Vadose...
ACCTGCACGCCGCAGGCATGACCCGGCCGGACGTCGGTGCAGATTCCACCGGCGTCCTGGGTGTACTCGAAGCGGAGCTGGACCGTGCTGCCGGCCATGCCGGGCAGCCGCAGGTGCACGTGCTGGACCCCGTGCGAGTCGCCGGCCCAGGCCGACATGTCCTGGAAGTAGGCGGCGTTGCCGTTGCGCGGGAAGTGCTTCGGCGAGCCCAGGACGTTCCCGGTGGTGAACGCGTCCTGGAAGGCTTCGAGCTGCTCCGAACGGAGGATCCGACCCGGGGTCAGGTCGGTGATCCGCAGGAGGAAGCCGTCGTAGGCCAGGATGTTGAAATTCGGGTCATCCTCGGTGTCGTAGCAGACGTCGAAGTCCACGGTGACGTAATCGGTGGTGGCCGGAACGTTGAACGCCGGGCTGAACAGCCGCTCGAAGCGGGTGTTGGTCGGACCGTCGTTGGCGTTCTGGTGGAAGGCGGCGTTCGACGTCGTGCCGCAGAAGGTCGAGTTGGTCGTCCAGGGCACCGTGTTGGAGCCGCCGGCGTGCACGGTGGTCCAGCCGGCCGGCAGGAGGCCCGGCGCGACGCTGTTGAAGTTCTCGGCGAAGAGGGGGCTGACCACCGGCGAGCCGGTGAACAGGGTGTAGAGGAGCGTCACGTCCCGCTGCTTGCTGGCGCGGACGGTCAAGACGAGCTCGATCGGCGTGCCGGCGACGAAGCTCGGCGAGACGTGGAGGACGAAGTCCTTCTTGTTGGTCGAGGTGTCGCCGGGCTCCATGTTCGGGTAGGGCGACTGGTCCTGCGTCACCGTCACGCCCGCGGTCGTCGTCGACAGGATCGCGGTCGTACCGTTGACCTTGTCGGCGTTGAGCGGGTTGGTGACGTAGTTGCGCAGGGTCAGCTTGAGGTTGACGGTCTCGCCGGGATCGACGAAGCCGTTGTGGCCGCTGTCGGTCGCCACCACGCTGGAAATGCTGAGCGGCGCGCTGGGGATCGCCTGGCTGACGGCGCTCCCGCCGTTGCCCTGCTCCGGCGCGCGCCGGAAGAGGACGTCGGGCACCGTCATGCTGGCCGAGGTGGGCTGCCCGTCGGCGAAGCCCAGGGGCGGCCGGGAGGCGACGGCGAAGGCGGAGAACAGCTCGCCGCCCTGCGCCACGGCCTGGCTGTAGTCGCCCAGGTTCGGCTGGCCGGTGTCGTTGCCCCAGCCGGCCTGGAAGGGGCGGCTGGTCAGGGGAGTGGGGGGGCTCCAGTGGGTACCGCCGTCGTCGGAGAAGGTGGCGGTCGTCTCCGTGCGATCGCCGCTCGCGTCCAGTCCCTGGTCGTAGTAGAAGACCCAGATGCGGCCGGTGTTCGAGTCGACGGTCACCCAGGGGAACCACTGGGCGCGGTCGTCACCGGGCCGGCTGTCGAGGAGGAGCGGCAGGGAGAAGGTCGCGCCGTGGTCGGTCGAGCGCTGGAAGACCACGTCGGCGCCGTCCTGGTTGTTGTTGTTGCTGTAGACGACGTAGATGTTGCCGGAGCGTGGTCCGTTGGAGTTGTCGACCGCCATCCCCGGAGAGGTGTTGATGCGGTCGTTGCCGAGGACCTGGTCCATGGTGAAGAACTCGGCCGAGAGGTTGACCGGGGCGCTCCAGGTGGCGCCGTTGTCGGTCGAGCGCGAGAAGCCGGTGATGTTGCCGTTACCGAAGAAGGTCCCGGGGAACGGGAAGCGGCGCCAGGCGACGTAGGCTTCGTTCGAGCCGTGGCCGGCAAAGCGCGGGATCGAGGCCTGGCCGTCGTCGGCGGTGGCGGCGACGATCGCCCGCGTCGACCAGGTCGGCGGGGTGGCGGTCAGGACGTTGTCGGAGTAGGTGGTCGCGATCTCGACCCCACCGGCGGCGAACGGAGTGAAGTTCGACCAGCTCATGAGGACCCGGCCGGTGTCGGGGTCGACGTCCATGAACTCCTTGTCCGCCGCGTCACGCGGGGCGCCGGTGCCGGTCACCGCGCCGTTGGGGTTGGTGGCCGACGTCACCTCGAAGGGACCCTGCCAGGTGTGGCCGCAGTCCGTCGAGCGGTGGATGCCCATGGTCTGGGCGGCGGTCGTGGCGGAGAACTTCTTGACCTCGATCGAGGCATAGACGAAGTTGCAGGCCCCCATGTACTTGACCTCGGGGTCGCCGAAGACGCGGGGGAACCGGTTGGCGCCGATCAGGTCGGTTCCCGGCGAAGGGAGCTGGCCGCCGTCGACGAAGGTCACGCCGCCGTCGTCCGAGTACATGACGCCGGAGACCGACTGCGGATTGAGGGCGAAGCCGCGGGTGTCGTTGTAGCCGATCACCACGTGGTTGCCGGTCGCGTCGACGGCGATCGAGACCTCGGCCTGGCCACCGGCCGGACCGTCCTCATCCTCGCCTTCGCAGTCCGGCTCGTTGCCGCAGCCGCCGTCCGCGGCGCCCTTGACGACGAGGTGGTTGCCCGTCGCCGATTCGATGGCGGCGCGGGCGCGGGACGCGAGTTGGCCCATGGCGGACATGCGGTTTTCGCGGGTTTTCGCGGATGGTGCCGTTTTGGCCCAGGCGCCAAGGGGGAGCCCCAAGAGCGCGAGGATGCCGACCAGCAGGGCTAGGTGGCGCAGACGAATTCTCGACACATGCATACGATTTCCTCCTGAGTTCACGGACAGTGAAGCGGGACCTTCGATACGGGAAGCATTGTAAAGCAGGCGAGGCCCTTCGGAACCAAATTTGGATCACCTTTCTTACTTTAGCGGCCAGGAGAGATCGAAGCCATACAACCGCGGACACCTTACGAATGGCTCTTTAGCGCCGGATCTCGCTGGAAAGTGCAAATGCCGATGCCCGGGGATGGGACATCTAGACAACCTTGAATAAGGTGATCTTATAATTCATCGATCGGTGGCGTGACGGTTCAATCGAGCGATAGCCTGCTCCCGCGTCCGCACCGTGCCGTCGACCTGCGCTGCGCGCAGGGTGGCAAGGGCCCGTCCCACCTCCGGCCCCGGGGGGATCCCGAGGATCTCCTGGACCTCGGCGCCGGAGAGGAGGCGGGGTGGATCGACGATCGCCGCGCCCTCGGCGAGGGCTAGCTGGACGAGCGGCCCGAGGGCCTGCCGCCAGGCCGGCTCCTCCCCGCGCGCGACCGCCCGGACCCCCAGGTGGCAGACGGCGGCCGGCCAGTCGGGGCCGGCCTGGTGGAGGAAGCGGCGGCGGTCGAGCCCGTCCCCCGAGCTTCCCGGCATCCCCGGCAGGTCCGGCGTGGCGAGGAGCGCCGCCACCCGGGTGGCGGTCTTGGGGGAGAGGTAGCCGGCGTCGCGGAAGCGTTCGAGGAGGAGGCCGGGCTCGCCGGGCAGGTGGGCGAAGAGGCTGGCGAAGCGGATGTCGCGGGCCGCGCGGGTGTCCACGGCCTCTGCCGCCTCCGCAGAGAGCTCGCGGAGCGCCCGGATGCAGCCGGGGAGGGCCTCGATCTCGCGGATCGCCCCCGGCGTGCCGTCCCCCCCGGCATCCCCTGCCGGTCCCGGCTCTCCCGGGCGGCCGAGCCAGAGGCCGGGGTAGAGGTCGAGGGTGGCGAGGAGGGCCAGGCCGCGGTGGGCCTCCTCGTGGGCGAAGATCCTCTCCAATTCGTCGCGCACCCGCTCGGCCGCCACCAGGGCGACCCCCGGCGCGCTCGCCCGTGCCAGGGCGAGGGTGGCCGGCCCGGCGGCGAAGCCGGGGAGTTGGAGAGAGAGGCGGGGGAGGCGCAGGACGCGCAGGGGATCGCCGGTGAAGCTCGCCCCGGTGGTGGCGCGAAGCACCCGCCGGCCGAGGTCGGCGAGGCCGGAGAAGGGGTCTGAGATCATCTCCTCGCGCGGTGAGTAGGCGAAAGAGTTGACCGTGAAGTCGCGCCGCGCCAGGTCGTCGTACAGGCTCATCTCTCCGCGGTCCCAGAGGTCGAGCACGAAATCCCGGCCGACCAGCCGGTAGGCGGCGAACTCCTTGCCGCCCAGGGCAACGAAGCGGGCCGCCACCGCCGCCGCCACCGCCGCCGCGATCTCCCGTCCGTGCCCGGCGACCACGGCGTCCAGGTCGTAGGAGGAGAGCCCGAGCAGCCGGTCGCGCAGGGCGCCCCCCACCAGATGGCAGGGCACCCCCTCCGCCGCGGCGGCGGCGAGGAGAGCCTGGACCGCCGGGTGGTGGGCGAGGACCTGGAAGGCGGGGAGAGGCTGGCGGTGGGACATGGGGGCTCGCGGTAGACCGCTTCTACACTACCGCACGAGGCGGTGTCGCAGTGGACAAGCAGGGCACCTTCCTCTATATATGGAGGCTCTATGAAGAAGGTTGAAAACGAGATGCGCGCAGAGTACAAGCGCTCCGACTTCGAAAAGTTGGAGCGAGGCAAGTTTTACAAGGAACTTGCGAAGGGCACCTCTGTGGCGTTCATCGAGCCGGAACGCCGCTCGAAGACGTGACCTCCCCGGCAGAGACGAAGGGGCTGCGCCGCCGCCTGCGGCTCGAAGGAGGGGTGGGCGCGCTCGCCCTGGGCCTCTTCGTCTATGGCTTCGGCGAGGAGCTCTGGTTCCGTTTCCTCCCCGCCTACCTGCGGACGCTCGGCGCCTCGGCCTTCCTGGTCGGGGCCTTCGGCACCGCCAAAGACCTGCTCGACGCCGCCTACGCCTACCCCGGCGGGGTCTTGACCGACCGCCTGGGCAGCCGCCGCGCCCTGCTCCTCTTCGGCGTCCTCACCGTGGCCGGCTTCGTCCTCTACCTGGTCCACCCCTCGGTGCCGATCGTTTTCCTTGGGCTCCTCCTGGTCATGGCCTGGCAGTCGCTCGGCCTGCCCGCCACCTTCACCCTGATCCGCGAGGAGCTGGCCGGCTCGGGGCGGTTGGTCGCCTTCACCGTGCAGTCGGTGGTCAAGCGCCTCCCCATCGTCCTCGCGCCTCCCCTGGGCGGCTACCTGATCGGCCGGCTGGGCATGGTGCGCGGCATGCGGGTGGGGTTCGGCGCCTCGATCCTCCTTGGCCTCACGATGCTCGCCCTCCTCTCCCGGGCCTTCCGCGGCACGCCGCCCCCGCCGCCTGCCGGGACGGCCGCCGATCCCGCCGGGAGCCCGCGCCGCCGGGTGCGTCTCCATCCGACTCTGCGCCAGCTGCTCGTCGCCGACTGCCTGATCCGTCTCTGCGAGGGGCTGCCGGACGTCTTCCTCGTCGTCTGGGCGCTGGAGGTCGCGCACACCTCCGCGGCCCGCTTCGGACTCCTCACCTCGGTGCTCATGATCACGGCGATCCTCTCCTACCTGCCGGCCGCCCTCCTCGCCGAACGGGCGGAGAAGAAGCCCTGGGTGGTCCTCACCTACCTCTTCTTCACCCTTTTCCCTCTGGCCGTGGTGCTGGCGCACTCCTTCGTCGCCCTGGCGGCGGCCTTCGTGATCGGGGGCTTGCGGGAGATCGGCGAGCCGGCGCGAAAATCGCTCATCGTCGACCTCGCCGTCGACGATCCGGGGCGGACGGTCGGCCTCTACTATGCGATCCGCGGCTTCGCGGTGGCCGGCGCCGCGACGATCGGCGGCGCCCTGTGGACGATCCGCCCCAGCCTGACTTTCTTCGTCGCGGCGGCCCTGGGCGCCCTCGGCACCCTCTGGGCCGCCGTGGCGCTGCCGTCCCATCCCGCTCTTCCGAAGGAGGCTGCGTCCTGAGAACCCTCGCCGTGGCTTACGGCTGAGCGATCTCCGTACACAGGCTGCCGAGATCGTGATTCCCGGCGATCGTGTCGCGATGGAACGTCACCGCGATCGGATAGCCGATGTGCTGGTAGCCCACCGGGCTCAGGTGCACGAACGTGGACAGCGACTTGGACAGTGACTGGGTGAGGACGGCCAGACCCTGCAGGTTCACGTTCGGTTCCAACAGCTTGACGGCGGCCGGCGGCACCGTGGGCACGAGGTCTTCGGTGTTGAAGATCCGCCAGGTCGTCAGCGGGGTCGCGTCGAATTTCGCCGCGAACGGCGCATCGCCGGTGCGCGGGCCGCAGAAGGTGTAGGAGATCGGTCGGGCGCCGAACTGCGCCGCGATCCCGGCCGCGGCCATGTGCGCCACCGCCGCCCCCAGGCTGTGCCCGGTGACGAAGATCGACTGCGCCGCGCCGCCGCCATGGGCCGCGATCGCCTGCTGGATCGGCGGACCGAGCTCGTCGTAGAGCAGCTTGAAGCCGAGGGTGGTGTGGCCCCAGGGCTGGCCGCCGGGCTGGAAGTCCACCGGCTGGGCGGTGAAATCGTCGAACCATTCGAGCGGCGTCCGGGTCCCGCGGAGGACCACGTAGACGTCGTTCCCTTTGATGGCGACGAAACCGAAAGGCACCGGCTGGAGCAGATGCTCCAGCACTTCGGAGAAAGGTTTGAGCTTCCAGATCTCCCGGACCGAGAGTCGGGCGAGGACGGCATACCCGGCGGGCGGGGTCCACGCCGCTCCCTTGTCGAGCTGGTCGTACGCCGATTGGACCAATCGGCCGAGCTCCTGAGCGCGAGCGAGGGCGAAGGCATCCGGGTATCTGTATTTCATGGGGTCCTCCTGTCTGGGCCGAGATCCATTCTTGGTCTTGGGCGCCGCGCCTCCCGTCGTTGTTACCGCCGACCCTTCTAAACCTGAGCGGATGCGCCGCCATCCCCCGGCCCGAGAATTGCTTTCCGCTCCGATCGACACTAAACTACCACTTCAAGAACATGGCCCTAACTACCGACGACGTAAGGAAGATCGCCACCCTCGCCCGCCTCCGTCTCAGCCCGGAGGAGGAGCGGCTCTTCGCGGATCAGTTGGGCAAGATCGTCGACTATATCGATCAGCTGCAGAAATACGAGATCGAGGAGGGGGAGGCGGGCAGCCCCTTCCTGGCCGGCGAGCACGAGGCGCACGAGGCAATAGACGAGATCCGCCCCTGCCTGCCACGCGCCGAGTTCCTCGCCAACGCCCCGGCCGCCCTCGACGGATTCCTCCTGGTCCCCGAGATCAAGGGGAGCGACCATGGGGAATGAGCCCTGGGAGCTCCCCGCCGAGGAGGTGGCGCGGCAGGTCCGGGCGGGGGAGCGGTCGGCGGTCGCGGTGACCGAGGCGGCCCTGGCGCGGACGGCGCGGGTCGAGCCGCTCCTTGCAGCCTATCTCGCCCTCTATCCCGACGCGGCGCGAGCGCGGGCGGCGGAGATCGACGCCCGGGTGGCGGCGGGGGAGGACCCCGGGCCGCTCGCCGGGGTGCCGGTGGCGCTCAAGGACAACCTGAACGTCCAAGGCTTTCCTGTCACCTGCGGCTCGAAGATCCTGCAAGGCTACGTCGCTCCCTACACCGCGACCGCCGTGGCGCGCCTCCTGGCCGCCGGCGCCGTGATCCTCGGGCGGGCCAACATGGACGAGTTCGCCATGGGCTCCTCGTGTGAGAACTCGGCCTTCCAGAAGACCCGGAACCCCTGGGACCTGCGGGCCGTGCCGGGCGGCTCCTCCGGCGGGCCGGCCGCGGCGGTGGCGGCGGGGAGCGTCGCCCTCGCCCTGGGCTCCGACACCGGCGGCTCCATCCGCCAGCCCGCCGCCCTCTGCGGGGTGGTGGGGGTGAAACCCACCTGGAGCCGGGTGTCGCGCTACGGGCTCGTCGCCTTTGCCTCCTCGACCGACCAGATCGGGCCGCTCGCCCGCACCGTGCGCGACGCGGCGCTCACCCTTCGGGTCTTGGCCGGCGCCGATCCCAACGACGCCACCAGCTCGCTCCTCCCGGTCGACGACTACCTGGAAGGGATCGAGGCGGGCATCGCGGGCCTGAAAATCGGGGTGATCCAAGAGATCGACGACTCCGGCCTGCCGGAGGCGGCGCGGCGCTCCTTCCGGGAGTCGCTCGACCGCCTGGTCGCCGCCGGGGCCGAAATCGTTCCGGTGTCGGTCCCCACGGTCGACGCGGCGGTCGCCGTCTACTACGTGATCGCCACCTCGGAGGCGAGCGCCAACCTGGCGCGCTTCGACGGCGTGCGCTACGGCCGGCGCTCCCAGGAGGCGGAGAGCCTCGCCGACCTCTACCTCGACAGCCGGAGCGAGGGCTTCGGCCCCGAGGTCAAGCGCCGCATCATGCTCGGCACCTTCGCCCTCTCCTCCGGCTACTACGACGCCTACTACGGCCGCGCCAAAGCCGTTCTCGACCGCATGCGGCGGGAGCTCGAACGGGCTCTAGGAGACGTCGACGTGATCGCGACTCCGACCACCCCGGGGGCCGCCTTCCGGCTCGGCGAGAAGGCCGACGACCCGCTCGCCATGTATCTTTCAGACGTCTACACCACCCCGGCGAGCCTGACCGGCCTGCCCGCCATCGCCGTCCCCTCGGGCGCCGACGACGCAGGGCTGCCGCTGTCGCTCCAGCTCACCGCCCGGGCCTTTGACGAGGCGACGATGTTCCGCGTCGCCCGCGCCTTCGAGCGCGAAGTCGGCTGGCAGGTGGCGCCCCGTTTTGTTGGCGCCATGGGCGCGACTGGCGCGGAGGCCTCCCCCTGAGACCGAGCGGCCGTCCTCCCGGCTCCGGTCCCGGCGGTCCTCCTGGGGATCGCGGCGGGCTCCGGCTCGCGATCCTCCTGCTCGCTGCGCTCCTGGTCTCCTTCGCCCACCCGCTGTCGTCTCCCGCGGCTCCCGCTCCGGCCGCCTTGCCGGTTCTCGCCTCTCCCGACCGCGCCAACGTCAGCGTCTCGGTGGGAGACGGGCAGGTCGCGATCCTGACCGAGGAGCCGGCGCTCTTCCTGGAGGTCCAGGCGTCGCGCGGCGACAGCCTGACCGGCCTCGCCCACCGGCTGTGCGGCGACGCCCAGCGCGGCGCCCTGATCGCCCAGGCGAATTCCTCCTCCGGCGGTAAGGTGGAGATCCAGATCGGCCGCCGCTACCGCGTCCCCTACTCCTGCCTCTCTCCCGAATACCAGCTCAAGGTGGCGAAGGCCCTCTTCCCCGACGACGAGCCGCAGGCCGACGGCTGGAATCACCAGGTGCGCGGGGTGGGACCGCTCCAGCGCGAGAGCCTCTGGCACCTGGCCCTCTGGTTCACCGGCAACGGCGAGAGCTTCCGCGCCATCCGCGAGTACAACGAGCTGACCGACGACGACCTGGCCCAGGGCGCCGAGGTGGTGATCCCGTCCGAGCTCCTCCTGCCCGCTTTCAAGAGCGCGGTGCCGGCGGCGGAGAAGGCTTTCAACCTGGAGTATGGGAAGGACGCGGAAGGGGAGTACGCGACCTATCGCCTGCGGCCGGGGGAGGCGCTCTACTCGAGCGTCGTCGTCCGCTTCACCGGCCGCATCCACGCCAAGGACGTCAACGCCCTGGCCCAGGAGATCGCCCGGCGCAGCGGCATCGACGACGTCACCCAGATCCCCGTCGGCTTCCGGGTCAAGGTCCCCTTCCATCTCCTAGAGCCCGAGTTCCTGCCCGAGGGGCACCCGCAGCGCACCGAGTACGAGGCGTCGTTGCGAGCCTCCGCCCGCTTCAGCAACCACGTCCGCGCCCTGGGGCTCGAAAACATCACCGTGATCCTCGATCCCGGCCACGGCGGCAAGGATGGCGGCGCCTCCCAGAGCGGGGTCTGGGAGAGCCTCTACGTCTACGACATCGTCCTGCGCACCAAGCGGCTGCTCGAAAGCCGGACCAACGCCCGGGTGGTGGCGACGACCCGCGACGGCAACGGCTACCGGATCCCGGACGTCGACGTCCTCCCCTCCTCGCGCGGCCACGCGGTGCTCACCACCCCGCCGTATCCCATTGAGGACCCGGCGGTGGGGGTCAACCTGCGCTGGTACCTGGCCAACAGCATCTACAGGAAGACGGTGCACGACGAGGGGGACGCCGAAAAGGTGATCTTCCTCTCGATCCACGCCGACTCGCTCCACCCCTCGCTGCGCGGCGCCATGGCCTACATCCCGGCCGCCCGGATGCGCGACGAGAGCTACGGCAAGAGCGGCGCGGTCTACGCGGCGAGGAAGGAGTTCCAGGAGAGCCCGAAGGTCTCTTTCCCCTGGGAGCAGCGGGTGAAGAGCGAGGGCCTGTCGCGCTCGCTCGCCAAGCAGGTCATCACCGCCTTCGAGACCCGCGGCCTCGCCGTCCATCCCTTCCAGCCGGTGCGCGACAAGATCATCCGCGACCAGAAGGAGTGGGTGCCGGCGGTCCTGCGCTACAACTCGGTCCCTTCGAAGATGCTGCTCGAAGTCTGCAACCTGAACAACCCCGAGGACCGCCGCCTCCTGAAGACCCGTAACTATCGCCAGCAGGTGGCCGAAGCGATCGTCAAGGGGATTCTGGGGTACTACGGCCAGCAGACGGAGCTGCCGTCGGCGGTGGCGAAGGCGCGGTAGGCCCTCCCCCCCTCCCTTTTCCGGTAAACTCCGGGCGCTTCGCCCATCCATGGAACGCCCGAAGAGGGGGACGCATCATGCCGAAAGTCGCGCTTGCCGATACGCTGTTCGAATGGGACTCGCTGCTCGCCGCGGCAGCGGAGCAGGGCGCCGGGGTCCCGTCCTTGGAGAAGCATCTCGCGAATCTGCGGGCGGCGCTCGATCGGGCCCGAGGCCTCGAAGCTCTTCGCCAGCGGCTCCAGGCGGAGCGTCAGCAGGCGACGCAGGACCTCGCCGCCACCCGCCGCGAAGGAGACGATCTGACCCTCCGCCTCCGCGAGCTGCTCATCGCGACCTTCGGTCCCAAGTGGGAGGGGCTGATCCAGTTCGGCGTGCGCCCGCGCCGGCCTTACGGCCGTCGTGCAACCTCTCGCAAAGCCTCCGCATCCTCCGGCGATTCGACGGAACCCTCCACGCGTCTCGAACCGTGAACCGCCGGGCACTTGCGTCCCAGGGGCGGTGACCGCCCCCTGGAATTCAGTCATCGAAATTCGCGGGGCAGTGACTGCCCCCTGAAATTCGGTCGTCGGAATTCGAGGGGCAGCGACCGCCCCCTGAAATTCGGTCGTCGGAATTCAAGGGGCAGCGACTGCCCCCTGAAATTCAGTCGTCGGAATTCGCGGGGCAGTGACCGCCCCCTGAAATTCAGTCATCGGAATTCAAGGGGCAGTGACTGCCCCCTGAAATTCGGTCGTCGGAATTCGCGGGGCAGTGACTGCCCCCTGAAATTCAGTCATCGGAATTCGAGGGGCGGTGACTGCCCCCTGAATTTCTGCCGCCGCCGGGAGAGCGGCAGCGACCGCTGCTGGGTGCGCAGAGGCCTGCTGCCCGACGTGGGGGACGCACTGCGCGTTCGCGCCGGGCTGTGGCGTACACTCTCCGCCAGGAAGCGGGTCTCCATGAGCAGAATGCCGACTCTCCGTTCTGCCAAGACCTCCTGGGACACACTTTCCATAGCGTCGAAGACTTACCGGGAGGGCGAGGACCTTGCGCGGCAGACCGCCGATGTCCGTTTCCCGTTCCGCTTCGCCGACCTTCAGCCGGATGCTCTATAATGCTGATGCGCCGGAGCGGACCGAGCAAACCATGCCGAGAAAGGTCAGGGAACTGGTCCGGGACTTGATCGCTGCCGGCTTTTACGAAATCTCCGGTGGGAAGGGATCCCATCGGAAGCTAACGCATGCCCGGTATCCAGGCGCAGTCACCCTCAGCGGCAACTCTGGCGATGATGCGAAGCCCTACCAGGAAAGGCAAGTCCGGCGAGCTATCGAGGAGGTTGAGGAATGAGGCTGAGCGATCGATACCACAAGTGGGTCGAGTGGAGCGAGGAGGACGCCGCCTACCTCGGCAAATGTCCCGATCTGATTACGGGGATCCATGGCGATGACCCGGTGAAGGTCTACGCAGAGCTGGATGACGTCATCGAGGACGTCATCCGCCACTTTGAGGCTGAAGGCCGAGCCCTTCCTGCTCCGCGCATCCGACCGATGCGAGAGGTGGCTTGATCGAGCGCTGCGGCCAGTTTCCGCGTTTCTCTTCCGCTTCTTTTGTGCTACTCTCCCCACCGTCGAGAGGATTCGCCTCTCGCCCAGACCAAGCGAGGCCGGACAGAGTGTGGCGCTCCGCCCGACCTCTTGACCACGCAGGAGGAGTTAGCTCATGCGCAGCCCGCACCATAGTACCAGTCCGTCCGTTTCCCCCCTCGACAACGCCTTCGCACCCGCCTACCTGGCCCACCTGCGCGAGCAGGACGAGGTGATCACCGCTGCCGAGGCGGAGCTCGCCGGGCCGTGGAAGAGGGAGCCTGTCCACGGGAAGCCCGGCGCTGTCGCCGTCCTTCGGCAGTGGGAAGACCTGGACGCCGGCGACCGGCCCGTTGCTGTCCTCTGGCAGGAGGAGAGGGCGCAGCTCCTGACCGTCCTCCTCCCGTTCTCGACCGCGAGCCGCTCTTCCACATCGAGGAACGGGAAACCTCCGACGGCTATGTCTTGACCGCCGTGTATGGCGAGCAGGGCTCTCAGATCGCCGGTTGGCTCGACCGCAGCGAGCCACGTTGGGCGGAGGGGCTCCACATCCTGGAGGCGATCATCCGATCACCCTGGGCGCTCGCCACCCTCCTCGAAGCGGCCGGTCCCGGGGCCGAAGAGCAGGTGGGGAAGATCCGGGCTCGGCGGCAGCGGGGGTAGGAGCGGTCGGAAGGACAGGCTCTCCATGCCCCGAAGGGGCTAAGGTTGGTAGCCTGGGGCGCAAGCCCCAGGTCGGTGTAACCACAAGAAAATAAAGCCCTGAAGGGGCGGCGGTACACTCGGGCCTACCGTCGCCCCTTCGGGGCTGAAATTCTTATTCCTCGACTTCCTGGGGTTGGCACCCCAGGCTACCGACCCACGCCCCTTCGGGGCGGAATCGAGTGGCGCGACTCGGCTAAAACCCCACCTTGGGACGGGCGCTCGGGACTATGTCTTCTTCGCGTTTCTCGGCTTCTTCGCTGTGGAAGCCTTGCCACGGCTCTCGCCCGAAGCCAGATCCGTGACCTGGCTGTTCACTTCGGCAGGGTCTGCCATTGCGCTCCCGCGAGAGAGCCGAGAAAGCGGAGGTCGGCAGGGTTGGCGATGCCACGGAGCGCCCTCACCATGAGGCGCGAGTCCTCTGCCGTTACGCCGAGCGACGAGGCGATCTCGCTCGCCGTAGCCGGAGTTGCCAGACTCTTGAGCCCGGGTCTCATGGCGACATTCTAGCACGCAGCCCCCCCGCCCCCCCTGCCGGGAACCTTTTCGTGCCAAAATACGTCTTAGTAACTGAGGGTTGCACAAGAGGGCAACCGGGAGGCACCGGTGGAAGCTGCAACGGTTACGACCGCCGCCGTTCATGACGTCGACCTGGAGCTGGTGAGACGGCACCGGTATGGCGACGTGCGGGCGTTCGACGAGATCTACCACCGGTTCGACCAGATGGTGTTCAACCTCGCTCTGCGCCTTTCCAGCGATGCCGAGCAGGCGGCCGACCTGACCCAGGAGATCTTCCTCCGTGTCTTTCGCTACGTTGGGCAGTTCCGCGGCGGCTCCAGTCTGAAGACCTGGATCTTCCGCATCGCCGTCAACCACTGCCGGAGCAGCCTCGGGCGGCGCCGCCTGCCGATGCTGCCGCTGTTCGAGGAGCCGTCGGAGGACGAGCGGGGGAGCGGCGCGATCCCCGACCCCGGCCGCGGGCCGGAGGAGTTGGCGGTCGCCGCCGACGAGGGACGACGGGTCGCGGCGGGTCTCGCCCGCCTTCCCGAGAGCTTCCGGGTGGCCGTCGTCCTGCGGGACCTCGAAGGGCTGTCCTACGAGGAAATTGCTGAAGTGCTAGGAGTCCGCATCGGCACCGTCCGCTCGCGCATCGCGCGTGGCCGGGAGCAATTGCGGGTGTACCTGGAGGGTTCGCTATGAGTTCCCGTCTACCGCAACACGCCAATACCGAGCTCCTCTCGGCCTACCTCGACGACGAGGTCGGGCTGGTCGAGGCGCGAGCTCTGGAGTCCCATCTGGAGAGCTGCGACGCCTGCCGCGCCCGGCTGCGCGGCCTGCGCGGCGTGGTCCATCAGCTCTCCGCCCTGGAGCGTCCCGCGCCACCCCCCTGGCTCATCACCCAGGTGCGGCGCGAGGTGCTCTACACGCCCAAGGAGAGCGTCTGGGCGCGGCTCGGCCGGGCGCTGATGCAGGTGCCCTTCGCGGCGCCGGCCGCCAGCATGCTGGTGTCCGTCACCTTCATGGTCCTGCTCTTCTCGTCCTTCGGCGGCGGTATCGTGAAGCAGGGCCTGCCCGGCCTCGCCAACTATCCCGGCCCGGTCGAAGAGCCTAAGGCAGACCCCAACCAACAGATGATCGAGGCGACGAGCGAGGTGGCCGGCCGCAAGTTCGTACGCCATGAGGACGACGACGTCTGGAACGCCTGGCTCTACTCCACGGCAGGCCCGGCAGCGTCGGCGGCATCGGCGGAGCAGCCGGTGAAGAACGTCTGGGTGGAGCAGGGCTTGCCGAGCTCGACCACCCCGATCGCCCGGATCGACGCCCGGAGCCCCCAGGGACGGGCGCTCCTCGCTCACGAGCCCGACCTGGGCTATCTCCTGGCCGACGGCTCGCGGGTGGTGATGCGCTACCAGCGCGAGACTCTGGAGCTGCGCAGCGGCGCGTAGGCCGACTCCGGAGGCCCGCACGCCAAGCTCAATGAAGCGGCAAGCGAGACCGCCGCCGCCGTTGGAACGCTCGGACAAGTACTTGAGGAGAGCGGCTACGAATGTAGCGCTGAAATGAGTTCTTGAAAGTACTTACTCGAAAAGCCGCTTTGCGCCTGGTGCGCTACGGCTTCGGCGGCCTCCCTGGCGCCTTCGACATCGCCCAGATAGTAGCTCCTGAGCGGCTGCAGATCCTTACCCAACTCGTAAACGAGGGGGATACCGGTAGGAATGTTGACATGTGTGATCGCCTCGTCCGAGATACAGTCCAAGGACTTGACCAGTGCACGCAGGCTGGTGCCGTGCGAGACGATCAGCACTCGTCTGCCGGCCTGGATCTCTGGGAGGATCGCGGCGTGCCAATAGGGGAGGACGCGGGCCACAGTGTCCGCGAGTGATTCGGTCATGGGTAGCTCCGCCGGAGTCAGTTCCGAATAACGGGGATCGTGCCCAGGGTAACGCTCGTCATCCGGCGTTAATGGGGGCGGCGCCTCGCGGTAGCTGCGCCGCCAGCCGAGTACCTGCTCCCGGCCGAACCTAGCGGTGGTTTCAGCTTTGTTGAATCCCTGAAGGGCGCCATAGAAGCGTTCGTTCAAGCGCCAATGCTTGTGGATTGGAAGCCACATCAACTGCAGGTCGCCCAAAACGACGTCTAGAGTGCGGATAGCCCGTTTGAGGACAGACGTGTAGGCGACATCGAATGTGTACCCACAAATCTTGAGAAGGCAAGCCGCCGCGTGCGCCTCCTCGTCGTTGGTGAGATCCACGTCGGCCCAGCCGGTGAATCGGTTCTCGAGGTTATATAGGCTCTGACCATGCCTGAGGAGGACCAATTTGAACATGCGCGACCTCCTTCGCTCTTACAATATTGGCGGCCTGTCCGTGGGCGCGCTCTCCTCCTCTCGGCTATGCCGAGCCCCCGAGGGGAGTAGCACCTTCCCACGCTTCGGAAAAAATCCTGAGCAGATCATCGCCCAGGCTGAGACGGCAGTCCACAACGGAAAATCCGCACTTCGTCAAGGACTTCTGGCGCCCGTCCGGACCTACCTTGACCTGCGCAAAGAGTACGGCGTCATCAGCGATGATCAAGTTCACCGTACGGTGGCTGGAGTAGACACGGAGATGATCCTCCGGCGCGAGATGACGTTGCTCTAAGGCAGCCCGAGCCTTCTGAACACAGGCCTCCAACTGCTCCGGGAAATCATCGTCAGCATGGGCCGCATGGAGGACCGCCTCTGGCGAGTTGGGATTGAGGAAGAGGCACCGGAAATCGAAGCCCTCGGCTATCCGGCGCGGCAGCGAATCCAGGAAATCACGGTGTTCTTTGTCGAAGAGCTTTCGATTTTTTCTACCAAAGATCAGCAGGCGCTTGACGGCGACATCGCAGAGTATGTTGTAGAGAGTATGGCTCTCGAAGCCTTCCTCGAAATGAACGATTCGGCCGAGGTGCGGCTCCGCCAGACCTCTATGAGAGAACACTTCGATCACCCCCGGCAGGGCATCCATATCATCGATCTTGAGCTGATCGAGTTCCCGAAGCCGGGTCTCGAGATCCGGCCAGTTGTGGTCGAGAGACCGTTTGAGGACATCTTCGGCGACTCTCGCCTCTCCCAGCTCCGAATTCAGGCTGAGCAGCATCTTGAGCAGGTCCTCCTGGATCAGCCGGATGGCCTGGAATTGCGCCAGCGGGCTGCCCGCCAGGTCTTCCGGCTGCAACCCGTAGAGGACCGGGATGACCTTGGCATGATCGAGATGCTTCGCCAGGGCACCCGCCTCGAAATGGAGCCAGGAAGCCTGCCGGTTCTCATGGGTGAGACAGATCAACCCGACCCGAGTGTCGGCCAGCACGTCCCCCAGATCCCGGGCCCAGAGCTTCCCGGGTTCGATGTCAACCTCGGAGAACCAGATGTCCTCCTTGCGGAGCGCGTGGAGGACATAGGGAATCCAGTCCCGGAGCGCGTGCGCCAGCCTTCGGCTCCGTTCACCGGACCAACTGACGAATACCCGCATGGGACCTCGCATGAGGAGTCAGGGCTTCTCGATCAGGCTCGTCCCCGTCATCTCCGGAGGCTTCTCGAGCCCCAGGAGAGCGAGAACCGTGGGCGCCACGTCGGCGAGGATGCCCCGCCGCAACCGCGCCCCGCCGGACGACGGCGAAACCCAGAGGATCGGTACGGGATTCGTGGTGTGCGCGGTGAACGGCCGGCCCTCCGCGTCGAGCAGCTTCTCCGCGTTCCCATGATCGCTGGTGACGAGCGCCGAGCCGCCGAGCTTCTCCACGGCGGCGAGCAGATCGCCGACGCAGCGGTCGACGGTTTCGACCGCCTGGATCGTCGCGCGGAGATCCGCTGTGTGTCCGACCATGTCCGGGTTGGCGTAGTTGACCAGGACGAAATCGTAGGGTTTCGCCTCAAGGAGCCGGATCAGCTCGGCGGTGACCTCGCGCGCGCTCATCTCCGGCTGGAGGTCGTAGGTCGCCACCTTGGGCGAGGGGATCATGTGGCGCTCCTCTCCGCGCACCGGTTCCTCCCGCCCGCCGTTGAAGAAATACGTGACGTGGGCGTACTTCTCCGTCTCGGC
>Ga0137404_10001168_pt1 | contig 17141 bp, 15 predicted proteins | sample CZOMad2_1_16fung_FD_108285 | JGI IMG/M metagenome (GOLD analysis project Ga0137404, IMG submission 108285) | Vadose zone soil fungal communities from Angelo Coast Range Reserve, California, USA - CZOMad2_1_16fungal (Illumina Assembly) | ecosystem: Environmental > Terrestrial > Soil > Vadose...
GGACCCGTGCTCGCAGGTTCCGCCGCTTGCGGCGACTGTGCAGCCACCTGAGTCGACGCGCGATAAACACCGGAGCCGAAGCGTTGCTCGACAATCGCTTCCGCGATTCGGTCCGCAAGTAATTCACGATATTCCCAATCGCGCGTCTTGTTACCCTCGGAGCGATTGCTCAAATATCCGCATTCCACCAGCACAGCGGGACACGCTGCATTGCGTAGCACGCGAAAATTTGCTGTGTGCACGCCGCCATTTGCGGAATTTGGGATGGTCATCAGTTTTGCCTGGATCTGGTTCGCCAGATCGAATGATGCACCCGAATGATAGTACGTTTCGAATCCGCGAATCTTGCGCCTTCGCGAATCGTTGAAGTGTATGCTGACGAAGATTGCGTTTTTCTGCGCATTCTCGATAGCCACACGATCGTTCAACTCAATAAAGACATCCGAGTTGCGGGTCATCACGGTTTTCAATTGGGATTCGCGCAACCTGCTATTGAGACGCTGGGCTACATCGAGAGCAATCATTTTCTCCGGTGGGCCGTAGCGGCGATATGCGCCGCTATCTTTGCCGCCGTGGCCGGCATCCACTACCACGGTGGAAAAGGTCTTGCTCGTATTTTTGACTTTGGCAGTCCGCATGCTTGCGCATGCAGGCAGCAGCGCGACAAGCACAACCGTAACGATGCGATTTACGAGGCGCGGCATTCTGATCTATACCAAGAAACACGCGATCTACAAAAGAGTTTCTCCCAAGCTCAACGTGAGACCGCGGCATTGCGTTAAGCGTTCATTTGTTTCTCCCAATTGCATATAAAATCACTTGTGTTTTGCGCCGGCGCGCTTAAAGCCTTACCACTTTTATGATGATCCGATTTGCAATCGTCCCGTTGCTGCTGGCACTGAACTTTTCGATGTGCAAAAAGCACGAAACCGCTTCACAGAACCCCCAGGACGGCACTTTATCGCCGGCGCCGGGTACCACGGCTGCCCCACCGGTCGCGCCGTCTCCCAAGATTACGAAGCCGGTGGTCGATCAAACAGCGCAGACGATTATTTTTTGTTACCATCGGTTGGTCGATAAAATTCATACACCGTGGACTGAGATCACGCCCGCTGCGTTCGAAGCGCAGATGAAGGAGTTGAAGGACCGCGGCATTACAGTCATCTCAATGCAGGACCTGCTCGCATGGAAGCGCGGAGAAAAGAACATACCGCCGCGATGCGCGGTCATCACCTTCGATGATGGCTGGAAATCGCAATACGAAGTCGCGTGGCCGATAATGAAGAAGTACGGCTACCCGTTCACCATGTTCCTCTACACGGAAGGTGTTGCCGGTGGCAGTCTGGGCGGTGGACAGGCGATTACGTGGGAACAGCTCGCCGACATGCGGGACAACGGCATCGATATCGAGGCGCACACCGCGACGCACCAGGACTTGCGCGAAGGCCACAACATAATGCTGGCTGCCCCCGGGGGAAAAAGGACGAGAACGAAACTCACCGGGCCGCAATATGAGGAATGGCTGCAAAACGAAGTGGTCGGTTCCAAGCAACTGCTCGAGAAGCGACTCGGCATCAAAGTGAATTGTTTTGCTGTGCCGTTTGGCAATTACAACGAGCACGTCAAGGAAATTGCGCGAAATTCCGGCTACGAGGCGATGTTCACGGTTTACGGTCAGCCTATCACGTTTACTTCGCCTCTTGATTCAATCGGTCGCTACGCGATTGAAGCGAACAAGCCGAAGGTTTTCGAGGATGCTTTGAAGATGATTGGCACGTCAACGGGCGGCGCCGCAGCGGTCGCCGAAGTCGGCGCGAAAGATCTCGCGGCTCAGCCCGCAGACGGCGAAACAGTGCGCACCGCGCTTCCTCTGATCAAAGCGAACCTGAGCGGGATCGGACAAATCGAACCCGGCAGCGTTCAAATGAGGGTGAGCGGCCTCGGTCCCGTTCCGGCCAACTACGATCCCAAAACAGGTACTGTGTCATATCAAGTTACTCAGAAGCTGCGCGATAAATCCTGCACTGTGATTGTCAGCGCGAAATCTGAAGGGAAAAAGGTCGAAGCGCACTGGACGTTTGGAATTGAGGAAGGTGCGACCGGCGCGGCACCAGCGGCGAAGCCAATAGCAACGCCCAAAAAATAAGCACAGCGGCGGCTTTCGATCCGCCGCGGTCGCTTGGAAAAGCGCGCGCTGATGCGCGGTTAGAGGATCATGTTTCCACAACTCAGCGATAAGCTTCAGGATATTTTCAAAGAGCTGCGCGGGCACGGTACGCTAAGCGAAGCCAATATCGACGCTGCTTTGCGTCAGGTGCGCCTGGCGTTGCTCGAAGGTGACGTCGATTTTCAGGTCGCCAGACGATTTATCGCGCGCGTCAAAGAAAAAGCGCTCGGCGAAACGGTTCTTCGCAGCATCACACCGGGTCAGCAGATCGTAAAAATTTTCCACGACGAACTGACTGCGTTGCTCGGAGGCGATGCCGCGCCGCTTCGCCTGCAAGATGGCGGCCGTATTTTGATCGTCGGTCTCAACGGTTCCGGCAAAACGACTTCCTCGGCAAAGCTGGCGCGTTTTTTACAGAAGCAGGGTCATCGCCCGGCATTGGTCCCGTGTGACCTGCAACGTCCGGCGGCGATCGAGCAACTCGTAACGCTCGGCAAACAAATTGATGTCCCCGTGTATGCGCCTGATCCGAACGAGAAAAATGTTCAGCGCGCGGTAGCTGCCGCACTCGCTCGCGCACGAACAGAACCTGTCCTGGGCGGGGTCGAAGGAGGCGCATCAAGCATTTACATTTTCGACACGGCGGGTCGACAGGAAATCAATGAACCGTTGATTCAAGAACTGAAAGCATTGAAGGAATTTTTGAACCCGCAGGAAACATTACTGGTGGTTGATGCCGCCACGGGTCAGCAAGCGGTCAGTGTCGCAACTCATTTCAACGAAGCGTTATCAATCACGGGTATCGTTTTAACCAAACTTGACGGCGACGCACGCGGTGGCGCGGCATTGTCAATGCGCGAAGTGACACGGCAGCCGATCAAATTTGCTGGAACGGGGGAAAAGCTTGATCAGTTCGAACTCTTTATGCCGGAGCGCCTCGCGGGACGGATTCTTGGGATGGGCGACGTTGTCGGCCTTGTCGAGAAAGCTGCCGAAGCAGTGGAAGCCGAAGACGCCGCCGAACTCGAGCGCAAATTGCGCACCGCTTCATTCGATTTCAATGACTTCCTGGCGCAGTTCAAAATGATGCGACGCATGGGACCGCTGGAGAATATCCTTGGCATGTTGCCTGGCATGAGTAGTGTGCAAGGCCTCTCGGTTGACGAGAAGCAGCTTAAGCGCACGGAAGCCATCGTGCTTTCGATGACGAACGAAGAGCGGACGCGCCCCGACATTCTGAATGCGCGGCGTCGTCAGCGCATCGCGCGCGGCAGCGGCTGCACAGTCACGGAGGTAAACGAATTGCTGCGGCGCTTTGATCAGATGCGAAAGATGATGAAAAGCGCGGGCAAAATGAAGAAAATGATGAAACAGTTACAAGGGTTAAATCGGTAAGCCAGTGTGTTGTTTTGCCTTTGTAACTCTTTAACGTCGTAACTTTCTTAATTATGGCAGTTTCAATCAGATTACGCAGAGAAGGCGCGAAAAATCGCCCGTATTACAAAGTGGTTGTGGCTGACAGCCGCAGTCCACGCGACGGGAAATTTATCGAGCTCATCGGCACGTACGATCCAAAAACACCAGGTAATAACAGCTCGTTGAACATTCAACGGGTCGAGTACTGGATCAGCAAAGGCGCGCAACCGTCTGACACGGTGCGTAGCTTGATCAAAAAAAATAAGAAGCAAGCTGCGGCTGCTCAGACTTCATCCCAAACCGAACAGCGGGCGTCGGAACCAGCTCAGCAAGAGTCTGTCCCTACTTCGCCTCCCGTTGAGACGTCCAGCTAATCGCTGGGGATCGTTTTCGCTCACCTGCTGTAGAGTGCGCCGTCCGCAGCGCAGATGGCAGCTATTGCTTCAGCGCCTCTGAATTTCGTGTTTATTCGTGTTCATTCGTGGTTAGTTTGTTGACGCATGAGAGAGTTTCTCGAGTTCGTCGTCCGCCAGCTGATTGAGTTTCCTGACGATATGGTATTGACCGAAATTCCCAGCGGCAGAACGACCATCTTCAAATTACAACTTCGGCGGCCGGATGTCGGCCGTATAATCGGCCGAGGCGGCCAGACAATTCATGCGATTCGCGCGTTGCTAGCCAGTTCCGCTGCACGCCATGGCCAACGCGCCATCCTCGAGATCATAGAATAAGTCCCGCTTCTTCTGTAGCGGCGCTCTGTGAGCGCCGGCCCCTTGATTTCGGCGATCACAGACCGCCGCGACAGTTTCAGCATTGGACGCCGGACATTCGGCGCTCCACGTTTTCTTTGTAGAATGAAGATCGACATCCTCACTTTGTTCCCGGAAATCTGCCGTGCGCCATTGAACGCGAGCATGATGAAACGCGCACAGGAAAAGGGAATTGTTGGTGTTCACATTCACAACCTGCGCGATTGGGCGACGGACAAACATCACGTCGTCGATGACGCGCCATTTGGCGGAGGGCAGGGGATGGTAATGAAGCCGGAACCGATTTTTGCGGCAGTCGAAGATCTGCGACATCAAACATCAAACCTGAAACCTCAAACCTCAAAAGTTATTCTGATGTCTCCAGCGGGCCGACGTTTGGACCAACGGCTGGCAACAGAGCTTTCGCAGGAATCGCATCTAATCATCGTCTGTGGCCATTACGAAGGAGTCGATCACCGGGTGATCGAACATCTCATCGATCTTGAGATTTCCATTGGCGATTACGTCCTGACGAACGGCGCAATCGCTGCGGTTGTTCTCGTCGACGCAATTGTGCGTTTGCTGCCGGGGGTGCTCGGCCATGAGCAATCCGCCGCGGACGATAGCTTCAGTCGGAAAAGATCGGGACTCGAAGCTCCGCAGTACACGCGGCCAGCCGAATTTCGCGGCTGGAAGGTTCCGGAAGTCTTGCTTTCCGGAAATCACGCTCAGATCGCGAAGTGGCGCGAAGAACAAGCGATTAAGCGAACACGCCAGAATCGCCCGGATTTGTTGAACGGGTAGGGGAGATTGACCTCAATCGCCCGCGGGCGGTTCAGGTGACCCGCCCCTACCTGACGCGTCCGAGTACCACGCTGGCGTTGATTCCACCGAATCCGAATGAATTGCTCATGACGTAATTTAACTCCGAGGCGCGCCCATGATTTGGCACAACGTCGAGATCACATGCTGGATCGGGAATTGTATAATTGATCGTCGGCGGGACCCATTGCCGATCCAACGTGAGCGCACAAAGCGCCGCCTCGATCGCGCCCGTCGCGCCGAGTGGATGCGCGTAATAACCTTTTGTTCCGCTAACTGGGATTCGCTGCGCGTGTTCGCCAAACACTTGTTTAATTGCGGCTGTTTCGGCGCTGTCGTTGAGCTGGGTGGAACTGGCATGTGCGTTGATGTAATCGATCCGCTCGGGCGCCAATTGCGCGTCGGCGAGTGCTTCGCGCATGGCGCGGATGGACGACTCGCCGTTGGGCAGAGGCGAGGTCATGTGAAAAGCATCGTTATTTAAGCTGTACCCCAGCACCTCCGCGTAGATGCGCGCACCGCGTGCTCGCGCGTGGTCGAGTTCCTCAATGATGAGGGAAGCACCGCCTTCGCCCATGACAAAACCGTCGCGTGATCGGTCGAAGGGACGACAAGCGCCGGCCGGGTCTCCTGTCCACCTGCTCATCGTCTTAATGATGTCGAATGCGCCGATGGTAATCGCGGTGAGCGGTGCTTCCGCTCCGCCCGCGACAATTACATCCGCAAAATCGTCTCGTATGTAGCGTAACGCCTCGCCTACCGAGACTGTGCCACTTGCGCAACTGTTTGAATTTGTTGTGCCGACACCGCGCAACCCGAATTCGATAGCAATGTTCGAATGGGCGGAGCCACCAAACACCTGGACAGCGAGTGTGGGTTGCACTCCACGAGCGCCTTTTTTCAAATACCTGATGTACTGTTCCTCGGCTTTGCAGACACCGCCCAGCGCCGTGCCAAAGCTGGTTCCGATTCGATCCTGCGGTTTGTCATGGGAGTACTCAATGCGCGCATCATCCAGCGCGAGCTTCGCAGATACGACGGCGAACTGCGCGTAGCGGTCAAGTCGTTTCAATCGGTGGGGCGGAAAAAACTCTTCCGGGTCCCAATCGCTAATCTCGCCGGCGCAACGAACGCGGAAAACGCTCGGATCGAAGCTTGTGATGCTGCCAATGCCACTCCTTTCCGCGAGAATTCCGTTCCAGAAATGATCGACGCCGATGCCGACGCACGTAATGGGACCGATACCTGTAATGACCGCGCGTCTTCGATTCATGCGGCTACCTTGTTTGCCCTCGCTTCGATGTAAGCTTTCATACAACGCAACGTTTTATTGGCGATGTTATGAATGAAAAAATCGCCGATGACCAGATTAACAATCGGCGCGAGCAAACGGATCCGAAATTGTAAGTCATGCGAGATTATCACCATGACGGCATCCGGCGTATCAGAGAAAGTCCAGACTACACGCATCCCTTTCGTCCAGGCTTTCAGATGATGAAAATGGATTTCGAGTCTGCTGCGATCGATGATTTGCTCCGAGGTCCACGAGATCGGAATCCCGGAGCGCCGCGCTGCCATCACGACGATGTTGCGATTGGCACCGCGCTCAAGAAATCGGATGTAGCGGTAATGCGGAAGGATTTTCGGCCACAGTTCCAGGTTTGCCGCTGTTTCGAAAATCATCATCTTCGGTGCCTGCATAATGATGGAGTTGACTTTGTGCATAGAAACGATAGCCCAGCGTCAGATGGAAACCCGCTTGGCCAGCGATGTTGCGCAACTTCCGCGGAACAGGCAACACTTCGTCTAAAACCATTTTGATGAAAGAGAAAAATCATCCCGCCAAGCATCAAAGAACACCCTGTCGCTGGCGCAGATCAATCTGCCTATTGCGATTTCGAAGGCAAGGGGATTGAACCCGTGCCCGTGGCGCGGACGCGACCGACGCAACTTGGCGTGGCTCGTCGGTGATTGCGGTTCAACCGCTACGGCAAGAGTTACCCTTCTCAATCACGACCGTGCCTTACATGGTCGGCTTCTCGCGCCAGCTGTGCCATATACGCAAAAAATGCTGGCGATTGGCCGATGAAGAGACCCATGTTGGTGAGGAATGTGAGAGCACCCATGGCGACGCCTTCTGTGTTCGTTGGTCGAATGATCGAAACAATAGGAAGACTCGTATCCAGGAACGGACACGGCTCGGGCATGATCAGGGCCTTGTCGAAAAGCTCGTCCTCCACCTCCAGATCCGGAAACGTCACCGACACTCCGGTTACCGGATCAACGGCAGTCAACGGTGGCGCATTACCCGCCACATCCGACCAGGTTTGAAAGTGCATTGTTTCCGTAGGTCCGATGCTGATCAGGATTCGCAGAACTTCGGTATGAGTCGCACGCTGCGCCAGTGACGGGTACAGGCTGTTGCCACCTTGTTCAATGGTTGGAAAGTGAAAAGCCGCCGTGTTCGCGATCGCCTGTAGGAAATTAGGATCCGTTGTATCCGCATCGGTCCTGGGAATTGCCGTATGCTGGTTTACCCCTAAAGTCGGGACGGCCTGCGGAAAGACGTGGTTTGGGTCAAGATCCGGGTTATGGCTGTCGTCGCGATAACGCGTCCACCAGCTGGTGTCGATCGTAAGTTGCGTCAAGTTAGTGAGCCGATGTCCGACCAAGTCTGGATTGACTCCCGTAGCGGTGCTGCCCATCAGAGCGCGAAACGCATCGAGATTTGCGGGAGCCGCTCCCTTGGAGACTAGGTACGCGTTGAGGAAGGTATGATGAGTGATCTCATCATCGGTGTTATCATGGATGTAGTCTTGCATTTCATCCTCAATAACCTCCAGGGCCTCAGTATAGTCTGGATTGCCACTGCCGCCTGGAACTTCGTCGTCCTGGATGCCGCCGAGTTCGTTGTATTGGATCCAAAAATCGGCCTCGAGTATCTCCAACGCCGCTGGGAACCGGAGCAGTGCAGCGTCTCCCTTTGTGAGGCCGCCACTTGCTCTTGCCGTTCGGGCGCCAGGTAAAAGTCCCACGCCGATTGTTCCTGCTCCTAGAGCGAGTGATTTGCCCAGGAAGGAACGACGACTGATAAAACTTCTCCGAGCTTTAACTCTTTCCTTCACGTTGTCCTCTGGAGGACGATTCTCGCTCTTACCAGAATCATTTGCTGTAGGTTTGGTTATTGCTTTCATGCCTGGAGAATCGCGGCAATTCGCGCTGTGCGCTGCATCGGAAAAGTTACACGTTTGTTACCGCCCGCGAGCCGCGCCAGGCGCAGTTAAGCGCAAATGTAAATCGATGCTACGGATTCGAACCTCCTGACTTCGTCAAAGCCGCCGAGGCGCTTTACCAAAAAACTAAACCCCGGCGGAGCTAGGAACTAAAGTCCCATAGACTATCCAACCGCTATCGCTTAAAGATCGCAATATGCCGAACTCATTGATCCGTCAGATTCGAACACTTACGGCGCTGTTTCTTGGCTTTTTGGCCATTTGTCTTTGCTATGCGGGAGCGGTTTCACACGGTAGTTCACCGTATTCGAACGCGTCCAACGTGACGGTGACTGTGCATTACCATCCGACTTTCGGAAGCCCCAATGATGCGCTGGTTACGCCTGGTGATAACGGTTATGTACTTGTCTCGGTCAGCGGGGTCGACGTATGCCATGACGAGAGTTGCGCGGGTGTTCAGGTTTTCAAAAAATCTGATTTCACGAACCCGTGCGGCGGCCAGGAAATTCTTTATTTTCCCCGGCCGACGATTCGTGGAGAGGCCGTGCACTCAGTTGATGGGATGCAATTTTTTCCGGGCCCGCTGCAAGTCAGTGTTGGTGCCGCGGTTGAGGAGCAGGGTGCCGAATTTTTTCGTCTGGCTAGTTTGAGTCAACCATGCGGCATAGCCGGCATTATCAATGTTCAACAGCCGCCGGTGATTCCGAACTGCTGTCATACTCATTGCCCACCTGGAACTTTCGACCTGGCCGTCACGCCTGATGGAGCACCAGAATATGCATTCGTTGCCAACGAATATGGGGTAATGCCCAATCCTCCCCCGGCTCCGTGCGGTACACCGACTCCCACTCCCAGCCCAGCACCTATTAACACTGGGGTGGGGACAATAGGCATCATTAGGGTGCAACGCGACCATGCCGGTGGATTTACGCATGGAACCAGGGCAATCGGGCGAAACCCGTACATATACATACCGGGCGGCAGCACTATTCCTGGAGTAACTATGTCGCATGATGGCAAGTATCTTTATGTCACAAGCGAAGGATCTGAAGAGGGTTTCTATCCAGGAACCCAGATCAGGTATCGGGATCCGACCAACATCGGAGACACCCAAAACGGTGTGGTCCTCTGCCCAGGTTGCCAGACAGGTGACTTTGGTAACTACTGCGATAACGAATCAGATGGACAGTTAGTACGAAACGGCCTGCTAACGGTTATCGATGTTCATAAAGCGAGAAACGGGGCCGGGCAGACTTCGATCGTAACCGTTATTGCCGCCGGATGTTCGCCAGTTCGGGCACTCGAAACGACAGACGGGAAATATGTTTGGGTTGCAGCGCGTGGTAAAAACATGCTATTGCCGACGGAACCGAGTGGGTATCAAGTTTTATCTTTCGATCGCTCGAAATTGGTGTCGGCTTCCCCAAACGACGCATTCGTCGGATATGGGGATAGTGGTGGCACAGCTCCTGTAGGCATGGCGTTATTTAACAACGATAACCTGTTGGCCGTGGCAAATTCCAACCGCTTTTATCGTAATAGCGAGTGCGTGGCGCACCCGGAGGATTGCACCGCGAGCGTGGCGATCTTAGACGTTAGCAACCCCGCGGCGCCGACCATCCAACAAATTATTCCGAATGAACATGATGCCTTCCCACGCAACGTAACGCTCGGACCAGATGGCTCTACGCTATATGTGCCAAATGCCGACGCAAAACGTCTGGAGGTGATCGAGACGTCCGTGGCGAACCATTGACTCCCGCGTAAGTACTGTAGGATCGCGTATTTTTTCATGCCTATAGATCAGCGTCACGTTGCGGCGCACGCTACTTTGGAAAGGTTACCTGCCTATTACCGGCGGAACTTCGGGATCGGCGCATCTCGGATTCTTCATACCGTGCTGCGGCCCCTACTGGCTGAGGAGAGATTCTTCAGAAGTGACGACGAGCGAACTCACGTCCAGATCCACTCTTCAAATATTTTTCGAACGCGCGCGCTTTCCTTGCAGATTTGAAGGCGACGGCCGTTTCTATTTTCCACGGTTTGTGTTTGGCGGTGTGCAAGCAATGTCCTCTGTTGTGGTCCAGCAAGCGCGTAGGCAGATCGTCCGTAATCCCTGTGTAATGAATTGAAGGATCGGTTTTGCTCGTCAACACATAAACATAAAAGAACCGTTGCATACAATCTGGCCTGCCAAGCCGTGGTCTTGGAGCATCTGATAAATAAGCACGATGTTCGTGGCCCGCCTACGTTTACTCCGGCGTGGCAGCCTGGCTTTACGCTGCGCTCCAAGCGAAGGCTGGAGCCTACGGGATTCGAACCCGTGACCTCCTCAATGCCATTGAGGCGCTCTACCAACTGAGCTAAGACCCCGTGTCAAGAATTTCCAATTGTAGATTTCAGATTGCAGATTGCAACCTGCCACTCAGATCAGCGCACCAAATGCCGTGATCACAAATGAGACGTGTATGCTGGTGGTTTTAATGCTCAAAAGTGACTGCGGATAAGCTCATTCGTTGACCTTGCGGGCGAGCAAATAATTTGTTCAAACCTGAATACCTTTAAAGGCGTTTCAGTCAAAGCTTGCAACAAAGAGATATTTATGATGTTCAATTGGCGGAGTAGTTTATGAAACAAATTCGATTCTCGGCAATCTGTTTGGTCGCAGCGCTCTCGGGAAGCATCCACAGTGCCTCTGGCCAAGGATTCAATCCAACCGTGCAAAATGCTTCTTCGCCCGCGGTGACCAGCCGCGGAGCGGCAGTGGCCAGGCCGATTGCGAACACGTCAATGGTACCGCGCGTCGTTTCCACCCACACCAGCTTTAGCCCGCGAACGTTCAACTCATACGCGCCTCGGGTGGTCGCCCAGCCAGGAACGAATTTTCGGCCGAATAATTCATCTTTTACGCGCTCGGTGAATCCTGCATTCGCAACGCCGAGGGCGCAGCCGATCGCGCGGATTGGCGAGCCGCAAACGAATACACTTGATTCAGCGACACGTGCGAGGGAATTGCGCACTTTGGCGGCAATGCGCGGTCGACGCGGCTTGAGAACTGACAATGCCACGCTGGCGACAATAGACGCTCAACCTCACGCGACAGCTCAGGACCCGGTGACCCGACGTCAGCAGGAGACACAGGGCCCGGTTGAAGACACGGCGAGGACAAAATCGGGCAATAGGAACGATCGCCTCAGCTTTTCCGATGCGTTTCGCCGTCATCATCATGACTGGCATGATCGCAACTGGTGGCACGATCATTGTGACACGATCGTTTTCGTTACCACTGGATACTATTTCCTGGACGGAAGCTATTGGTATCCGGCCTTTGGTTACGATCCGCTCAATAGCTATTACGATTACGATGGGCCAATCTACACTTACGGCAATCTGCTCCCGGACGAGGTGATCGCGAACGTTCAAACTGCCTTGCAAGAGGCAGGCTACTACTTTGGGGCGATAACGGGCTCGTTAAGCTTTGAAACGCGAGCGGCTCTTGCGAATTTCCAACGCGATTACGGCTTGCCAATTTCCGGCGCAATTGACGAACCGACAGTCCAGACGCTGGGGCTGTATTAGCTTTCTCCCCCCGTTTTAGTGTAACTGCAACGTCCATTGGGCGGCACGATTGTCGGAAAACTGCGTCGCTTGCCCTACAATCAGAACTGCACTGCACAAAATGGTTGAATCGTTTAGGCGAGGGCGTGCCGAACTTTGTTTAGTTCACTGCTTCTTTTCCTCGCAAAGTTCTTGGAAGCGCTGATCGCCGCGCAGCGGATCGAACATGGGATCGAGCCGAAGTAATGCTGGAGTCAGCGGTGCACCTGGACCAAGCGCTCCCGCATAAGGTGTCGTCATAAGCTTCTGTAGCGCGGCAATAGCGCGATCGGCTTCTCCTAGCTGCGCTGCCACGCGAGCAAGGATCTCGTGCGCCGTACTTACCACGTCGCATGCTCTGGCATGCAGCACACGGGAACGCGGGCTGTGGTATCTCAAATCAGCCGAATACGGATCTGAAACTTTTCCGAAAAACAACGCGACGTTGGCTATTGCAGCGACCCCGTCGAGCCCAATTCAGGAGAAATTTTCCGTCTGCTAGCATAAAATCACGATTCGCTTGGTGCTGATCGACGGCGATCCCACGCAGAGCATTCGCATCGTCAATAGATCACGACCGTGATCAAGGGCAGAAAGATATACAATACGGCCGCAATTGAGAAGGCGCTCGGCATCGCGCCACGTCCAGCTACACATAGGGCAGTTTAATCGAAGGCCTCTCAACCTTGAGGGAACTTTTTCGCGCTGCGAGCGAGGCGAAAGTGGGCTGTGGCAAAAACACGAAGTGGCTCTTGTTCAATTCAAAGCAGCCCCAGAAATTTGCCCAGTGAAACATTGATTAATTACTAACACCAAAATGAGGCATCATGAACAAAACAATTGTCACTCTCGCCTGTGTGCTGATCGCGCCGTTGGCATTTGCGCAGACGAGTTCGACGCATAAAAGACAAACAACAACAGAACCAGTAACGGTAACCGGAACGATCATCAAAATGACGACTGAGGAAGGCGCGGCCGCCAGTTATCAACCTTTTAAGACGCTGGTCGTTCGCGAGGACAGGTCGAATAATCCGGGCCGTTGCGTTCTCAACGGGCCTGGCCACGTTGTGAACAAGGCGGGTAACGTCGTCCAAACGGCGATCAAACCCGGCACTCGCGTGCGTGTTTATTACATAAACACAGGCGATTTGCGTATGGTCGATCGCGTGGTCATCGCAGACTGAGTCTGCTGCGCGGCCTAGGACATCACCAATAAAAGCCGCACGGTTCCACGAACCGTGCGGTTTTTTGGAGGATTGTGCGTGGTGACGCTCCGCTGTTTGTTTGATTCACGGCTGCTTTTCCTCGCAGAGTTTCTGGAAAGCGGGATCGGCACGCAAAGGGTCCCAGATCGGATCGAGCCTCAAGAGCGCCCGTGTAGCTGGCATTGGGCCGTAAAGCCAGCTAATGTACGGCGTTTGTAACAGCCGTGTGAGAGTTGAGATCGGGCGGCTAGTCTCGCCGAAGATCATCTGAATTAACGCCAGGACTTCTTGACGGGTAGGTCCGGATACTCGATCCTTAGCACTTGGTAAAAGCATGATTGCACGTTCCGCTTCGTTCAGGGCCGCGTCCTTTTCCCCAAGCACGGCGTTAGCAAGGGACAGCATTTGCGCAAAAAAGGAGTTATCTGGTTGATCTTTGTAGAGCGGCTTCAGCGTGTTGCAAGCCTCTTCAGCGGCAACTTTTGCCCCAGCGGTATCGCCTGCAAGGCGTAGAGCGAAAGCCAGTATTACCTCATTAATGCCCTTGTCGATCTCTGGCGCAAAGGGGAATTGAGTTCGTCGGGCTTGCAACAATCGAACGGCCTCAGCGTGGTTGCGTTCCAGTCTCAATTGAGTCATTTTGATTATGAAGGCATTCTCAGATGGAGTTTCCGCGTCCATTCCTGATAAAAATTTAGCGGCTTGCGCGAGGTTACCCTCGGCCTGATAAATGCTCGCCTTTACCGCCATCAGATCGGGATCGTTCGGGATAATGTCCAACGCTCGATCGTAGAGCTTTAGCGCGGCTGGGAATTGTCGAAGCATGGCGTAACTCCATGCCGTATCGCTAAGGAGGTCCAAGTTACGCGGGTCGAGCGCGAGGGCTTGCTCCCAGTAGGCAATGCTTTCATCCCAGTGTCCCTCGCGTCGGGCGACTCCACCGAGGGCATGTGGGATCTCGCTGCTACTTGGTAATATTTTGCTGACGCCATCGAACGTGGTTTTGGCAAGCCCGTAATCACGCAGCACCCAATATTGATAATAACCCAAGGCGAGCTGAGTTTCAGGCGAGCTCGGTTGGAGTTTCTGCGCATTCTCCAACGCACTTTGAGCCGCACTGCGGCGAGCGTCGGTTTTGTCCGCGCGGATGAAGTAAAGCGACGCGTCAGCACGAGAAAGTCGTGCCCAAGCGACCGCAAACTTGGGGTCAAGCTGCACCGCTCGCTCATAAGAATCGATTGCTTTTCTTAGGGGATCGTTCGAGTAGGCGCTACGCGCCTCAAAAGCCAGGCCACGCAAGTAAGCATCGTAAGCCTCCGGATTGTTTGTCGGCTTAACTGCCAAAGCTTGCTCCTCCCGACCGGTCAGCTTCGCTTGCAACGACTCCGCGATTCCTTTGGCGATCTCGCTCTCGATGCCAAAAATGTCCGTCAACTTACGGTCGTAAGTATCGGCCCACAGGTGCGAATCGTTGGCTGCCTGGATAAGGTTGACATGGACGCGTACTGAGTCACCGGCTTTTTGCACGCTACCCTCAAGGATGTTCGCGACGCCAAGCTGCTTGGCGATCTGGGAGATATTGGCAGGTTTGCTCTGATACTGCTGAGTTGATGTGCGCGAGATCACTTTCAAGTCTGCGATCTTCGCCAACTGCGTCAGGATTTCCTCTTGAATGCCGTCAGCAAAGTAAGCATTCGCCTTGTCCTCGCTCTGGTTTTCGAAGGGTAAGACGGCGATGCTCTTTTCGGGAATCGAAGCCGCATTACTTCCTTCGGCAGGTACCTGTGTACTTCTGGACGATATTCGACGAACAGAGATTGAAACACTAAGGGTTAACGCTACGGCCAACACAATTAATGCAACTACAAGCAGAAGCTTTGGCCATCGGGGCGGACTGATGGGACGAACCACGGCAGATTTGTAATTCCATTTTCGACGCTTGAGTTTCTCAGGAACCTGTGGATTGCCGAGGCCATCTTTGTAGAGATTAAACAGGTGCAGGCGCAGCCCGTGCTTCACCTCGCACTCGCCCAGATCCTTTAAGTACGGCTGCCAGTGCCGGTAATGGGCTAAATCTTCCGCTACGTGCGCGGACAAAAGGACATGCCCCGCGTCGCCGCAATCCATCACGCGCTGCGCGACGTTGAGTCCCGCCCCCGCCATGTTCGTCTCGTCGTTAACATCCCTGACCGGATTTACCGGCCCGCTGTGAATTCCCATCCGCACTTGGATGTGCGGATAATCTTGCAAAGCTCTGTTAATCTCGAGCGCACATCGCACCGGCTCTTCTGGACTATGAAAAAAAAGGAGCGCCATCCCATCGCCCATCGGCACGCGGATGAGTTTGCTGCTTGCTTCTGCAGCACGAAAAGACTGCGTTCCGTGCACGACTTGGTTCAACTCTTGCAGCAATTCAATCTGCTCGTTGACCAGCAACCTCGAATAACCAACCGCGTCGATTAGCAAAATGTGCGCGATCTCGAGCGGGAGATCCGGCTTAGTCTCCGCAGACGTGTCTTGGGGGTTCACCCTTTTACGAACATTAATATTACGCTCGCCTGCGGCCCGAGAGCAATAGCTTAGGATTAGGCTCTCCCAATAATGATACGTCAGAGAATCCTCATTAAACCCCAGTAAAACTGCACGATAGCGCGGTTTAATCGGAAAGCCTCAACCTTGTAAGGCAACTTCTTCGCGCTGCGAGCGAGGTGAAAGTCGTTGCGCCGCTTTAATTCGGCAGAGAAGTTCCGAAGATTCACTTGCTGTTACTTGTTAGGTCCGATTTGCTCCGGACCTGAGAGCAGTCGCTGGAAATCCGGACGGTTAAGGATGGGATCCGGCGAATCACAGCGTCACGCGATCCGAGCCAGACGTGCTGCGTATGCGGCGACAATCCCACCCAAAACGCTGCCGGCAATTACGTCGCTCACAAAGTGGTAGTTCATCGCCACAAGGCTCATCAGCATCGGAGCGCAGAGAACGATAACTATTGCTTGTACGGTTCGATTGCGATGCATCGCTATCAGCCACACCGTGGCGAACCCCAGGATTCTGCAGGCATGACCTGACGGAAAGCTGCCGATGTCGTCACCGCGCTGAAACGGATGGAAACCATACGTGCCGGTGCCGATGAGCGATGGATTATCGTGGGTCCAAGTCTCTGGCCAATAGCGACCGAACACGTCGCCTAACGATATGCGGAAGGTATCGGCAACGATTAAGCTGAGAAACGCGACAAGCAGCACCTTCTGCCAGTGCGGAAATGGTCTCCACGCCCGGCGAACCATTAGGATCGTCAACACCAAAGCCGACCAATTCTGCAGTTCTGGCGGAGGATAAGTAAGCCAGCGGAAAATTCGAAATTTGTTGATTTGGTGGTGATAAACAAAGAACGCTACCGGTCGATCAATCCAAAAGTAACACATCGCCACGGCAGCGACGCATAAGCCGGTAGCGATCAACGTGCGGCGCAGCAACTTGCGATAGTCGTATTCGGGCGTGGCTGAAGTGTGATCAAGACCCATCGCAAACTGCACAGTATGCAAGTAGATCAGGTATGGAGGCGTGCAGTCAACCAGTCCCGTTAGTTTAAGGTCGAATTCAGAGCATGCGCGATGAACTGCCGCGATTTAGGCTGAATTTGGAATATGCAACACGCTCTGAATTCACCTCGTCACGCGGAATTAGGATTCGCTTGATTGCTTTGGTCATAGCGCTTTAACAGAATGCCGTAGGAGGGATTTGACGAGACGAGGCTTTATCGGAACGATGGCAGTTGCGCCAGGAGCGTTTGTGATCCCAAGAGCATGGAAGGTGGCAAGCTAAATTTTCAAAATAGCGTGCCAGACCTGTTGCTGACCGGAAAGGAATTGCCCAGTTTCAAATTCGAACTGGAGAAATCGAAGGGCAAAGTTCTGGACAACAGTTTCGGGAAAGAAGCGACGGTCGAGCA
>Ga0137404_10001172_pt1 | contig 17106 bp, 11 predicted proteins | sample CZOMad2_1_16fung_FD_108285 | JGI IMG/M metagenome (GOLD analysis project Ga0137404, IMG submission 108285) | Vadose zone soil fungal communities from Angelo Coast Range Reserve, California, USA - CZOMad2_1_16fungal (Illumina Assembly) | ecosystem: Environmental > Terrestrial > Soil > Vadose...
AGCAGCGCATAATTGCTGATATAGAGCTGGTCGAAGCTGTCGTCGGGCGACAGCATGAACACGACCATCAGGATGTCCGGGCTGTTCTTGCGCGTCACGACGCCGTTACGCTGAACCTCTTGCGGCAATTGCGGCTGCGCAATCGCGACCCGGTTCTGGACCAGCACCTGCGCCTTGTCGAGGTCGGTGCCGAGCTTGAACGTTACCGTGATGGTGAGCTGGCCGTCCGATGTCGCCTGGCTGTAGAGGTAGAGCATGTCCTCGACGCCGTTGATCTGCTGCTCGATCGGCGCGGCGACGGTGTCGGAAACGGTCTGGGCGGAAGCCCCGGGATATTGCGTGGTGACCACCACGGTCGGCGGCACGACTTGCGGATATTCCGCCACCGGCAGCGTGGTGTAGGCGATCGCACCGACAATCAGGAGCACGATGGACAGCACCATCGCCAGGATCGGCCTGTTGATGGAAAGCTGGCCAAGGTTCATGTCTTGCCGCCTGACGGGGTGGCTTTGGGGGCATGCGGGCTCACCTTCGCCCCGACGCGCACCCGCTGCAGGCCATCGACGACCACGCGATCTTCCGGCTTCAGCCCTTCGCGGATCACGCGCAAGCCCTCGTCAAGCGGTCCGAGGGTGACCGGCTTCGCCTCCACGGTGTCGTCGTCCTTCACCACGAAGATGATCTTGCGCGATTGATCGGTGGCGATGGCGGTGTCGGGCACAAGCAGCGCGTCGTAGGGCGCGCTGGCGATCAGGCGGACCCGGGCAAATTGTCCCGGCAAAATCGAAAAATCCTTGTTCGGAATTACGGCCCGTCCACGCAACGTGCCGGTCGAAACATCGAGGCGGTTATCAAGGAAATCCACCTTGCCGTCGTGAGACGGCTTGGTCTCGCCGCTAAGCGTCACCTGGACCGGATTGGGGTTCTCGCGCGAACTCGGACGCTTGCCCTCGAAATAGAGCCGGTTGTATTTGAGGTAGGTCGCCTCATCCATGTCGAAATAAATGTAGATCGGATCAAGCGAAACGATCGACGTCAGCAACGTCGAGCCGCCCTCGCTGCCCTGGACAAGATTCCCGATGCTGATGAGATGTCGGCTAACCCTGCCGCCGATCGGAGCCGCGACGTGGGTAAATTCGATATTGAGCTGGGCCGCCTTGAGCAGGCCTTCGGCTTGCATCTGCGCAGCCTTTGCGGCCTGCAGCGCCTGGCGGCGCTGGTCGACGGTCGACTCCGAGACCGCCGAGGTTTGAACCAGTGTAAGCGCACGGTCGAGTTCGCGCTTGGCGAGTTCGGCCTTGGCGCGCGCGTCCGCTAGCTGGCCATCGGCCTGCTCGGCGACGGCTTCGAACGGGCGAGGGTCGATGATGTACAAGAGATCGCCGGCATTGACGAAGGCGCCATCGCGGAATTCGACGTGGGTGACGAATCCGCCGACCCGGGCGCGAACCTGAACCTCTTCGACCGCGTCAAACCGTCCGGTGAATTCGTCCCAGTCCGTGATGGTGCGTTTGGTTGGCTGGGCGACGGTGACAGGCGGCGGAGCGGTCGCAGCTTGCGGCGCCGCTGGTTTGCCATCGCAACCAGACAAAGTGGCCGCGAGTAGAACGATCACCGGCCCAAGAACGCTCAGCGAGCGGATATCGACAATTCGAGCTAGACGCTCCGTATTCTCAGTCGCGCTCAATTCTGCCCCCATTGTTTGCCTTCCGCGATCGATCGCGGCGTCCGTCGACGGCGAGGTCAAGATGAGTTCGACCGATAGTCTGTTCAAGAACCAGCCGGGATCAAGCGAAATTTGCTATGCGCGGCCGGATCAGCATTCAAAAGATAGCTACACTGGCCGATCGCGTTGGAATAATTTACCTGTCGCCGATTTTGGCGTCCCCAATTCCGACCTTGGCGAGGAAGTGAAAGCGGTGGTGCAGCCGATGCCCGGGATTCCACCGGGACCGTATCTTGCCGAGGAGCTGATTTTTTTCTGCAACCAATCGCTGTCGCGCCAAAAGGTGCCACGCTCGATCAACTTTGAGGACGAACTGCCGCGGCTGCCGACCGGAAAGCTCTACAAGCGGCTGTTGCGTGACCACTATTGGGGCAACAAGACCTCGCGCATATTGTGACGGCGCGTACTCGCCAGCGGCCGTCTTACTGGATCCCTTCATCGGCGCGCGCGTGCGTCGCCGGTGAAGCGGTCGATCCGGGCGATTTGTCGGTCTTGATATCGGCTGCCAATTCGGCCTGCGTCGGCTGAATCGACGGTGCCGCCGGAACAGCCGCGGCGGCGACTTCATCCTGACCCAGCGCACTCGCTGCGGACCCGGAGAAACGGCTCGCCTGGCGGCCTGCCACGATGATCATCAATGCGCAGACGACATAGAAGCCCACGCCCAGCGAGTATGTCCCGGCGATGCCGAATTCGATGGATAAGGCCATGCCCAACACCGACCCAAGCATCGACGTAATCCCGTTGGCGCTCCAGAAGAACGGAAGAAGCTCCGAGTGACGGCGCCAGACACTCAGTCCGAGCGGGAACATCATTCCCATGCAGAACGCCGGAGGTGCCAGAAGCAGTATCGACAACAGAATGCGCATGTCGGTAGCTTCCGATCGCGCCCAGGTCGTGAATAAGGGAGTCAATAGCCCTGCCACTGCGAGCGTTGTCAGGAGAGCGACAACCCTGGCGATGACCGCGCTTGGCCGAGGAGAAGCCGCCCCCACGGTGGCGCTGCCGGCCCCGCTAGCGAGAAGAATGGTGAAAAGTACGACAGCCAGCCCGTAGACGGGATGACCAAGGAAGATCATCAGCCGTTGCATCTGCGATATCTCTATAAGCATGAAGCCCATGCCGATCGCGCAGAAATACGTTACTGGTGGCGTCAGCGCTGATAGTGGCATCCACCTCGCGAGACGGACAAACGGAGTGACGATGTAGTACACGCAGGCGCAAAACGCCACCACGATCAAAAGCAGCATCACGCTGATCGCCGCGTTGTTGTTGGAAAGAGTCGCCGAAGGCTTGGTGACAAGATTCCCGAAACGCGCCGTAAAGAAAAAGAACGGATTGTCGTCCGTCGAGGGAGTGATATTTTCCAGTAGTGAGGCAAAGAACGCCGTGTCTGCCTTGCCGGACATCAGCGTCGACGTGATCGTGTCGAAAGTGACGTCTGGCCCCAGGAATATCTTGAAGCCTTGAGCCTGAAGTCTCGTGCGCGCCTCTTGCCATTGGGCATTGGTGAAGGCGTCTGGACGGGTAATCAAGGTTACGATGTTGTCGACGTTCACTGCGACAATATGATCCGATAGCTCGGCCGCGGGCACGCCGTGGCGCTGGAGCGCGCTCGCTGCGATCGCCATGAGGCGGTAGAACTCGCCACGGTGACCGTTCGGGTCGAACCAGCGCGATACTGACAGCAACCCGCCCGGCTTCAACGCGCGGTAAAAGTCATCCCACGCCTCCACGGTATAAAGCCGGTTTTCCGTGAGCGTTAGTCCGCCGGCAGCCGTTGCGGCCCAGGTATCGATCAGCGAAATCTGCACAAGGTCGTATCGTTCGGATGAGTGGTTGATGTAGCTGCGAGCCTCGGCATTGACCAACGACACGCCGGGCTGACGATCGAGATGGCCGGAGAAATCGGCGAACTTGTCGGTGAGGACTTCGAAGATCGCGGGGTTGATCTCAATTGCGCGTATGTGCTTGGCGCCGAAAACGAGCCCGGAAAGAATGTCACGACCGCCGCCCACGCCAACAACCGCGACGTCGGCCGCGGGCTGCACCAGGTAGGCGGCATTGATGACGTCGTCCTTCAGGTAGGCGAGCTTGCCGATGTCACCATCGTGCCGGGTGATGACCGTGTTCGCACCCGCGTCGATATCGAGGATGTTCTGATCTATCTTTATCTCCGGCGTGTGGGCAAAACCCCAGCCGAACGGCTCCGACTCGCCGAGCGCCATGACCCTCACGCGCGAGTAAGTATTCCAGCGCTCGAACAGCGTTCCGATCTGCTGAGTTCCCTTGGCCCAGAACACGCCCAGATGGCTTTTGCCGGAAATATCAAGTCCGGTGTGCACGACCGTTGCGGCGGCCAGGGTCAGCGCGACGGCGCCGCTCAGACGCAGGCTGCGGATGTCTCCGCTATCCCGCACCACGATCCAGCCCGCGGCAGCGGCAAAGGCTCCGATCCCCAATGTTGCACTCACAGGATCGACGACGAGCAATACGAAGATAACCCCGAGGCATCCGAGCGCCGCTCCTGCAAGGTCGGCCGCATAGAGCCAACCGCCGCTATAGGGCAGGCGCGTCAACAAAAGCGTTATGCAGACGCCACTTTCGGTAAAAGGCCTTACGAAGGCGACCGTAGCGATCCCCAGGGCCACCAGCACGTATTCTGCGGGAATCACGAGCGGCACGCACAGAAACGCAATCATTGCGCCAACCCCGGTGATCGCAAACCACGCAGCGTGGCGTGCGAATTCCACTCCCACCCGCTCGGGAGCGTAGCGGGCCGGCTTGCCGTAAACCTCCATCGCCCCGCGAGTAAGTCCGAGCATGGCAAGTGAAATGGCAGCAAACGCAAAATGGTAATACAGCATGACGCTGAAGAAACGAGTGATCAATATCTGGTATGACAGCGTGGCGGCGGCCAATACAAGAATTGCGAAAGAATAGCGGTTAAAAATTCTCGAGAATGCTCGCACGATACTGCCCTCAATTAAATCTCGACCAATCCGCGCGACGCATTCCCGCCGACGTTGGATGAAACTCCCTAATAACCCCTTGACCAAGTCTTAAGGCTTCTCTCAAAGAACCCGCCATCATCATCGCCGGCACCCGCGTGCTACTTACCGCAATGTTTTTAACAATGTTGCGCAACTGCCGCTGGGACGACGAGGCGCCGCTTGTCTGTGCCAACTAGTCGACGGTTGGGGTTAATGAGACATTATCCGAAGGAGGTGAGTGATCCCGGACGGGCGTCATGCATTGGTTGGTATTCCCTGGCAGCCGGCTTCGCCCATGCGGCCGCTGCGACCGAGCTTGATATCGACTATTTGCGCGGTTCCACGGCCTCCAGCGAGTTCGCCGCTTGATTGATCACCGGCTTTTTGCTGTGATGATTGCGGGCTGAGGTATTCGAATGAAGTGGAAGAGAGAACGCGATCTTCTGATCGCGCAGACTATGGCGTTTGTTCAAACCGTCACCGGGAAGACGACGGAAGCCGAAGGCCGCTTTGAGTCCGTTCCGCTGGATGAACCCACCAAGGCAGAACGACCTGTCGAGTTCGTCGCGGCCGCGCGTCCGTCGCCGGTTCGTCACAGTGAGCTTCGCGAAGAAATCCGGGGCAGAGTCGCTGCGTTCCGCGCCCACCAGCAAATCTTCGATCGTGACCGCGATGCATATTACAACTCGGTGCTGGCAAAGGTTCGCGCGTCCTCCGAACACCTGCCCAGGGCGTCGGACAATCAGCCGGCCAAACGTTGACCCGGATATTGCCGGGGCCCGCTCCGGCAATGAAGGTGTTCCGGGTGGATATCGGTTGAAGCAAACGCGACGTGACAGGCGCTAGGAGCGCGGCGCGACCTTCTGCTGCTCGCCGGCGAGCTTCTCGGCCGCAACCGCCCGGCGAAACCCCTGGCGCGCCTGCAGGCGCTGCCAATAGGCGGCCACGGCGGGGCCAAATTCCCCGGAAAGGCCGAGGCTGTGCGCCAGCAACAGCGCATATCCGACGGAAATATCGGCGGCGGTAAATCGGCCGGCGCAGAGCACGTCGCTCTTGGCGACCGCGGCTTCCACACCGCGAAGCCGGCCGAAGAACCATTTCGTGTAGTCGGCGGCCACTTGCGGATTGCGCCGCTCTTCGGGTTCAAGCTCGGTGTAGCGCAGCACCAGCGTTTGCGGAAATGTCAGGGTGGCCTCGCCGAAATGCAGCCAGTTGAGATAGGCGCCAAAGTCAGGCTCATCGATGCCGACCGCAAGCGGCGTCGGGCCGTAGCGTGTCACCAGATATTGCGCGATCGCGGCCGATTCCGTCATGCGTGTATCGCCGTCGAGCAGCAGTGGAATGGTGCCGAGCGGGTTGAGGCCGAGATATTCCTTGGCGAACACCCTTGGCGGAAACGGCAGCATCTTGAGCTCGTACGACAGTCCAAGCTCTTCCAGCGTCCATAGCGGCCGGAACGAGCGCGCCGCCGCGCAATGATAAAGGGTGATCATGTCGTTCCACCTCAATCGCTAATTCTCGCCGTTGCGCTGTGCGGGGAGTCGTTCAGCAGCTTCTTTCGCTTCATCGAATTTACTCTGCGCAATGACGGAAGTCTTGCGATCCCCGAGATGTTGCCCAAGTAAAAGAGCGAAGCTGAAGCATTTAACCGCTATGGACTCCCAGATGCATTATCTGCCGCTGACGCCGGGACTGTTTTCCATCTTGGTCTTCATGGTTGTCGGGCTGATCATCCTGATTCAGCTTCGCATTCTCCGATATGCCTACATGAAGCTCGGGGTCAGCCCGGGCATGGCGCTTGTTCTGTTGTTCGGCTCGCTGGTCGGCAGCTATTTCAATATTCCGGTCACGATCCTGCCCGGACCGCCGGTCAGGTCGGGGCAGATCGTTGATTTCTTCGGCATGCAATATGTCGTGCCACTCGTGAGTTCATGGCCCGGCACGGTTCTCGCCGTCAATGTCGGCGGCGCGGTAATACCGACCATCATGTCCACCTATCTCGTGCTTCGCTACCAGCTATGGCTCAAGGCAACGATTGCGGTCGTCGTCATCGCTTTCATCATCCATTCGATGGCGACCCCGGTGCACGGGATCGGCATTGCGGTGCCGGTTTTTGCGCCCGTCGTAGCCACGGCAATCCTTGCATTCATCCTGTCCCGCGAATACGCAGCTCCGCTCGCCTATATCGGCGGCTCGATGGGCACGCTGATCGGGGCCGATCTGCTCAATCTCGACAAGATCAGCGGCCTCGGCGCCCCGGTCGCCTCGATTGGCGGCGCGGGAACGTTCGACGGCATCTTCCTCACCGGAATTCTTGCCGTTCTTCTGGCCGGTATTGCTTCTCCTTCGCGCCCAAGACCGGCTTGGTAAGCAATCGCGGTCTGCGGGCATTCCCGCCGCGCGAGTTGCCACCCTCCCCGACTAGCAATAAGAAGAGACGAAAAGTCTCGGAAAATAGCGGATTCCAGCCGACCGCCTATTCCGGGCAATGAAATGAATAAAGGGTAGCGGTACGCCTATGGAAGCTCGTTTAAGCCATGCGACGTCAGGTAAATGGTCGCCATCATCGCATGCAAGCGGCATCGTCAAGAATATTCATGCCATGCTGCACCCGCGCAACATTGTGCTGGTCGGCGCGACCGACAAGCCGGGCAATTACGCCGAGCGCATCTGGAACAACCTGATCAAATACAAGTTCGAAGGCGGCCTCTATCCACTCAACAGCAAGCGCGAAACGATCTGGGGCGTCCCCTGCTACAAGGATTTTGCCAGCCTGCCGGACAAGCCGGATCACGTGCTCGTGCTGGTGCCGGCGCGTTTCGCGGTTCAGGTAATCCGGGACGCCGCCGCGGCCGGCGCCCGTTCGGCGACGATCGTCAGCTCCGGCTTCAGCGAATTGCAGGACGACGAGAGCCAGAAGCTTGCCGCCGAGCTGCAACAGGCGGTCCGGGAAACCGGCCTCGCCGTCACCGGTCCGAATTGCCTTGGCAATCTGAGCGCCGGCGAAAAACTGTTCACCAACATCGACGACCGCGTGGTCACGATGGAGGCGGGCCCGGTCGCGATCGCCGGTCAGTCCGGCGCGATCGTGATGGCGATCCGGCAGGCACTGGAAGATCGCGGTGTCGGCGTCGGCTACATGGTCACGACCGGAAACGAGGCTGGACTCGAGACACCTGACTTGATGACCTATTTCGCGGCCGACCCCTCGATCCGCGTGATCGTGGTGTATCTCGAAGGGGTGCGCAATACCAAGGTGTTCCGCGAAGCCTGCAAGGCCGCGCGTGCGGCGGGCAAGCCGGTGATCGCTCTCAAGCTCGGCGCATCCGAGGGTGGTCGCGCCGCGGCGATGGCGCATACCGGGGCGCTGGCCGGCTCGATCGAGACCTTCGATGCGATCTCGGCCCGCGAAGGCGTGATCCGCGCACGGGGCATGGACGAGTTGATCGAAACCACCGAGTGTTTTGTCCATGCCGACCTGCCGCAAGGTGGGCGCCTCGCTGCAGTCACTTTATCCGGCGGCAAGCGCGGCCTCCTGATCGACGCATTTTCGTCCGCGGGCCTGGATTTTGCGCGGCTCAGCCAAGGCGCAAGCAACAAATTGGCAAAAATGCTCGGGCCCGGCTCGATCGTCGGCAATCCGCTCGATGCGGGATTTGCAGCCGTGGTCGATCCTTCCGTCTATATGCAGTCGATCAAGATCATGATCGACGATCCCGACACCGACATCGTCATCATCGACTCTGAATTGCCGAAGGCGCCGCATGAACTGCGCGAACGTAATTTGCGTATCGTCAACGAGATGGCGGCGGCCGCGAGCAAGCCGGTGATCTACATCTCGGCGATGTCGATCGGCTTTACCGAATTCACCAAGGGTCTGCGCAAGTCGCTGCCGCATATCGCGGTGATGCAAGGCCTCGACCGGGCGGTCGGCGCGATCAAGGCGCTGATCGAATACGCCTCGCTGCGCAAGGAGGTGCCGGATATCGTGTCGAGCTCCAGCGCTTCGGCGCGCGCGATGCTGGAACGGACGCTCGAGGGCGCCAAAGGACCGGCACTCGACGAGGTCGCGTCAAAGAAACTGCTGAAGGCTTATGGCATCCCGGTGTCGAAGGAAGAAATTGCACGGACGGCGGCAGACGCGGTGAAGATAGCCAGGAAAATCGGCTTTCCCGTCGTCGCCAAGGTTGTCAGCGCAGAAATTCTGCACAAATCCGACATCGGCGGCGTGGTGTTGAACATCAACAGCGCGGCCGAGGTCAGGAAGGCTTTCAGCGACATCACCGCGCGGGTGAAGAAACTGAAGAACAAGCCGAAGCTCGATGGCATTTTGATCGCGCAACAGGTCAAGGCGGAGCTTGAGCTCGTCGTCGGCGCCGCGCTCGATGCCGAGATGGGGCCGGTGGTGTTGTTCGGAACCGGCGGCGTCGATATCGAACTGATGAAGGATGTTGCGCTGGCCGGCGCTCCGCTCGATGCGGCCGAGGCCAGGGCGCTGATCGGCCGCACCAAGGCCGGCGTAAAGCTCAGAGGTTACCGCGGCAAGCCCGCGCTGCATGAAGCTTCCGTCATAAAGGCGCTGGTCGGCTTGTCCAACATGATGGCGGACGCGGGAAGCCGGATCGCCTCCATCGACGTCAATCCGTTTCTCATCAATACAAGAGCAGGCGTTGCCGTCGACGGCCTGATCGTCCTCAACAACGCCGCGGCCGAACGCGCCGCGGGACATTAAATCGAAAACGGGGGTCCGATGCGATTTGCTTTGAGCGTCCTGGCATTGATTGGAGTGACCGCATCAGGCCCCGCAATGGCGCAGGCCCCGGCTGCAGGTTCTTCGCCGCCGCCGTCACCGGCTTCATTTCCGGCGTGGGCCTATCCGTGGGCTCCGGATTTCAAGGCCCCGCCCGACGATGGCGTGCCACGACACGTGCCCGATAGCACGGCCACGTTCACCATCACGCAGGAGCGCAATCTGTTCTTCGTGCCGGACTGGCACCCCGACGATCACCCCCCGATGCCGGATATCGTCGCGCACGGCAGGCAGCCGGATGTGCGGGCCTGCGGCTCATGTCATCGCGCCGAAGGGACGGGCGGGCCGGAGAACGCCAGTCTGGCCGGCCTGCCTGCTTCTTATATCGTCCAGCAGATCGCCGACTATAAAAGCGGCGCGCGAAAATTTGCGGGCCCGCAGCGAAGTCCGAACGTGCTGATGACCACGATCGCCAAAGCCGCCACCGACGAAGAGATACAGGCCGCGGCGGCCTATTTCGCCTCGCTCAAGCCAAAGACCAATATCAAGGTGATCGAAGCCGACACGGTTCCGGCGACCCAGCTCGCGCGGGTGTTCTACATGGTGTCAAAGGATGGCGGCACCGAGCCGATCGGTCAGCGCATCGTCGAGGTCCCGGTTGATGCCGAGCAATTCGAGCATCGCGACACCCGGTCGCAATTCGTGGCCTACGTGCCGAAGGGAAGTATTGCAAGGGGCGAAGCCCTGGCCAAAACCGGGGGATCGGACATAACAACCCCGTGCGCCACCTGCCATGGCCGCGACCTGCAAGGCATGGATTCCGTCCCCGGAATTGCCGGACGTTCGCCGAGCTATCTCGTTCGCCAGCTTTACGACTTCCAGCAACATGCGCGGGCCGGAAGCGCGGCCGAGCTGATGGCTCCGGTGGTCGAAAAACTTTCCCACGACGACATGATCTCGCTTGCGGCTTACGTTTCGTCGCTAAAACCCTGAGCGACTGCGCGGGACGATGAGCGCTTGGGCTGTAAGAGCTGTCGAACACTGCGTGTCGGTTCGGCTGGGAATGTCAGAATGCCCCGGGAACAACGGCCGATGAGCGACGTTAGTCCCTATTGTTTCTGGGGCATTGCGAGGGGAAAGTGTTGCGTAATCAAGGCGTATCTGCCCAATCAGGCGGGTCATTCCCGACCGGGGGCGGCGAACTTGGCGCGCTTATCAGGCAATTCGACTGGGCAAAGACCAGCCTCGGGCCGCTCGCGGCCTGGCCTCAAAGCTTAAAGACCATCACCGAAACCCTGCTCCGATCTCCCGTTCCCATCGTGCTGTTGTGGGGCGAGGACGGCATCATGATCTACAACGATGCCTATTCGGTTTTTGCCGGCGGTAGACACCCCAAACTGCTTGGATCGAAAGTCCGCGACGGGTGGGCGGAGGTCGCCGACTTCAACGACAACGTCATGAAGGTCGGACTGAGAGGCCGCACGCTGGCTTACAGGGATCAGGAGCTCACCCTCTATCGGCACGGTCGGCCCGAGCAGGTCTGGATGAACCTGGATTACTCGCCGGTAATGAACGAGGCCGGCGAGCCGGCGGGTGTGATCGCCATTGTGGTCGAAACGACGCAACGGGTGATGGCCGAACGCCAATTGCGCCACGTCAACGAAATTCTGTTTGCATCGCAAAGAGCGCTGAAGGACCGCGAAAGCGAACTTGCCCGCGTTCAGCAAATCGCCCGCATTGGTGGAGTCAATGTCGACCTCAGAAATGGCTTCGACAACGGCAAGCGCGCGCCCGAATATCTGGAAATACACGGGCTTGATCCCGATACTAGCGATACGCATGAGGGTTGGGTCAGGCGGCTTCACCCCGATGATCGCGACCGCGCGCTGCAACATTTCCTGACGACGATAAACGGCAGCGGAACGCACTATTCTGCCGAATACCGGATCGTGCGGCCGAACGACGGGCAAATTCGATGGATCGCCTGCGAAGCCGAGATCGAACGGGATGAAAAGGGCCGTCCGCTTCGCCTTGTCGGCGCGCATATGGACATTACCGACCGCAATCTGGCGAAGGAACTGCTGAAAGAAAGTGAAGCGCGCTTCCGCTTGATCGCCAACAGCGCGCCGGTGCCGATGTGGGTCAGCAAACTGGATCGCACGCGCGGCTTTGCAAATCAGGCGTACCTTGATTTTCTCGGCATGGGCTATGAGGAGGCGCTGGCTTTCGACTGGCGGAAAATTCTTCACCCCGACGATCTCGACCGAATTGTCAAAGAGAGCGTCGCCGGCGAAACCTCCCTCAAGCCGTTTGTTCTGGAAGCAAGGTATCGCCGCGCGGACGGCGCATGGAGGTGGATGCGGTCCGAATCGCAGCCGCGCTGGGATCCAGCGGGAAAGCATATCGGCTTCATCGGCGTAGCCCACGATATCACGACGGCCAAGGAAGCCGAAAACGATCTGCGCCGCCTCAATGAAACGCTGGAGCAACGCATCAAGGAGCGCACCTCCCAGCTTGAGTCCAACGAAGCGCAGCTGCGCGCGATCTTCGAGACCAGCAACCAATATCAGGGGCTTTTGGACCTGCAGGGCAACGTCGTTTACGCCAACAAGACCTCGCTGGCGGGCATTCAGGCCGCCGAAGCGGACATTATCGGTAAGCCGTTTTGGGACTCGCCGTGGTTTTCGGGAACGCCTGGCGCGGGCGAGGTGATCCGACAGGGTTTTGCCATGGTCATCCACGGCGAGAGCATCCGATCGGAAATGCTTCTGCATTTGCCGATCGGTGACAGGTATTTTGATTTTGCGATGCGGCCGGTATTCGATCAGCACCGCGCGGTCGCCGCGGTCTTGCCGGAAGCGGTCGATATCACCGAGCGCCGCCAGGCAGAGGAGGCCCTTCGCCAATCCCAGAAGATGGAAGCCATCGGTCAACTCACCGGCGGCGTCGCCCACGATTTCAACAACCTGCTGACGATTATCCGCTCCGCCACGGATTTCCTTCGCCGCCGCGAACTGACCGACGATCGGCGCCGGCGCTACATCGATGCGATCTCCGACACCGTCGACCGGGCCTCGAAATTGACCGGACAACTGCTGGCGTTTGCGCGGCGACAACCATTGACCCCTCAGGTGTTCGATGTCGGTGCGCAAGTCGAAGCCATCGCCCAACTCGTCCGCCCGCTCGTCGGCGGAAGAATTCAGATCGGGTTGGAGATTCGCGACCCTGAGTGCTTCGCCACGGCGGACATCGCGCAATTCGAGACTACCCTGATCAATCTTGCCGTGAATAGCCGGGACGCGATGGAGGATGAGGGCGCCATTTCGATCGGCGTCGAGAAGGCCGATGCAATCCCGGCCTCGGGCACGAGCAGAAGGCGGAGCGGAAAATTCATTGCCATCTCGGTCAAGGACACCGGCACAGGCATCCCATCCGATCGACTGACGGCGATTTTTGAACCGTTTTATACGACCAAGGAAGTCGGAAAGGGCACTGGCCTTGGTCTCAGCCAGGCCGTCGGATTTGCCAAGCAGTCGGGCGGCGAAATCGTGGTGACCAGCGTTTTGAACCAAGGCTCCACCTTCACGATATATTTGCCGCAAGCCGACGTCCCCGGCGGTCAGGCAGATACCGCCGCAGCCAACAGCGAGGCGACGATAAGCGGACGCGGCCATCGCATCCTGGTCGTGGAAGACAACGAGGAAGTCGGGAAATTCTCCACCGAGCTGCTGCAAGACCTTGGTTATGCGACAAGGCGCGCGGACAATGCCAGGCAGGCGCTGGCGCTGATCGCCGCGGATGAGTTGGCGTTCGATCTGGTATTTTCCGACGTCATCATGCCTGGAATGACCGGCGTTGAGCTTGCAACCATCATCCGCGAGCGCTACCCCGGCCTGCCTGTGGTTTTGACCAGTGGCTATAGCAGCGTATTGGCGGAGAATGCCCATCATGGCTTCGAACTGATTCAGAAGCCATATTCGGTCGAGGTGCTGTCCCGTACATTGCGCAGGGCTATTTCGGAACGATAGTCCGCCATCGCCACGTTTGTCGGCGAAATCCTCTCGATGCGCGCAACCCACAACGTTTTCCAGCGAAGTGGGGGTACCGGTTCAAAGCGGGAAGACGATTCGAAGAAAAGTCATCCCGCTTTAGCGCGTCGGTTCTGATTCAGCATTACGCGCGGTAGGCGGTCTTGCCCGTGCCCCGGTAAAGCACGCGAACCTGTTCTTCCGACACCTCCTTGTGAAAAGCCAAAGCCTCGGGCTCAAGGTCGCGCTTTGGCACGTGGGCGGGCAGGAAGTGTTGATAAGTATCCTTGCCGCGAACCAGCGTTGCCCAATCCCGCGCGCCGACCGCCTGCTTCAAATGAGCCGGGATATAGCGGATGGCGAGGCCGATGCGGCGGTCATCGGAGCGATTCGGCTCCGATCCGTGAAACAGCAGCACATGGTGCAGCGACGCCTGGCCCGGCTTCAACTCCACATAGATGGCCTTGGCCTCGTCGACGTCGACCGCGATCTCCTGGCCACGGGTAAGCAGGTTGTTCTGGTCGAACGTGTCCTCGTGCTGGACCTGGCGCTGGTGGGTTCCGGCGATGAATTTCATGCAGCCGGATACCTTGTTGGCCGGCGACATCGCGATCCATGCGGTCGCGACATCGGAAGAACTGAGGCCCCAATAGGTAGCATCCTGATGCCAGGAGACGAAGCCGGGATCGCAAGCCTCCTTGATAAAGAAGCTGGTGTTCCAGCAAAGAATATCCGGCCCGAGCACATCCTCGATCGCATCCAGGATTTTCGGATGACGGGTCATCTCGTCGATCCAGGTGAAGAGAACGTGGCTGCGATGGCGCATCTCGGCCTTGATCGGACCGCCGCTGACGGCCTCATAATCCTCCAGCTTGTGGCGAAAATCGGCGACTTCACTCGGGCTCAGCGCGTCGACCGGAAAATGGTAGCCACGATCGTGATAGCCCGCGATCTCATCCGCACTCAGCAGTTTTGGCATGGCTTCCTCCGAACCTCTTGTTATTTTTTTCACCGCTGGCTCATGGCGTTTAACCAAGCGTGACCGCACCCCCTGGTGCTGTCAAGAAGCGGCAAAAGAGTAGCGGCCGGGCTTTTCATCACCGGGAACGATGGCCGGGTGCTGGCAACAGGCAGGAGCGGGCTTTCGCCCGATTTGCTTTGCTCGTACAATCAGAAATGACCATCAGCATTGACCCTCTCCACGCAGCAGATCGCAGCCGGATTTCGGGATGAAAGCACGGGCCAGTAACCTGATGATCGGAACCACGACGCTCGCGGTGATCGCCGTGGCATTCGTCGGCCTTCTCGGGGGTCGGAAAATCCACAGCATCCAGCAACGAGGCCCGCTGCGTATTGTGTTCGAGGGCTCCGCGAGCGGCCTGCACAAGGGTGGCAGCGTGAATTTCGACGGGGTACAGGTCGGGGAAATACTGTCCCTCAAGCTCGACAATCCTCGCAAGGTCGTCGCCTTTGTCATGGTCGATAACAGCGCGCCGATCCGCAAGGACACGATTGTGGGGCTGGAATTCCAGGGGCTGACCGGTGTGGCGGCGATATCGCTGACGGGCGGTGCGGCAACGGCGGCTCCGGTGCCACTCGAGGCCGACGGCGTTCCGACCCTGAGCGCCGACCTGAGCGAGATCCAATCGATCCGCGATACTCTGCACAATGTCGACCGCGTCCTCGTCGGCAATCAGGCAACGATCAAAGATGGGCTGCTGAGTTTCGAGACCTATACCGCGTCGCTGGCAAGCAAGGGTGACGTGATGGAGAAGATCATTGGCAAGGCCGACGATGCCTTCGCGAGCTTCGGCAGTGCCGTGACCAAGATCGACAACGGCATACCGGGCCTTGCGCCAGGAAAGGCTGACGAATTGTTTGAGAAGGTGAAGTCGATCCGTGAATTCGCCGAGACCTTCGACAAGAAGTCCCGCACGGTGATCGAGGAAGCCCGCCGCTCGCTGCTCGATATCAGCCAGGCCGCCATCGGGGTGACCCACAAATTAGACCCGCAGGGCGGCGAAAGCGAAAATCCGCGCCCACCGAGGAAGCCGAACCCGAGACGCCAATGAGGTTTCTGCTATTGGCCGCGCGGGAATTTTTGCAGCGCGGTGCTCAGTTGGTTCCCGAACAGATGGCGTGCGCCATATCGCTCGGCGCCATCGGTTCCACCGCGTCAGGCCTCAAAAGCGTCGCGATGATCCGCCAGGCTCAAGTCTGGCCCTCAGATCGAACAAAAAATTTACTTTTCGCAGGAACCAAAGTTCCTTTGCGGTATTAATTTCTTTCGTCCCAATTTATCGGTCTAACAAACTGTAATATAAGGTATTTTCTTGCTTCCCGATTGTTCGCAAGATTTTATCGTGCGAAACAATAGCTCGCCTGCGCCGCGATGGGGCGCGCCTTGCTGCATGAGGGGAATGCCATGAGTGATGTCGGCTCTGTTACGCCATCCACCCGGCGCCGCGCCAAAACCAAACCATACGGCAATGGAAAAGCGCACCCTTCGCAGGAATTGCTTCAGGCATTGCAGGCGATGCGAAGCGGTGACTTCTCGGTGCGAATGACGGGCGATCATTTGGGTGTCGAAGGCAAGATCGCCGATACTTTCAATGAAATCGTCGCCGCCAATCAACGGATGGCGCAGCAGCTGGAGCGAGTTGGCCAGGTTGTCGGCCGCGAAGGAAAGACGCGCCAGCGCGTCAAGTTCGGCCTTGCCAGCGGCTCCTGGGCCGACATGGAAGGTTCCGTCAACACGCTGATCGACGACTTGCTCTGGCCGACACGCGAAGTGACCCGAGCGGTCGCGGCGGTGGCGCAGGGAGACCTGTTGCAGACCGTGCAACTGGATGTCGATGGCCGCCCATTGGGCGGCGAATTTTTGCAGTCGGCCACCATCGTCAACACGATGATCAAGCAGCTCAGTGTCTTCACCTCCGAGGTGACGCGCGTCGCGCGCGAAGTCGGTACCGAAGGCAAGCTCGGCGGCCAGGCCCAGGTTCCCGAAGTGACGGGCGTCTGGAAAGACCTGACCGAGAGCGTCAACTCGATGGCCAACAACTTGACCGGCCAGGTCCGTAACATCGCCGAGGTCACCATCGCCGTCGCCAACGGCGACCTTTCCAAGAAGATCACCGTCGACGTCCGCGGCGAAATCCTGCAGCTGAAAGAAGCCATCAATACCATGGTGGACCAGTTGCGCTCGTTCGCCTCCGAAGTCACCCGCGTCGCCCGCGAAGTCGGCACTGACGGAAAGCTCGGCGGTCAGGCGATCGTGCCTGGCGTCGCCGGCACATGGAAAGACCTGACCGACTCCGTCAACGCGATGTGCGGCAACCTGACCGCCCAGGTGCGCAATATCGCCAACGTCACCACGGCGGTCGCGCGCGGCGACCTCTCGCGCAAGATCACGGTCGACGTCCGCGGCGAAATTCTGGAGCTCAAGGACACCATCAACACGATGGTCGATCAGCTCAACTCGTTCGCTTCCGAAGTGACCCGCGTCGCGCGCGAAGTCGGCACCGAAGGCAAGCTCGGCGGACAAGCCCAGGTCCCCGGCGTTGCCGGCACCTGGAAGGACCTCACCGACAACGTCAACTTCATGGCGTC
>Ga0137404_10001176_pt1 | contig 17091 bp, 10 predicted proteins | sample CZOMad2_1_16fung_FD_108285 | JGI IMG/M metagenome (GOLD analysis project Ga0137404, IMG submission 108285) | Vadose zone soil fungal communities from Angelo Coast Range Reserve, California, USA - CZOMad2_1_16fungal (Illumina Assembly) | ecosystem: Environmental > Terrestrial > Soil > Vadose...
CATCCGCATCCGCCCGGACAAAGATCGGCGCGGCGATTCCCACACGCGCGCGCGTGAATGGCTTGGGCACCTGGAATCCGTCCCAGCTTTTCTTCACTTCCCAAAATCGATCGGCGGTGATCGTGAACGGCAGGATCGGATTGCCGGTTTTCTTCGCCAGCAAGACCGCGCCCATCTTGGCGACATAGCGCGGGCCTTTGGGACCGTCAATCGTAAACGCAGTCGGATAGCCCGCGCGCATCAGACGGATCATTTCCACGACCGCGCCGGTGGCTCCGCGCGTGGACGAGCCGCGGGCCGCGCCATAGCCGAACCTCTTAATGAAGCGGGCTATGTACTCGCCGTCAAAACTCTGCGAAGTCATTACCACGATGCGGCGCCGGCGCCAGAAATAGGTCGCCAGAAAAACTCGATTGTGCCAGAACGTGTAAATCGGAATTTTTCCGTCGCGAGAGGCGGCTTCCCAGTTTTCCCAACCTTCGATTTTGAAGTTGACGGTGCGGCCAATCAGGTTGATGAGAAGGAAGAACGCCAGGTCGGCAGCGCGGATCAGGAACCGATCTTTGAACGAATAGGGAGAGAGATTAGCGAATGAATAGGCGCGAGCGAGGTTGGCGGAGCGCAACCCTTTCTTTGTCTCCATGATTGATTGTTCGGTTGAGACAGGCATAATTGTCTTGCGCGAACGGGGCAGTAGCCCGACCGTAAGGGAGGGCGTAATCCTACGGAAAGCGCCCTCCCTTACGGTCGGGCTACTGCCCCGCTGCCTGAGCGGCAAGGCCGCCACCTAATCATAAATCCCCGGCTCGCCCGGCGGCCGGGTCTTCCAGCGGCGATGGATCCAGAGCCATTGCTCAGGATAACGCCGCACGTATTTCTCGACGACGCCGGTGAACAATTGCGTCAGGCGCCGCACATCTTCTTCATCGTCGCCCGTCCGTTCGACAGCGAGCGGTTCGTCAACCTTCAGCAGAAAGCGCCGTCGCACCGGATCCCACGGAGCGAACACCGGCAGCACTGCCGCATCAGTACGGAGAGCGAGTTTGGCCAGCAGAAAAGTAGTCGACGCAGGTACGCCAAAGAAATCGACGAAGATGCCTTCGCGATCCAAAGTATTCAAGTCAACCAGTATTCCCAGTGTGTCGCCGCCCCGAAGAATCTGTAGCATCCTGCGCGCGGCTGAACGCTTGCCAATTGTGCGATTGCCGAGTCGTGTCCGCCGCTCGTCGACCAACCTTTCAATTTTCGGATTATCAATTCGTCGCACCAGGAAGCTCAAAGGATAACCGAACAGCGAAAGGGCAAAACTCGAAAGCTCCCAGGCCCCAACATGGCCGGTGAAAAGAATGACGCCCCGCCCACTGGCTCGGGCCGCGTCGATGTGTTCCATCCCTTCGCACTCGATCAGACTTTGCAAAGCCTGAGGGTCGGCGCTCGCAAACCTGCTGAAGATTCCGAGCAGCCGGCCCAGATTCTCGAAGCAACCGCGCAGCAAACGTCGGCGTTCTGGCTCAGTTGATTCCGAAAAAGCCAGTTCCAAATTGCGCTGGCCGGTGCGGCGCAACCGGCCGGAAAAATAGTAGGCGGCACGGCCCATCCTGGATCCCACCGATAAAGACAACCGCAGCGGCAGCCAGCCAAAAATCGCCAGGAGCGAACGGGCAACCGCGTATTCGAGATTGGTTTGCAGGTTGGATTTGCTCATCGGCAGAAGCGTTGAGAGGTAAGTGTAGCGCATCAGCCGTGCGAGTGAGAATTTGGAGTACGGCTAGTGTGATGTCATGACCTACACGCTTCAGGAGAGTCTGCCCCATTACCGCGAAGCGGTTGTGACCCCCAGCCCAACGTTGACGCTCTGCGGCTACGTTGGGATACAGGATACTAAGTATGACGCAACCCCATCGGGGTTGAGGCGGATTGAATTCTTAGGTCGCAACCGCTTCGCGGTGCAAAACTCTGGTCACAACGGCTCCGTCTCATTTTGGAGTACCGCCTTTAGACGGAATACTCCTAACGCTGGGGTTTCCCGCCTGAAGGCGGAACTCCGAAGTTGCTTTACTCGTAACGTCTGACTTCCTCTGATATATTCTGCAACGCGATCGACGCACCTTTCGTATTCCAGAGTAAGGAAGGCCTTCGGTTGATCTCTCCACTGCCGAAATTTTGATCCGAAATGATCCAGATTGGTCACGACAAGTGCTGCGTCCTCATCGTTGAGAACGATGACGATATTCGTGCCGGTTTAGCCGGCGAGCTGCACCAGCTTGGCCACGAAGTGATTTTGGAAAGCGCGCGAGATGCGGCTCTGGCTAGAGCAGACCTGGCCCGGTTCGATTTGCTGATCAGCGATCTGGTCGACCATGATCCGGCAACTGAACCTGACAGCGTGCGCTCGTTCAAAATGGGCGTAACCAGCCTGCAAGCGCGGCGCACGATTGCCGAACTGCACGACATCATCGAGAAGACCCTGCTGTTCAAGCTGCAGCGCATCGACCCTGATCAGAAAACCGTGCGGGAAAAGATCGACCTGGAGCTGCCCAGCGACCTGACGCTGATGAACTCTGTGCTCGAGTACCTGCTGGATCGTGTAGCCAAGTTGGGCCTGATCAAAATAGAGCAATCAAACTTGTTCGTCGCGCTGGACGAAGCATTTGTGAACGCGGTGAAGCACGGCAATCGAAATGATCCGGCAAAACTGCTGCGGGTGACTGCCGAGCTTTCCGCGCACGAAGCAATCTTCACCGTTGAAGATGAAGGCGATGGCTTCGACGTGCGCGAGATTCCAGACCCCACGGACCCGGCCAATCTTTTCAAATCCAACGGTCGCGGCGTGCTGCTGATCTACAACATCATGGACGAAGTCGAGTACAGCGAACGCGGCAACCGGCTCAAAATGGTGAAGCGTCCTGAGACGGGCGCGCCTATCGGTTGAACCCCGGCGAATTGTCATAGACTCCGGCAACGCTGATCAAGTCCAGATTTTTTGGGTAGGTATACCGCGAAGCGGTTGAGTAACATAGCCCAGGGTTGCCGCGCTTTGGCGGCTACCCTGGGTAACGGATCTAATGATTCGCAACCCCAACGGGGTTGTGTCAGTTCTCAGTTAAGGCGTTCGACTTGCGCCGGAGACGCAACCCCGTTGGGGTTGGGCACCTCGACAACTCGATCCCAGGGTAGCCGCCAAAGCGCGGCAACCCTGGGCTATGTTGCTTAACCACTTCGCGGTATGACCACCCTTCCTTCGGAAAAAAGTTTTCTGGGCGCGTATCCTTTCTGGTTGGCGCCGGCGTTGGTGGCGTTCCTGCTCACGCTGGTCTATCTGAATCCATTCATCGGCGATTGGGACGGGCTCGACTACACAGTGTTCTCGTTGCACGGCCAGCCTTCGTCAATGGCCCTGGGCCGTTCGCTCTTCACGCTTTTCAATTACGGGTTGTTCAAGCTGGCGCACACGATCTTCGGGGTCCGCCCTGAACAGGCTTACCTGCTATTCAAGTTCGCGGTAGTAATACAGACACCGCTGGCCGTGATCGTGTGTTGGGTTCTGGCCCGCGATCTAACGGGCTCAGTGCGTTCGGCGACGGTGGCGGCTTTGCTGGTCGCGCTCTCGCCGATGCTGGTGATCTACGGCGGTCAGGTAATGACCGACGTGCCTTCGGTGCTGTTTACGGCGTCAGCGTTAGCGATTCATCTTCGGGGAGTACAGCGAGGGCGAGTTTGGCTGATTCTCGCCGGCGCTGCGCTGCTCGGCCTTGGGGTGAATCTGCGAGAGACGGTGGGGCTTTACCTTCCCTGGATGGTGTTCGCTCCGTTTGTGGCCGGTTGGAAACTGAATCGGCGCACGATTATGGCGGTGGGATCGTCGCTGGTCGTCTTCTTCGTTTTCGCCTTTGGGATCTGGGCCGCGTGGTTTATTTCAAGTCCGGTGTATCGCGTGAATTGGCACATCTGGCTTTCGTCGATGCAGAGCGAATCGGCGCGGCATCCGATCGGTCTCAGCAACGCGCGTCCGTTCTTCATCTACTTTTTTCTGGCGGCGCCGTTGATTTTCATCGCCCTGCCCATAGCTGCCTGGAAAGAATGGCGCGCGCGCGGATGGACGCTGACTCTGACCGGCGCGGCGGTGGGCTTGTTTGCGACCGTCATGCTGTTCTTTAACTACAGCACGACGATCAACTGGCGATATTTTTTGACTGGCCTGCCGGCGCTGGCGCCCCTGGTGGGCGACTACTTCGTGCGATCGCAAACTGAAAAACTGGGAAATGAACGACGCGGGTTTGTGACCGCGGTCGTGGGCGTAGCTTTGGTGGCCGGTTTGATGGGATTGCTGATTCGGCCGGCCAGCAGCGAGTATTTCAATCGCCTGGCGCTGGCGAAAGACTACGATGCCCGTCTCAAGCTGATGCCGCGCAACGCGGTAGTGATCGCGGGCTCACAGACCGTGGCGGTGACTTATTGGCGCGGGATTGGCGCGGGCGAATGGGAGACGATCGGCGTGGGCGCCGGCTGGCCCCAGGGAATACTGGAAGAGAAGATCACGGATTATTTGAGATCAGGCCAGCGCGTTTTTCTTGATACCGATCCACGCTGGTGGCAGCCGTGTTCGTGGCACTTGAGCGAAGTTGAAGAGCTCGCCAAGATCGAAAAACGCTTTCACTTTCGCCGCCTGTCGCCGACCGTTTTCGAGGTGCGGCCTTTGGATGATCCGTCAGCCGCGGACGAACCTCGTCTGGAAAACCTTTTGCCTGAGAATAGGCCGGAAGAAGTGCAGAAGTGTTTTAATTCGGGGTGAACTTTTGGAATGCGGCGGCAGGTCCGGCGCGACGTTCCTTTTTCATGGGAGCGTACTCAACATGAAATATGTCATCCTAACTGGATTGCTTCTGATCGTGACGGGATTCGATTTTTGCAATGGGATTCACTCGCCGTTCAGTCGCTTAGACAGGCCGAAACTGCCGAACTTTGGGAGAGTATTACGCCCAGAAGGCAGGTCGGCGTCACAGGGTCGGAGCGTATCTGGAGTTAACGTAGCAAGATTTTAGTATCATGCTAAAAAGGCGTTGACAAACAGATCTTTAGGGAATATCGTGCGCGTCAGTAGTTGGCTCTCTACCGCCCAAAACAAGATGAATCGGTGGTCGGCATCCCCTTCAACCGAAACGTCAATTTCTTCTCAGGAGGTTGCGTTATGGCCAAGACGAACATCCGAATAATTTTGGTTAGCCTATCTGCTTTTGCTATCTTCCTGGGGTTGGTTCTGTTTTCTTCCGCCAGTTCGAGGTTTGACCGCCAGGTTGTGTTGCGGGGCCAATCAAACGCTTCGGTGTCCCAGCAGCCCAAAAACCCCAAACGAGCAACCCCGAAAGATGCCCAAGAATTTGCGGAGAGATTTCCTGAGGCTGATTATGATTCGCCGGAGCCTATCGACCCGGCTGAGAAGATAAAGCGAAAAAAGAGAAACAAACGTTACGATGGAAAACATTTGGTAATGGCTAACCCGTCGAACTCCGGCGGAGCGACGACGGTAATGTCCGAGGTTTTCCTCGACCTTCCCGCACTCCCAATCACCCAAAGTGATGTGATACTAATCGCCGACGTTTTGAATTCAGAGGCTCACCTTTCCAATGATAAGACTGGAGTTTACTCAGAATTCAATGTTCAGGTTGACTCAGTGTTAAAGAGTATCGGCCCCAGCTTGTCTCAAACCAATTTGATTACTCTATCTCGGTTCGGAGGAATGGTCCGCTATCCGTCAGGACATAAAGAGCTCTATGGAATAGCTCAACAGAACATGCCCAGCCGAGGGAAACGATATTTGTTCTTCCTAAAAGCGATTGAGGAGACTCAGGATTATGAAATTGTAACGGGCTACGAAATCGGGCCACAGCGCATTCAGGCGCTTGATTACGGAGCGAAATTTGAAGCTTATAACGGCACGGAATCAGCTGTGTTTCTGACTTCAATTCGCGACGCCATAGCCAACGCCGTCAGCAACAAGAGCTAAATCCGACACAGGAGGCATCATAAAACAAACTAAGCGCACCACTCTCATGAGCATCGTCCTGATTGCTTCGGTGTTATTTAGTTTCTCCAACGCCGCCGCTCAATTGGAATGTATTTCTCCAGTTATGGTCCAACCTTGGTGGAACACATACATGTACAGTTGGCAGCCCGGCGCGAATGTGCAAGTTTTCATTGATGATAGTTATAGTCCGTCTGAAATAGCTCAGCTCGCTCTGGGAATTGCAAATTGGAACATTTATGCCAATTTCGATTGCTCAAACGTATTCTTTTACGGCTTTCTACCTATGCATTTTTCTGCGGCTCAGCATAATGAGATGCCTCCCGACTATACTATTTGGGTCATAAAGGAGACCACGGATGATGGTTCACGGGCGCAAAGTGTGTTTCGCCATACTGGTCTGTTTTCCGTCGCGGGGATTCGTACCTTAGCTCAAAAGATTAGGATTCATCCGAACACGCAAAACGACTCTGTCGCATTCTTTTCCTACCTCGGTGCCCACGAGAGTGCCCACGGCTTTGGGTTACAGCACACACTTTCCTTCGGCTACTCAGCGATGGCGGGTCCAGGCCCTAATGCAGTTTGGAATATGACACTCCCCACTTTATGTGATGCCTTAGTAGTCTCAGCCATTTATTGTTGTGTGCCTATTGACTGTGGTGAGGATTATGTCTGGGATGACGGCACCTGCCAGTGTGAACCGAACCAGGATACACAAGGTGGTTGCGAAACCCTCGGATATTATTGGAGCTTTTCGGAGAACAGGTGTCAGGAGGGTCCCATTACCTCCGGCTGCAACTCAGATGAGTGGGGATTTTGGCATTCCGATAACGAGTGCTACCACTGGTTTGCGGGTTGCCAGTGCCTCACAGATACGCCCATTGTTATTGACGTGTTAGGTAATGGCTTTAACCTCACGAATGCCCACGACGGCGTTGTTTTCGATCTTGACGCTAACGGAACCGACGACCACATCGCCTGGACCACTGCTGGTTCGGACGATGCCTGGCTCGCTCTCGATCGCAATGGCAACGGCATAATAGATAGCGGCGCGGAATTATTTGGCAACGCCACGCCACAAACGGCTCCACCCGCAGGCCAGGAAAGAAACGGATTTCTCGCTCTTGCTGAATTTGATGAACCGGCAAACGGTGGCAACGGTGACGGAGTAATAAACGAGCAGGATGCCATCTTCTCCAGCCTGCGGCTATGGCAGGACACAAACCACAATGGGATCTCTGAGGTTGCTGAGTTGCACACCCTTAAAGATCTCGGCCTCAAAGTCATCGAACTCAACTACAAAACATCGAGACGGACCGATCAATACGGCAACGCTTTTCGCTATCGAGCCAAGGTGAAAGACACTCACGACGCGCAACTTGGACGCTGGGCATGGGACGTGTTTCTCGTGAGATCGCACTAGAGCACGAATAGACACAAAGAGACCCGCAGGCTCTCGACAGAGCTTGCGGGTTTTTCTTTCGTCGCCAGCGTCTACGCTGACCTTAACTGCACGACCGCGGGAACCGCCGCAGGCTGCGCCGGGGCAAAATAATCGATCGCGGGGAACAGGGTCTCTTGCCAATGCGGCTTCTTTGAAATCCACTCTGATACCGAATCGGCGTCCACCGGCCGCGAGAACAGGTAGCCCTGTCCGTACTGGCAATTCAGTTTGCGCAGTTGCGTCAATTGGCTCAGCGTCTCTACGCCTTCAGCAACGACTTCCATACCCATATTCTCGGCCAGCGAAATGACCGTGCGCACGATCTCGATGTTTTCAGCCGCTTCGCCGATACGTCCCACGAACGAGCGATCGATCTTCAATGTATTGACCGGGAACCGGTGCAGATAGCTCAACGACGAGTAGCCGGTGCCGAAATCGTCAATGCTCAGCTGGACGCCCAGCTCTTTCAAGCGATTCAGCAGGCGCGCGGCCATCTCGGCGTTTTCCATCACCGCGCTTTCAGTAATCTCGAGTTTCAGGTACTTCGCTTCGACGTGCGTCTCTTCCAGGATGTCGCGGATCTGTCCGACCAGTTCGGGTTCTGCCACTTGTTTGCCGGAAAGATTGACGCTCATGAACAGCGAACGGTTGGCCGGCGATTGCCACTGCCACTTGCACAGTTGCTGGCAGGCGCGTTTTAGAATCCACAGACCCAAGGGAACGATCAAGCCGGTATCCTCGGCCAGCGGAATAAAGTCCGCCGGGTTAATGAACCCGCGCTCGGGATGCTGCCAGCGGATCAGGGCTTCAAAGCCAGCCAGGTTTCCGTTGTCCAGGGAAACGATCGGCTGATAGTAAACGCGCAGCTCTTCGCGATCGATCGCGCGGCGCAGGTCGTTCTCCATTTGCAGGAGATAGACCGCGTGCGTGTGCATTCCTTTGTCGAATACTTCGTAACAGGCTTTGCCCTGGGCCTTGGCGCGATACATCGCGGTGTCCGCGTCACGCAGCATGTTCTCTGGATGGTCGTAACCGGTTGAGCTGAGCGCGATGCCGATGCTAGTAGTGGTAAAGACCTCGTGACCGCTCAAATTGAATGGCGATTGCAGTTTCTCCTGAATACGCTTGGCCATGTTGAGGGCCTCAGCCTGGTTGGGAATCCCGTCGAGCAGGATCGCGAATTCGTCGCCGCCCAAACGCGCTACCATGTCGACTTCGCGAATACAGCTTTCCAGACGGCGGGCCATCGTAATCAGGAGCTGGTCACCGATCGAGTGGCCCAGACTGTCGTTGACGTTCTTAAAGCGATCCAGATCCAGAAACAGCACGGCAAACTGATAATCTTCGTGCTGCCGCGCGCGCTCAATGACGAATTTCAGGTTCTCAGCCAACAAGGTGCGATTAGGAAGATTGGTCAGCGCGTCGTGAAATGCAGCGTGACGAAAGTGGTCCTTGCTCTCTTGCAACTGGATGCTGATTCTTTCCTGCTCTGCGATGTGCCGGCTGAGCTCTTCCACATGGCGCTCAGCCTGCTCGGCGCGTTCGCGCTCGGCCTCGGCCCGGGCTTTCTCTGCTTCGGCCCGCTCGCGCTCGGCTTGTTCGGCCTGCGCCGACGTTGCCTTAATCTCATTCAGATATTTGTGATAGGTGAAATAGAGAATGAAGATCACCGGCGCGCCGACGGCCAGGATCGTCAGGCCGGCCCGCTCGATCGAATTCGAAGCCGCCGCGGCTACTGCCGCGCCCGCCAAATAAGTGACCGAGGTCCACAGATAATGTGTCTGCCAGGTCTCCCAAACTGATTTCCCGGTCTTGAAGGCCAGGCCGACGGCGCAAATGCCGCTGCTGGTGATGTACTGCACCAGAGCCATCGTGGCCATGGCCGCGATGAAGCTGGACCATTCCAGAGATCTCAAGTCGCTGGTTGGCCCAAAGGAAAGGCGCAACACGAGCACGGTAACGAAAGTCGAGCAAACCATCATGCCGCAGTTGAAAAGAACGGTGAGCCGATTACCGCGAATGCGCAGACCTCCGAAAAGGCCGTCAGCAAGAGCTAGCAGCATGCCCGCAAACCCACCGTAGACCAGCAGCACGAGAAAGATGAAGGTATCTGAAACAGTAACGTTGGTATTGACGCGCGGAATCTGTACCGACAGCTTTGAGCTGACGAAGATCATCACTCCGGTCAGCATCAGGAGCCGCCAATCGAATCGCGGCGTGGGCAGCCAGAAACCGGAATAAGCGAGCGTCGTGGCGCCCAGGGCCACGATCATCCACTTGTAGATTTTCGTGACTCTTAGCATTCCGTTTGTTTGGACTGTGGTTTCCACTATTTTTCCCTAACCCAACGGCATTAGCGCAAATAGATCGTTTCGTAATGGCTGTGAAATTGATAACCGGCCTTCTCGTAAAACTTCAGCGCGTTCTTGTTCGTTTCGTTGACCGTAAGGCAGATCGACTGGGTACGTTGCAGGAGCATCGCAGAGAGGTTAGCCAGGCAGCGCACTCCGTAACCTTTCCGTCGCTCTTCCGCGTGAACGTGAACCCCTTCCAGATAAGTGACCTCAGGCGTTTCGGCTACGACATCAGCTTTAAACATCAACCTGTCGTTGTCGGTCCAAACCCAGATGCGTCCTTGTTCAATGCGACGCGCCGTGCGGGAGCGAAAGCCGCTCGGATCACTTTGCATTGGGTTGGTGCCGGCTTCCTGGACTGCCATGGAAGCATTAACTGCGAGCACCTTCTCGAGATCTCTGAGTGTTGCCGGTCGTAAGTCAGCTACGCCGTCAAGTGTGGGCACTGATTTCTGTTCGAATAGCTGTTCACGAGAAATCAAATGGGGCCGTTTTCCACTGCCGCCGTAATACCTCCAAAAACTTTTGATGGTTTCTTCCTCGCCTCTGATCAGATGGGCGTTCAGGCAATTGCGAGCGAGACTCGCAAACGAAGCCAGGGCGTCTTCGGTCCGCGCTTCGACCACTGTGGCGTGGCCAAGCAGCGCCACGCCTTCGAGGCGTCCGTATCGATCGCGACAAGCGTAAAACGATCCGCGGTTGTGCGGGCTCACCAACCCGTTGTCGCGAATCAGGCTGGTCATGAACACGGTGTGAATCATGCGAGCGGATAAGAATTCAAATACCTCGGCTTCGTCGGCCGTGCTCAGTTCACTGATTGTGCAGGGTTCAGCACGGTCGAATACGTCAAGCATTCTCGCTTCGGATTCGTGCCGCATGAGTGTGACCGTCATCGGGTGTTCCTCTTAGACAGGGTTCAAGATCTGAACAGCAAAGGAAAGAACCATCTAACGACGGACCTGCATCGCGGGTCCGTCGTCACCATTAATCATCGAGCGCATGGACATGGCCTGGACGTAAGCGTCACCGAGAATCACGCCGTCGCCCAGAATGACACCGTCGCCCAGAATGACGCCGTCGCCCAGAATGACGCCGTCGCCCAGGATCACGCCGTCGCCCAGAATGACGCCGCTACAGAAGACGGTGCCGTCACCCAGGATTACTCCGGAGCTGGTGAAAATGGTGTCACCGAGAATTACTCCGTCGCCCAGAATCACGCCGTCGCCCAGAATCACTCCGTCACCGAGGATTACCCCGTTGCCCAGAATTACTCCGTCACCCAGGATTACGCCCGTCGCGTAATAACCTTGATAGTTGGTGACTAAAGCCGAGCCTTTTGCGTACCAATGTTTCAGGATGATGCCCTGCGACCACGTAAACGTCTGGCCACCAATCGTCGTCTGCGGCGTTGGGGCCGGGCCCGTAAGCATCGGGCTGCCTTGAGCGGTGGTGTTCGTGATGTCGGTCCGGATTAACTTAGCCAGACGCGCTGCCCCTTCTATGTTCAACTCGCCCGTTCCTTGCTCCAGCATGTTGAATCCCGGCAGCGGATCGGAGGTATACATCAAGGCCATCTTGACCATGTTCGGCGTCAGCTTGGGATTGACTTGCAGCAGTAGTGCCGCCGCTCCAGCGACAACCGGAGTGGCCATCGATGTTCCACTCAGGTACATCAGGCGCTTGTTATTCCGATCGATGAGTCCAGAGTCCAACTGTGGGTTCTGGGTAACCAGAAGGTTCAGACTTCCGCCGCCGCCGCCGCTGGTGCCGGTATCAGCTTCAGCAAAGATCAGTTTGTTACCGGGGGCGATCAGATCCGGCTTGAGCAGATTGTCGTAATGCTTGACGCCATTGGCGTCTGTATAAGAGCTCCGGGTCGGACCACGTGAGCTATAGGTGGCCACGCCGTCATCTGAGTGCGTGTCCGTGCCGAATGTATTGGCCGCGCCGACGGTGATCACCGAAGGCTCGTTGCCGGGCGAGTGAATCTGCCCGTAAATCTTGTTGCCGTTAGCATCCTTGCCGTTGTTGCCCGCGGCCGCGACTACGACGATTCCTGCATCCACCAGCGCACGTGACGCGCGGCAAATCGGATCGTTTTTATAAGAGTCGATAGCCGGAGCTCCCAGACTCATGTTGACCACGCGGATGCCGTACTTGTCCTTGTTCGTAGGATTCGTAGAACTAAGTGGCTTCGTTGGATCGGCCGGAGCCAAAATCCAGTTGAGAGCGCCTAAGAGTGCTGACATAGACCCGACGCCATTCTTGTCTAGCACACGCAAGCTGACAATATTGGCGTTAAGGGCGATGCCTTGATAGTAGTCTCCAGCGGCAGTGCTTAAGCCGGCTGCGGCTGAGGCGACGTGACTGCCATGTCCGTACGGATCGTTGTTGGGGTTATTCTCAGTCGTGAAATCCTTGGCAAATTTGATCCGGGATGCGGGAATCAGGGCCGTGTTAAGAAACGCTGCATGGCTAGTATCAACGCCGGAATCCAGCACGGCAATGGTAATGCCCGTCCCGTCGATTGCACTGGCGCCCAGCAGCCCGCTGATTAGTCCGGGTGCATTTCGCACCTGATCTGCGCCCGTGGTGGCCGAGACGTGACCGAGCAACTCCATCTTTCGGTCGGGCGAAATGTAATTTGTGAACCCGCGCTTCGCGAGTTCTGCGATCGCGCGAGCCGGTAGTTCAACTTTCATTGCGCCGAGCTGCGCCATGCGGTCACTGATGAGTACGCCATTGCTGGCCAGCAGGGAACGAACTTCGCGACTATTAACGTCGTTGACCTGAAGGATCGCGGTCACACGACCGTTCGGACCGGCGCTCTTCACCAGCTCGTGCATGTCTGAAGAAATCTTCTCGCCTTCAAACTCTTCGTTGATGGGGCTGCGCCGCTTGTCTTTGGCCGAATTTGAATCGGACGCAATTTCATTGGCGCGGTCGATCGAGATCGAATCGAAAAGCTTGGCTACAGTTTCATCCGTCGCGATATAGCTGGCATAAGCTTCAGGGCTAACGCCGCCGATCACTTTGAATTGATTCGCTGTGATGGCGGCTTTCACTGTCGCCGACGCCGCGTTTGTCGCGCGGGCACCGGCATACTGATGCATCTGATCAACGAAAAGAATTACCTTACCTTCGGCCTGGGCGGCTTCGGCAAACACAGCCTGGACGCGGTTCTCGAATTCCTCGCTGGTCTGCGCGCCTTTGGCCAACGCTTCAAGATTTAGCCGGAACACGCGCTTGTTGCGCAACGTGTCAGGCACAGTGCCGAGAGCGATTCTGGAAGCTACGCCGCGAGCGATGGCGTCGCGATCAAGATCTGATTCGCCCAGCACGAGCGGCGCCTTGCTCGTGGTCGCCAGACTGTCAATGACGCGGGCGACGTTGCCCTCGTAACCGCGGGCCGGTTCCAGCTTGCCACTGAGCGCGAGAAGCGTAAGGTCCGTGGCGTACTTTGCGAGAGTTGGATATTTGTTATCAGTAACGCCGCGGGTTTCGCTCTGTGCGCCCGACTGGGCGTTTGTGCGCTGGCTGAAAATCAGACCGGCACACATCGAAACCAAAACGGCAGTCATTGTGATCCACGTAACGAAGGGGGTTGTTTTTTTCATGGTTTTCATTTCCATCTTTCCTGTAAGTTCGACCGGTCTTTGTCCGAAAGCCGGTTTAGTTCTATTAAGGGGCAGCTACTTACAGCACTCGCTCTTTCGGGTTCCGAACGAAATCTGAGAAGTTCTTGCTACCGCACTGCCGCAAGCAAACGTTCCACTTTGTTCACCTTGCGAAGAGCCTTTTGAAAGATCCTGCACGTAGAGATAGCTCCACGGGCGCTTCCCCTAGTGCGAGACCCGTGCCACCTATCCGGCTTCCTGAGAAGTGTTGGGGACAAAGGAGATTAGTTGGGCTAGCGCGGTATTGGTCTGGCGGCAGGACTATTCAGGTTGACAGACGGGCTCGGTCAGAATAACGGGGCGGCAATCGTTATGACTAGGATTCTGATCAGATAGATCGGCCAAGTCTGGAGCAGTGTGGAGGCTTCCAGAAAGCAGCCCCGATTGACGTTCAAAGTATCAAAGAATTACTTGGCCATGTGAAAGACTCGAATCGGAGCCTAGACCCACTGGATAGCTTCAAGAACCTTTTTTGCCGCTACATTTCCTACGCAGTCTACCAAGGCCTTACCCAGTAGCGTGCCTGGCTTCGGTTCTCCTCCAGTGAAGTCAGATACCCACTTAGCGTACTGGTACGCCGCCGCCAAGTTCTCGCTCAACAGCAGATCGTGCGCGCTGGCGTCGGTTATCAGACTCGCTATTAGCGACCAACGTTGCGGGTCCTCTGATATTCCCGATCCCACGCGTTGAGCTATACCGTCTGAGAAGATATTGAAAAGTGCCTGAAGCTTGTGCCCCTGATCGCCAAGGTTAGGGAAAGACAGGACTGCCGGGTTGCTTAGTCGTAGTTCGGCGCCAAGCTGGAGGTTTTCCCAGTAGTGACGGGTGAGAACGGCCTTCGGACTCGGAATGTCTGTTTCGAGAATGGATTTCGCCACCTTCCACGGGTCAGCCCACCCGAGGCCGGTGAAGAGATTTGTGGCGACTTCTCGCTCCCTGTGTAGCAGGTCGTCAAGCGTGAAGTTAGCCTGCTTGAAGCGCGATACCAGCCGGATGTAGCGCCAAGCCGGCAGTAACTCCATAATCGGCACGGTTTCGCGCTCGCGTAGAAGAAAAGGCAGCACGGGCGCTTGCAGGGCCCAGTCAGATAGCTTCGCCACCATCATCCAGGCCGAAGTCGAATCGACGTTCAACAGACGGCCCGCTATGCCGATGGTCTCCCCGTAGATTCCATGCTGCTTTGCCACGATGATCTCATTGATCGCATCGAGGGGAACACCCAGTGCAGCCAGGGACATAAGTTCGTTCATTCGGGCTAAACCCTCGAGGACGGCACGGCCAGTCAACTGGTGGCCATCCTTGCCGGTCGGAGTAACCGGTTGGTCGTGATTCGTGCCCAAATCGATGAGCGGATAGGTATCCGGGCTCTTCAGAGCCGTCCTCGTCATTATTCCCACTTCGTTCAGCAACGGCTGGAGCACCTCGCTGGTGACATCAAGAAAGGTCAGCTCACCCATCGAGTCCATCAAAAGGTTTTGAAAGACACCAAAGGTTTCCCAAGCCTGCACGATCTCTTGAATTTCTGAGTCCTCTGCGTGATGAGTGCGCAGGGGTAGGTTGACGGTCGCTTCCGGACTGGCGCCGATTCTTTCGCCCCATCGCCGGAGTGCGGCATATACATAGGCGAACTCACGTCCTCCCAGAAGGTAAAGGAGCATGCCCACAGGACTGGCAGTCAAGTGGCGTAGATGAAACTGTTCATGTATGTAGGTGAGTAGAACTTTGATATGCCGAGACTCTTCCACGCTATCTTTGAAATGAGAAGCATCGAGAGTCTTTAGGGGCAGGTTGGGGGTGTCGCCATCCGCGTACACCGAGTCCGGGTCGCCGCCGAAGAAACGAAGGCTCTCTTGAAGCGCTGCGAGAGGAAAATTGTAATGAACCGCTAGGCTAGATGGGACCACCCGACCCGCGAATCTATCGTCACTCATGAGATTCAATCTGTTTGCACAACTCGACCTGTTTCTCTTCCAGTTGTCTGTTCAGCGTTTCTAACGGCTGATCGAGATCAAATTCTGTGGTCTTGTGTTCTAGAACTAACTGGATCGTCCGGAGTTCGGCATCGGCAGCATAGCGTTCACGTCTGGCTTTGTAGGCTTCCTGGATGACTGTCTTAATTACTTCGAATACGCCCTTCACCGCTGCCACGCCAGCGGCCGTGCCCGCCAGGAGAACGAGCGTTGCTCCGAAATCCTTGAACGCTCCGCCCTCAATGTCTTCGCTCCCGACCGATCTAACCTGGAGACCGGGGTTCTCCGAGACGGCCTGCCGGACAGACTGGCGAGACGCTACGCGGCTTCCGAGTTTGGCCGGCATAACCAAAGATATGTCAACCGAGTTCATAATTAGCTCCTTTGCAGATTAATCGGGCACTTGCCCGGGATAGTCTATCACCGCGTAATTAATGTGGCTCACTGTTTGAAGGTATCTTTGGAGATCGGGACGTATCATCATCTCACCATCACGACTTTTTCAAACTTTAGCTTCTTACCTCTTGCGCATTGCGCTATAATGCCCGGGCGTTGATGGTTTCAGTTTGCATTGCCCCGGCAATCATAGACAGTTTGTAGCGCAAGTTGATAACTTGCGATCGCAAATTAACAATTTGCGCTACATTGAATCGAATGTTCGAACGCTACACTGAAAAAGCGCGACGGGTAATTTTCTTTGCACGCTACGAGGCGTCGCAGTTCGGCGCGCCCGCGATTGAGCCCGAGCATCTCCTGCTTGGGTTGATGCGTGAAGATAAGACTTTGACGGGCCGATTTTTCCCGCGGGCCCAAATCACAATTGAATCTATTAGAAGAGAGATTGAAGGCCGCACTCTTCTCCGCGAACGGATTCCAACTTCGGTCGAGCTGCCGCTGGCTCCCGAAACCAAACGCGTGCTGCATTACTCGCACGAAGAATCCGATCGCCTGCAACACCGCCACATCGGGACTGAACATTTGCTGCTGGGACTTTTGCGCGAAGAGCGTTCGATGGCCGCGCAGATCTTGTTTGAACGCGGACTGCGTTTAGCCGCGGTGCGTGACGAGATTGCCCGGCAGAGTGGCGCCGATTCACGTCATCGCAAAGACATTCCGCATCTGCTCGAGTTTTCCCGCGACCTGACCGAAGATGCTTCAAACGATCGGCTCGATCCTTTGATCGGCCGCGACGCTGAGATCGAACGTTTGGTGCAAATCCTTTGCCGTCGTACCAAGAATAATCCGGTGCTGATCGGCGAGCCGGGCGTCGGTAAGACCGCCATCGTCGAAGGCCTCGCCCAACGCATAGTGCGCGACGAAGTGCCGTCGTTCCTGGCCAACAAACGTATTCTTTCCCTGGACATTAGCCTGATTGTCGCCGGCACAAAATATCGCGGCCAGTTCGAAGAGCGCCTGAAACAAATCATGCGCGAACTGATCGACAATCCGCAGTACATCGTTTTCATCGACGAGCTGCACACGCTGGTCGGGGCGGGCTCAGCGGAAGGCTCGCTCGATGCCGCGAACATTTTGAAGCCCGCGTTGTCACGCGGCGAGATTCAATGCATCGGCGCGACGACGCCGGCAGAGTTTCGCAAGTCCATTGAAAAGGATCGTTCGCTCG
>Ga0137404_10001192_pt1 | contig 16994 bp, 19 predicted proteins | sample CZOMad2_1_16fung_FD_108285 | JGI IMG/M metagenome (GOLD analysis project Ga0137404, IMG submission 108285) | Vadose zone soil fungal communities from Angelo Coast Range Reserve, California, USA - CZOMad2_1_16fungal (Illumina Assembly) | ecosystem: Environmental > Terrestrial > Soil > Vadose...
ATTTATAGCCACTGCGCCACCCTCTTGATGCACATGGGCGCGAGAGCAATCAGCTTTCGCGCCCATGTGTTATTAAACTCGCCTATCTTAAATATCTCGCGCCTAACGGCGCTACAACAGTTGCTCCGCGCTTTAGCTAACGCTCCAGCTTCTTGCTCTCCTCGGCCCGCATCTGTTGCGCGCGGCGGCGCGCTTCTTCAAACAAAGCCTCGTCGTCAACCGCGTCCAGCTTGGCGCGCGCATCACCCTTCGGCTTCTCATCGTGGTGATCCAGGTCGTCGAGTCCTTCTTTAAAAGCTTTCTTACTTTGGCCGAGCGCCTTCGCCAGTTGCGGCAGCTTGCTGCCGCCAAACAACAGAAAGATCACCGCGATCACCAGGACGATGATCATCGGACTTCCCAATACTTCTAAAAACACAAAATTCATAGGAGTCTCCTTCTGTCTGGATGCTAAGCGTCACGCGTGGACGCACAAGTCGCTGCCGCCGTCCGACTCATAGAAAAGATACTTGCGCCAGGTTTCATCGGCTCGGCCCAGATAGCGCATGATCTGGCGATTGACGTGAAGTGAAAACGCGCGCGGGCGGCGCAGCAGGTTCATATCCGACTCTTCGGGCGTACGGTTACCCTTGCGGTGATTACATCGTTTGCAACAAGCAACCAGATTGTCCCACGCGGACTCTCCGCCGCGCGAACGCGGCACGATGTGATCCAGCGTCAACTCAGACGGCGCGAATTGTTTGCCGCAATACTGGCAGCACGAATGGTCACGGAGCAGGATGTTCTTACGCGAGAGTGAACGGCGTTCAAACGGAATGTGACGATACTCTGTCAGCCGAATTACTGAGGGCGCGTGAAACGTGAATTTTTGCGAATGTAGCATGTGTCCGTTGTGCTCTTCCATGCGCGCCACGCCTTTGAAGATCATGACCACAGCGCGCCGCTCAGTACACACATTGATCGGCTCGAAGGAAGCGTTTAAGACTAACACGCGCGCGTTCATGATGTTGGTGATATTACGCGAGCCCGCCGGAGAGTGTCAAAATTGTGGCGGTGGAGACCGGGCACCAGACCGTGTCAGAAGCCCGACCGTAAGGAAGGGCCACGTGGGTTAGATACGCCCGCGTGGGTCCGGGGCACTAGCCCGACCGTAAGGGAGGGCTCGGTGGTCCTCGCATCGGTACCGCCGCCGCCCAGGTCAGAATAATCGACCTTTCTTTCCCGCCTATGAGGTTACCGAGCGTCTCTGCCGACCTGATTCCCGTCGCCATCGGTGCACCTAACCGCCTACCAATCCGGCTCGCCCCAGGGGAGAATTAACAGCCGAAGCCAGCTAACCTTGAGGGCCAGCGAGTAGGTCTGTTAGCAGTCCACGTAAGCTTACAAAGCCTCTAAGTAAACCTTCGCCGCGGCTATGTAAGTTTACAAGGCCACGAAACCAACTTACTGCATCGCTTTGTAAGTTTACATAGCCGCTAAGAAAGCCTGCTTAGGGTCTATGTAAGTTTACAAAGCGTCCTTGTAAACTTACAAAACGCCTCTGTAAACCTGCGTCGTTGTTTCGTAAGCTTACAAAGCTACCAAGTAAACTTACAGAACCGCTTTGTAAACTTACAAAGCCTCATAAAAGCCTGATGGGACGCTTTGTAAGCTTACAAAGCCACAATGTAAACTTACAAAATCACCCGGAAAGCCCGCCGAAAAGTGTCGCAAGGCCCGTCAGAGCTGCGGTAAGCTGCGCTAGTCCCATAGTTAAGGGTTCTATGCCCGTTTAGCCCTCAACGAAACCGATCCGTCGCCTGGACCAGAGCGCTCGAGTTCCCTGGCTCCATAATCGAGTGTCCGGCGTCCGGCGTGATGAACAGTTCCGCTTCGGGCCAGGCGCGATGCAGGTCCCAGGCGCTGGTCATCGGACAGACCACATCGTACCGTCCCTGCACGATCACGCCCGGAATGTGACGAATCTTGCCAATGTTCTCGACCAGGTAATTCTCAGTGGGAAAGAAACAGTTGTTCATGAAGTAATGACATTCAATGCGCGCGAACGCCAAAGCAAACTGGGGGTCGGCGAATTTCTCGATCGACTTGTAATCAAAGAGGAGCTTTGAAGTGCTGCCCTCCCAGATCGACCAGGCGCGCGCAGCTTCGACTCGGACCTTCTCGTCGTCGCTGGTCAATCGTCGATAGTAAGCGCTGACCATATCATCGCGCTCGGCTGCGGGAATGACCTTCAGGAATTCTTCCCAAACGTCCGCGAAGATCCAACTACAGCCTTCCTGATAGAACCACTTGATCTCTTTCGGCCGGCACAGAAAAATCCCGCGCAAGACGAGTTCGGTCGCGCGACTGGGATGCGTCTCAGCATAAGCCAGCGACAGCGTGCTGCCCCACGAGCCGCCGAACACCTGCCACTTGTCGATGCCCAGATGCTCGCGCAGCTTCTCAATGTCCGCGACGAGATCCCAGGTTGTGTTCTCCTCGATCGAAGCGTGCGGCGTGCTCTGTCCCGAGCCACGCTGATCGAACAAGACGATGCGATAGGCCGCCGGATCATGAAACTGCCGGTACTCAGGCACGATGCCTCCGCCCGGGCCGCCATGCAGAAACACGACGGGCTTACCGTTCGGATTGCCGACCTGCTCGTAATAGATTTCGTGTAGGTCTGAGACTTTCAGACGGCCAGTGTCGTAGGGTTCGATTGGATTGTATAAGGTTCGAGTATGCATATGTTATGGCGGGCGGCCCCGTTAAGCTAACTAGTTGCGTTCTCAGATATCGCTCAAGTACAGAATTGTATCCACGAATTCCTTCTTAACCCGAATTGCCTTTGCCTTCGTAGAGCTATCAGGTGGCAGGATAATCAGCGAGTCTGAACCCTCAAAAATAAGCTCTACCGGACCTGTGGTTCTGTTCTCTGGCGAGATCTGAAAACCCATATTCTTTAATGGCTCGATTTCCTCACTGCTGATTACCAAAGACACCTTATGTCTCTCTCCACCCCCATGAGCAGACGACAGGCTTGGAAAAGCGAATTTTGCATAGACACCGATCATGAACGTCACAAATATCAATGCAGAAAATCCCAGACCTGATCTTCCAAGGAGAAGTGTAGGTTTTGTATTTTTAGCCTCACTTACTGGACGTTGGATCCGCTCGATCTCCCAGGTAACCCAAGCCAGCTGGCCAACTCCGCCGACCGTGGCTATTAGAATCATTACTACCTTCAACGTTGTAAATGAGAAAATCCATGCCGAAGATTCCTTTATCGTCCCCCCAACAGCCCCGCACAGTCCGATGAAGAGCAGAACGGTTACGACAGTCTGAACATAAATATCCGCAAACCTAATCTTCCATCCTTGCTTCACATCACGATACAGGTCTCTGATACTACTTGCCGCATAGAAGCAGACGGTGGTGGTTAAACCCATCAGAAACATCCAGAGTGCTCCTACCGCGACATACTCCGCTTCAATTAAGCTCACCTGCGAAATGTTGTACTGCCTTAGATAGAGATTTACTATTAGCAATCCGACCGCATAGCATGCACCCAGCCCGAGCACTCCTAACTTAGAAATGGCTTCTACCTTTTCTTTTAAGCTAAGAAGAGAACCCGACACGTGCTTTCGCTCTGCCCCAGTGGTGCTTGTTTCTGTGAACTCGTTCGAGTTTTGTCGGCCCCCGGCGGAGCCTGACTCAGGGGAAAAGGTAATAGAAGAGACGTCGTTATTCTCAGGCATTTTCTGAAGGATGATTCAGAGCCGCGAACGTTTCCGTTTCAATGAATTCGAGTTCTCAATGACTTGACCCAAGGCATGACTCCCGCCACGATACGCGATTGAATAACCATCATATCATGGCTTCTCAGGAGGCAGCCGTCCTTGCCGCCGCAATCGCGCGCGTGTAATCTTCTACCAAGCCAAAACCTTCTAAGCTACAAAGGACCGTGCTATGTCGGCAAATTTAGAACAAACGATCCTCGAAAAACTCCAAGCCCTTCCCGACAACAAGCAGCAGGAGGTTTTGGCGCTGGTCGATGAAATGCTCAAGGAGAACCACGAGGCAAGAACGTGCGAGGACATCCGGCCAATCTGGGAAATCATTCAAGAAATCAGCAATCAAGCGCCGCCCGGGACGTGGGATGACGTGCCGACCGATGGTTCAGTAAACCATGACCATTATCTCTACGGAGCACCGAAACGACGCTTGCCATTAGTCGCGCTCACAGGCAATCCTATTACCCAGGAATCGATTAGCAGTGCTCTCGATGCTGACTGAGGCGTCCGTCATCATGACGGGGTCAAGACAGTCACGAAGAATCAAATGACCAACGACATTGCACAAATTATTCAACAGACAGCCGCGGTGCTGAAGGCTTCGGGCGCCAAAGAAGTTTACATCTTTGGCTCGGCAGCCAAGGGCACAATGAAAGAGGGCTCAGACGTTGACTTTGCCGTCGCCGGACTTCCGCCGCAGGAATTCTTCAAAGCTCTGAGCGCGGCGGGCCGCGTCTCACCTGGGCCGCTGGACCTGGTTGATCTGGATGAAGTGACACCCTTCACGCGGTATCTAAAAGAAGAAGGCGAACTCCGCCGTGTGGCATAAGCTCGCCAAACAGATCAACGTCGAGCGCGAGCAACTGCGTCGCTTGATCGAAATACATAGCCGCTTGCTTGCCAATTGCGCTTCCCAACCCCCAAACGAAATCGAGTTGTCAGCATTGGCCGCGTTCTTACACTCCTTCTACACCGGACTAGAAAACATCTTCAAGCGCGTTGCGGTTGAACTTGATGGCGAAGCACCCAGCGGCGAGGCGTGGCATCGACAACTTCTTGACGCGATGGCTGCTCCAACGAGCCTTCGAGGCGCGTTGATTTCAGAATCCCTACGCAACACCCTGAGCGAATATCTCGCCTTTCGTCACGTCTTTCGACAGGCATATTCCTTTGATCTGCGCTGGGAAAAGATGTCAGCGCTCGTGCTCAACTGCGAGGCCGCATTCCAGCGGCTGGAAAAGGAACTGGAAGCCTTCTTGCAAAAGGCGCCATAACCAGACCCGCGCCATCGTAAGCACAAACACCTTTTCCACCCCCGCTTCCTTTCAACGGTTCCGCGCAAGCCGTTCGACCAACTCCCCAGCGAGACGCTCCGGTGGCACGACGTGTGCACAAGCCTAGACCATGAAGCCGCGCTCGTGGCTTCGTAGCTCGATGGGCAAAGCAGAGCTGCCCTGCGAAATACCGGACCCTTGGGTGCGCTTCGGCCTCAGGATTCAATAACAATCTGAAAAGTGTCTTGTGGACGTCTTGCCCGCTGTCTTCAAGGATGGGGCTTAAGTCCACACAAATGTCCCAAATACCAATGCGTTCAGTACCAGTCTCAAAACTTTTCCTAATCCTGCTGGGCACCACCTTTCTGTTGGTGGTCGTCTTTTCCATCCGTGTTACCTACAAGTTCGATCACTTCTCAACCGAAGCCTCGCGGCTCGCGCAAAACCTGCAAGACACCTCGGCGCTGAACATTGTTCTGCGTGACCAGCTCAACGAACAGATTAATCTCGTCTATCGGCAACTCGAACATGTAGAGCCAGACTTTCCCCACAAGTTTACGGCGATCAATTTTGAGCTGAGTGAGCAGCAGACTCGCTATCTAAAACTGAACATTGGGCCGCAGGAGCGGCTCACGGTCGAACGCATCAAGACGCTTCAATCGGAGCTCGGGATCCAGGCGATGCAAATCTACTATCGATTGCAATCCGGCGATCGCGCTCAGGCTGTGCTCCGCCTGCGTGACATGAAGGACGTGGAAAACAAGATAAGTAACGAGTTCGCCGGCCTGAACCAGCTTGAAACCAGCAAGCTCCGCGAGGTCCAGCATCAACTCAGCGCCAGCGTGACGACTACGAACCGCGCAATCTTCGGACTGGCTGCGTACCTGCTCGTCTCTCTGCTTCTGTTCACAATCCTGCTGCGGCGCAGAGTCCTGCAGCCTTTAGGCCTGCTGCTCGAGGCGACCAATCAAATCAGGCACGGCGATCTCTCGGCCCGCGCCTACGTCAAGCGTCAGGATGAACTCGGCCAGTTGGGACACGGATTCAATTTCATGGCCGCTTCGCTGGCAGAGAGCTATGCCGGTCTGGAGCGCAAGGTTGAAGAGCGCACCAGCCAGCTTCAGGATCTGCAGCGGAAGCTGGTTCAGGCCGCCAAAATGTCCGCAGTCGGCCGCATGCTGAGCGGCGTGGCGCATGAACTGAACAACCCGCTAACAGTCATCATGGGACAAACCGAACTTGCGAGAAGAAAACTCACCGCCGCCGGCGGTAACCAAAAGGAAATTGAGCTAATGGAGAATCTGCACGCACAGGGCGATCGCTGCCGCAAAATCGTCGCCAACTTATTACAGTTCGCGCGCCAGGAACCACCCCGACTTGAAGCCGTCAAGCTCAATCGGGTTGTGGAACAGGCACTGCAACTACGCGAGTATGAGCTGGGGACTCGCAACATAGAGTTGATCCGAGAATTTGATCCTGACGATCCAATCCTCTGCGCCGATCCCAACAAGATCGTTCAGATTGTTCTGAATCTGCTCAACAATTCCCACGATGCTATCCGTGAAGCAGCCAGACCTGGACAGATCTGGATCCGGACCAGCTCAGACAATGGCCACGTCCGTTTGGAATTCCTGGACAACGGCACCGGCCTCCACGATCCGGAGCGGGTCTTCGATCCTTTCTACACGACCAAAGAGGTAGGGCAGGGCACCGGCCTGGGGTTGAGTGTGTGCTATGGCATCGTCGAAGAACATCAGGGATCAATTCAAGCCGCAAACTGGGAACAAGGTGCGCACTTTACCATCTCGCTGCCGCAAGGCGATCCGGCCTCGCTGAGCGAGGCCACAAAGAAAGACGAACCGGAACAGATCGCACCGGATCGCCGAAAACATAAAGCGCTGGTGGTCGATGATGAAAAAATGCTCGTCGAGATGCAGTCTACATTTCTGGCAGACATTGGAGTGGAAGCGGCCGGCGCCTTTTCGGGGGCCGAAGCGATAACTTACTTGCAGTCGAATCAGGTGGATTTGGTGATCTCGGATGTGCGGATGCCGGGCGCCGTCGACGGAATTCAGCTTTACGAGTGGGTCGGACGAAATCAACCGAACCTGCTCAAACGCTTTCTCTTCGTGTCCGGCGACATGATTGAAACCAATGTCTCAGAGTTTTTCCTCAAATCGACTGCCCCGCGAATTCAGAAGCCATTTATGTGGGACGACTATTCGCGTCTGGTCGAACAGATTCTCGGTTAAGGGAACCTCTATGAAGAGAACAATGATCCTGGTGATTTTGGGGCTGCTAATACTAGCGTCAGCTTGCGCCAGAAAACCGAAACACATCGTAATCGGCATCGCCTTGAGTGCCGTTTATCATCGAGGCGCTTTGCTGGCGATGAATGAGATCAATGCGAGCGGCGGAATCGGCGGCGTCCCGCTCGAGTTACTGGGGTTGGATTGGAAAGTCGTGGACCAATTCAATGCGCCGGATATTCTCAGATGGGCATCCCAATTTGCCGAAGAGAAAGATCTGGTGGCCGTGATCGGGCACAGCGATAGTTCTTCAACTCTGTCCGCGGCCGCCTATTACAATCAGCATCAGGTCCCCCAGATTGTTACCATCGCAACGAATCCGTCGATTACTAATATCGGCGTTTGGACCTACCGGCTGTGCCTTTCAGATGCAGCCCAGGGACCGGCGCTGGCCGACTATGCGATGAAGGACTGGGGCAAACGACGCATTGCTGTCTTTTACGTTAATGATGATTACGGTCGAGGTCTGGCCCAACTCTTCGAGCAGCGGGTTCGTGAACAGGGCGGCGAGATCGTATCGACCATCATGCATCGCAATTCGCTGGAAGAAGACGACAAGGAACTGATCCGCACCACGGTAGCGGCGCTCAAGAAGAAGGATCCTCCGGATCTGCTGGTCCTGTTTCAGCGGACCGAAGCGGCGAAGTTTACGCTGCGAGCGATACGCGAAGCGGGCCTTACGTCCGGCATTATCGGCGGGGACTCCCTCGCCCCGCTGGAATTTACGAAATCCAATCCGGAACTGGTGGAAGGGTTGCGCATCTCGCAGTTCTTTCTGCCTCACGATCAGGACCCCCAGGCCGCACACTTCGTCAAAGCTTTCAAAGAGTTTGCCGGGCGTGATCCGGATTACGGCGACGCCTTTGCCTATGACGCTGTCTACCTCATGCGCGACGCAGTCGCAGGCGGAGGAGCCACGCGAGAGGGAGTCAAGTCGTATTTAGACCGTCTAATCCGGGACCGGACCCAACAAGCCGGCGCCGGCGGAAACTATACGCTGGGCCAGGATCACGACGCACGGCGCTCACTTTACATCGTCGAGGCACACAACGGCGTTCAGACTTTTCTCAAGACGCTGCGAGTTGAATAGCAGAACTGCTCAGGCCCGAGCGACGGTCAGCACAAACACTTCTGCGGCGGGCGTCCTTCGTGTCCGAGGTCAGGCCCCCTATCACTTCATTGACAAAGCGAATTGTGAGGCATAAGGTCGAGGGAGTTGATGGTCCAGCTCTCTCCGCACTTTTGATACAGGAGGCTTTCCACATGAAAAAGTATCTCATCGTGGCGACGTTGGTGTTGGTAGCGTGTTCAATGGCCAGAGCGCAGGCCGGCCAGGTGACCGCCAAGGAAGGAAGCAGCGTAGCAGCGCCCCAGGGCTGGTGTATGGGTTGCACTGATAGCCAGAAGAAAGACCTCATCAACCGAGAGGCTAGCGGAAAGGGCGTGACGGATGAAAGTGGGTCGCTTGGCCGCGCGCAGCTATCGCGGTCCGGAGCCGGGCAGTACGCAGAATTCAAAACCAACTTTCTGGTTAATAACGACTCTGACAAAAAGATCAAGAGCATCAAGTGGGAGTGCACCCTGCTCAATAAGTCTACCGGGGATCCAATTCACACTTTCTCGCTGACCACCGCCAAGACCATCGATCCACACAAGAGCAAGACGCTTCGGGAAACAGTTGTCGTCCCGATGAAGAAGCTCATGGGACAGGTAGTGCCCGCCAATCAATCACCCCAGCCGCCCAAGCAAGTCGAGGTTATTGAGAAGTATCAGATAATCGAAATTGAGTATGCTGACGGATCGATAGCCCGGCCGAGTTAAGATTCGCGACAGGTCAAAGTCTTCACCTGACTTCACTGACGGATCGGTAAGCGCACCAGAGAATCCAAACGAAGCGCCGCAGCCGCGAAATGCAAAAGCCTTGGGCCAACGGCCCAGGGCTCTTTTTTTGGGATCTGGTAGCGCTGAAGGCGCGGAACATGCTTCGATTGAGGCGACATCGATCGTGCGATTATGCCGCCCGTTCAGGGCTAGAGTGCTTATGAATGACCTGATCGTTTGAGCGGCATTCCTAGGCGCGCGCTAACGTCAACACCAACACTTCCTCCGCCGCCGCTTCCTTCAACGCCGCCGCACAAGCTGAGACCGTTGCGCCGGTGGTGAACACATCATCAATCAACAAGACGCGCTGGCCCGCGACTAACTTTGGATGGCGGACGGCGAAAGCTTCCGAGACGCTCTGGCGGCGGGCCTTTGCGTCCATGCCGGCACGGTGGCGCTCAGTATGAACGCGCCGGACGACGCTATGTTCATCGAGGGGCACACCAGTAAGACGAGAGAGTTCGCGCGCGAGCAGCAGAGCCTGATTGAAACCGCGTTCACGTTCGCGTTCAGGGTGCAACGGGACCGGAATGATCAGGTTGGCGCTATTGAGAGGTTCGGGCTGCTGCGCGGTGAACAGCAAACGCGTCAGCCGAGCGGGGACGGGCGGCTCACGCTTCAACTGCAGGATCGAAACCCGCAGGGCTCCTTCATAGAATCCGCAAGCCCGCGCGCCATCGAAGGCCTCATCGTCGCACTTGCCACACCGGATACTCTTTCGTCTATCTTCGCTAACCGCAGCCTCAGTAAAAGCCCCGCACTTCCAGCACAACGTATCATTTGGTTTGAAGACGTGCGTCGCCTGCCAGCACGCGGCGCACGCGACACCGTCGTGACGCGACTCGACGCTCGCGCCGCAAACGGCGCAGGCTTGCGGATAGACGAGCGCCAGCGCTGCGTCGTATAGAGAACTCAGATGGTGGATCGAGGAAGACATGCAGTTTTTCAACGCAAAGGGCGCAAAGGTTTTCGCAAAGGGACGCGGAGGAAAGCCTTTGCGTTAATAGATCGCATCGTGATGAGCCCTCTCTCACGGTCGGGCTATTGCCCCGAATGCTTCGTCTCAAATGCCAAGGCCCCCCGGTTTCCCAGGAGGCCTCGGATTATGTCATCTCGGATTTCTGATCTCAAAATTTCAGATCTGAGATCTCCTTTGTCTCAAAGCTTAATCGTCATCACGATGCAGCAGCCCGCGCTCATTCAGATCCTGGCATCGCAGACAATGCCTGGCCCACGGCACAGCTTCAAGGCGCTTCTCCAGGATCGGTTCACCGCAATGAATGCACTTGCCGTACGCTCCATCGGCGATTCGATGCAGGGCGGCGTCGATTGATTCCAGCAATTGCCGGTCGTTGGTCGACATCGACATCATCAATTCTTTGGTATAGGCGTTCGCGGCCATGTCCGCCGGATCCTGGGTCGCTTCGGCGTCACGTTCCCGGCTGTAAGCCTCGGCAGCCTGAACCTGGCCCACTAAACCTTCACGGCGAGCCAGCAACTTGTCTCGATAAGTTTTTGATTTCCTCTTGTCCATTCTTTTTGTTCAGCCCTCCAGCTCTTTTTCACTTCTGATACGGCAAGCCGCGATTGATGGTGTAAGCGCGATACAGTTGCTCGATCGCCACGACTCGCGCCATTTCATGAGTCAGCGTCAGGCGAGTTAAGCGCCAACGCTTTTGAGCGCGGGCGGCAACCTCCGCGCTGACTCCGTCCGGTCCGCCAATCACGATGGCCACTTCCTTGATCGCATCGTGCTCCCAACGCCGCACTTCGTTGGCCAATTCCGGCGAATCCCATTCGAGGCCCTTGACGTCCAACAGCAGCGCCACGCTCGCCGGCGGAATCGCGTCCAGAATCCGCTCCGACTCTTTCTTTACGCTGGCCGGATCCGCGCTCGTGCCTTCACGGGTCTCGATCACTTCACAACGCACGAACCGCGTCAGCCTTTTCAAATACTCCTCGACGAGCGCCCGCAGATGCTCATCTTTCGTCTTGCCCGGCCAAATGAAACGAATGCGCATTACAAGCAAGGATGAAGGCGGAAGGATGAAGGCTGAAAGCCAATGACCGCAAACCCGCCGTCTCCGTCAATCCGCAACCCCTGAGAAGCTCCTTCATGACCCATTTTCATCCTTCATCCTTCCGCCTTCATCCTTGCTTTCCCGCGCCAACCGCTCGTATAGATTCTTCCGGCTGATGCCAAGGATCCGGGCCGCCTCTGTCTTGTTGCCTTTGGTCGCGGCCAAAGTCTCGTGAATATATTCGCTTTCGACTTCGGCCAGCGACGGCCGTTGGGCCTTACGCGCTCGTCGCGTCGCAGCCACCCGCATACTCTCTGGCAAATCGGCGGCTAAGATCTCTGCATTAGCCGAAACAATTACCGCGCGCTCAATGATGTTTGCCAACTCGCGAACGTTGCCGGGAAAATCGTAAGCCCGCAAAAATCGCCACGCCTCTGCCGAGATTTGTTTCGCTGCGCGGCCATGTTTCGCAGCAAATGCTTTCAAGAAGCCCCGGCCCAGCTCTTCCAAATCTTCCGCCCTGTCCCGCAGCGGCGGCAGCAGAATCTGCACCACGTTCAGCCGGTAGAACAGATCGTCGCGAAACGTGCGCCGCTCAACTGCGTTCCTTAGATCGGCATTCGTCAGCGCGATTAGCCGCGCATCAACTTCAATCGTCTGACGCCCGCCCAGCCGTTCGAACTCACGATGCTCAATCACCCGCAAGAGTTTAGCCTGCGCCTCGAGCGACAGATGGGCAATCTCATCAAGCACCAGGGTGCCGCCATGCGCGGCCTCCAAACGGCCCGGCTTCGCCTCGGCCGCGCCGGTAAAGGCGCCGCGCTCGTAACCGAACAGCTCAGCCTCGAGCAGATCGGCAGGCAATGTCGCACAATCGATTTTGACCAGCGGTCGTTCGGACCGTCGTGAACGCGAATGAATGAACCATCCCAGGGCGTCTTTGCCGGCGCCGGACTCGCCACACACCAGCACGTTCGCGTCGGTCGTGGCTACGCGCTCGGCGAGGCCAACCACCTCACGCATCGCCTCTGACAACGCCACCATCTCGATCACTTTATTTGTCTCAAAGATCAGTTGAGGAGCGCGGTTCGTCGCGCTCCGGTTCATCTGCGATTTCAGATTTAAGATCTGAGCCGTCAGATTTGCGATTGGAAATCTCAGATTTGAGATTTGCGATTTCAGATCCGGGCGGCAGCACATCGAATCGGCTCGCTTCGCGCCAGAGACGCTCGAGATCGTAAAAGCGCCGCGCTTTGTCTTCAAACACGTGGACCACGAAATCACCGTAGTCGACCAGGATCCATTCGGCGTTCTGATAACCTTCGACGCGCGCCGCGCGAGTGCCGCTGCGCTTCAACTCGTCGACGACTTCATCGCTGATGGCCTGCACCTGCCGCTTGTTCCTCCCCGTGGCGATCACAAAGAAATCGGTGAAGCTGGCGATTTCGCGCAGATCCAGCACCGTCAGCTCGAGCGCCTTCTTCTCCCAGGCCGCGTTCAAAGCTCGCTGAATGCGCTCATCAAAGCCCGATAGATCAGCGGTGGTGGTATGCGTGCCGGTGGCCACGCGCGCGCCGAGCGCGGCCGCCTGGATTTCCGGACTCAAGGGTTTGTCTTTTAGATTCTGACTCATCTAGTTCCTATAAAGTTCGTATTTCTCAATGTAGCTCGCGACCGCCGCCGGCACCATCTCGCGCAGGCGTTCGTGGTCGCCGGTTCTTGCCGCTGCACGAATTGAAGTCGCGGAAATATCCATCATCACCGCGTCCGTCAAGAAAGTGCATGGCCCGCTGTCGTTGCCAAGCACTTCAGACAGTTGCGTCTGGCTCATTCCCCTGACGTCGACCACCGGCGCGGCTCCGTTTGGGATGCTCGCGCTTAATTCGTAGCCGGGCCGCGTGGCTACGATCAGGTCGCACATTTTCAAAAGCCTCTGCCACTCGTGCCACGCCGTGATCTCAGACCAGGAATCAGATCCGATCATAAAAAAGAGCCGGCGATGCGCATCGATTTGAGCCCGCATGCGCTCGACCGTGTCGACAGCATAGGGCCGTTCGGGCTCGTCGAGTTCGACGGTCGAGATGCGCAGCGGCGCGTCCTGGTCAGTGGCCAGCGCCAACATCGCAAACCGGTGGAATACAGAGGAAATAGCGGATTTGTGTGGCGGCACGCACGCCGGCACAAATAACACTTCCTCAAGTTCAAATAGCTCCAGAACTCTGCGGGCCACTTCGATGTGGCCTTTGTGCACGGGGTCAAAAGTGCCCCCGTAAATTGCTGTGCGCGGCAACGGCATCTCAGCTCTAACAACCTACCAGGATCGCGTGTTTCCACTACCGACCAGCAGCGAATCATCGGCATCCAGCGTCACCCGAGCCGCTGCCTCCGTTCGCTGTTCCTCGACCTCATGGCCGACGGCATTGATGAGTTCACGCACGCCCGCGCCCGTAACCGACGAGACGGCAAAGAATTTTCTTTCATCCTGGCTCGCCCGCTGGCGTAAACGTTCTACGCGGTCCGGCTCGTCGAGCGCGTCCATTTTCGTCGCCACCACAATCTGCGGCCGCTCCGCCAAACGCGGATCGTAAGCCGCCAGTTCGCGGTTGATGATTTCGTAATCAGTCACCGGGTCGCGTCCGGACACCGATGACATGTCGACCAGATGCAGCAGTAGTTTCGTCCGCTCAACGTGCCGCAAAAAGCGATCGCCAAGTCCGTGGCCTTCGTGCGCGCCCTCGATCAATCCGGGTATGTCGGCGATTACGAAAGTGCGGAAATCGCCGAGATCAACTACGCCGAGATGCGGCTCGAGAGTGGTGAATGGGTAATCCGCGATTTTTGGCCGCGCGGCCGAAACAGTCGAGATGAAAGTCGACTTGCCCGCGTTTGGATAGCCCACCAGACCGACGTCGGCCAGCAACTTCAGCTCGAGCTGTAACTCGAACTCTTCACCTTCGCTGCCTTCCTGATGGTAGCGCGGCGCGCGATTTGTCGAACTGGTGAAGTGCGCGTTGCCAAAACCTCCGCGGCCGCCATGCGCGGCCAGCCAGCGCTCTCCGTCCGCGACACAATCAAACAGGAGTTCATTCGTTTGCGGATCAAACGCCTGCGTCCCGATAGGCACGCGGACAATTACATCCTCCCCCTCTTTACCTGAGCGGTTGCTGCCCTCCCCATGCAAACCACGTCCGGCGATGTGCAAAGGGTTGAAGCGCAAGTGCAGGAGCGTATTCAACGACGCGTCGCCGACGACCCAGACGTCACCGCCGCGCCCGCCATCCCCGCCCGACGGCCCGCCGCGCGGAACGAATTTTTCGCGCCGGAACGCAGTCACGCCGTTGCCGCCGTGGCCTCCCTGGATGCGAATCTTTACGCGATCAATGAACATGCCGGGAATTAGTTCCTATATTTCAAATTTCAAATTTGAGATCTGAAGTTTGAGATCCAATCAATGCTAAAATCAAAAATGCGAGCCCGCTGAGCTAACGGTCCGCGCGGGCGTCGCATTGAGTTGAATGCTCTGAGTACAACTTTGATTTCTAAGATACCGAGGCGGCTGCTGTCTCTGCTGGATACACGCTGATAAACTTGCCGGACCGGCCTTTCTCTTCAAACTTTACGACGCCATCTATCAAGGCGAACAAAGTATCATCCTTGCCGCGGCCGACATTCTTTCCCTGTTTCCAGCGCGTGCCGCGCTGGCGGGCCAGAATGTTTCCGCCCAGCACGCGCTCGCCGCCAAATTTCTTCAGGCCCAGCCGCTGCGAATTCGAATCGCGTCCATTTCGCGAGGAGCCTACACCTTTTTTATGAGCCATGACTTCATTTCCGATTTTTGATTTCCAATTGTCGATTGAGGAATTTCTTCAAATCGGCAATTGGAAATTGGCAATCGGCAATCCCTTCTATCCAATCGAGTCGATCTTCAATGTCGTATATCCCTGCCGGTGACCCTGCGTGCGCTTGTAATGCTTGCGCCGCTTCTTCTTGAACACGACGATTTTGGGGGCGCGGCCGTGGTCGACTACGGTTGCGGTGACCTTCGCTCCATCGAGCAGAGGCGTGCCCACCTTCGTCTCGTTGTCTATGGTCGCGGCCAGCACTTCCAGCTCAACCGAAGCGCCGACATCCTGTTTTAGCGAGGGGACACGAATACTGGCGCCCTTTTCCACGCTAAACTGTTTTCCGCCTGCTCTGACGATTGCAATTGACATAATCTTTCCACACCTGTCAGCGAGCCCAACTCGCTATCGAAAAGTCGAGTATTATAAATTCACGCAGAGCCCCCAGTCAACGCGGCAGATGCCGCGCTCACCGGTCTCTCTTTCACTGCGTTGCCCACCAGAAAGTCTTCCATGAAGCGGGTCGAGATATTTCCGGCCTGAAAGTCCGGATCGTCCATGATCCTTAAGTGCAGCGGAATCGTGGTCTTGATCCCTTCAATCACCATCGCGTCCAGCGCCCGGCGCATCCGCGCAATGGCCAATTCGCGAGTCCGCGCATGGACAATCACCTTGGCGATCATCGAGTCATAGAAAGGCGGCACGCGATAGCCGGGGTAGACATAAGTATCAACGCGCACACCCGGCCCACCCGGCAAATTAAAGGTCGTGATCGTCCCGGGGGAAGGCGTGAAGGTGTCCGGACTCTCGGCGTTGATGCGGCATTCAATCGCATGGCCGACAATAATCACGTCGTCCTGACTATATCCAAGTGGCTCTCCCTCAGCGATGCGAATCTGGTTGCGCACAATATCGGTCAACGTCACCATCTCTGTGACCGGATGCTCAACCTGGATCCGCGTGTTCATCTCCATGAAATAGAAGCGATTGTCCTCGTCGAGCAGAAACTCGAACGTGCCGGCGCTGGAATAACCGATCGACTTACATGCGGCCACGGCGACCTCGCCCATTTCCTGACGCAGCCGCGGAGTCATCACCGGCGAAGGCGCTTCTTCCAAAAGCTTTTGATGCCGCCGCTGGATCGAGCACTCGCGCTCTCCGAGATAGACGCACTCGCCGTATTCATCGGCCAGCACCTGAATCTCGATGTGCCGCGGACGTTCAATGAACTTCTCGATAAAAACGTCGCCGTTCTTGAAAGCGGCAGCAGCTTCATTGGACGCCGTTTCCAATGCATGCCCCAGTTGGTCTTCAGACCGGACAATGCGCATCCCCCGCCCGCCACCGCCCTTCGAAGCCTTGACGATTACCGGGAACCCAATCTCTCGCGCCAGCCTGATCGCCTCTTCTTCCGAATCCAACGCTTCGGGGCTGCCCGGTGTGATGGGGACGCCGGCTGCTTTCATGGCCCGCCGCGCTTCAACCTTGTCGCCCATCAACTGAATCACGCCCGGACGCGGACCGATGAACTTGATGTTGCAGGCTTCACAGATTTCGGCAAAGTAAGCCGACTCCGCCAGGAAGCCATAACCGGGATGGATAGCGTCAACATTAAAAATCTCGGCGGCGCTAATGATCGCGGGAATATTTAAGTAGCTTTGCGCTGAGGGCGCCGGCCCGATACAGGCGGACTCGTCGGCAAATCGCACATGCAACGAGTCGCGATCGACGTCGCTGTGCACCGCCACCGTGCGAATACCCATCTCTTTACAGGTCCAGATAATGCGGCAGGCAATCTCGCCGCGATTAGCGATCAGGATTTTGCGAAATGGTCTGGACTCGGTGGTCATAATAGTGAGCAGTGGGTGGTGAGCAGTGAGCAGTTGCAGCCTTC
>Ga0137404_10001193_pt1 | contig 16992 bp, 16 predicted proteins | sample CZOMad2_1_16fung_FD_108285 | JGI IMG/M metagenome (GOLD analysis project Ga0137404, IMG submission 108285) | Vadose zone soil fungal communities from Angelo Coast Range Reserve, California, USA - CZOMad2_1_16fungal (Illumina Assembly) | ecosystem: Environmental > Terrestrial > Soil > Vadose...
GCTGTTTCTGCAGAACATCACTGGCTTCATGGTTGGACGCGAGTACGAGCGGCGCGGTATCACCAAGGACGGCGCGAAGCTGATTATGGCGGTGGCCGGTGCGTCCGTTCCGAAATTCACGGTCGTCTGCAATGGATCGTACGGCGCTGGAACCTACGGCATGTCGGGCCGGGCGTTCGACCCGCGCTTCATGTTTTCCTGGCCTCAGTCCCAGGTTTCGGTGATGGGTGCAGAGCAGGCGGCGGGGGTGTTGACCGACGTGAAACTGCGGCAACTCGCCCGGAGCGGCCAGCAATTGTCCGAACAGGAAATCGCGGCCATTCGCGATCCGGTTCTGGAAGACTATCGGCGTCAATCGAGCGCTTATTATGCCACTTCGGAGATATGGGACGACGGCATCCTCGATCCCGTTGACACGCGCAATGCCATCGGCATCGCGCTGAGCGCGGCTCTTAACGCTCCGATTGCTGCTCCACACTATGGCGTGTTCCGAATGTAGCGTTGAGGATTCGTTCCGATGGTCGATCACGTCCCTGCCAACACGAACAACACGGTGCTCAGATGCGCCGGCATCGAGCGTTCATTCGGTGGCCTGAAGGCGCTCAAAGGCGTGACCCTCGACGTCCATCGTGGTGAAATATTCGGCCTGGTCGGTCCGAATGGAAGCGGCAAGACCACCATGGTCAATGTCGTGACCGGCTTTTATCCACCGAACGCCGGAAGCGTGACCTTGTTCGGCGAGGACATCACCCGTCTGGCGCCGCACGCTGTCGCACGTCGCGGCGTTGCTCGTACCTTTCAGAACCTGGCCCTGTTTCGGGGAATGAGCGTTCTCGACAACATCATGCTTGGCCGTCACGTCCACATGCGGCCGAGCGCTTTGGCGAGCCTGTTCTATTGGGTCTGGGCTTTGCGAGAGGAACTGGCAAACCGGAAGATCGTCGAAGAAATCATCGAATTCTTGCAACTCCAGGACATTCGTGACGAGCCGGTCGAGGTGATTCCGATGGGGTTGCAGAAGCGCGTGGAGCTTGCGCGCGCGCTCGCCGCGGAGCCGCGGCTTCTCATCCTCGACGAGCCGATGGCCGGCATGAACCAGGAGGAAAAGGAATACATCGCGCGTTTCATCCTGGATGCCAGCGAGGAGCGCGACGTTAGCATCCTCATCATCGAGCACCACATGGACGTGGTTACCGCGATCTGCGATCGAATTGTTGTGCTGAGTTACGGCGAGATCATCGCAGAAGGGCGTCCGCATGAGGCGATCGCCAATCCTGCCGTTGTTGCAGCCTATCTCGGACAGCGAGCCGCGGCGCGCCAGCTGGTCGGAGCTTCGTCATGAGCATACCGGTCAGGATGCCGCTCGGAGTTTCCTCGTGGCCGGTGACCCCCGACGGCCGTCCGTCGACGCTGGTCGCCGCGGTCGCCCGCAACGCGGCTGAAAGCGGCTCGAAGATTGCCGTTCGCGAACGGAAATTCGGCATCTGGCAAGAGCGCGACTGGGCGGCCGTGCTTGCGGAAGTCCTGGCGATGGCGGCCGGTTTGGAGGAACTCGGATTGTACGCGGGGGCGGCCCTTACGGTCATCGGAGACAACCGTCCTCGCCTTTATTTCGCAATGCTGGCCGCGAGCGTGCTGCGCGCGTTTCCGGTGCCGGTTTTTCCTGACGTCTCGGCCAACGAGCTGGCGACCTACACGCTTCACGGATTGCCGACGATGGCGGTGGCCGAGGATCAGGAACAGGTCGACAAACTTATCGAGCTGCGCGAGCGGATCGGCCGGCCGGCCACGATCATATACGACGACGACCGCGGGCTTGGCACCTATACCGGCGCGGGCATTGTATCATTTGATACCGTGATTGCGTCGGGCCTGCGGCGGCTCGCCGCCGAACCCGGCCTTGCGTCGGAGTTGATCGGGCGCGCCCGGCCCGACGACATCGCGGTCCTGCTGCATTCGTCCGGAACGACCGGCACGCCGAAAGGAATTCCGCTGCGTCATCGCAACATCCTCGGCGGCGTCGCCAATGCGGCAGCTGCGGGGTACTTCGGCCACAACGAGGAATTGTTCGCGTATCTACCGACCGCCTGGGTCGGCGATTTTGTCTTTACGCTGGGTGCCGGCCTGTTTCTTCGTTCGACGATCAATATTCCGGAGCGGCAGGAAACCGCCTTACACGATCTGCGCGAGGTGGCGCCGACGTTCTACCTCGCAGCGCCTCGGGCGTGGGACAGCATGCTGACCAGGGTTCAGGTCGGCATGGCCGACTCGACACCGCTGAAGCGCCGCTTGTTCAACGTCTTCATGCCAAGGGCCATCGCGCTGGAGCGCAAGCGACTTGCTGGCGGAAAACCCACTGTGGTCGAGCGGCTGGTGCACGCGGTCGGAAACTTGTTCGTTTATGGGCCGGTCAGGGACTTCCTCGGTCTTTCGCGGGCCGAACGAGCTTTTACCGGCGGCGAGGCGATCGGCGAGGATACGTTTTTGTTCTTCCGAGCGCTCGGGGTGAAGCTGAAGCAGTTCTATGGTCAGACTGAAACCTGCGCGCTGACCGCCGCGCAGACTGAAGGTCATGTCAAGCTTCACACGGTTGGACCTCCGATGTCCGGGGTTGAGGTTCGGATTGACGACAGCGGCGAGATTCTTGTGCGTTCCGTCTCGGTGATCGACGGCTACTACGGCGGTGACGCGGACGCCGACAAGGCGATCGTCGATGGCTGGCTGCATACCGGCGACGCCGGCTATCTGGATCCCGATGGCGAACTCATTGTGCTCGGACGTGTCAGCGAAGTGGTGCGCACCGCCGCCGGTGAGCGCTACATTCCGAACTTCATCGAGAACCGCATCAAGTTCAGTGCTTACGTTCGCAACGTCGCAGTGATCGGAGCAGACCGAGCGGATCTCACCGCGATTGTCTGTATCGACCTTGAAGGCGTCGGCCATTGGGCCGAAAAACGAGGTATCTCCTCGACGTCCTATGCGGACTTGTCGCAGAAACCGGCCGTCCTCGATCTGGTCGCGTCGGTTCTCGCCCACGTCAACCAGACCCAGCCGGCCGGGCTCCGCATCAAGCGCTTCATCAACCTGCACAAGGATTTCGACGCCGATGATGGCGAGATCACGCGTACCCGCAAGCTGCGACGCAACGTGGTCGAGACCAATTACGACGAATTGATTCGGGCGCTTTACGCAGAAACGTCATCCCCCAGATCGGTCATGTTCGATGCGCAGATTGCCTACGAGAGTGGCGAGAAGGGCGTGATCCGCCGCTCGCTTTCGATCAACCAGGTCGGTGGCTAATGGACTCTTCGCTGATCATCGAGCTGGCGATAAATGGCGCGCTGAAAGGGTTGATGTACGCTCTCGTCGCTCTCGGCATCGTACTCATCTACAAGACCTCCGGTCTCGCAAACCTCGCCCAGGGCGCGATCGCCATGACCGGCGCCTATGTGACTTGGGCAATAGCCTATGGGGTCGGTGCTCCGATATGGCTCGCCATTCCGCTCGCGCTCGTCCTGATGTTCGGGGTCGGAATGCTGATCGAGCGGCTCGCGCTGCGCCGGATGATAGGGCAACCCGTGATTATGGCGATCATGCTGACGCTCGGTATCGAGATCATGCTGCGCGGGCTGCTGCCCGGCATGTTCGGCTCTGCGGTCAAGCGGCTCGATATTGGTATCCCCCAGGCGCCATTGTTTGTCGGAGACTTTCTCATCAACCGCGCAACGCTTATCGGCGGCTCAGTGTCGCTTCTCGTGATCCTGCTGTCGCTTGTGTTCTTCAATTCGCGGTACGGCGTGGTGATGCGGGCGGTCTCCGACGACCAGACCGCGTCCTGGTCGGTCGGCATTCGGGTCGAGCGCGCCATCGCCATTGCCTGGGGACTGGCCGCCGTCACCGCCGCATCCGCGGGCATCCTGTGGGGTGCGAACCAGGGCGTCGATTGGTCGCTTTCCCTGCTGCTCATCAAGGCGCTTGCGATCGCCATCCTCGGCGGTCTGGATTCTATCGTCGGCGTGCTGATCGCGGGCCTGATCGTCGGCGTCGTCGAGAGCGTCGCAACCGGGCTGATTGATCCGCTCGTTGGTGGGGGTACCCGCGACATTGCCGCCTCGGTCATCATCCTGTTGACGCTTCTCGTCAAGCCTCACGGCCTGTTCGGCCGCGAACATATCGAGAGGGTCTGATGCTGTACCGTCGCGCCGGACTTCGCCACACCCGTTATGAGGACGAGCGGCAGCTTTGGCCGCTTCCGTTCGACCGCGGGCTGGTCGTGCTAGTTCTTGTTGTCCTGGTCGCGGCGCCGCTCCTGGTCAACCGGCTCTACCTCGTCAGTTATCTGCTGCCCTGGGTCATCTGGTCGACCGCAGCGCTCGGTCTCAATCTCCTGATGGGCGGAGCAGGTCAGATCCATCTCGGCTACGGGGCGGTGATGGCGATGGGCGCCTACGGTTCGGTGCATCTGGTGCGCGCGGGCGTGCCGTTCGAATTCGCCATGGTCGGCGGCGGACTGATCAGCGCTTGCGTCGGCATCGTCTTCGGAGGTGCGGCCTTGCGCGTGCAGGGGCTTTACCTCGCCATGGCGACGTTGGCGATGCAGTACGTCGTCGATTTCGTCATTTCACACGTCCCGATGATAAGCGGTGGTACCCAAGCGACCATCCAGGTCCCCACGGTACGCTTCCTCGGAATCCCGGTCGCAGGCGATCTTCCGACCTACTATGTCGCTCTCATCATATGTGCGATCGTAACGGTCTTCATTCTCAACGTTGGGCGAACGAGTCTGGGTCGCGCGCTCGCCGCAGTGCGCGAGAAGGATTACGCGGCCGAAATCATCGGCGTGAATACGTTCAAATTCAAACTGCTGGCTTTCTGGATCAGTTCGTTCATCGGCGGCGTGGCGGGTTCGGTACTCGCTGTCTGTTATCTGAGGGCGATTTCCCCGGACCAATTTCATATCGAACTGTCCATCCAACTCGTCGCCATGGTGATCGTGGGCGGCTTGGGAAGTGTGCTCGGCTCGTTTTTCGGCGCAGCGTTGATCTTGTTCGCTCCGATCGTTCTCAACAACCTTATCGGGGGCATCGCCGACGGGCTCGGGCTTTCCATCAGCACCGATCTGCGCTCACACGTGCCGCTGATGCTCTACGGCGCTCTAATCATCGGCTTTCTGCTCTGGGAGCCGCTCGGTCTCGCCAAAATCTACAATAACGTTCGCAACTACTTTTTCGTATGGCCGTTTCGTCACGCTCAGCGGTGACGGCTCAAAACGAAAACACAGGGAGGAACCAGAAATGAAACTCAACCGACGTAGATTCCTGGCCGCAACCGCCGCCACGCTCACCATGCCCGCCACGATCGATTTTGCCTCGGCGGAGGAGAAAGTAATCCGCTTCGCGATGCCGCAGGATTTCACCCGCGTGTATACGTTCGTGACTGCGGAATACAGCCAGGGGCAGCGTGACTACATTACCTTAGTCAATGAGCGTGGAGGTATCAACGGCTATCGCATCATCGCCGACGTCTCCGACCACGGTAACGACCTTCCGCGCGCGATCGAGGCCTATGAAAAAGCCAAGCGCGAAGGCGCCGTGCTGATCGACCCGCTCTCGACCCCGGTGGCGCGCGCCTTGGTCCCGCGTGCGCTTGAAGACAAAATCAACATGGTTACGGCATTCTCTGGCCGAAGCGATGCGGCGGACGGCACAGCGTTCCCCTACGTGCTGCCGCTGTCGCCGAACTACTGGACACAGGCAGGCTTGCTCGTGGACTACTTCCGTCAGCAGGACAAAGACCTCAAGGGCAAGAAGATCGTCTTCGTGCATATCGATACGCCGTTCGGGCGGGAGCCGTTGCCGATCCTGCAGGTGCTCTCGCAAAAACTGGGCTTCGAGTTCCAGGCGTTTCCCTACACCCCTCCGGGCAACGACCAGTCTGCGATCTGGCCGCAGGTTCGACGCGCCCGGCCCGACTGGGTGATGTTCTGGGGCGCCGGCGTCGGCCAGACCGTGGCGATGAGCGAAGCCGTCCGCAACGGACTTCCGATGGATCGCGTTTGTTCGAGCGTCTGGCTCTCGGAATCTGACATGGACGTCATCGGGCGAGAGCAGGTGAAAGGCGTTCTGAAAGTCGAACCCTGCGTGAGCGGCAAGGATCCAAAGCCGGTACAGGCGATCATCAATGAAGTGGTCTCAAAGGGCAAAGGAGCAGGGCCGGAGAACAAGGTCGGTACCAGCTATTACAATTATGGAGTCATGATGGGTGCGATCATGATCGAAGGCGTCAAAAAGGCTTTCGAGAGGAATCCAGGAGGTCCGATCACAGGCCTGTGGCTCAACGAGGGATTGCGTTCGATCACAAACTTCACGGCCGAGGGAATGATCCCGCCGATGACCGTCACCAAAGAGGATCACCAGGGCGGCGGAGGTGGCCGAATTGCTCGCTGGGACGGCACGAAGTTCGTTCCGGCAACCGACTGGTTTGCGGCGAACCAAGACGTCGTCTGGGCCGAAATTCGAAAATCGTCCGAAGAGTTTCGCAAGTCCGGAAAGTAGCTCATGCGAGCGAACGGCGTCCGGTTGGGCCGGGCGCCGTCCGCGGAGAAATCAAATGGCGCTGCTCTCGCTCAACAATGTCGAAGTCGTCTACGATCGCGTGTTTCTCGCGGTCAAGGGCGTTTCGATCGAAGTGCCGGAGGCCGGCCTCGTCGCCCTTCTCGGCGCCAACGGCGCCGGCAAGAGCACGATTCTGAAAGCCGTAAGCGGGTTGTTGGCGCCGGAGCGAGGCGAGGTGACCCGCGGCGAGATCACATTCGATGGCGTGGACGTGCTGGCGCTCAATGCCCCCGACAGGGTTCGACGGGGGATCGTCCATGTGCTGGAAGGGCGGCGCGTGTTCGGCCACCTTACGCCCGCCGAAAATCTTCTGGCCGCCACCTCCATGCATCGGGACCGAGCCCGGGTCAATGCAATGATGAACCAGATGTTTGAATTGTTTCCCCGTCTCGCCGATCGTGCCAACGCCAAGGCTGGCTACCTCTCGGGGGGCGAGCAGCAGATGCTGGCGATCGCGCGCGCGTTGATGACTGAACCGAGGCTGATATTGCTCGATGAACCCAGTCTCGGCCTTGCGCCATTTCTGGTCGACGAGATCTTTGACATCATACGAAGGATCAATACGGAGACCAAAGTCGCTGTGCTCCTAGTCGAACAGAACGCCGCGGCGGCGCTCGAGATCGCGCACTCTGCATATCTGGTAGAGAACGGCCGCATCATTATGAACGGGATCGCCGAGGTATTGCGGGCCAACCCCGATATCGATGCTGCTTATCTTGGCGGCGGCAATCGGACCGACTACCACGCCGTCAAGCACTACCGCCGCCGCAGACGGTGGTTGGCATAAACGACGGAGTAGGGGGCCCCAGCTCAATAACCGCCAGACAGCGTCACACTATCTTGCCGTGCATCGTCGGACTGCCCGCTTTCGAGAATTCTCTCCCATGACTCGTGTTGGGGAACGGCCGCTTGTGGCGCGGCGTCAGCGAATCTTGACGAGCCGCTTGCCGGTATTCTCGCCGCGATAGAGACCGGCGATCGCTCCCGGCGCATGTTCGATCCCTTCCAGTACGTCTTCGGAGTAGCGCAATCGTTCATCGCGAACCCACTGGGCCAGGCGAGCAAGGGCCTCTTCGAACCGAGGCGCGTAGTCGAAGATGACGAATCCCTGCATGCGTGCGCGCTTGACCAGCAGGTGACGTTCGGCGCGCGGCCCGTGCGGCCAGGGATCCCAGCTTGAAACCGAAGCGGTTCCGCAAATGACTACGCGCGCGCCGACGGCAAGATGACGCAGGACGGTGTCGCTGATCGCTCCCCCGGTGTTGTCGAAATAAACGTTTACGCCGTTCGGGCACGATACGGCGAGCGCAGAGGCGAAGTCGCCGCTCTTGTAATCGAGCGCCTCGTCATAGCCGAACAGCTCGCGGCATTGGGCGACCTTCGCCGGCCCGCCGGCAATCCCGACCGTCCGGCAACCCGAGAGTTTCGCGATCTGACCGACCGCCGATCCCACCGCGCCGGCCGCGGTCGACACGACAACGGTATCGCCGGGGCGCGGCTGACCGACGTCCAGCAGCCCGAAATAGGCGGTGATCCCGTTGAGACCGGTGACGCCGAGCGAGAGCGAAAGCGGCAGGCCGTCTTCCCTGACCTTTCGCGTGACGGCGGCAGGCCCGACGACCGCGAATTCCTGCCACCCGAACATGCCCATCACCTTGTCGCCCGGTTTGAAGTCGGGATGCGTCGACTGCAGCACCTCGCCGGCGGCGAATGAGCGCATCACTTCGCCGATGCGTACCGGTTCCGAATAATTGGCGACATTGCTGACCCAGCCGCGCATCGCGGGTTCGACCGAGAGATAGACGTTGTGCACCAGGATTTGCCCGTCCCGCAGGTCGGGAACGTCGGTCTCGATGATTTCGAAATTGTCGGCCTGAGGAATATCGGCCGGCCGCGATTTCAGAATGACCTGACGATTGCGATTGTTCTTCATGGCCAACGGTTCCTGTTGGGAGGGTATGAGGTGCCGTGAAAGTGGTGGGCTGACCGGCCCCACCGATCCTCTTGCATTAGTTGCCAAAGATAGTACGTATGTGTACGATCTCGGGCAAGACCGTTGTCTAGGCCATTATGTCGAGGTCGATCCGGGAAGGCGATGCCGCCCAATAGCCAATAGAGGGAGAGATCGGATTGAGGTTCAATTTTGCGTGGCCCGGCGTCCTCCTTCTCCTGGTCGCTTCCTTCCCGGGTGCGTCTGCGGAACCCTATCCTTCGCAGCGCATCACGCTGATCGTGCCATTCCCGCCCGGCAGCGCGACCGACAGCGTGACGCGGCATCTGGCCGAAAGCATCCGTGCTGCAACGAACGCAACTGTGGTGGTCGAAAACAAGCCGGGCGCGGACGGCAACCTAGCAGCGCTCGCGGTCCTGAAGGCGGAGCCCGACGGCTACACCGCGTTTGTGACGACCAATTCGACGCAGGCCGCGAACATCAACCTGTTCAATTCACTGCCTTACGATCCCAAGGCGGATTTCGCGCCGGTCGCGGGCATCATGACGATACCGATGATGTTGACCGTGAAGGCGGACTTCCCAGCCAGGACCGTTGCCGAATTCGTTGAGCTAGCGAAGAAGCGCGAAAAGCCCTTGTCCTTTGGCAGCGGCAATACGTCGAGCAGGGGCGCGGCCGAGCTATTCAGATATCGTCAGGCAATCGAGATGCAGCATGTGCCGTATCGCGGCATGCCGCAGGCTTTGACCGATGTCATGGGAGGACAGATCGATTGTGTCTTCGCCGATCCCGCGAGCGCGCAAGGCCTGGTCCAGGACGGCAAGTTGCGGGCGCTGGCCGTGACGAGTGCGAAGCGGCTCGAGACAATGCCGGATCTTCCGACCGTCGCGGAAAGCGGCTTGCCCGGTTACGAATTGACGGCCTGGGTTGGGGTCTTCGTCCGGACCAAAACACCACTCGAAATCATCGCCAGGCTCAATGCTCTGGTCACCGGCTTCGTCAACAGCGCCGAGACGAAAAAATATCTGGCGACGATCGGCGCTGCGCCATTTCCCTCGACGCCGCAGGAGCTCGCAGCCTTCCAGGAAGCGGATACCAGGCGTTGGGCCGAGATCGTCGCAACCGCCAAGATCGAAAAGAAGTAAACGGCGCTCAGCTTGCGAACATTGCGCTGCCATGATCCAGCGCAACGAAAGACTACGCCGCTTTCCTGCTCTTCCGCGGTTTACTCTTCTTGCCGACGTCTTCTTCGCTCTCGCTCGGCAGCGCACTTCCATCCGACATCGCCAGCAGATTGTGCTTCATCGCCAGTAATGCGTCCGACGCCGCTTCCAATGCCTCCCGGTCGATCCCGTGGGTGAGCTGAGCATTGAACTTGTCGGTCTCCTTGCGAAGTTTTTCCAGGAAGCCGCGCGCCTGCTTGGTAACAAACACGCGCTTGACGCGGCGGTCGACCGGATCCGCCTGCCGAAGCACGAAGCCGGACGATTCCAGACGGTCGATCAGCGCGCCCACACCAACCTTGCCGACGTCGAGTTCGTTGGCGAGCTGGGTTTGCGGAAGTCCGTCTTTCCGCGAAATGAAGGCAAGCACCCACCATTGCGACCTTGTGATGCCGAGCGGGGCGAGGGCGCGGTCGAACATCATCCGGCGTAGCCGGGAAACATCGTGGATGAGATAGCCTAGTCGGAGATCCCAGTCGGGCCGGTCGACCATGTCGATTTTTCCTTGTCAGAAGCCTGATACCGATTGTGTCGATCCCGGCGATTCAACTTATATCATACACAAGCGTATTTTCAAAGGAACGTGCCCGTGACGCGCCGCTGGTCCCGGTTCTCTCGGCCTGGCGTTGCCAAAACAGGCTTCAATTAAATGGTTTTCAGTTGGATTCCGAGCTCAGGACCTCATTCGGCTGGGACGCGAACGATTTACAGATGAAGTACAGTAGTGTATCAATTTGTCCGGACGGCCTGGATCAGGCCGTGACGCGACGGTTCGAATAGCAGGATTGACCTTTTCATGTTCAACCGAGACCTCCTCAAGGGAAAGCGTATCCTCGTCACCGGCGGCGGCACCGGGCTCGGCAAGGAGATTTCCTTAGGGTTTGCCGCCCATGGCGCACACGTCTTCATTTGCGGCCGCCGGCCGGAAATTCTCGAGCAGGCGGCCAGTGAAATTCGCGCGCGCTCGGGCGGGCAGGCCGACGCGCTGGTCGCCAATGTTCGCGATCCCGACAGCATTGAAAAGATGATGGCGGAGATCTGGGCCACCGGACCTCTCACTGGCCTCGTGAACAACGCCGGCGCCAATTTTCTGGCGCCGACCGAGACGCTGTCGCCGCGCGGCTACGAGGCGATCCGATCGACCATCATGGACGGCTCGTTCTACGCGGCGCAGGGTTGCGGCAGACGCTGGATTGCCGCCGGGATTCCCGGCGTGATCATCAGCAATCTCGTAACCTGGGTCTGGACCGGATCGGCCTATGTGGTGCCGGCCGCGATGGCCAAGGCCGCGGTTCATGCAATGACGATGTCGCTCGCAGTCGAATGGGGGCCGAAGGGAATTCGCGTCAACGCGGTGGCGCCAGGTCCGTTTCCGACCGAGAACGCCTGGGACAAGCTCAATCCTCTGGCCGAGACCGGCGTGGGTGCGACCCAGGCGGACGAGGTTCCGCTGCGCCGGTTCGGCAAGATGGATGAGTTGCGCAATCTGATGATTTTCCTGATGTCGGATGGATGCAGTTACATCACCGGCGACACCATCAGCATCGACGGCGGGCATCATCTGGCGGCGCCGAGCACGTTCGTGGGGCTTTCAAAACTTTCGCCGGAAGACTGGCAACGGGCGCGGGAGGCCATTCAGGCTTCCACGCGCAAGGAAAAAGAAGGCCGGTCGGCCTGAAATCAATAAGCCTGAATCGCCCGGGAGAGACGCAATGGATCTGGCAATCGCTACCACGAGCTTCGAATGCACGATCGACGGTGGCCTCGCGCATATCGTTCTCAACCAGCCCGACCGCGGCAATCCGATCGACGGCGAGTTCTGCCGCGAGTTCAACCTTTGCATGGCGGAATTGAGCGAGCGCGACGATGTGCGATCGGTGCTGATCTCCGCGCGCGGTAGATTGTTCAGCGTCGGTGGCGATCTGGCGGCACTGGCGTCGCGTGGCGACGCGCTGCCGGTAACGATCAAGTCGTGGACGGCGGATCTGCATGCCGCCATCGTGCGGATGGTCCGCATGCGTGCGCCGGTCGTCGTGGCGGTGCAAGGCAATGTGGCGGGCGGCAGCGTCTCGCTGATGGCCGCGGGCGATCTGGTGGTGATCGGCAAATCGGCGCGTATCTCGTCCGCGTTCGCCAAGATCGGCTTCACGCCGGACAGCGGATCGACGACGACCGTGACGCGGCGCATCGGGGTTGCCCGCGCCAGGCGGTTTTTCCTGCTGGCGGAAACGATGGACGCCGACGCCGCGCTGGCGGCCGGACTGGTCGACTATGTCGTGAACGACGATGCGGTCGTTGCCGAGGCCGAAAAGATCGCGCGCGAGCTGGCGTCAGGTCCCACCGAAGCCTATGGCGGGATCAAGCGCCTGTTCCTGCAGACGCCCAACCGTTCGATCGAAAGTCAGTTGGAAGACGAGGCGCAAACGCTCGCGGCCATCTCGCGAACGGCGGACGCCCAGGAGGGCGTAAAAGCCTTCAGGGAGAAGCGTAAACCGAAATTTGCGGGAAGATAATTCTATTGATCCCTGTAAGTCGGGTCGCGGCGCTCCCGAAATGCCGCGACGGCTTCCTGATGGTCGCTGGTTTCGAGCAGCATCACCTGCTGACGGTCCTCGATCATCAGCGCGGCATCGATGCCGGGGGCATCGATCAGCGCGTTCAGCGTTTGCTTGGTCAGGCGCAAACCCATCGGCGAAGCGCGGGCCATTTCGGCGGCGAAGGCAAGCCCGGTCTCCAGCAATTGGTCGTCGGCAACGACGTCGCTGACGAGTCCCACGGCCTTGGCCCGATCCGCACCGAGAAATCGTCCGGTCAGCAACAGTTCCGACGCTACGGAGAGGCCGATCAACCGGGGCAACAGATAGCCGGACCCCATGTCGCAGCCGCCAACGCCGACACGGATATAGGCGGCGTTCATCCGCGCCGCCGGCGTCGCAAAGCGAACATCGGAGGCCAGCAGCAACGAAAACCCGGCGCCACATGCCGCGCCCTGAACAAGGGTTACGATCGGCTGCGGGCAGCTTCGCATCAGGCGGATGATCCGCGAGTAGCGCTGCTGCATGTCGAGCTGCCGCTGCGGGCGCCCCGCGCCGGGAGCTGCGAATGCATCCGAACCGAGCTCGGCCCCGGCGCAAAACGCCCGCCCATTGCCCCGGAAGATCACGATGCGCGTGGTCAGGCGATCGTGGAGCCCGGAAAAGTAGGCGATCAACTCGTCGGCCATTGCGGGTGTCACCGCATTGAGCGCTTCCGGCCGGTTGAGGGAGAGGATTTCAATGGCGCCGCGCGCTTCGACGGTGATTGTCGTGAATTTGTCCATGTCGTGCGTTCCCAAAGGCATCATTCGTCGCCGGGACAACAGGATGTCACAGGGTGGTGCGGATGGCCATGACAAGCCGGTTGTTCCAATTCTCCGGCCTCCGGCCCTTCTGTCCGGGCGCTTGGCAAAGCGCTTGCGAAACAGAATACACCATATCATAATATAGTGTACTAATTTTTGGCAGCTCGGCGGCCGGCCGCCGGTCGCCCATCAATTCGGAGAGCACGATGCCATACCAATCGGTCTTCAGGCCGGATCTCTTCAAGGGCAAGACGATCATCATCACCGGCGGCGGCAGCGGCATCGGCCGTTGCACCGCACACGAACTGGTGGCTCTCGGCGCTGATGTCGCGATCCTCGGCCGCACCGCCGAAAAACTGGCGGAGGTGAAGGTGGAGATTGAAGAGGACGGCGGACAGGTCCTGACCCAGGTTTGCGATATCCGCGACGAGACGATGGTGATCGCGGCGATCGACTCCGTGCTCGGCGCCTATGGCCGCATCGACGGGCTGGTCAACAATGCCGGCGGTCAATACCGCGCGCCGATGAAGTCGATCTCGACCAAGGGGTTCGAGGCGGTGGTCCGGAGCAATTTGACCGGTGGCTTCATTTTCATGCGTGAGGTCTATAACCGCTGGATGGAGGCCAATGGTGGGGCCATCGTCAACATCATCGCCGACATCTGGCATGGCTGGCCCGAATTCGCGCACTCGGGTGCGGCGCGCGGCGGCATGCTGACGCTCACCGAAACCGCGGCGTGCGAATGGTCCGCTTCGGGCGTGCGAGTCAATGCGGTCGCGCCGGGCGGCATCGTGTCCAGCGGGTTCGATACCTACACGCCGGAAATGCAGAAGAAACTGCATGATTTCACGGCGGGCGTGCCGCTGCAGCGGTTCGGCACCGAGGCCGAAATCTCGGCGGCGATCGTGTATTTGTTGTCGCCGGCTGCGGCCTATGTCACGGGATCCTGCATCCGCGTCGACGGCGGTACGCCGAATGCGCGCACCACATGGAAGCTAGAGCCACACAATCGCAACGCCCCCTTTGAAGGCTTTCATCGCTCCAAACTTCCGGAGGCCCTGAAGAAGGCACCGTGACGCCGGTCGGGCTGCGTCAATAAGATGTCGTACGCGTGTATACGAGTATGCAGAGATGAGGAAACGAGATGGCCGGACTGTATTTCGAACAATTCTCTGTCGGGCAAACCTTCGTTCATGAAATCCGGCGAACGGTCACCGACATGGACAACATCCTGTTCTCGTCGCTGACCTATAATCCGGCAGCGGTCCACATCGATCACGAATACGCCAAATCGACCGAATTCGGCAAACCGCTGATGAACTCGATCTTCACGCTCGGCTTGGTCATCGGCCTGTCGGTGCAGGACACCACCCTGGGCACGACGGTCGGAAATCTCGGCATGGAAGACACCAAATTTCCACGCCCGGTCTTCGCCGGTGATACGATAAGGGCGGAAACGAAGATCCTGGCCGTTCGCGAGAGCAAGTCCCGCCCGACCCAGGGGATCGTGACCTTCGAGCATCGCGGCTTCAATCAGCACAATGAAGAAATCGCGTATTGCCGCCGCATAGGCCTGATGATGAGGCGTCCCGCATGAGATTGCGCTCCCTTCTGTTTGTGCCTGGAGACAGCGAGCACAAATTCGCGAAGGCATCCGGGCTTGGCGCCGACGCGCTGATCCTCGATCTCGAGGATGCCGTGGCGCCGCCGCGCAAGGCGCTGGCGCGCGAGATGGTCAAAAACCTGCTGGGCGGACCGCCGCGTGACTGGGCGTTCCTGGCGCGCATCAATCCGCTCGGCAGCGGCCTGACGCTCGAAGACCTCGCAGCGATTGTCCGTCCCGGCCTCGACGGCATCTTGATCCCGAAGGTCAACGGCACACAGGACATCGAACTGATTTCGAATTATGTCGACGTGCTCGAGGTCGCTACCGGCGTTACGCCAGGTCACGTGAAGCTGCTGGTGGTCGCAACCGAGACGCCGGCCGCGATGATCGGCTTTGCGAGCTATGCAACGCCGAGCCAGCGCCTTGTCGCCATGACCTGGGGTGCGGAGGATCTGGGTGCGGCGTTGGGCGCGCTCTCGAACAAGGAAGCCGACGGAAGCTGGACGTTTCCCTACCAGGTGGCGCGGGCGCAATGCCTGTTCGCGGCGGGTGCTGCGGGCGTCATGGCGCTGGATACGCTGTATGGGGATTTCATGGATGAGAGGGGGCTGGCGGAAAGCTGCCGCATCGCGCGCCGCGACGGCTTTGTCGGAAAGATCGCCATTCACCCCGCTCAGGTCGCGACGATCAATCAATGCTTCACGCCGACGGAGGCCGATCTGGCGCATGCGCGCCGCGTGGTGGCGGCGTTCGCGGCTGAGCCCGATGCGGGGACGCTCGGGATCGACGGCAAGATGTATGACATGCCGCATCTGATCGCGGCGAAACGCGCGCTCGCCTCGGCCGGGGAGGACGTCACATGAGTGCATTAGCCAATGAGTTCGAGCCGGGCGACGATCAGGCGGCGATTCGCGAAGGGGTGCGCGCGGTCGTCACGCGCTTCGGCGACGATTACTGGCTGGCGCGCGATGACGACGGCAAGTTTCCGTTCGAGTTTCATCGCGCGATGGCCGACGCCGGCTGGCTCGGGATCACCATGCCGGAAGAGTATGGCGGCTCTGGTCTCGGGGTGACCGAGGCCGCGATCATGATGCATGAAGTCGCAAGCCATGGCGGCGGAATGTCCGCAACCTCGGCGGTGCACATCAACTTGTTTGGACCTCACCCGATTGTCGTAAAGGGCACGCCGGAGCAGAAAGCGCGCTGGGTTCCGCGGCTGGTCGCCGGCGAAGATCAATGCTGCTTTGGTTTCACCGAGCCGGACGCCGGGCTGAACACGACCCGGATCAAGACGTTTGCGCAGAAGGTTCCGGGCGGTTACCTCGTGCACGGCCAGAAGGTTTGGACCTCGACCGCGCAGGTCGCCAACAAGATCATGCTGCTGACCCGCACGACCAAGTATGAGGACTGCGCGCGGCCGACCGACGGCATCACGATCTTCTACACCGACCTCGACCGGTCCAAGATCGATGTTCATCGCATTCCGAAAATGGGTCGCAAGTCGGTCGATTCGAATGCCATCTTCATCGACGGCCTGTTCATTCCGGAAGCCGACCGGATCGGCGAGGAGGGCAAGGGCTTTTCCTATATCCTGCACAGCCTCAATCCCGAGCGCATCCTGATTGCGGTCGAAGCGATCGGGATCGGCCAGGACGCGCTGCGGCGGGCCGCAAAATATGCGCGCGAGCGCGTGGTGTTCGATCGCCCGATCGGCCAGAACCAGGGCATCCAGCATCCGCTCGCGGAAAACTGGATGTATCTGGAGTCAGCCTGGCAAATGGCGATGCGCGCCGCCTGGCTCTACGATCACGACAAGCCCTGCGGCGCCGAAGCCAACGCTGCGAAATTCCTCGGCGCCCGCGCCGGCCACGATGCGGCGTGGCAGGCGATCATGACCCTTGGCGGCTTTGGATACGCCAAGGAGTATCACGTCGAGCGTCTGTTCCGCGAAGTCTCGATCACGCGGCTGGCGCCGATCACCGAACAGTTGATCCTCTGCTTCATCGCCGAGAAGGTGCTGGAACTGCCGAAAAGTTACTGAGAGAACTCAAAGGTTGCGCGAAATCAGTTCGCGCATGATTTCAGACGTGCCGCCGTAAATCCGCAAAACGCGCGCATCCGCGTAGAGACGGCAAATCTCATACTCGCGCATAAAACCGTAGCCACCGAAGAACTGCAGGCATTGGTCGACAAGCCGGCCATGCATTTCGGTGATCCAGAGTTTTGCGGTTGACGCGGCGTTGGTCGTCAGTTCGTGA
>Ga0137404_10001194_pt1 | contig 16986 bp, 18 predicted proteins | sample CZOMad2_1_16fung_FD_108285 | JGI IMG/M metagenome (GOLD analysis project Ga0137404, IMG submission 108285) | Vadose zone soil fungal communities from Angelo Coast Range Reserve, California, USA - CZOMad2_1_16fungal (Illumina Assembly) | ecosystem: Environmental > Terrestrial > Soil > Vadose...
AATCTCAAAAATGAAATCGCAAGGTTCTGCGCCCGAAGCCCACAAAACCCTGCAATCTCAAAACCGCCCGTAAGCCAAAAACTGACTCGCGCTCAATGGCTTAGAATTTGTTCACGGCCGACTTGTTAAGCTGCGCGGCTATTGCACCTGAAAGGGCACCGGCTTCGAGATCGGGTCTTTTAAGTTTTCCATCACCGCCTTTAGAAACTCGCCGCGAAGTTCAACGCTTGAATTGTACAATTTGTTAGGATCGTAACCTGAGCCAGGGACACCTTCACCTTTTGATTCCGAGACATTAATTGCGCCGATCACAGTTTTTCCGGTGGATTCCTCTCGGATAAACTGCGCGCTTCCTGACGACCAACCTCCGGTGTTACAGTCAGTTTGAACGGGCACATAGGCGTGCAGATTTACATCACGGACTATACATTCTTCTACGGTTTTTGGATATTTATCTCCAACTTTGAAATTCTTGTGCTTGATACTAACCTGCAAAACCGGTTGGCCTTTCACTAACGGCGGAGGATTTTCCACGGAAGGGATTTCATATGGAAGCACGTCCGGGCCGGCACCCTCGAGTTTGACCGTGGCCCAATCGGTACTGTCTCCGGAATAAGCGCACTTGCCCGTCTTCAGCGAAGGCATGTCTAACGGATATTCCTTTGAACCAAGCTCGTCGTCGAGTGTGAATACGCAGGTCAATTTTTCCGTCGTACAATCTCTATGGTAAAACTCATGACTAGCAAGAGTGAGAACGTTGTTTTTGCCGGTAATTTGTGCCGTCATCGCATGACCATTACAGTTAACCTTTCCGGTCGCCTTGAATAGCTTTTCAACCAGAGCCAGCGGAAGCTGTTTTGCGGCCGCATATTCGGGCAGCGTCTTTCGTCCGTCGGGCGTGGTGATTTGAACGACGTTGTGGCTGTATTCGCGCTTCAGCCAAGACAAGTCGTTCTTGCTAATCGGCTCCGAGCAAGCCCCAGAAACTCCAAGCCCGGCAGCAAATGCTATCGCTGCTGCTAATTGCCGTTTAGACTGAGACACGTTGTTGGTCACGATATCATCTTACTCGGTTGCCTTTTGAATGGCCCTCAGGAAGTCGCCCGCCACCGGCACAAAATATGCTGCCCATGCCTTCTCCCGGTACGGCGCCATCAATTTTTCCCCCATCTCGATAGCCCGCAAGTCCTGCTCAATAGTTCCTGGCCCCGTCTTGAAAATTGCAGACAGGACAACCTGTCCGCTGTCTTCACTCAAGGCGCCGCCACCTGAGGCATGACCTGCTGCATCGCAGTTCGCTCCGTAGCAAGTTGGATCGAAAACCGCGTAGACCTTTTTGATGTCACAATTTTGGATGTGTTTCGGAAATATATGTTCGCCTTTCGAGTTCCTCTGCCAAAAATCCGCACTGTACGCCACAAACGTGACCTGCGAGCCAGCGTGCAAGCCCTTAACTGGTGCCGCCTTAACAGCATAGGGCAACACGCCCTTTGCATGCGTTTCTAATCGAAGTATGGCCCAATCAAGATCGGGACTCGGAATGGTCGAAAGGTCGCGGACACGTCTCATGGCTGAACTACGAAGCGGCGCATTGGATGTCGCGGTCGTCACCAGCGAAAGCACCCGGGGCGACGGAGGCACCTTGGCGTTGTGGAGCGAACGCGTCCTGTTGGCGTTACCGGAAGGGCATCCGCTGACTGAGCGGGAGGCCATCTGTTGGACTGATCTGCTCGGCGAAACCGTCTTGTTGACCCAATGTAACCAGGAACTCAGGCTTGAAGACCTTCTGATATCAAAGTTCGGCGTTTCGGAGGACCGCCCCGGAATTTCGGAGGACCGCCCCGGAATTGAACGCCATGAGGTCAGTCGCAGCATTATCAAGAGCCTTGTCGGCGTCGTGGCCAGCGTCAGCCTAGTCCTGGAATCTGACAGCGGCGCCAAATTTTCTGGCCTGATCTATCGCGAGATTCGCGACAGCATTGGGCCGAGCCGAATAGGCTATTTGGCACATTGGCGAGGAGACAATGATAACCCGGCGCTGGCGAGTTTTCTGAATCTTCTCAGAGAGCGCTATCCGTCGCCAGCCGCCTGAATAGCGCGGCGCGCTTTCCAGAATGCCCGATCGGTCGCCATGAACCGTACTAGCATCGGCGCGATGAGTTTCGAGGGATCAGGAATCGCCTGCCCCGTTTCCCGCGCGAGGACTTCGGCGTAAGCAAGCAAATCGCGATGCACGCCTACGGGAAGCTCGACAGTTAACTTCATCGGCTTGTCGTCGATGATAGCTCCAAGCTTTAGCTTTGCCCTGGGCCTCCCCTAACCCCTGTATGGCTCGAGCAGGAGGTCCCGATTGACGATTACCCGCAAGGGAAATCCCGGCCGTATCGTAAGTGTCGGCTGGACGTTGAGATTCTGCTGAACGACTTTCTGTCCGGTCTGGTTGAGGCTATCGCTGGACCCGCGGCGGAGCGCTGTGATGACATCGCCATTGCTGCCAGCACCGATGGTGGATCCGAGTTCGCTGCCGACGCTAAGCAACGTCGACAGGAGCGCAGCCTTAAACAAGGCGCCCCAATGATTGTCGACCTGATCCTCAAGTCCTGAATAACCGGCGGTATCGGCGCCAGGCTGACGCTCCAGCACGATCGAGCGGCCGTTCGGCATGATCAAGCGAGTCCAGACCAGCAGGACACGCGACTGCCCAAACGCAACCTGACTATCATAGACACCGATCAGCCGCGTCGAGGCGCCGACTGAACCAACTTGTGCAATCGAAGACGCCAACTCCCGAATACTCGTCGATGCAAATAGTTTGCTTAAACGAGCTGCTTCGATTTCCTGACCGAGGCGCTGCTGTTCGGAATCGATTGCAGGTATCCCCGCCGAAGGAGCGTTTTGCGCGTTCAATATCGGCCGGCCGAGATCGCCCGGCAGAGCCGGTCCGAGCGGCGGGGCCTGGCGGGGAGTGCCGGCATAGTCCCGCGGAAGACCGGTCAATCCATCGGCGACATTGTGATGGTCGGTCGTGTAGAGTTCGGCTGGCGCCGTCGAACGCGTCCGGTTGTTTTGCAGGGCCCACAGCACCGCGCCCGATATTGCAACTAATCCAATTGCTGCCCCACCCGCAAGAACTTTGCGGGAAAGCCTTGTCGCGCGCGGACGTTCCGCGCGCAACCGCATCGACGCCACCCCGTCAGTATCGCGCGGCTCCGGTCGAATGTCGGGTTCCGGCTCAGTGCTCACCGCGCCCTCCCGTCGGTACGGCTGATCCGAACTGTCTGCTGGTGCTCCCCGCCCATGCGGAGCTCGGCCGCGGCGAACAGCCGATCGACGATGTAATAATTCTGCCGCACGCGATAATTAACGAGCTGACCATCGCCTTCAGGGCCGATGACAAAGAGTGGCGGGGCCTCTCCCTGGGCAATACCACTGGGCATTTCGATGTAGACTTTCGCACCGTCATCGAAAGCCGAAAGCGGACGCCATGGCGGGTAATGCTGAATAGGCTCGATCTGACACCAAGAGTTTGGATGATATGCGGCAGCCCGCATCAGCGAGACGATGGCTGTCAGGTATCAACCCAGGCTCCGCGGGGTCGGCGGTCTCACCGTGAATATTTGGATGTTGTACAATGAATACCGCATTCCTTCTGATGGCGCAGTATGGTGGGAAGGTCGTCATCCCGATTGAAGATGTGTGCCGAGATTATTTTTCTCATCTCAATGCAACCAAGCTGGTGCAGAAAATCACAGCCGGCGAAATCGCTATTCCGCTCGTCCGGATTGAAGCAAGTCAGAAATGCGCGAAAGGCGTCCATCTCAGCGATTTGGCGAAATATCTCGACGCACGTGTGGAGGCGGCACGAAAGGAAATGATCGCTCTCAACCACTTGAAGGGGCTCAGTTGCCCGCCAGTCCTTTTTGTAAGGCAGTCGCCGCATTCTCACGAGTATCGGAGCACAATTAGGATATTGCCCCGGCTCCGCTGTCGTGCACCGGGCGTAACCCGCCGGGAATCGCAACACTCGTACATGTTCTCTTTATGTTCTTATGCATACGCCGAATCCATGGCAGGCTCGGGGCTTGTAAGATTTTTGTAGTAAATTCCTTACACAAGGGTGTTTTAGTAAGATATTTGATGTATATTTCTTACAGACCCGGATCTTATCCATGCAAAGTGTCGCAGATCGAATCTACCGCCGAATGTCGGACGGAGCGCCCAACAAGGTTTGGACCGCCCGCGATTTCGTTGATATCGGCGCAAGGTCCGCCATCGATGTCGCCCTTCACAGGCTGCATGGCAACAACCGGATCCGACGGATAGACCAGGGCCTCTACGACATTCCCCACATCAATCAGCTCACGAAAAAGCCTTCGCCCCCGGACCACAAATCGGTGATAGACGCCGTCGCCAGGCGCGACAGCAGCAAAGTTCTCGTCGATGGGATCACGGCAGCAAACAATCTTGGATTGACCAATGCCGTCCCGGCCAAGGTAACAGTGTGGACCGACGCTCGCCTGAAACCGATCCAACTCGGTCATCTCACGATCAATTTCCGAATGGTCGCGCCGAGCCGCCTGGTATGGGCCGGCCGGCCTGCTGCGCAGGTCGTGCAAGCGCTGATCTGGTTGCGCGATGTACTTCCCTCCGATCAGGATCAAATCAAGCGCCGGCTCGCGAAAATCCTGAACGACCCCGATTACGGCCGACGCATTCGCGACGATCTGGCCACGAACCTGGGCGATCTGCCGACTTGGCTGGTTCCGACCGTCAAAGATCTGCTACGCACGACTTCCGACATTCCAGATCACGATCCCGGATCCCGCGGCAATCCAATACCCTGAGGACGATCTCGATGAACGACATGGCGCAAATCATACAGGCGCAGCCGGAGGATCGTCGCGGCCTTTTCCAGCAAACTGCGCAACGCCTGGGATGCGCGCCCGAGAATATCGAAAAGGATTTCTGGGTCTGCTGGACACTTGATGCGCTTTACAACAAGGCGCAACTGAAGCCCCGGCTCCTCTTCAAAGGAGGAACATCGCTCTCGAAGGCGTTCGATCTGATCCAGCGCTTTTCGGAAGACATCGACGTTACCGTCTTCCGGGCAGACCTGACAGACACTTTCCCGTCCGACCAGGAACTCAAGGAATTGAGCGCGAAACAACGCGGCCGCAAACTCGATGAGATCAAGGCGACGTGCCAGGCTTTCATCAAAGGCAACTTTCAGGACCAGCTCATGAAGGTGGCGTCGTCGGAGTTGAAAGGAACGCAATTCAAGATCGAGATCGACGACGACGATCCCGACGGGCAGTCCCTGCTCTTCCATTATCCCAGCGCATTCGACGCGAGTGCGGAACCATACATAAGGCGGGTTGTAAAAATTGAGTCAGGAGCGAAATCCGCACTCGATCCTCACGTAACCAAAAGCGTCACGCCCTACGTTGCCGACGATGCGGAGGAATTTAACCTTTCGGTTCCAAATGTCGTGACGATCAAGCCGGAGCGTACCTTTTGGGACAAGATCATTATACTCCACGGTCAACGACACTGGTTCGAAAACCGCGGCGAACTCTACAAGGACGGACAGCGGCTCTCGCGTCACTACTACGACGTCTACCGTCTGCTTCAATCGGATTGCGGAAAAAACGCGATGACCGATCTGGCCCTGGCAGAGGACTGTATTGCCCATGCCCGCATCTTCTTTAACCGCAAGCCCCTGGATCTCGACATCGCGAAACCCGGCACCTTCGGCCCTTCGCCCCATGCCGGAATGCTGACTGCGCTCAGGGAGGATTACGAAAAGATGGCGGGAATGATCTTCGGAACAACGCCGAAGTTCGACGACGTCATCAGCAGCATCGGCGAAGCGGAAAGAATGATAAACGCCGGTCAAAAGAGCAACGCATAAACCCAATGACGTATTCGCAACCCGTGATGCTTCTCACCGCAATCTCATAGAATTACTGTTGTACGCTACGATGCGAGGAGGCAGCCAAGCGAAGCCGAACGCCCGAAATCATTCGCTCTAAAGCATTTTCCTTTCCTTTCAACGCCTCGATCCGACCACTCGATTATTTTCGCTTATTTCAGCCTTGCCCGGTACTGCACGGCAGTACCAAAATGCCCGCGCAGTACCGCGCCTCGACAAAATGCTTTGGCTGCGCCCAACCACGCCAGCTCGCCGAATTTGAAATGGGAACGGTACCGCCGTGACGCCGACGCCTGATCGATCAGTAATCCGCCCGTATCTTACGCGGATTCGTTCGGTGTGACCGCCTGACTGGAAAACAAATCGCGCGTGCCCGACATCTTGTAACCTATTGCCTGATAGCCAGCTCGGCGTTTCGCAGCCATACGAGCCAGAACCGGCACTCTCATGTCGGCATAATCATAGATGATCACCTCGCGCTTGGCGTCGTTGAGACGATGCAACCGGCCAGCATACTGCGCGAGCGTGCCTTTCCAAGCAATCGGCATAGTAAGAAAAAGGGTATCGAGGCGGGAATCATCGAAACCCTCACCGAGGTAGCGTCCGGTCGCGACTATGACACGTTCCTTGGTTTGAGGAATTGCTGCGAGCCGCGCCGCGATGTCGCGGCGCTGCTTTTCGCTTTGGCCACCGCGCAATACGATCACATGCCTCGCGAAACGCTCGAGACGCTTTGCGAAGGTCTCCAAATGGGCGGTACGCTCGGTTATCACGACGGGTGAACGGCCCGCTTCCAGCGCACTCAAGACGTCATCAAATATCAGATCATTGCGTGCTTCATCGGCAATCATTTCCTTGAAAACATCCTGGATGGAAGGAGTAGAAGCGTCCAATGTGGCTTGAAGTTGGAAGCTGGTATCCCTGATCCGCACCACGTGATGGAATGGGCGCTTGGCTGCCTCAGAACGTGCATCTACGCGGTGGCGGACAGGACCACATTGCATAACGATGATCGGGTGATGTCCGTCTTTTCGCGTAACCGTTGCTGACAGGCCGAGGATGTAGCGGGCCTTGCTGCGGCGCGCGACCAGTTCAAAGCTTACCGCCGACAGATGGTGGCATTCGTCCACGACGAGATGCCCATAATTTCCGACGATATCATCGACCTCGCCCTTGCGAACGAGGCTCTGGATCAGGGCGACGTCAACCTGACCTTTCGGTTTGCGGCGGCCGCCGCCGATCATGCCGATCGCATCACGCGGCATATTTGAGAACGCCGTGAGCCTCTCGGTCCATTGATCCATCAGCTGACGGCGGTGAACGAGGACCAATGTATTCCGTCCGCGTTCGGCCATCATCCGGATGGCTAAGATCGTCTTGCCGAACGCTGTCGTTGCCGCGAGCACGCCCGTATCGTGCGGAAACAGGGCTATGATCGCGGTTTCCTGATCGGGGCGTAATGCGCCAGTGAAGGCAAGTGGGACCGCCGCACCGGAAACGCGGCAATCTTCGATAGTCACTGAAATTCCAAGTGAAGCAAGCAGATCGAGCACGGCGTCGAAGCACCCGCGAGGTAGCGCAACGTGATGGCTAGTCAACTCCGCGCAAGAGATGATCCGGGGCTTGTCATGGGTCGATCGGCGCATCGCTTGTGCGGCGTAAAATTCGGGATTCTGGAACGCAGCGAGGCGAATAAGGCGCGCGATCAAAGGCGGTGGTAGCGCGTGACGAGGGATGTATATCTGGTCCGCCTGTACGAGAGTGATTGCACTTGGCAGTGGCTCGCTGATTGCTGTCGGAATCTGTCGACGCGACGGCGCGGCAAGCCACGGTTCTTCATCTTCATCGACGAGAGGGATACGCACGCCGAGAATTTTTCCAGATGCACTTGCCTCCTCGACCAGACGTTCCACCTTCGCTCGCGGCATCGGCCCAATCGCCGAAAGGAAGGCCCACTGATCCGGATATGGCGAACAAGACTCGTCGATCAACTCGCTGTTGCCAGAACTTCGCGCGAGCCCCTGAAGCGGCAAGGCAATCAGATTGCCGAAGCCACCCGCTGGCATTGAATCCTGACTCGGAAAAAACCGATCGTAGGATCCGAATCCGATATCGGGGACGCGTTCCATCGTGTCGGTAATCACGAAGGCTCCAAGACGGCGCGCCAATGCCGCTGGAATCGGCTCATTGAAAAAAATCCAGGCGTGAGCACCGTTTCCGGATCGGGACCGCTCAATGGCAACAGGTATTCCATGACGCTCGCAAGAGTCCCTAAAAGCGAAGGCATCTCTTCGCCATTCCCCTTCGTCGAAATCCGCGGCCAAGAACGAACAGGTATTGTCGGCAAGCATCGGATAGACGCCCATAACGAACGGGGCGCCGTTCGCATCGGTCCCGCGTAGATGACGTTCGATTGACATGTCATCTACGGGCAGAAATGCCTGATTTTGGCATGCCGAACATTTGACTTTCGGTTTTTCGCAAATCCCACGCCGCCATTCATTGGCGCAAGCGGGTGCGTATCCGCTGCGCCCCGTCGTGAGATTCTCCCAGCGGATGGGGAAGACATCTGAGCGGCCGCGGAAAAGCCGGCGAAACAGAGCAATCTTCTTTTCAATTGACGAATTCCGGTCGATGGGATCGTCGGCTTTTCCCGAAAGGACGACCTTAGTAGCCGCGCTCCCCTCACTCTGCACCGATCGCTGAGTATTGATCTCGGCTATGATCTCCACGCGCTCGCGCTCCAGCGCAGTAAGCCGGGTCAAGAGTTCAGTAATTCTGGCGTCTGTTTGCTTCATCGTGAAGATTGTCGCGCGCCGATGCATATTCTCCCGAAAAATACCAATCCTGAATGTAGCGATCTAACTCAAGGATCGCCAATCGCCATTGGTTGGTGAGGCGCCACCTGTAGAAACACACATGTAGAAAGACATGTAGAAAGAAGTTGCCGGACCATACAAAACTTTGTATATTGAGTCCAATGGTCGATTCCAAGCCCGTTGAATTCCGAGGCAGCGCACTCGACGATTTGCGTGCGTTTCCGGCAGCTGCCCGGCGTGAGGCGGGGCATCAGCTCGACCAAATCCAGCATGGGCGCGAGCCGGATGACTGGAAACCCATGAATACCGTCGGCCGAGGGGTGCGGGAAATTCGGATTCGCGATGCCTCGGGAACATTCAGGGTGCTGTATGTGGCGAAGTTCGACGACGCGGTCTACGTGCTGCATTGTTTCCAGAAGAAGACGCAGAAAACTAGCAAAGCGGATATGAACCTCGCCGTGCAGCGTTACCGGGATTTATTGAAGGAGCTGGGTCAATGAGCAAGAAACGCTTCGACAATGTGTGGGATGCAATTGAGGATACACCAGCGCAGGCTGAGAACATGAAGCTCCGTTCAGCGTTGATCATCGCTTTGAAGGGTCATATCGCCCGGACAGGGCTAAGCCAATCGCAGGCCGCCAAGCTGCTTGGTGTTACCCAACCGCGTATCTCAGATCTCATGCGTGGCAAGATCGAATTGTTTGGCCTCGATACCTTGGTCAATATGATTGGGGCTGCCGGCTTGCATGTTGAAATGCGGGTCTCGGACGCAGCCTGATCAAAAATCAGCTCCCTGCTCTGGATTTTTCTAATAGTCCGTCCGGAAACTTCAGCCCAGATTGCAGAGTTTTCTGAGCATGAGGCGGATTGAAGCGAGACGCAAGAACTGGAGCTAAAGAAACTGGAGCTAAAAACTGGAGCTAAAGCTTCTAAGCTCATCAAAGATTGAACGAATTTCTTGATTCGGTGCAACGCACAGAGTTCGATACGTATCCAAGAACCCCAGCCAGTCCCCATGCGGCGAGATGCCGGAAGATGCTCTTTCCGGCAAAGCGTGGGCACGAACGCAGGCGCCCCATGAACGTGTGCCCGAGCAAAGGCTGTCTCTCGTCCTATTCAATTGTCAAAGAGCTGAACACAACAATCCGCGTTCTCGCGACGCGATAGCGCCCGAGGTTTGGCCGAACACCCTCGTAAAAAAGAGAGGGCGCAGGGAAAGCCGGGTGCCCGTTGCACCCGCAGCCTCGCGTGCGAATTGAAGAAGCACACGAGCGTAGTCACTGAGGGTTCACCGGTTTCACCCGGCCTTCCCTGCGCAACGGTTTTAACGGTTTCCTTCGTGCTCTTCCCGGTGACCGGGCTTTGTTGCCACCGTCATCCCAAAGAAGCTTTGCTTCTCGAGAACTTGACGCCAGCGTCGGGGCGCCAGAACCACACGACTTCGCCGTCCGCGCCAGCGCCGCTCGTCTTGCGTCGCTACCGCGTCCATCGCATCCCGCACCCAACGTTCGTGACGACGCGTACGCCCCTCTGATCGAGGCGGGACGGGGCGAGTCGTAAATTTGATTTGCCCGACGGCGAAAGCGAAATATTTTTGCAAAGAGGGCTGGACAGCGATTTTACAAAACAGCCCGTCGGGCAAATCACCCCGTGAACCAACGCGAAGGCGAGGGTCGGATATCGCCGCGCTCCAATCATCTTTGCGCACTCGCTCAGTATGCCTTGCGGCAAGATGCCAAAATTCGCCACACCGCGTTCGCAGTATTCCGGACGCAGCCTACCGATTTAGCGACAAGTCGCCGAATCCGTGCCACGGGCAGATGCCTGATGATAGGCGTCTCGCAATCCTTCTGTCGCAACCTCTGAGACAGCGTTTGCCGCCGGCCCTATTACAATTTGAAACGCATAAATCGTAGGAACATACCACAGCCTGTGCTGATGAAACGCCAATAGCGGTCGTCTCCATAAGCGTCAGCGCAGCAATGAGTACTGAGATCCGAAGCATGGGAAATTCTCCAGCGATTTATGGTGGGAGTTGTCGTACGGTTGTGTTCGAGGCGCGCGAGTTCGCTCCGATAGAGTCTTCCCCAGTCTGTTTTCAGGCTGGCGAGAAATTCGAGCTCTTGTCTTGTAAAAATCCACATATGAGATCCCTGAGGCGGCACGACCTTAGCCAACAAGTCCAGCCGTCGATAAGAAGCCACAGCGTGCGGGGTGAACCTGCCGCGGTCAGCCTCTTGGAATGCCACATGCTGTAGTGCTACGGATTGTAGCATTCAACCATGTTCTGTGCAAGTCCAGATTGAATGCTTAGCGAGGCCCTACTGCGGACCCAGCGCAATTTTCCCGATTATGCCGTCCTTGACCAAGCCTATCCTCCATTCCGCCGTACCGTTGGCGAAATGGGCCATGTAAATGTCGTTGCCGAACGCGTTTACCCCCCGAAATGACAAGGCTCGCAGCTCGCCAAGTCTCGCGAGAATGGCCTGGTTGAAGGGAAGCTGCTGACGCGTCAGCGTCGCCACTTCAGAGGTCATGTGATCGTAATTCGGTTCGCCGCGGCGCAAGGCCTCGATATATTGACGCAGCATCTCTTCGCTCCCAGCCAGTGGAACGGCGCGCCGGGACACCGCGCGCTCAGGCCTACCTGTGCGAGATTCTTCGATGGTAAGAAAACGGGTGCGTTGTCCCGGCAGCACGATCTCCAAACATTTCCCCGAAGCATCGGCGATAACCCAGGGAGTGTCGACGTTGGTCAGGATTGGGGACGACATATTCTCGCCGATCGCAGCATGGGCCGAGCGTCTTCCTTCGGAGTCCAACTTGTAGAGCCGGATTTCTCCTCCGCTCTCATTGGAAAACAGCAATTGGATCGGTGTGATGTTGTCGTGAGCTTTCAAACCCGGCTCGTCGGAACAGGCGACAAATCCACCGGGCGCATCGTTGCCGTCCGCTCGGAAGATGGCATCGTCAACTTTGCCGTCCGTCCCCAAAAGCAGCCGGACCTCGGCCAAACCATTGGCTAACTTCAGTCCATAGATGTCGTAACCACCAGGACCGACGCCGCGAAAGAAGATCGATTCCACCGCGCCGAGTGCTTTAAACATGGACTGTAGCTCGGGCGCGTGGCGGCGGATCTTGGCAGCCAACGGTGTACTCATCCGATCGTAGTTCGGCGTGCCGCGCTGCAAGTCCTCGATGCCTCGCAGGACGGTCTCTTTGCTACCCGGCAGCGGGGTCTGTCCCCTAAACCGATCCGGGACTTCGGCAATTCGCCGTGCAAACTCCTCTTCGATCATCCTTGCCTTGACGACATCGACCCGCGGCGCGAGCCGCGCTCCGGAAATCCGCTCCTGACGCAAGACCTGGGTCACCTTGGCCTGGTCGTCGCGCAGGAAAATAATGAGATCATCATATTTGCTGGAAAAGGCATCGGCGCCTTGGGCGGTAATCTCAAATTTCGGTCGTCCAGTTTCCTGAACATACATCCGACCCGCCTCGCGCGTCACGTTCAGCACGCGGTTTGGGGCCAACTCATACCAACCAAGGTATGAATCGAGCAGTGCCGCATCGACGTCGGTGCGCTGCCGCGACATTTCGGCGATCCGAGTGGCCCGCAAATCACGGCCATTCTGGCTTAACTTCAATTCGGGCGGTCGTCGTTCATCGTCGAAGGCCAAAGCGATCTGGCCGGCCGCCGCCGGGTAAGAGTACGTGCCATCACTCCCCAGGGATAAGCGGAGTTTTCGCTGCCCGCTCAGTTGCCCAAAGAGATCATCGCCTTCCCAAAAGATCGCGAAGATCGACGTTCGGTCTAATGAATAGAAGGAAACGCGTTGCGGCGTACCAACGCCTGTCGCCACATCTCCCGCGTCACCAATGGCCAGTGTGGATGACGGTCGCGTATTGTAGGCGATGGTGCCGGCAGAAACGATGGCAACGGGCAGGATGGCTAATGCAATCCAAATCTGTTTTCGCCACCCTACTCGTGCGGGGGCCGTGGTCGCGGCAAGAATGCGCTCAACGCGCGCGCGAATCGTGCTCGCCCTCGCCATTTCCAGACCCGCGGGCGCTTGCCGAACACTCCGCACCAGGTCGAGGAGTATTTCCGCGTAGGATAGTCTGTCTTCAAAAACTTCGAGCGCGCGGGCATCGCTTACGATTTCGGCAAGTTCTGCCAGCCGGATGAGCTGCCACCACGCAAACGGGCTGAACCAATACACCGCGCGATTAAGCGAGGCCAAGAGCAGGACATAGAAGTCGCGGTTGGCGACGTGGGCGCCCTCATGGGCAAGCACGGCCTGACGCTTGGACAGATCCCATTCGATGCATTGGGGAGGAAGGAGAATGGTTGCACCGAATGTCACGGGCCCGCTGATGGCATCGCTCACGCGCACGTCCGAGTGGGCGGCCCAGGGTTCGCTCATCGGTTTTGCCGCGCGGACCAAGCGCCAGGTCAAATGGATGCCGATTGCCAATCGCAGCAACAGCATGGCGGAGACCAATGCATAGATTGCCGTCGCAAGGCCCCACCAATTGACGACTTCCTCATTCTCGCCGCGAGCCACACCGGGGACGCCGGGTTCTAGTGGGAGTGACGGGATCAATGGCTCCGACAGCGGAATCTCGGCAGGCCACAGCTTTTCCGATGTCGGTAGCGGCAAGGGATCCAGTGTGATGGTTACCGTCCAATGCATCAGCAACGGCATCAACAATGACACAGCCAGCACCATTGCCCAGGATGTCATATGCACGTGTGGATTTCGCACACGGAGAAGATTCAAGCCAACCCACACGATGCTTCCAAGTAGCAAGGAGCGCAGCGCCGACTCCGCCAGAATCGCCAACATTACTTTCTCCCTCCCCTCGCCTTCAGCTTCGCCTTCGCAACTTGGTCGGCAAGCATGCGCAACTGCCGCTGGTCGAGCATGGCTGTATCCACCATGCCGACCAGAACCTCTTCGACCGAACCGTTGCAGAACCAATCAACAATGCGCTGGACTGCTTTTGCCGCGACGCGGCCGCGTGACTCGGCCGCCTGGTACACATAGGTCCGCCCATCCACCGTGTGTGTCGTATAGCCCTTCTCTTCCAGTCTTCGCAGCACGGTCCGAACGGTCGATTCCTTGAGAGCACGAGAAAGCCGTTCGCGCACCGCCTCGGCCGTTATCGGAGCGTTGGCCCAGACCAGTTGCATTACCTCTCGTTCGAGGTCACCCAGTTCGGGCAGGCTATCGTCCATCCCTTGTCCCCTTCCGAATTTTGTCTCTTGTAACGCTACAGAGCGTCGCATACGTTGTTACCTTCTGCAACAAAGATCGGAGTTGCCATAGCCGGACCCTATGCTGGATGCGACATCCGATAATCGATTGCGGGGACCTGCCCATCACCTGGAGCGCCGTTCCGTGATCGCCTCCCGGATCGCCTTGAGCGGCGCGGCAGTATCAAACTCGAGGTTGCCGCTTTTGTTGCGCAATCCAAAATCGCACCAGAGCTGATCGAGATCGGGCGCCACGAGTGATCGCGTTCGTGAAACGCGAGGCCGAGAAGATCTTCGACTGCCCCTTCCAGGGTGTCATAAGCGCATAGCCAGATGCGGATATCCGACACTTCCGAGATCACCCACTAACCGGACGTGCCGCGAACACGTCAAACTAGACGCAAATGACCCGATGTAGACATGGGCCTCGCGCCACGTCCCTCGGTATCCGGCTTTTTTGTCAAAACCCCGATTGACGGTTTCTCGGTCAGGATGCACCAGCGCGAAGGCGAGCGTCGGATCTCGCCGCGCGCCAAGATCACGTGGTCATTTATGTCAACACCCGAGGCGGGGCAAAATTGTGAGGGGGTAATATGGACGGGGAGTATGGCGGCCGTTAATCCGACAGCCAATCTTCCATCTCACCCGGCTCGATGCGACGGGCCGTTATGGCGCCTTCGATCGTCCGAGCGGAAACCCGAAACCCTTTCCGAAGGAGCTCTCGCGCCAGGTTTTTCGCGTCCAGCTCGTCGCGGCAGTTCACGACTATGCCGCTGTAGTTCAGCTGCCATGGAGACGGCAATGGCACCTTCTTGCGGTCGAAGCTGGCTCCGTTCAAAAGTGCTATGGCCGCGTGAGCATCCTGGAAAGGCAACCGCGCAAGCTCGCGGCCATCAACGACGGCGGGACGACGTTTCAGACGATCCCATACCAACCATCCCCGACCAATATTTCCTTGCCGAACCAAGTAGCGAGGCATGACTGCGCGTGCGACCCGTTGCTCCCTGGCATCAATACGTCTGTGTCAAATAATCCACGATCTTGCCGATGTCGCCCTCATCGATTGGCGCACCGTAAACCTTGATCATCTTGGTCACTTCGGCCCGCCAGAAATCTTGCTTGAATTTCGGCCCCCGGGGCTGAGTCTGGACATAGTCGGCCGAATGGCACGCCGTGCAATTGTTCTGCACAACCTCCACATTGGGACCCGGCTTGAATGTCGCCGTCTCGTTTGGAAGTTTGTATGAGATCGGCTTGGCGTCCGCTTCGGAAGGACCTGAACCGCCGATACCGGTTATCAGCACCGCAAGCCCGGTCAGCGTCAGTGCAGCGAGGGTCGATAATTTCATGACCGGTCTCCTCAAGCCGCCGTGACGCGGACGGTTTCGACGACGTTGCGCAGGTAGCCCGCTCCGTTCCAGAGCGGCTCCATCGGCTGCGTCTCGTCCGCCTTGCTGGTCGCGCGCACCTTCACTTCGTGCGCACCGGCCGCCAGCGTGACCGGCATCTGCCATTCGCGGAAGGAGTATTTCCCCAAATCCTTGCCCAACCGGGCCTGCGCCCAGGTTTTCCCGCCGTCGGTTGAGACGGCGACGTTCTTGATGCCCTTGCCTCCGTCGAATGCGATGCCTTTGAGCATGATCGGCGCGCCGGCCCTCAGCTTCGCGCCGTCGGCTATGCTGGTGACGAACGAGCGTACCTTGAAGCGGTTGATCGGAATGGTGGCTTTTGGGGCTGTACCGGGCTCCACGCAATTGCAGTCGTTGTCTGGGATGCGATACGCGGTCTTCATCCAAAATCCGTCGAAGACATTGTCGATAACCGTGATTTCGTTGAGGTGCTTCACCCAATAGGTGCCGTAATAGCCGGGGACGACGAGCCGAAGCGGAAACCCGTTGAGAACGGGAAGATCCGCGCCGTTCATCGCATAGGCAAGCATGACCTCGCCATTGCGCGCATGGTCGATGTCGAGCGCCTTGATGAAATCCGGGGTCTTGTCGGTCACGGGCCCATCCATGCCGTTGAAAGTGACCTGGCGCGCGCCCGATTGAACGCCGGCCTTGTCGAGAACGGCCTTGAGCGGCACTCCCTTCCAGCGCGCATTGCCCATCGCGCCGTTTCCAAGCTGGCCGCCTGCGACGCGGGGATTGGAGAATCCACGGCTATTGCCCGAGCACTGGTTGACCGCCACGATCTCAACGGCGTGCATCTTCTTGATGTCGGCCAGCGATAGTTTCGTGGCCCTGTCGACCTTGCCCTTGATCTCGACCGAGAATGCGTCGGGATCGATGTTGAGCGGGACGTCTGCCAGATGGTAGCGGACGAAAAAGGCGTCATTCGGCGTGATGACATTCGTATTGAAGACCGAGAATGGCGTTTCCAGCTGGGGCGGTCTGCTGGTCAGGCCGATCATCGAACGCTTTTGCGGATATTTGACGAGCGGCCGTTCCCCGTTTTCGAATGGTAGCATTGCCGTGGCTGCAAATGCGCGCAAGGAGGGGGACGTCAATCCCGCACCGAGCGCCGCAAGGGCAACCCCGGAACGCTTGATGAGGCTTCGCCGGTCGATCATTGCATTTCTTACCTTTCGATTGGTTGTTGCCCACGACGAACCGGAGCCGCCTCGAGGCTCCGGCCGTCAGCAGGGGATATCTTTGCTGGTAACATTCTTGCTTCTCTAACGTACCGCCGCTTCCGCCTTAGACTCGGCGAGCATTTTTTCGAATCTGGCGAAAAGCGTTTCCCGTTCCTTGGTGGTGAGCGTCTTCCGGCCGGTGGAAGCGAAGTAGTTCTGCATAAATTTCTCGAATGCAAGCCTCAGCTCGGGAGAGGATTGCCGGAGCGTGCTGTCCGGATTAGCGGACACGGCTTGATTGCGATGGGCGGCAAGCCAGTCGGCCGCGGGCTTAAATCGCACCCAGCCGGGCATTTCGGCCGAAAGATTGACTTCGCGCCACTTGGGATGCCGCGAAGGG
>Ga0137404_10001196_pt1 | contig 16967 bp, 19 predicted proteins | sample CZOMad2_1_16fung_FD_108285 | JGI IMG/M metagenome (GOLD analysis project Ga0137404, IMG submission 108285) | Vadose zone soil fungal communities from Angelo Coast Range Reserve, California, USA - CZOMad2_1_16fungal (Illumina Assembly) | ecosystem: Environmental > Terrestrial > Soil > Vadose...
CCGTGACATACGCGCCGCCCTGCTCCCCACCCGTCCGCTGCACCGGGTGGTTATGTATGCAAATAACTGTTTTTATTGATATTTCATGTCTATATTGTGGCGAGCCCCTTACAAACCAAGGATCGTACGCAATGCTCGGGCGACCTCTTCCATATGTGCGTCATCCAGGTGGCCAAGCACTCGGACGATACGGCGCTTATCGATCACCCGAATCTGCTCGCACAACACCACGGAATCTAGGCTTAAACCCCCGGTACCTGCTGGAATGAGCACATGGGAAGGCAATAACGCGCGTCGAATCCTCGTGGTGAAAGGGGCAATGATCGTATGCGGGCTGACCGCATTGGCGCGATCAATTTGGAAGACGACAGCCGGTCGAACTCCAGCCTGCTCTGTACCCACCACCGGGTTCAGGTCACAAAGGACCACATCCCCCCGCACAATGGTCACCACTGGATTTCCCCGCGGGCCAAGCGATCCTCGTAAGTTTCCAGGTTCACGAGATAGTCAGAGAAGTCTGATTCTGGCAAGCTCCGGCTCTCGCTCAAATGGGTCCACAATCGCCAACGCCGACTATCATGTTTGACTAATAAAAAGTCGATGAAGTCACTTACCTCTTGGACCAGCGATTCCGGCAATTGTCGAATCTTGGCGATTGTCTGCTCGTGGACTGTCATTGTCCATTCCTTCTTGGTTTGCCGCCTGATGCTCGCGTTCAGGAGCGCGTCCCCTACAACGCGTTGCTGGGCGGCAGCTTGAGCAAATAGCGGTTGTATCCCCGTTTCAACCATTCTTTGCTTCTAGTTCAGCGAGCCGCTGGCGAAGCGCGCGTTCTTCCTTCCAGCGACTAGTCTCATCCCGGATGATGGCGGCGATGGCCTGGACTTGTTTGTCTCGGGAGTACAGCAGCGCGACAGTCAAGGCGATCGACAGGGCTCGTCCATCTTTATGGACAGCAGGCACACGAAGCACTTCGGTACCGTATCGGGTTTGGCCCGTGCGCACTACTTGTCGATATCCCTCCCAATGCCGATTGCGGAGGCGCTCAGGAATGATTAGATCCAGGGAATGACCGAGCGCCTCGGCTTCGGTGTACCCAAAGATTCGCTCCGCTGCACGGTTCCATACAAGAATTGACCCGTCCGTGCCTGCCGCGATGATTGCATCGCCCGCAGCCTGCACGAAGTTCTCCAGGTTGAATGGCCGGGCTCATTACCAACGTCCTTCTATTGAGGTGCATCAAAGTTAGTTGACATAAGAGCCTTGGTATCTTAGCTCCTGAGCGCCGATTCGTAAACCAATGGAGGTGAAGGTCAATAGTCGGCTACACTCGTTCCCGCATTCCTGCCGCCCAACGGCTGGGCGGCAGGGAATTTCGGCACCCTGGGGTAGATCGCCCCGCCGAATGCCCCGATGAACACCCACCCGTCTTGGCATTCGAAGGTGTCATAGGGCTGGAATCCCGGCGCCCGATTGCCGGTGTGTCCGTACGTGGCTCCCTGACCAGTGTATAGAGGCATGCAGTTGCCCTGGGTCTGGGCCACGGCTTCGAACTGGGCCAAATCGATGACCTGGCCTCGGCCCGTTTTCTTGACTTCCCACAGGGCCATCATCGTGGCGGCCCATCCCGTGAGGGAAGCCAGGTAATCCCCAGTGTACACTTTGGCCCGCTGAGGCGGACCACTGGGATCGCCAGTGATGAACATCATGCCCCCATAGGCCTGAGCCAGGGCGTCATATCCAGGACGCCCCAGGTAGTCCTCCTGGCCAAACTGGCCATAGGTGCTGACGCGAACGATGACGAGGCTGGGTTGACCGCCAGGGCAAGCTCGTTGCTGATCCCGGCTCTCTCGAGCGTCCCGGGCGCTGAGGACTCCATCCAGACATCGGAGATCTTCCAGAGGGCCATCAGGAGTTCAATCCCTCGCGCCTACTTGAGATCGAGTCCCAGAGACAACTTGCTCTTCGTGATCTCCGCCTCATCGCAACTGTGTTCTCTCGGGCCTCGGGTCAGGAGGGGGGCCATCCCCTGGTAGGGGTCTCCGCCGGGGCGTTCGACGTGAATGACTTCCGCACCGAATTCGGCCAGCTTCGTGCCGATATACGGCTGTGCCACGATGATCCCTGTGCTGACCACCCGGATGCCCTCAAGGGGTCCGAATGGAGGCACGATGGCCGGCGTCACGGGCCTTTTCAGATTGCTGATCCATTCCGGTACCTGCTGCTTGAGTGCTTCAATCTGCTCTTCGTGCTTGAGAATGCGTCTGTCATGTGCCGTCGGCTGTGCCCTCCATCTCGTCCTGTCAAGAGGCAAACCCGTATGCAGCCGTCCCGGGTCGCCCAGCCAGCGCCTTTCACCGCCTCCTGCGCCGCCTTCCGCCACTGGAACAGCCGGAAGGCCAGCGGCCAAGGCAGGGAAAGGACTCACCTCCTTTCGTAGTATCACATGCCAGCAGAGCCCACCTGCTGACCCCCTTGTCCCTGAGAGCCCTCCTGGTCTTGAAGGTTGCTTTGGGGTTTCTCTTCGCGCTTTGAACGCCTAACGGTCCGCTTCAGCAGTTGTTCCATCTGTGCATCCTGTTCCCATGGAAACTCCACATAACAGCATATTAGCGCGAATCAGCGTTACCAATATGTCAGCGTGAGCTATTATTGAATAGATCACATGCTGTGTAGCATGGCCATGCCCGTGACACTTGGGGCGTCCTGAGAGGCAAGTATGGTGGAAGGAATCAAGCGAGTCAAGTATTGCTGGCAGGGGTACCGTGTAGAGCACCCCCAATCTTAGACACCGGAATAAGTGAACGATAATGGTCCAAGAGGAGGAGGTACCTGTGGGAATACGGCGGCGATTCACACTGGAGGTTAACGCGCGCGTCGTTCTCGAGCTGATCGGCGGGGTGAAGAGCCTGGCAGAGGCCTGCCGAGAGTACCAGCTCAAACCCCAGAGACCGGCTCGGTGGAAAGGGGAATTCCTGGACAAGGCCCCACGGCTGTTCCGGGGGGACGAGCGAGAGGACACCGCGCGGGCACGAATCACGGAGTGAGAGTGGATGGTCGGTCGCCTCAGCTTGGAGCTGGAAGTAGCCCAAAAAGCCTCCAGCGTGCTCAGTGGTCCCCTCCTGAGAAGTGAGGGGTGGTCATGCGCTTGACCGCCGAGTATCCGGTCAAACGGGTCTGTCAGGTGCTAGACTATCGGCGCAGCAGCTATGGCGACCCAAGCAAGGGCGAGAGGAGCAATGACGGCGTGAGGCCATTGTAGGGGTGGCCGCTGCCTGGCCGCCCAATGGGTATCGCCGATTCACGGCGCAATTGCGACGCAAGGGCTGGCGAGTGAAGATGAGTTAAAACCAGCGAGGATAGCAAGCTGAAAATTGGCTAAACCAGGGCTTGTAACGGATGGGGGGAGAGCAGTAGTTTTCTGTGCGGTAGTCCGTGTATATGTGGGAGGTGGTGCAGCCCCCGTCATGGAAACCACCCTTCACCCCAGCTCTCTCCTGATCGGAGAGGGTATCGGCAAGAAGCGCTTTTCTCTGAGATGCAGACCATGATACAATGGTCTAACATTTCGCTACAAGATGGCCTGGGCCACGACAGGAGCTGGCACAGGCATGGTTCGTAGGCAGTCACACGGATGGAGGTGGAATCCGCATGAGTGTATCCCAGGTCACCCCAGTCATTGAGACGCCAGAAAGTTCAACGAACGGATACGCCGTCATTGGCACGCGGCCCATCCGCCCTGACGGTACGGACAAGGTCACGGGCCGGGCGCAGTATGGTGCCGACGTGCGGCTCACAGGGCTCTTGTACGGCAAGATCCTGCGCAGCCCACATGCCCACGCTCGTATCAAAAGCATCGATGTCAGCCGCGCCTTGGTCTTCCCGGGCGTGAAGGCCATCGTGACCGCGGCAGAGCTGCCCCAACCCTCGGGCAAAGTCACCGACCTCGGCGAAGGGGCGATGATCAACCCACGATTTATGAGCAACAACTGTCTGGCCAAGGACAAGGTGCTATATAAGGGGCATGCGGTGGCAGCAGTAGCGGCGACTAGTCCGCATATCGCCGATGAGGCCCTGGCCCTTATCGACGTGGACTATGAGGTGTTACCGGCGGTCCTCACGGCGCAAGACGCTATGCGCGAGGATGCCCCCATCCTGCACGAGCGCCTCATGGCGCTCGAGAACCCGAATCTTCGCCCGGGTGGCTTGCGCGAGGACACAGACACCGGCCCCGGCACCAACGTCGCCAATCATTTTGTGTTTGAGATCGGCGATGTAGCGCAGGGATTCCGCGAGGCCGATGTCATCGTCGAGCGCGAGTACCACACCTCAACCGTCCATCAGGGCTATATTGAGCCGCATAGTGCCACAGCACTATGGAACGCCGATGGCAGCCTCATTATCTGGTGTAGCAGCCAGGGCCATTTTGCCATCCGGGACCAAACGGCCCGGATCGTGGGCATTCCGGTCTCGAAAGTGAAAGTGATCCCGATGGAGATCGGCGGCGGCTTTGGGGCGAAGACGTTGATTTACCTGGAGCCGGTGGCGGCACTGCTGTCGAAGAAAACCGGCCGGCCGGTCAAGCTCGCCATGAGCCGGACCGAGGTGTTTCAGGGGACGGGCCCCACGTCAGGGACGCATATCCGTATCAAGATGGGAGCGAAGAAAGATGGCCGTATCACGGCCGCCGAAGCCTGCCTGATCTATGAGGCCGGGGCGTTTCCAGGCTCACCGGTGAACCCGGGTTCGCAGTGCATGCTTGCTCCCTATGACATCCCCAATGCTCGGGTCGAGGGCTATGATGTGGTGGTGAACCGGCCGAAGTCCGCTGCCTACCGCGCCCCAGGTGCGGGCGCTGCGGCTTTTGCGGCCGAGTCGCTCATCGATGAGCTATGCGAGCAATTGCACATGGATCCGCTGGAGTTCCGTCTGCTCAATGGCGCCAAAGAGGGCACGCGACGCGTGTCCGGGCTGAGGCTGCCGCGCATTGGCTATCTCGAGACGCTACAAACGGCCAAGGCGCACCCGCACTATAGCACACCCCTGGAGGGGGCGAATCGCGGGCGCGGGGTGGCCACCGGGTTCTGGCACAACGGTACCGGTCCCGCCAGCGCCACGGTCAGCGTCAATCCCGATGGCACGGTCATTCTCGTCGAGGGGTCGGTGGATATCGGTGGTAGCCGGGCCTCAGCGGCCATGCATGTGGCGGAGGTGCTGGGACTGGCGTATGGAGAGGTCAAGCCGATGGTCGGGGATACGGATTCAGTGGGATTTACCTCCACGACCGGCGGCAGTGGCGCCACGTTCAAGACCGGTTGGGCGTGTTACGAGGCTGCGTCAGACGTCAAGCGGCAGATGATCGAGCGCGCGGCGAAGATTTGGGAGGTGGCACCCGAAGACGTCGAGTATGCCGCGGGCACCTTGACCTACAGCAAAAATCCGGAGCTGCGGATGACGTTCAGGGATCTGGCGCGCCGATTGAACGCCACCGGCGGCCCCATCGTCGGCCGCGCCAACGTGGCCCCAAGAGGCCCAGGCCCTGGCCTTGCGGTCCATATCGTCGATGTGGAGGTCGACCCCGAGACCGGCAAGACCGAGATCCTGCGCTACACCGCTCTCCAGGATGCTGGGAAAGCCATCCATCCGAGTTATGTGGAAGGGCAGATCCAGGGTGGGGTGGTCCAGGGCATCGGTTGGGCGCTCAACGAGGAGTATGTCTTTAATGACCGGGGCGAGATGCTCAATGCCAGCTTCCTGGATTATCGCATGCCGACGAGTCTGGATTTGCCCATGATCGATGCAGTGATCGTGGAGGTCCCAAACCCAGGGCATCCGTATGGCCTGCGGGGCGTCGGCGAGGTGTCAATCGTGCCACCCATGGCGGCAATTGCCAACGCCATTTATCGTGCCACCGGCACGCGCATGCGCCACCTGCCGATGAGTCCCGGCAAGGTCGTGGAAGCCCTGTCGAAGCAGCAACCGGGGAATTGATTCCATGGCGACCGTATATATCCCGGAACCGCTTCAATCCCTAAGCCGTGGGGAGAAAGAGGTCACCATCGAGGCCACCACTGTGCGGCAGATCATCGCACGGCTGGAGGCCCTCTATCCCGGGATGGAGGACGCCTTAGTGGAGGATGAAGACCTCAAACCCCACATCGCGGTGGCTGTGGATGGTGAGGTATCGATCCTGGGCCTCGTGGAGCCTGTTGGTGCGGACAGCGAGGTGCATTTCATCCCGGCCCTGGGGGGCGGCAGCACCGAACGTTGACCTGCACCGCCTCTAGCGGGCGAACTAAGGACAATGGAGGCTTTGAAGATCAGGGTAGTGGCCGACGGTCCCGCGACCGAATGGCCACCCCTGCATTTCGTGATAAGTCTGTGTATGCCTGGTGCGGCCGACTGGTTGCGGCTTGCCGGCCGTGCAGGCCCGACCCCAGGCAGGCGCCACGCCCTCTGTATATGGATCAGGCTTTGGGAGCTGGCACTGCTAACTTTTGCACTTCCCGCATGATTTCCTCCAGGTCTGGGAGGTTCGGTGCGCTATATGTCCGCCGATAGCGGATGACGCCATCCTTATCGATGATCAGCACCGCACGTATGCTGGCTCCCCGCTCGGGGTTCCACAGGTTGTAAGCCCGACTCACTTGGCCTTTGGGCTCCCAGTCTGACAATTCCGGATAGGGCAGACCACCGAGGGCCGTCGCCCATGCTCGATGGGATGCCGCATGATCGCAACTGATGCCCAGCACCTGGGCTCCCAGCTCCTGCAGTCGGCTATGGTATTGCCGAAACGCAGTTGCTTGGGTGGTTCAGCCCGAGGTGAAATTGAACACATGGAAGGAGAGTATGACATGCTTCTGACCTTTGAACTGGGCGAGACTGACGGTCTCATTGTTGGCCGCGGGTAGGGAAAAATCGGGTGCCACCTCTCCGATGTCAGCCGTCATAGTCTGTCCTTTCTGGCAAGATCTACGCAAGACGAAATGCTAGCGGTTGGCTCTGCTCCACGGTGCAATTGCGAGCCGCTGTCATGCCGGCCTAGAGGCGACGCTCATCGGGCGTTCGCCCCTGACGATGCTCTCCCTAACACATCTAGGTGTGGGACACAAGCCTAAAATGCATAAATGTCTTGACACGGTGTTCTTGCGCTTTTATGATCAGTGAGTGCTTACTTATCTCACCCAACACGCCGGGAGGTCACCATGGCAGAGCGCCTGACGGGGGAAGAGCGGCGTCGTGTGATCGTCGAGTCAGCCGTGGCGTTGTTCTCGCAGAAGGGGTTTCGTGGCACCACGACAAAAGAGATCGCTGAGGCCGCAGGGTGTAGTGAGGCGACCATCTTCAAGCACTTCGCCACCAAGAATGAGCTGTACTCGGCCATCCTTGAGACCAAGTCGCGGATCGATGAGACCGTGGCAAAGGCGGCGCATGCTGCCGTCCGCAAGGACGATGCCGGGGTGTTTCGCGCTGTTGGCCTCGAGAGCTTGACCCGGACGGAGCAAGATCCCTCGCTCCTGCGTCTGCTGCTGTTTAGTGCTTTGGAAGGCCACGACCTATCGCATCTCTTCTTTGAATCCAAGGTGCGGGGACTGCACGAGTTTCTGAGCGGCTATATTAAAGAGCGGATCGCCGATGGGGCTTTTCAACCGGTGGACCCCCTCCTGGCCGCTCGGGGGTTCGTCGGGATGGTCGCCCACTACCTCCTCATCCATGAGATCTTCGGGGTGAAGCGTCCAGCGGGTCTCTTGCCGGAACACGTCATCGACACATTTGTCACGCTGTTTTTACAGGGTATTCGGCGATGATATGGCGGCGGCTGTGCGTCCATCGCAGGGCCTCCGACGATGGAGGATGCTCAACACGTGCTGCGCCATCTCCGAGAGATTCTTTTCAAGCTTTAGCCGCGCCAGAGTAGGTCGCCATGGAGATCGATTGATGGCGGAGGATGCCACCCGTGCAAGCCGGACGATGCCTGAGAGTCCGGACCCACCGGCGCCGGTGATGACAGACCAGATGGAACATGGCCACGACGAACGGCGCGGTCAGCGCCGCCAGCACGTGGTCATGCCGCCGTCTGACGGTGTCGTGGAGGAATTGCTCAAAACCAGGCAGCCACTGTATAAGCGACCGCTCGTCTTCGCCGCGGCGGCCGCCCTGCTCATCGCCGCCGCGTTTATTGGCGTGCCCTACTACACTTATGCGCTGTCTCACGAATGGACCGACGACGCCTATATCGAGGGGCACATCATCCAGATCAGCTCCAAAGTGGCAGGGCATGTCGCGCAGGTGCATGTCAGCGACAACCAGGAGGTCAAGCAGGGCGATCTGCTGGTCGAGGTCGACCCGCGTGAATATGCGGCGCGGCTGGCGCAGGCGCGTGCCGCCTTGCAGGCCGCCATCGCCAGACAGCAAGCGGCGCAAGCCACTGTGGCGCTGACCTATGTCACCGCCGAGGCGGGTGTGCAGCAGGCCTCGTCAGGCCTCGAGTTGACCCAAGCCGCGATGCAAACGGCACGCGCGCAGGTGGGATCGGCCCGTAGTCGGTACGAGCAAGCGCGTGCGCAGGTAGAGACGGCGCTGGCCTCCGCGGCAGAGGCGCGCGCGCAGATCCTGGCGGCTGAGGCGGAGGCGATCCGTGCTGAAGCCGATGTCAGGCGCATGCAGGAGCTCGCCAAGCGGGAGCAAATCTCGCGGCAGGACCTCGATCAGGCCATCGCCACGGCCCGCGCCACTAAGGCCCATCTCGAAGCGGCGCGCAAGAAGGCGTCCGCCAGCGAAGCCCAGGTGGCCGAAGCGCGCGCCGCACAGCAGACCGCCGCTGAAAGCCTGCGGCAGACGGAGTCACAGGTCGCCGAGGCGCAGGCACGCATTGGCGAAGCCCTGGGGCGTCTGGCCTCAGCTCAGGCAGCCCCACACCAGGTGGCAGTGAGTAGAGCGCAGGCCGACCTCGCCAGTGCCGAGGTCGAGCAGGCACGAGCGGCGGTTGAACAGGCGGTCATCGATCTCTCCTCCACGCAGATCGCTGCGCCAAAATCTGGGCGTGTGACGCGCCGGAGCGTTGAAGCCGGCGCCTATGTGCACGTCGGGCAGGCGTTGATGGCGATGGTGCCACGTGACGTCTGGGTGGTGGCCAACTTCATGGAGACGCAGCTCGCCGACATGCGGACGGGGCAGCCGGTCGAGATCACCGTCGATGCCTATCCTGCGACGCGCTTCAAAGGGCGTGTCGACAGCATCCAGGCCGGTACCGGCGCGCGTTTCAGCCTGCTGCCGCCGGAAAACGCCACCGGCAACTTCGTCAAGGTGGTGCAGCGCATTCCCGTGAAGATCGTCTTCGATGCATCCCCTTCCCCTGACCATCTGCTCAGCCCCGGGATGTCGGTGGTCCCCGTAGTCAAGGTGAAGTGAGCCAAAGGCGATGAGGTGGCGATGAATTCCAGATCACCACGGCGCTCACCGGCAGCCCCGAGCACACTGGGCCGCCCAGAAGCACGTGCTCGTGCGACTATTGAGTCGGAGCCGCCAGCGAAGAAGTGGCTAGTGACCGTGGCTGTCATGTCCGGGACCTTTCTGGCGGTGATGGACGTCAGCGTGGTGAATGTGTCGCTGCCCCATATGATGGGTAACTTCGGGCAAAGCCAGTCGTCCATCACCTGGGTGGCGACCAGCTACGGCATTGCGGAAATCCTCTCCATCACCATGGCCAGCTGGTGGAGTGCGGTGTTGGGCAGGAAACGTCTCTACCTCCTCGCGTTGGCACTGTTCACGCTGAGTTCGATGCTCGCCGGTACGGCGCAGACATTCCCCCAAATGCTGTTCTATCGGACCTTGCAGGGCTTGGCTGGAGGCATTTTGACGCCTCTCTCTCAGGCCATTCTGCGCGAAACGTTTCCCCCCCGACAGCAGGCCATGGCGATGTCGATTTTCGGCATGGGGGTGGTGTTCGCCCCTGCCATCGGCCCTATCCTGGGGGGATGGTTGACCGATAACTACGGCTGGCCGTGGATCTTCTACATCAATATTCCAGTCAGTATGGTGGCGATATTCATGGTAAGCACTTTTGTGGGAGACCCCCCGTATCTGCGACGCGGCATCGCTCGCGTCGACTGGGTTGGCATAGCGCTCCTGACCGCCGGTCTCACCGGCATGCAGATCATCCTGGAGCGGGGGAATGAGCACAACTGGTTCGCGTCGCGCGCGATTCTCGCCGGTACCGTCTTGACCATAGTGACGTTGATGTCCCTGATCGTCTGGGAGTTACGCGTCAGAGAGCCGATCGTCAATATCCGCGTGCTGCGCAATACTGCCCTCAGCGCCGGCGCCGGGGTAGGCTTCCTGTTTGGCATCGCATTCTTTGGGACGACGTTTAGTCTGCCGCAACTGACCCAGCATCTGCTACACTATCCCGCCTATCAGGCCGGATTGGTCCTCATGCCCCGCATGATCACCCTGTTTTTCGTCATGCCAATTATCGGCTGGCTGTTCAATTATGTCGACCCACGTCTGCTGATTGGGATAGGGATCGCCATCACCTATTGGGCCTTCCAGCAACTGGCGCACCTCTCGCTCAATGTAGGGTTCTGGAATCTAGTGCCGATCATGCTAGTCATGGGCGTGGCCGTGCCGTGCATGTTCGTGCCCTTGAGCACGGTCTCCCTCAGCACCATCCGACGGGAGGACATGACGGCTGCGACCAGCCTCTATACGCTGGCCCGACGGGTCGGGGGCAACATCGGCTATGCTCTGGTTGCGACACTCGTCGATCGATTCTCCGCCACCCATCGCGGGCACTTGATCGAGCACATCAGCCCCCTGAATCCCGCCTACCTCAGCTATCACTCCCATCTCACCGACCGCTTAGTGCAGGGCGGAGGAGACCCCGTCGCAGCACCACAGAAGGTCCTGGCGTTGGTCAATAGCGAAGTGAATCGGCAGGCGGCGATCCTAGCCTATAACGATCTGGCATGGACCTTCGGCACAATGTTTCTGGCCACCCTGCCGCTCCTCTTCCTGCTCTCACGGCGGCGGACTGCACCCTCATCCCCGCAAGTGGCGAAATCTTGAGGGCAGCCCCAATCTTCATTGACACACTTTCTATACCTCCCTACCCCTCGCGGCAAGTGGCGACGCAGGTGCGGCTGACAGCGTGGCAGGCAGGCCTCGACGCATCGACACGCTCCATCTGCCCTACAGGCCGACGGCGATCGGCTGGAGGCATTGCACCTGGTCGATGAGCGCGGACTTGGGGAACCTGCGCAGCGCCTATCTAGCCTGTGTGCCCGTCGATTTTATCACGGGAGCTGTAAGAGAGAGGTACGTTGCGCAAGTGTTGATCATGCGCCTGCAGCTGGCGCAGCGGGCGACCTACGCTGACCAATTTGACTTCGCCTGCGAAGTGATCGAGTATGTCAAGTTGCCGGAACCAGCGGTAGTGACTCAGTTTGAAATTTCGCGTCATTCCCGCGCAAGCTGAAACCTTGTAAAATCAATGACTAGCAAGGTCCCTATTTTTGCAGGGACGACGAAAATGAGTCACTACCGAACCAGCGGTGAGCGATCCCTCTGCCGCATATATGAATCACAGCCAGCGCCAGTGCCAACATACAGTCCAAGCTGGGTGTGCAGCGGTGAGACACCGGCCAGTTGCGCTCACCATCCAAAGTGATCGCTTTCTGCTGGACCCAAACTCGGAAGAGGGGATGGCCAGAGAACCCCGGTCAGACGATCAAGTCGATCGCTTTGTTTTCAACCCGGCGGGGATCGTCTTTGATCCCATGATCCTAAACAAGGCCTTTCAGACGCTTCCCGGCTAACCCTCTGCCGTGGTCTTTGTCGTGTTTGTGGAAAGTGGCGACGAAACCTGCTTTGGTGGCTTGCCTGGCGGGCCCATCCCAGTCTACTGAGCTCACCATGCCCGTTAAGTTTCTGATCAACCCCATTGCCAGGGCACGAGGTGGCCAACGTCTCTGGAACACACTCCAAGAGGCTTGCGCGCGCTTGGGATACGCTGAAGGGAAGGATTATAGCCTCGAATGGACGCGCCCTGGGCACGCTGTGGAGCAAGCGTGCAGGGCCGCTGTCGAGTGCGACCGCGTGATCGCGGTTGGCGGTGACGGCACGGTCCGCGCTGTGGCCGAGGGTCTCTTCAACGCCGGCACCGGTGCGGCGCTGGGGGTGATCCCCCAGGGTACCGGCAACGACTTCGCCCGAGTCATTGGCGTCTACCAGCTCTGGACGCGACGTCGGATGCTCGGCGTCGCTGAGATCGTCACGCGGCTGGTTACAGGGCCTACCATGGCTGTCGATGTCCTCAGCCTCAATGACCAGATCTTTTTTATGTGCTATTGCGGTGTGGGATGGGACGCTCTCGTCTGTCGTGCATACACACGACTGCGCTTCCATCCAACCATGCAAGCGATGCTCCGGAGACGGCTCATCAACGAGTGCGTCTATGCCATGCTGGCTGTGCGGTACTGCATGGCGCGCTTGCCCAGCCTATCGTTGCAGCTCGATACACCGGAGATAGGCTGGACAGCTGGAGACATCCCGCCGGGTGCTTGCGCCATAATCGTGAGTAATGTGGCATCGTATGCTGGTGGGGTACCCTTGACACCAGGCTCATCCTCTGCCGATGGCCTGTTCGAGGTCACGCCGATCGCGCGACCGTGGCTCTTTGCCTTCTTAGTGATGTCGCGGTACTGGCGGCGCTTGCGGCGCTTCTGTCCGCTGGAGAGCCGACGGGTGAGAGGGCTCCGTCTAGCGCTCCCCGGCGGCTATGCTCTGCAAGTGGATGGGGATGATGCCACAGGGGTTCTGGCCAATGATACCAGCCTTTCGATCAGCGTAGCTGGGCAAATTCCGGTCGTCGATTTACGCTGACCCCGGCGCTTTACGATAAACTTGGATACGGTGGCGGCAACTTTCGACGACGTACAATCGTCCCTGATCGTCCACTTTGACCGAGATGGGTCCCCAGAAGAATTTCTCGATGCTGGCCGACTCCTCACGCAGCTCATCGAGCGGTGATAAGCTGAGCTCTGGCTCCAGGTTTGCCTTGCGGCGTTCTTCCAACTCATCCTGGTTGGCAATGAAGTAGCTCTCGCCCCACTTCGAGAGCCCGGACTCACCTCGATATGTGGCCAGAAAGCCGCCGTCTGGACTGAGCACCTGCACGCGCTCGTTCCCCCAATCGGCGACGTAGATGTTTCCCTCGCCATCCACAACCACGCCGGAGGGTCGGGAAAACTCCCCATCCCCGCGGCCGGAGATCCCATAGCTGGCGAGAAATCCCCCCTGGGCGTCGAATTTTTGGATCCGATCGTTCCGCCAGTCAGCCACATATACCGCGCCGGCTCGGTCAACCGCGATCCCCCAGGGGAGGTTTAATTCCCCGGGACCGTGTCCTCCCTTCCCCCACTCCCCCAGAAAGCGGCCGTCTTTGGTGTAGCGCTGAATACGGTTGTTGAGACCGTCAACCACGAGCAGGTGCTGGTCCTGGTCGAAGGCGAGACCAGCAGGACGGTCGAACATGCCCGCACCACTTCCCCTGACGCCCCACTTGCCAAGGAAGCGCCCCTGCGCGTCGAAGATGGAAATACGGTGCAGGGCTTCATCGGAGATGTAGACGTTCCCTTCGGCGTCGATGGTGATCGTCGCCGGCCACATCAGTTGGCCGTCCTCGGTACCACCGCTGCTGAATTCGCCTAGATAGTCTTCATCCAACGTGCACATCGTCACCCGCTTATAGAGCATGCGCAACTCGACATCCGACCCCGCGCGGTTCAAGACATACAGCACCCCGTCACGGCCTAGCGCGACGTCGACCGGGTTGTTGAAGCCGCGGCCATTTTGGGCGTAGAAGCCGATGGTATGGCTATAACGGTACAGGTCATGGGTAAGAGTGGCCATGGTTCCGTCCTCCGAGCACGTCAAGCTAACTGGTATTCCCGCGTGGCGACGACCAGTTGCAATAGTTCGCGAATTCGCTCCGCGGCGCTGACCGAGTCACCATTCGTCTCGAAATCGACATCGCCTGCCGCTGCCAGGTGGTCGACCAGTTGCTGTCGTGTCCGCGCCTCCACGGTGAGCGGCCCCATCACATCGAGGCAAATGTCCACGACGCTTCCTGGAGCGAGCCTAGTCCCTTGCGCTCGCACACGCTGGATGATCGCCCGCACCCCTGGCTTGTTGACGTCGGCCAATTGCCGCGAGGCGAAGTTGACGCGACTCATCAGCGTGGCACTATTGATCCATTCTGACCCGGTATGCCAGCCCTCGACGCTCGGCGGGTCCAGCAATTGTTGCCCCATATAGCCGGTCTCCAGCGCCAGCGTGATGTCATCGACGTCGGGGAAGTGATGCCCACTGGCCAGACGCGCGGTGCCCACGACCAGTTCCGCCGGGCTTTTGACTTTGGCAAACTGGGCATTCTTGAAAAAGTCGGCGTTGAAGAGCACCCGCATCACCGCGCGGATATCGTATTCATGTGCAATAAAGGCATCCATCAGGGTCTGGATGGCCTCGGGGTCATGTGGCGGGACAGTCTGCCAGGCTGGCACCTGCGGTTCATCGGCGACGAAGAAGTTATAGAGATGCCGAGCGATGAACCTTGCCGTCGCTGGCTGTCGACAGATGATATCGATGATCTCCACGCCGTTGAAGGCACCGGCATGGCCCAGAAAGGTTTTTTGCGCGGCGTCGTGGTCATCGGCCCGGTATTCGAACTGCCAGTCCAATCGCCCATAGGGCCAGACGGAATCGCGTGCCACCCGAGCGGTGTGCAGCGAGGCATCGCGGATCGTCCATCCGGTGAAGGCACGGGAACACTGCCGGACGTCGTTCTCGGTGTAGTTGCCAACCCCCATCGAGAAGAGCTCCAGCAATTCTCGACCATAGTTCTCGTTGATGGCCTCCTTATGGCTATCCTTGTTATCCAACCAAAAGATCATCGCCGGGTCTTTCGACACTTCGACGAGTAGCGTATGGAAGCTGCCCAGCCCATAGCGGCGGAACATGGCAATCTGGCCAAGAATCTGTTTGGGATGATTCAGTTTCGTGTAGCCCGTGGCGAACACGCCGTGCCAGAAGAGGGCCATTTTCTCCTCCAGCGGGCGCCTGGTGTTGATCATACGGTATAACCAATAGGTCTGGCAGCTGTCGATCAGCATCAGGCTGTTCTCATCGACGTGATAACGCCTGATCAGGTCTTCATCGTCAAGGGCTGCCGGGGCCTGCTCAGGGTGAAGTAACTCTTCCACCGTGGCCTCATACCCTTGGGCGAGGTATCGTTCCAGTTCATCGCGCCGCGCTCCAAAGCCAGCCCGGCGCAGGAGATGGGCCATCAGAGCCATATCTGATTGCGACATGCATCAACCTCCTGTCTTTGGTCGGGGGATCACTGGGGGTATCACTAGACCAGCCCTTTTGTCTCCGGCACCAGCACAGTCTGGCGCTCTGCGAGCGGCACGGTGGCGCCCACGGGAAGCACCTCGAGCCCTCGGAGCACGATATTGTCTCGGAATGGGGGATCGGCTGTGAGCAAGCGCATCTCCGCAAACCGCTCCAGCAGCGTCTCGAAAACGATTCTGGCCTCGAGGCGGGCCAGCGGTGCGCCCAAGCAGTGGTGGATACCACGGCCAAAGCCGAGGATGCTGGGCCCATGCCGTTTGACATCGAGTCGATCTGGATGGTCGAACACCTCCGGATCGCGATTGGCCGAACCGAGCAGCAGGACGATGCCCTGCCCTTTGCGAATGGACCGGCCCCCGACCTCCATATCTTGCGTGGCCGTACGGCCCACCACCTGGACTGGTGCGTCATAACGCAGCAGCTCGTCGACGGCGCTAGCGATGAGACTGGGGTCCGAGCGCAGAATGTGCAACTGCTCGGGATGACGTAACAGCGCCAACAGACCATTGCCGATCAGGTTGGTGGTGGTTTCGTTACCGGCAACGAGGAGCAGCCGCAGCATGACCAGCAACTCGTCATGGCTGAGCTGATCGCCTGCAGCCTCGGCGGCAACCAGAGCACTGATCAGATCGTCCTGCGGCTCCGTCCGCCGCTGTTCGATGAGACCGAGGAAATAGGCGTCGAGCTCGCAGGCGGCCTGAGTCGCCAGCCGTCGTTCGCGCGCTGTGATCGTGGGCTCGATGACACGGGCTCGCAGGTGCGACCACGCCTGAAACTGGGCGAGATCCCGTGTCGGCACTCCGAGCAATTCGGCCATAACGATCATCGGCAGCGGCCGGGCGAGCGTCTCCATGACCTCGAACGAGGTCAGGTCGGCGACCTGGTCCAGCAGGTTCGCGGCGATCTGGCGTATGCGTGGCGTCAGCGCCTCGATGGCGCGCGGGGTAAATGCCTGCTGCACGAGGGCGCGCAAGCGCGTGTGATCGGGTGGATCGAGAAACAGCATGCTCGGGCCACCGGGGGTCGACGCCGCGGCTTGAGATTGGCTGACTTCTTGGCGGTAGCGCGCATCGTTAGAGAAGCGACTGTGGTCACGTAAGATCGCGTCGATGTCGCGATAGCGCGAGAAGACCCACGAATGGCTCAAGAAGTTCCAATGCACGGGATCCTGTGCGCGCAGTTTCGCATAGGTGGAGTATGGGTTGCGGTAGACCCGTGGTGCCAGCGGATAATACGTCACGCCGCTCTGCCACCACTCCCACGCCAACGTCGTACGGATCACGATGGGCCGGATATAGGATCGCCAGGATACGGCCATAGCAGCCTCCTACAACATACCTCTTCTCATACGCCATACGGGTGTCGACCGCCAGTCCTCGACGGCTGGTCAGATGCCGGCGACCGATGTGGCCAGCGGTGCCGGCTCGCACAGGGGTGATGTGTCCCACGTCTTCAGCTCGGGGAGCACGTGGGCGACGAAACACCGCATGTTGCGCTCGGCCTCATCATAGGGCATCCCAGCATAGCTGAAATGGCAGATCAGGCCATTCATGCCG
>Ga0137404_10001199_pt1 | contig 16940 bp, 12 predicted proteins | sample CZOMad2_1_16fung_FD_108285 | JGI IMG/M metagenome (GOLD analysis project Ga0137404, IMG submission 108285) | Vadose zone soil fungal communities from Angelo Coast Range Reserve, California, USA - CZOMad2_1_16fungal (Illumina Assembly) | ecosystem: Environmental > Terrestrial > Soil > Vadose...
GAGGCGATGCGACGGGGTACTTCCCTACCCTTAGAGATGCACCTGATGATCCAAGAGCCCGAACGCTATGTGGAGGCGTTTATCCAGGCTGGCGCCGACACCGTCATCGTTCATCAAGAAGCCACACCGCATCTGCATCGGACCATCGAATTGATCAAGTACCACGCCAAGAAAGCCGGGGTAGGGCTCAATCCCTCGACGCCCACCGGAATGATCGAGGACATCCTCGTGGATATTGACCTGCTCTTGGTTATGACGGTCAACCCTGGTTTCGGCGGGCAACGCTTCATCCACAGCATGCTGCCGAAAATTCAACGGGCATACCACTTATTGCAACAGTGCAACGCTCACTGTGAGCTGGAGGTCGATGGCGGCGTCGACCTCCTGACCGCCCCACTGGCGGTGAAGGCTGGAGCGGATGTGTTAGTGGCCGGCACCGCCATTTTTGCCGATCGAGAGGGGCCGAAGGGGGGGCTGTTGCGCCTCATGCAGGCGATTCAGTAAATCAAGGGCCCACCTTCGACCACTAGACGCTTGGCCACACCGCTTCGCCATCGCATCACGTGTTGAATCGAATGTACCGGTCTTCTTGGTCGGCATCCTCTTTCGAGTAGCTGACGGCATGCACCTGTTTGCCCATAGGGTCCTTTAAGGTGATCGTGCCCCCCTTATTGCTGAGCTGCGCCCCATTTCCCGACAATACCACGCGGCGAGATTCACCAGCCGGCAACAGCACGCCACTCAGGACGTCGGCCTTGTTGTTCTTGTCAACAATGCTCCAGCCGGTCAGGTCCACCGCTGCCACCGTCGTGTTCCCGATTACGACGACTTCGCTGCCCGGCTCGTCACCGTCAGTGTTGACGAGGGCTCTTTCGAGATACACGGTTGGATGCGTCACGAGTGTTGGACCACCCGCCAGGATCGGCTGGGCACCCGGTAAGCGGTGTCCGGTGGCGTCGTCCGTTGGCAGCCACTGCGTGGCAAACCTGAGAAAAAGTCCGACGTATCGCGCTCCGAATTTCAGAATCAACCCTCCGTCCTGGAGTACGCCATTATCCTTCGCAAATGGACCAGGGTTTGGGTTGCCCTGGTTCATATGGATGTCGTGGACCCCCTGGACGGTGCGAAACTCGCGATCGATCGGCCGTGGGTTAGGTTGTTGGCCAGGCTCCGGGAATTTGGCTCCGAATGCGAACAGCTCGCCCCCCTGATCTCGTAGTTGCTTCAAGTAGGTGAGCAATACGTCTTGCAGATCATCGTCGGCGCCGGGACCGGTATGCGGGATGGCCACTCCGTTCGGCCAGTCGAACAATGGTGCCCGGAAGTAGTCCAGGGCAGAGGCAGCCGAACGTGCGGCAGGTGGCAGTGGCGTGAACCCAGCCGCGACTTGTGGCAATGCGGCAATGATGGGGTTGTTCTGAAACGGGTCCGCCCGATGAAAGATCAGGCGCGACTGGTCCGCCGACAAGACATTGACAGGCACGCGCCACGCCTGGTCATGACCATCGACTACCCGAATCTGCAGGTGCGGCGTGCTCAGATCATCTTCACGCTTGAAGACATCGACACGTCCTCGTAACACACCGTATTGCAGCACGATTGTCCCCTCCCGGCTCAATGTAGCCGTTTCATCATGCCAACGTCACCGATTGCGCCAGCACGTGAAGAGCCGCCATCCGCCCTCTTGGCTCTGGCGTCTCCCGAGTCAGCCATCGATCTGGCGCGACACTGCGATCTTACATGCCCCCATACATGTATTGCGTTTTGGTGATCGCTTCCGGTCGAGTCCAGTCCAGGTGCTGCAAACCCTCGAAGAAACGCTTGGCACCGGATGCCACGTCCGCCGAGAAGGCTTCCTTCTGCGCCTCATATCGAAAAGACAGTTCGGCCGTGAGGACGCGGCCTTTCTTGCTCTTCGACCAGAGGATCAGGGCCACGTCCGCCGGCGTTGGAGAGGAGTGACCACGGGCATTAGGAAAGTGAACTTTCGGCCCGTTGAATACCTGTTCAAAGACGTTCAGGCCACGGACCGGCACCAACGCTGTCTCAGGCGCGCACGTTAAGTCATCGCGCTGGAGAGCAAGAAGCCCAGGAAATAGCCTGGCTGCCGTCGATAGCAGTGTGGGGTAGTTCCCTCCGGCCAGTTCCTGGTGAGCGTCCAGGCTGACGGTGGTCGAGTGCGAGAAACGACTGATAAACGGCACGCCGATGTCCTCCTCGAGTTTCGACTCGGGCTCCAGTCCCTGCCCTGGACTTAGATCCCTCCCCGCAGCGATGTAGCGATCTGCCGTGCGGCACTTGAGCGTGTACTCGGTCGTACCACTTTTGTGCTTCACGCGTTGACGCAGCAGTAACCCATTTTGACGCACCGTGAAATCCGGCGTATCGAGGAAAAGTATCATGCGTTCCTTCGGATCCTCGGGATCAAACTTCCCGGCGAACCCCAGGCCGAGGGACCGTGCCAAATCTTCAGTTTCATCACGGATACTGGACAGGGCGGCCTCTAGATCGGCGCACAACGAGGTGTCAACCATGACCTTATACTCACGGGATTTCACATGCATAGTGCTGACCCTCTGAGCTGCGTGTGATGGCTTGAACAGTATGGCCTCGCGGTCATGATCACGACAGCCGCCGGATGCGCTCAGGGCGACTCGACGTGTCTCCTGGGTGGAGCTCACAGCAAGTGCCATGCCGCTGGAGATAACATTGGATAAGATATAGAAATAGCGTGATAAGTTCGATTATCATCGGAGCTAAGACCACGCACGACTGTGTAGGATTACGCAGCTGGGATACCCCAGCCATCGGGAACGTCCGCAAGGGCTCGAAGGATCTTGAGAAATAGCCCCCGGCTAGATTTGCACAGCATGGTTAACAATACGCAGCGGGAACCTTTCGAGGCATCGCAGTGTTGTATGGGATGTAACGATGTATAGCTCATCCCATAGTAGTGATCGTGGTCAGCCAATGGCCATCCGCCTCATACCATGGCAGATGGTTGCGCAAGGCCATTGAGCAATAAGCTGGGGGGGTGCCTATGGAAATCGAACGACGCAAACGCATCATCATTCTGGGGGGTGGATTCGGCGGTCTGTATGCCGCGTTGCGCCTGGGAAAAACGCTAGCGCGCGATCCGGAGGTGGAAATTCTCCTGGTCAATCGCGAAAACTTTTTCCTCTTCACACCGATGCTCCACGAAGTCGCTGCCAGCGACCTCGACCTCACACATATCGTCAATCCCGTCCGCAAGTTGCTGAAGCGTGTGCAATTCTTCGACGGCGATGTGGATGACATCGATCTCCCCGGGCACAAAGTTGTCGTATCACATGGCGCCGAACACCACGCACACGAGCTGGAATATGACCATCTGGTTATTGCGCTGGGATCAATTACCAACTTTTTTAACCTGCCCGGCCTTCAAGAGCGAGCGTTGACCATGAAGTCCCTGGGCGATGCGATCTATCTGCGCAATAAGCTGATCTCGCACCTCGAAGAAGCCGACTTTGAATGCTGCGCCCTTGAACGGCAGGAATTGCTGACCTTCGTGGTCGCTGGCGGCGGGTTTGCTGGTGTGGAGACCATCGCCTCAGTCAACGATTTCGTGCGCGAGGCACTCCGATTCTATCCCAACCTACGCGAGGATATGCTGCGCATGGTGCTGGTGCATCCTGGTCCAGTAATCTTACCCGAGCTGGGGGAGAAACTCGGTGCCTACGCTCAGACGAAATTGGCTGCACGCAAGGTGGAGATTAGGATCAATACAAGAGTCACGGGAATTTCGGAGGGCAGGGTCGAGTTGAGTGATGGCAGCGTGATCCCCACCAAGACGCTGGTCTGGACCGCCGGAACCTCGCCGAATCCGCTGCTGGAGAAGCTCCCATGCCCGAAGGAACGCGGCCGGTTACTGGTGAACGAATTCCTTGAAGTCCCCGATTGGCCTGGCGTGTGGGCGCTGGGAGATTGCGCCTTGGTGCCAGACCGACAGAGCGGCAAGTTCTGTCCCCCGACCGCGCAACATGCCCTGCGCGAGGGCAAAGTTCTGGCAGAGAATCTCGTAGCGACGATCCGTGGCGGTCGGAAGAAGCGGTTCGTGTTCACCACAATCGGACAATTAGCGACTATAGGCCGGCGAACCGGGGTGGCGAACATCATGGGGGTCAATTTTTCTGGATTTCTGGCCTGGTGGCTGTGGCGGACGATCTATCTCAGCAAACTGCCACGCTTCGAGAAGAAGGTGCGTGTGGCCCTGGATTGGACGTTGGACCTCCTCTTCTCCAAGGATCTCGTGCAGTTCGTCACCCTCCGAGCACCAACGATGTCGCGGCCGGAACATGGCAGTCGCCCTGCCGATCGCACCCGTGCCAACAGTATCGAGAGCGAGGTCGTCGCCAAATAGGCAGTAGGGTGACGGCGACACCAAGGACCACATCGGTCTGTCGAATGGTCCAGGGGATCGGCGGTCGATTCCCAGTCCATCCGGTCGAGGCGCTGATGGCGGGCGCGCTATACCCACAACTGGACCGTAATTCTGCTGTCCAACAGCTCCTACCGATGACCCCAATGCCCATTTTGGCGCTTGACATCTTTCCTACGTGGCCCTATACTTAACCATATGGTTAAGTATACATCTCGTACACTCGACAAAACCTTTTCGGCCCTGTCTGATCCCACTCGGAGAGCGATTCTTGCCCGGTTGGCCGAGGGCGAGGCATCAGTGAGTGAGCTGGCCGCGCCGTTTGCCATGTCGCTCCCGGCGATCTCCAAACATCTGCGGGTCTTGGAGCAAGCTGGGCTGGTGGAGCGCACGAGGGACGGCCGTGTACACCGCCTTCGCCTCGTGGCGCAACCCCTGCATGACGCAGCCGCATGGATCGCTCACTACCAGCACTTCTGGGAACAGCAGCTGGAGGGCCTGGCAGATTATCTGCGTGATATCCATTCGGAGGAGGAGCCTGAGGAGCATACATCATGAGTATTCGCAAAAAGGTCGTGGTCCGCGCCGTGACCAAACGACGTGTAGCCGCACCGCGACAGTGGGTGTTTCAGGCTTGGACGAAGGCCGAACACCTGCAGCGCTGGTTTTTCCCAAGTATCGATGGAGAGGCTGTGCCCCATGCGGAGGTCGACCTACGAGTGGGAGGGCGCTACCGCATCACCAGGCACACACCAGATGGAGGCATTACAGCCATGGTCGGCGGCACCTATCATGAAGTGCACCCGCCGGAGAAACTGGTGTTCTCTTGGGCCTGGGAGGCGCCTCAGCCCGATAGTTCAGAGACACTGGTGACCGTCGAGTTGCACGACGTCCAGGGCGAGACCGAGATCATTATCACACACGAGCGTTTCCCCGCTCAGACCGGACAAGAGGAGCATACCATCGGGTGGAACTGCGCGCTGGAGCGATTCGTCCTGCTTGTGGAGGAGGGGGCGACGCTCCCAGTCTCAGCACTGTCCGGAGACCCCTGCCAGTCGTGAGGGACCAAGACAGCAATATCCCGGTTTTGCTGTGGTCTCTTCGGGCTGTGAGCGGGCAGGCATCGTACTGCCTTACATTTCACTGGACCGCTCGGCATAATCCTGTAGAATAGACGCCGCCGCCGAGGCGGAACGTAATCATCGACGTGGCACCAACTCAGGAGAATAGGGGGAATGGGCCATACCTGGCGTCTCTTCCAACTGACTCAAGGGTTTCGCTGGCAACTCGTGTGGGCCGCTGTGCTAGGGTTGACCGCCTCTGCCGCAGGGATCGGACGGCTAGCGTTATCAGGATATGCCTTGGCCCTGGTGTTTCAGGGACAACCGTTTACCGCGGTGTTCTGGCCGATCGCCGGGGTGGCGGCGTGTATTCTGCTGCGGGCCACGCTGGAGTATATTCGCGAAGCCGTCGGCAATCGCACGGCCGGGGAGATCAAACTCAATCTGCGTGAATATCTCTACCAGCACGTTCTGGCGCTCGGTCCCGGTTATTTCGATCAGAGACGAACAGGCGACGTCGTGATGTCCTTGGTCGAAGGGGTCGAGCAACTGGAAACCTTCTTCGGCCAATACTTCCCGCAACTCGCGGTCGCGGCGCTGACGCCGCCGTTGATCTTCGCCTTTATGGCGGCGTTCGACGTGCAGACGGCCTACGTGTTTCTCGCGTTCGCCCTGTTCACGTTGATTTTACCCTTGCTCACCACCAGATGGACCGGGGAGAGCAGCCTGCAGCGGCGCAAAGCCTATAGCGCCCTCGGGGCCGAGTTTCTGGACGCTGTCCAGGGTCTGGCCACTCTCAAAGCCTTCGGGCAGAGTCGTACCTATGGCGCGATGCTGGCCGAGCGCTCACGTCATCTGTATCGCAGTACGATGGGAGTGCTGGCCGCCAACATCACGACTACCGGCCTGATCACGCTTGGCATCTCAGCCGGGGCCGGGGTGGCGCTCGGGTGGGGAGCGGTGCGCGTTAGCCACGGGGAATTGGCGCTGCCCACACTGCTCATCGTCCTCATGCTCGGCGTCGAGATCTTTCGACCGCTGCGCGAGCTGTCGCGGCTATATCACCGGGGTATGCTGGCTCTATCCGAGGCCAAGGGCATCTTCGCCCTGCTCGACACCATCCCCACGATCCAGGAGCCGCAGCAGCCATCGATCCGCCCTACCGATGCGCTGACGCTCGAACCCGAGATGCGGTTTGAGGGGGTGAGCTTCGGCTACCCAAGTCGGCCACTGGTGTTGAAAAACATCTCGCTCAGCATTAGCCCTGGTGAAAAGGTGGGGCTGGTGGGGCCGAGCGGTGCGGGCAAATCCACCATGATCTGGCTCCTACTGCGCTTTTTTGATCCTCAGCAGGGGCGCATCCTGTTGGGCGGCCATGATATTCGCCGCCTGCCACTCGAAGTGCTGCGCCGCCACATCGCGGTGGTCATGCAGGACACTTACCTGGCCCATGGCACCGTGGCGGACAATCTGCGCTTCGGCAAACCCGATGCCGCACAGGAGGAGTTGGAGGCGGCGGCACGGGCCGCCAATGCCCATGACTTCATTCAGGCGCTGCCACTGGGCTATGAGACGGTCGTCGGGGAACGCGGCCTGCGGCTCTCGGGCGGCCAGCGCCAACGCATCGCCATCGCCCGTGCACTACTGAAAGATGCGCCGATTCTCCTACTCGACGAAGCCCTGTCGCACGTCGATACCGAGAACGAGGCCCTGATTCAAGAGGCGCTGGAACGCCTGATGGTGGGCCGTACCACGCTGATCATCGCACATCGCCTGTCGAGCGTCATCGATGCCGATCGCATCGTTGTTTTGGAAGATGGGGCGATCGTCGAGAGCGGCATGCATCGAGAGCTCGTCAGCGGGCACGGCACCTATGCCCGACTGATGGCCGATCAGGTCACGACGTCGAGGACGAATGGCCATTCTGTGGGGACGGTGATCGATCGGGACGAGGCTGTCGCGGTGAGCCCCAATGGTTCACCCATGCCTGAAGAGCGCAGCCGCTCGGTCATGGCAGCCCCGTTGACGCCATCTCCCATCGGCTGGCTCGAACTGTGGCGCCGCCTCTTTGGCCTGGTGCGGGACTGGTGGCTGCAGCTCAGTATCACCTTCCTGTGCGGCATCGGTCATGTGGCAGCCATCATCGGCATCGGCGTGGCGAGTGCGCTCATCGTCGGCAAGGTGGGCAAGGGGCAGGAATTCACCACGACGCTCCTCGTTCTGATGGCGTTGATTCCGTTGTCGGCGGGCCTACATTATCTGGAATCCTGGCTGGCCCACGATCTGGCCTACCGTTTACTCGCCGAGTTGCGCGTGCACGTGTATCAACTCCTGGATCGGCTCGCCCCGGCCTATCTTTTCCGCCGACGTTCAGGGGACCTCGTCAGCCTGGTCACCGCCGATGTCGAGACCGTTGAGTTGTTCTTCGCCCATACCATCGCGCCTGGCTTCGTCGCCATCATGGTCCCTGGCACGGTGCTGGCGGTGCTGGCGTATTTCGCCTGGCCGCTGGCGCTGGTGTTACTGCCGTTCCTCCTCGCCGTGGGGCTCAGCCCGTTCATCGCTAGCCGTGTGCAGGAGCACTTGGGTCGCGAGTTTCGCGCCCAGCTTGGGGTCGTCAATGCCCAGATGGTCGATAGTGTGCAGGGTCTCAAAGAGATCGTGGCCTTTTCGCGTGGGTCGCAGCAATTGACTGCCATTCGCGCCAATGGCGAGGGGATGAAACAGGTCCGGCTGCGCTTTCTGAATCGCATGAGCTTCGAGAACGTCTTCGTCGAGGCGCTCATGGGGGCCGGCAGTCTGACGGTGCTAACCTCAGGGGCGGTGCTGGTGTCGCAGGGGGGACTTGGGGCTCCAGTGTTGCCGCTGCTGACGCTGTTGGCGCAGGCGTCGTTCGTACCGGTCTCGGAGATCGCCAAGATCGGCAAGGAATTAGCTGATTCCCTGGCATCGGCACGACGGCTCTTTGCGGTGGAAGATGAGCCGGTGCCCGTGGTCGATGGGCCAGGTGCGACGCTCGCGCTCGGCACCCATGGCGCTGGCCAACCCTTGATTCAGTACGATGGCGTTAACTTTGCCTATGGACCCCAGGAGCCGTTAGCGCTGAGGCGCCTCAGCTTTGCGATTCAGTCGGGGCAGACCGTGGCGCTGGTGGGGCGCTCGGGATCGGGGAAAACCACCACGGCCCACCTGCTGATGCGTTTCTGGGACCCGACCGAAGGCAGGATCTTACTGGGCGGCTATGACCTGCGGGACCACGGCCTTGATGAGCTGCGCCAACGGATGGCCCTGGTATCGCAGGATACCTATCTGTTCAACACAACCGTGCGCGACAATCTGCGCATTGGCCGACCGGAGGCGACGGAGGAGGAATTGGTCGAGGCCGCACGCGAGGCCAGCGCCCATGAGTTCATTGCTCGCTTACCCGAGGGCTACGACACCATGATCGGCGAGCGTGGCATCCAGCTTTCGGGAGGACAGCGCCAGCGGTTGTCGATCGCCAGAGCCATTCTCAAAGATGCACCCATGCTGATCCTCGATGAAGCCACCTCGCACCTCGACTCCGAGAACGAGCGGCTGGTGCATCAGGCCCTGAAGCGGCTGATGGCTGGGCGCACGACCCTGATGATCGCCCATCGTCTGTCGACGGTGCGCGAGGCAGACCATTTAGTGGTGCTCGACGAAGGTGCCGTGGTAGAACAGGGCACGCACGAAGAATTAGTCGAGAAGGGTGGCGTCTATGCGCGTCTTGTCGCCATGAACGACGGGGAGACGCCTGTCCACATGGCCAGGCATGGCAAACGTGGCGCAGCTTCAATGAGGTGAGGACCTCAGCCGAATCTGGCGAAGGTTTCGAGGTAGCCCTTTTATCAAGATGGTTGCGATGGAAGGCGACGAAGTGGAACTTCGATCCGCCGCTGAGAGGCAATTAGGAGCTACCTCGTATGGGGCGGCATAACGACCAGCTAGGAGGATCACCTGACCTGGACTATATCCATAGAACCCTTTACCCTGAAATTCCTCGATCTCCCACAGAAGGCGAGTCACTGACCCGGCACGAATGAGAGGCCGCGGTCAGCATGGCTTCCCGGTATCAGGAAACGGTTTTCCCGTTGAGTGTTCGACTCAGGTACACATCCGGATTTGGTTTAGTCGCGACTGGTGGCCCCTAGGTGTGTCCGATCACCGCGATAAGGTTGCAATTGTACTTCTTTGCGAAGACCTTGAGGTAGGTGGATGGTTTGTGCCTCAGCCATTCGATGATATAATCTTTGGTCAAAAAAATTTTCAAGAAACTCTCACCGATCTCCAGGTCGGGCAAAAATATTTCAGAGGCCAATTCACTAATTTTCTACGGTAAGGAGATCGAGGCATGGGACTGCCGCTCCCAATTGGACGGCAGAAAGAAGTGCTCTACCTCCCGGCGAGGGGTCATTTCGTTGTCTTGGGGACTGCTGGCAGTGGCAAGACAACGCTTGCCATTTTACGCTCTGCATACCTGGCGGATCCACACACAGATCATCATGGTAAGACATTGTTAGTTACATTTAACCGAGCGTTGGTGGCCTATCTAAGACATCTTCAGGATCGTAGGTTGGGAAATGTAGTGGTTGAGAACTATCACAGATTTGCAAGGGGCTATCTCGCATCTCATAGTAAGTTGGCATCCAACGCGATTCTCAGTAACGTTGACCAGCGAAAGAGATTCATTGCGAAGGCGGTCGAGCAGATCTCTAGTCGATACAAGCCCCATTCCATCTTTAACCGTCCTGTAGACTTGTTTTCAGAAGAATTTCGTTGGATAGCCCAGCACGGCATTACCGATTTGGAGATCTATCGTGATGTCGAGCGGATCGGTAGGGCTGGGGTTCGCATAGAACGTAGACTCCGGGATGTGGTCTGGGAAATTTACCAGTCTTACCGAGCACTACGTGAGGGAGCTGGCAAGTACCATGATTGGGATGACCTTGCAATTGCTGTATGTCTGGAATTGGACGCTGATGCTATATCGCGTCGTTACCGGCATGTTGTGATCGATGAAGGACAGGATTTCTCGCCTGAAATGCTTCGTTCCTTAGCAAAGGCTATTCCTCCAGATGGCTCCCTTACCTTTTTCGGCGATGTTGCCCAACAGATCTATGGACATCGGATGTCGTGGCGGTCCGCTGGACTCGATGTTGCAAAAGTATTGGAGTTTAAAGAGAACTATCGGAATTCCAGACAAATTGCTAGATTGGGGCTGGCGATCTCACAGATGCCTTATTTCCTGGATGTGCCTGATATCGTTGAGCCGGTCTCACCGACTGCTGACGGTCCACTGCCCACTCTCATTGAATGTTCTTCTATTGACAAGGAAATCGAACTCGTCGTTTCACAAGCTACCATAGCATCAAGGACATTGAGCGTGGCAATTCTGCTCCGTAACCGTCAAGACGAAGAGCACCTTCGTGAGAGGCTCCCGGCAAGCAGCATTAGGCTTCATCGAGATATGAAGACGTGGCTAAGCGGTCCTGGCGTCCGGTATGGGACTTATCATGCTGCGAAGGGGCTTGAATTCGATATGATTATCCTGCCATTTTGTAGTAGTGAGCGATTGCCGGATCCCGAAGCGGTAGCGGCCTTCGGCGGGGAAGATTCTATGATCCAGGACGGACGGTTGTTGTATGTTGGGATTACGCGTGCCAAAACTCGCCTCATTATGACGTTTAGTGGCGGTATTACGCCCCTTCTGCCCACTGATGCTAGGCTTTACAAAAGGGTACAATATTGATTGCATCGATTATGCATGAGGCTATCCGTCGTACTATTACCCGACTCTGCCATTTTACGCCGTCCCGTAACTTGGCTCATATTGCGAGTGGAACTACGGGCATTCTGGCAACTGCCAAGCTGAAAAGGGGCGAGCGCAGCGTTTTTACCCCCACGGACCTTATGCGGCTTGATGGTCATGAGGATTACATTTCTTGTTCTATTGAGTATCCTAACGTGTGGTACTTTGATAAGGCACGTTCGCGAGATGTCCTATTCAGAGATTGGGTCTTGCTCTTCATTACCCCCCAATACCTTTGGTTGCCGGGTACACGTTTCTGCCCGCGAAATGCGGCCTCAGACTATGGAAGTAGCGTGTCAGAGGGTGAAAGAGGCTTCCTAGGACTCTTTGCCAACACAGTCACGGGGGCGTACGGAAAAACGTTTCTCCGTGGTCCTTCTCATCTCTCTTGTTGTCCAACTGATGAACAGGCTGAGGTTCTCATACCGGATCAAATTGAAATGACCGACATTGTGAGTATCGCAGTGGCAAGTGAAACCCAAGCCAAGAATGAAGCCTCACGTCTTCGATTTATATCGCCAGGAGAAAACAAGTTCAAGTTTGTAATCGCCCCAGATTTATTTGACAAATATGCACTAAGCAAATTAATTCGCTCGGGGAAACGGCCCAGTGAGACCCTATGGATGCCAAGGGGTGAAGTATGAGTTACGACGATAGCCCCAGGGGGAATAAACTCTCTCCCGTCGCCAAGGCTCAAGGTGCACTTCTTGGGGCGGCTGTCGGTGATGCTCTTGGATGGCCGCAGGAGGACCGATCAAGGAGAGCTGATAAACGGCAGACGACATCCAAGGAATTACCGCTCAACCGATTCCAACAATGGATTCGGCGATCAGGTGGCAGATTCTACCCATTTGAAGAGATCATTTTCGAAGGTGAATACAGCGATGACACTCAATTACTTTTATGCACAGCCCGAAGCGTGCTAGCTAGCACAGAGTGGTGGCGTTACCTAACCAAGCATGAGCTACCAGCTTGGGTTCTTTATGAAAGAGGTGGGGGAGGAGCGACAAAACGTGCGGCAGAGACTTGGCTCGCCGGACGAGAGCCTTGGCGCTCATCGAAACACCTAGACAGGCAGCGTTATTTTAAGGCTGGTGGCAATGGCGTTGCCATGCGCATTATGCCGCACTGCCTCATAGATGTTTTTGAGCCAGATTTTGGAAAAATTGCTAAGCATATCGTGGCTAATGGCGTCGCTACTCATGGTCACCCCCGCTCATTAGTTGGGGCTCTCGCCTATGGCTTTGCGATTTGGTTAGCATTCAGAGAAACAGCGATTCTCCCATATGGTGGGATTATTGAGAATTTGGTGTTAGCTGTAGATACTTGGTCGAAACTGCCTAATTTTAATGATATTTGGCCGACGTGGAGGCTTTCGGCCGACGAGATGACAGCTGGTAAGTATGAGGAGTCTTGGCGTAAAACTGTGGAGGAAATGCTTCAACTTCTTGAACATGCCCGGGTGGGTATAAGACAGGGAGCCCTCTCTGTCGACCACGAGGTGCTTACGCAACTTGGATGTTTTGATCGCACCATAAGTGGTGCTGGCACGATAGCTGCCGCTGCCTCAATATTTCTTGCCTCACGATACGCTGCGGACCCTTTCCATGGTCTAGTCGAGGCTGCCTTCGCTAATGGAGCTGACACTGATACCATAGCTTCTATGACAGGTGGATTACTAGGTGCTCTCAATGGAATCGAATGGTTCCAAGACCAGTCTGAGCAAGTACAGGATGCTCATTACCTTAGAATAGTGGCTGAACATCTTGCTAAGGAGAAGAATGCTGCTCTAGATATTAAACCGCTAACTTTGAGAATTTCAAAGCAGGATTTTAAGGCCTTTTCTGACAAACTCGAAGCGTCGATACCTAACGAAAATTTGGTCTTGCCAGATGGAAGGGAAGCGTATGTATCACAACAACATTGCCATCAGACACGATCAAAAAATATATCGGCAGTCTCATGGAAACTTACTACTATAGATGGTCAGTCCATTTATATAAACAAGATTTCACGTGTAAAAAATCCTATTGAAAATGGGCCGAGTGAAGTTTCTAATACCACTACTGAGAAACAATCTAATGTTGATGCTCAAAACATCGAAGTAGTAAAGACCGGCATACAAATATTAGTTCAAGATATAGCAAAGGCACGTCTTTTCTATGAGAAGACTTTGGGGTTAAAAGTTCAAAAAGAATCAAAGTTTTTTGTCAACCTCGGTGGTACCATCGCATTAGTATCAGCCGACCACGAAAAAAGATTAGGAGAACCGCCAAAGCATAAGCTCCTCAATAGAAATGTTATTATCTATATTGAGATCCGCTCTCTAAGCGTGGTCTATGAAAATGTGAAACAGTTTGGCGCTGAAATCATCGAGCAAATTTCCTATAGTTCTGGGCGGAAATTCTTTAGGTGCCTCGATCCCGATATGAATATTGTGGAGATTGCAGAAATGACTGGGATCGTATAAAGTAGTGTTTAAACAAGTATATAGAAAGTAGAGCCATATAATATATGCTGACATTCAATTGTAATAAATGTCTATACAAATAGGTGAGAAAGGTGCAATAACTCCTCGCCGGCCAAATGTGGAAATGTATGAGGCTCCTGACTTTTCCGTCTGCCGATTTTTGCCTGTATCCATGCGACTCTCTCAATCATACCTTATGAAAGTGCTTGTAATTGCAGGGCTTCCAGATCGACAAAGCGCCAATAGTGCTTCAGGCTAAAGATGATCTCTTCCATCGTCAGGCGCCCTTTGCAGATCACACGCGAGGTGTAGAACAAAATGAAACTGCCCATGAGACGCAGTATCAGATGCCCATAGTAGGTGTCTTCGCTGCGGACCTGGCACGCCTCGGTCGCCAACAGATGCTTCAGGGTCCGAAACACAAACTCGATCCAACTCCGCCGTCGCCATCGACGGATCAACTGCGGTGCGCTCCGCGTGGTCTCCAGGCACAGCAGATAGAAGCGATCCTGCCTCGGTGCATCGACGATCACCACGGTCACCTTCCCATAGGTCGGGCTGGTGACCCGCAGCCGCACATAGCGTACGTGCGGCTCCCAGGGGTGCTGCCGCCACGGCCACGCCTCACCCTCGGTCAGGTCGCTTCCTTTGACCCGTCGCCCATCGGCTAAGGTAAAGATATAGGAGCCTTTGCCCTCCACCAGCACCGTGCCTTGATGTTCATCGTGCACATGCTGCATGAGCTTCGAGTCACTAAACCAACTATCGGCCACCACTATGGGAAGGGGCAGGTCCATGCCACGCCGCCGAAACGCCGCCAGGCGCTCATCCAGCATCAGCCGCGCCCAGGTCAGTTTGTCCCGGCACGGGGCCCCAGGCCCAACCGGATCGGGCCGGCGAATAGCAAAATCCACGGGCACCACCAATTTCCCGTCGCCAATGACAACCAGAAGCAACAGCCCGTCAATACCCGACAACACGCGCTTCTGATGGCCGCTCCACCACCGTCCAACCAACCCCAGCTGTGCCCCATACTTGTGGAACACCGAGTCATCCCAGACCCATGTCCACTGCCAGCGACTCTGCGTGGCTGGACTCTTGGGTGCCACATGGCGCCAGATCGGCTCCAATACCTCCAACCCCAAGCGCCGCAGCCGCTTGAGCCAGGAGCGTTTGGGAAGTGCCCCGAGCAGGCGTGAGGGCAGGTTTTTATCCCAACCCCGCACGCGGCATAGTTCCGAGGACGTCCGGCAGCCAAAGAGCGGAGGATACATCACCCCGACGATTTTTCCCAGGAGCTTTTTTTGGCTCCGCAAACGCCCTTCGATCTCGGTCACGAGGTCTTCAGGCAGCCCCAGGTCATTGAGGGCCTGTTGGAGGGCCTCGGCGGCGTGCTGTGCCTGGCGGCGGTCTCGCGCGAGGCGCTCGTGCGCTGTGCGATAACGGCGCCGTCTGGCTTTGGCGTGTTTTTGTGCGTCTCGTGTGCGTGGGGACATGGGGCACTCCTTCACGCTGTTGTGTGGTCCATGAGGGGTGCGAAGCCCACCATACTCCCCGCATTTCCCGCTTTCCTTTCCCGGTCATCTGCGGTACATAGAGCACGTGGCCTCCCTCGTTTGACCGTGTGCCGCAGTGGGTCCGTACTGACCTCCGCCTGTGCAGGAGGGTGTCCGATGGACTTTTACGCTATCCTCGATCAGGTGATTGCCCTCCTCCGTCAGCGTCAGCGCGTGACGTATCGGGCGCTCAAGGTCCAATTCCAGTTGGAGGACGACGCGCTCGAAGCCCTCAAAGAGGAACTCATTGAGGCCCAACACCTCGCGGCCGATGAGGCGGGCAGAATCCTCGTCTGGATTGGGGACGCTGGCTCAATGCCCCTCGCGACCTCCGTTCCAGCCAGCACCCAAGACCGCGCCCCGCTCACCTACACCCCACCCTATCTTGCCGAAAAGATTCTCCTCTCCCGCAGTGCTCTGGAAGGTGAACGCAAGCAGGTCACGGTGCTGTTTGCGGACTTGAAGGGGTCCATGGCGCTGCTGGCGGAGCGCGACCCCGAAGAGGCCCAACAGCTGCTGGATCCGGTCCTGGAGCGCATGATCGAGGCCGTGCACCGCTACGAGGGCACCGTCAACCAGGTGATGGGGGATGGGATTATGGCCCTCTTCGGCGCGCCTATTGCCCATGAAGATCATGCTGTGCGCGCCTGCTACGCGGCGCTGCGCATGCAGGAGACCGTGACCCGCTACGGTGACGAGATGCAGCGTTCCCACGGGATCCCGGTGCAAATCCGCGTCGGGCTCAATTCCGGGGCAGTGGTGGTGCGGGCGATTGACAGCAGCCTGCACATGGACTATACGGCGGTAGGCCAGACCACCCACCTGGCCGCACGTATGGAGCAGATGGCCAAGCCGGGCTCGGTGCTCACCACGAGTGAGACCGCGCGGCTGGCCGAAGGGTTCGTCCAGGTCAAAGCGCTGGGCCCTATCTCGGTCAAGGGGCTGGCGGAGTTCGCGGAAGTGTTTGAGCTCGTCGATGCCGGCTCCACCCGGACGCGCATGCAGACGTTTGCGGCCCGTGGGCTCAGCCGCTTCGTCGGGCGGCAGGTGGAGTTCGAGGCCTTGCGCCAGGCCCTGGAGCGCGCTGGTACCAGCCACGGCCAGGTCGTGGCGGTCATTGGGGAACCCGGGGTGGGCAAGACCCGCCTGGTCTACGAGTTCACCCGCTCCCATCACACCCACGACTGGCTCGTGCTCGCAAGCAGCTCGGTCTCCTACGGCAAGGCCACGGCCTATCTCCCCGTGCGCGACCTCCTCAAGGCCTACTTCCAGATCGACGACCGCGACGACGGGCGCACGATCCGCGAGAAGCTCACCGGGAAGCTCCTCACCCTGGATACGACCCTCGGGCCGACCCTGCCGGCCTTCCTGACGCTCCTGGACGTACCGGTCGAAGACCGGCACTGGCAGGACCTTGATCCGGCGCAACGCCGCCAGCGCACTCTTGAGGCCATCAAGGGCCTGCTCCTGCGTGAGAGCCAGGTGCAGCCGCTGCTCCTGGTCTTCGAGAACCTGCACTGGATCGACGCCGAGGCCCAGGCGGTCCTCGACAGCCTGATTGAGCGCCTGCCCACCGCCCGCCTGCTCCTGCTCGTCAACTACCGCC
>Ga0137404_10001203_pt1 | contig 16926 bp, 12 predicted proteins | sample CZOMad2_1_16fung_FD_108285 | JGI IMG/M metagenome (GOLD analysis project Ga0137404, IMG submission 108285) | Vadose zone soil fungal communities from Angelo Coast Range Reserve, California, USA - CZOMad2_1_16fungal (Illumina Assembly) | ecosystem: Environmental > Terrestrial > Soil > Vadose...
ACAGTTCTTCGAAGCGCTGCCTTTCTTCATCGGTCAAGGTCCCGAGAAGGTAGCGCATCTCTTGTGTCTGTTGATTCGAACCAGTCGGCAAAGAGAATGCTCCTCACGGAGAGTGAACCATACGCATTTCCATTTCGCGTCAAGCGGCCTGATCGAGGCACGCGTTGACGCACTGCTCAAGACCTACCCTGATTTTGTGGGCCCGAATTCGCAATGCATTAAGACGAATTCCCAGTCTTTTGGCCATCTGTTGGCGCAGTTGAATCTTTTCGCGCCCCTCCTTGCTGTAGTAGTCCAGGATGAGCGTGCGAGTCTCGATTGGCAACTTATCGAGGCAGCGATCCAAACATCTGGTTCGCGGACTCTCCTTATCTTCCTCGTCGGTGAATGCCGCCGCCGTCGCAAAATCTGTATTCGTCCGCAGCTTTTCCTCGTCTCGCAGTGCTTCCATAACCACATACGAGGCCACTTTGTAGACATAGGCCATCATGTTTGTAATGACCTCACCCTCATCGATCCTTCGCATTACGCGGTCCAGCGTCTCGTCTGCGAATCTGTCGGAACCACGCAGGGAGCGGCGCTCAAAAAATCTAATCAGTTTGGATCTCGTTAGTTCGTATTGTTCGGCTGCTTCGTCGCGATTGTTTGAGAACGAAGCGAGAAGTTTCTCGAACGCTGATTGGGTAGGCGTCCAGTTCTTTCGCGACCCGAAGGAGCGATTGTCTTCCATTAGCGTCCTCGAAGCGCTCTCGCGTTGTGGATCCAGTGGCGTCAATTGAGGATAAAAAGAGAGCGAAAAGCTTCTCACACGCGCGGATTATATGCCAATCAACTGTGCGGTTGTCGACGAGTTATTGCCACTCCCCTTGCAAAACGAAACCTGCCCAGAAGTACGGCGCTCGCCACTGTTTTTGGTTTGAGATACTCAGTTGCGCCATGCGAAGCGCGGCCGCCGGCTTCAGGCCATTCATGAACATCTCCTGGTAGAACCGGGCCATCAATTCGGCGGTGGCCGCGTCATCTACCTTCCAGAGACTCGCCACCACCCGCCGGCTACCTGCATACATAAAACCACGCGTTAAGGCAATCAGACCCTCGCCTTTAATTTGCTTACCCAGACCTGTCTCGCACGCGCTGAGCACGATCAACTCGGCCGGCAAGTTGAGGTTATAGATATCGTAAAGCCTCAGATACCCGTCCTGCGGCCGTCCTTTTTCGTCCACCATTGATAGAGCGAGTCCGGAAAGCTCAGGGTGTTCCGGATCGACAAATCCATGCGTCGCGAAGTGCACGATGCGATACTGCGCCAACTGCGGGCTCATGGCCGTAGCGCGGCTGGCTTTGAAATCAAGCGCTTCCATCGATTCGCCGTGCGGCGCTACTTTGATGATTGCCTTCGCTTCGTCACGTGAGTAAGGCAACCAACTGAGCTTTCCGACGCCGACGTCTCTCATTACTCTCATTAACTGAGACGATGTACGACCGTCGGTTTCATTCGGCGATTTTTCAGGTTGAGGCTTTTGCTCATTTGGTGAGCCGGCCGATCGCGTCGCGTTTCTGCTCGCGCTGCGCACGCGTTGATCGTCTGCGGTGAAAACCGGATTCGCGAGGACGGCTACCGCATGAGGCGCCGACTTCCGAGCTTCAAGTTCACGCCGCTGCAGCGCCAGAACGGAAGCCGACGGAAGGCTCACCATCTCGTGATCATCGACCAGGCGGCGTTGAGGTACGGAACTGTTTGTCGTTTGGTTTGCGGTGAGGTTTTTAGAGCCGGTTGCCGGAAGTGCTGCGAACGCGACCGTTTGCAGCGCGCCGTCGGGAACGATCACCAGACGCTTCTGCCCCAACAAAGAGGCTGCCGGTTCCAAGATGATTTTGCTCAGCGCCGCGCCCGCCTCAGCCGATGTTGCATCCGCCTGCATCCGCCGGACACTTCTTTGGGCGGGAGTCTCGTCTTTGACTTCAAGATTGCGCGCTGTCAGCGCCGTCATAAAACGATGCGCCGCGTCTTCTATCTCCGCGCGAGCCGGCAACTCGAAAGGTCGGATCGACTGCTGAGTAACCACCCAAAGGAAGCTGCGACGATCCTGCAAGGAATATTCAATGAGCGCCGTGTCGCCATCCAACTGCTCCTGAATTTGTTTCGAGGCGACGGGTTTTGGCTTAGTCAATGAAGCGAATGACGGACTCTGCAGTCTGATTTGCGTTTCGATGACTTCATATTTGTCGTTAATCTCATTAATTTCGCGATCCATCAGCGCTACCTGTTGAGGAGAGTGTGGACCATTGAGCAGATTGGTGCGTGCATTCGCTTTCGCTGCCAACTTTTGCTGGAGTGCGCAGCGCTCAACAACCAAGGCGGATGGTTTTTGGTTCTGGATCGGATTGCAATCAACTCGTACGCCGGCTTCGGACAGAACCTCGAGAAGTACCCGGGCACGCGATTTCTCGGCCGATTCCAACGCCAGCCCTGCGTATTCGGAGTTCGGCCTGTCCGCGTTGAGCCTCATCTTCAACTCTATATCGAGCGCATAGTAGTCCTGCTGTTGTTCGAAATAAGATGTGCGGAGTCGGAGATTCGAGATGTTTTCGCGGAGCGATTCGACGATGGCAATCGCTTGCTCGTTATGAGCCAGCGCGCTTCTGAGATTTCCCTCCTTGCCCTCGATGCTGGCAAGGTCAAAATTCGCGGACGCTTCATCTCGCCGGCTCTTAACTGCGTTCCAAAGTTCCAAAGCGCGGGTGAGATCGGAGAGCGCCTCCGTTGGCCTGCCCAGCAGCGACAGTGTCTCGGCCCGCTTCTGTAGGATCGAAGCCTGGGCACGTCGATCCTCTGTCTTCAGACCACTCTGAATTTTCCAGGCCTCGTCGTAGGCAGCCAGCCCTTTTTTCACATTGGCTTGCAACACATACGCATAGCCGAGGTTAGTCAGCACGTCCACCATCTTTGGTGGGTTCGGATTTAAATCGCGAGCCTGTTGGAACTTCTCGACGGCCGATGGCAAGGTCCCTTCGACGATCGAGAGTTGCCCCAGGTGCACGAGGATGCCGGCCTTGATATCGGGATTGGGTTTTGAAGACGGAGGCAGCAGCGCCAACGCTTGCTCGTAGAATTCTCTTGCTCTTACAAGATCGCCCAGCGAGGCGTAATGCTCGCCGTAGTTGTCCAAAGTGGACGCGCTCTCCGGATTTTCTTTGCCGAGTTCATTCAGCGCTGCGTCATAGTAAACAGGCGCCTGGTCCCAGTTCCCCAACTTGTCGTTTGTGGCCGCAATATTGTTGAGTATCGCGGAGATCGTTTCGCGATAGTTGCCCGGCAAGTCATTCGCCGGGATCTCGCGCCAACGCTGCAGAACCTGGGTTAACACGGAAAGCGCCTGGTCCGGCTCGCCGAGCCGGTCGGAGAGAACCGCTAGGCCATTGAGTGCGTTGAGTTCGCGAGGCTTGTCGTTTTCAGCTCTCCGGAGCTCGAGGGCCTTCTGGAGTTTTTCCCGCGCGGGGGAGAGATCACCGAGGCGCTGATCCTGGCTTGCAAGATTACTGAGAGCGCTCGCTTGACCACGACGGTCCTGGTGATCAAGGTAAATTCCAAGCGCCTGCTTTAGTTCATCCCGGGCTTGGGCGATTTGTCCGGCTCTTCCATCGAAAACACCCAACTCGTTCCAGGTCGAGGCTAGCAGTCGCCAATCCTTTTCGTTAGAAGCTGTTTGCAGAATCGTAAGCGTCGCTCGCAGACATGCTTCGGATCGCGCTCGATCCTCGCTGGAGCCTCGGCCGTAAAGGAGAGCCAGCCGAAACTGTGTCAAAGACTGCCAGTGGCTGTCGCCTAAACCTTCCCAAAGAGCGAGTGACTGTGTGTAAAGTTCTGCTGCAGCTTTCTGATTCTTTAGGCGATCTTTTTTCCCAGCTTCGTAAAAAAGGGACTGCGCCCTGGCCACGGTCTCGTCCGCAGGCTCGGCAGTTCTCACCGTTTTCAGCAGGAGGTCAAAGGGCGTCTCCAACGCCCAACTGTTCACCGAGCGAATCTCGATCCGGTAATTGCCCGATGCAGCGGCGATGTGGGAGAGATATATTGGCCCATAGCCGCCGCCGGGGTAATCCATTTCGAGGAGTTCCCTTGAGTTGGGATCGAACAGTGTGGCCCATAACTCGCTGCCGTGCTGCTCAATCTCGATCGCCGCGTACTGGCCGGATGTAAGCGAAAGAGTAAATGACTCAGTCTCGCCACCTTTAATGCGCCCGTGTACCGATGCGCTGACTTTCAACTCGCGCGGCACGACGACGTCGGTTTGCTGGGAATTGGCGCGCGCCGAAAAAGTGCGCGGCGCAGCGCGCGGACGTGATCGCGCCGCGATTTTCGCGGGAATGAACCACAGCGCCACGGCAACGAGCGCCACCGACCACAATCGCGACTTCAAATCTTGCGCGTCGATAATCAAGGCGAGACGGATTATACCCCGTTTCGGCGCGGCGAAGTGCTAGGGTTTGGTAATGACCCAGGGCTCTTCAGTCTGGCCGTCAAACTTCGTGGTCTTGCGACCCTTTTTGGCTTTCGTATGGGAGGGGATAATTCGCCTGCCTGAGATGGTCATACCAGTGCCCGTATCTCTAACTAACAAACCTTCAAAGCGTTCCCCATCGCTGTTTGTAAGTTTCAGGGACCTCGGACGACTACCGCTGTCTGAATACGCGCGGCCATCCACCTTGAAGAGTGGAGCGCCGAGAGGATCGGAGCAAGGTCCCTGTGTGATCGAGCCGTTGGCCAGCATGCCTGTCAAGTCCATGTGTCCTCGCGCAATCGGATCAGGTGATGAGTAATCGACGGTGTACCAGCTCCAGTTTTGAGCAAATTTATGCAGCGGCATTTTTGTCTCTCCTTTTAAATTAAATTCAACATACTTTGCGACTTCGGCGCGCTCTGTCGAGCACAGAAACTTCTCCAGCGTCGAAGCTGGTTCGAAAACCGAGGCTCTTTGCAGGCCAGCACTACGTAAGACAATGACGATCCGTCCTAGTCTGAATAGTAGGGAGACGCTGCCCGCCTGAATGAACGAGATGTCTCCTAGTGAAGGCTGTTGCAACCTGGTAAGATCAAGAAATTGAAATCCAGCCAGTAATTGTAGAAGTAGTTCATTCGAGCGTTTAGGATTCGACGGCTCGTAAACCGTCAAGCCAATCAACTCAGCGGAAGATATTGACGCTCCTGCGAAAACCACCTGAAAGACGTTTTGGAAGCGTTTATCATGAAACTCGTCCGCGATATGGACGCCCCAACCCATCTGCGCAAATATCTCAATTACTAGATTGCGGAGCGCGGTACCCGTTTCCTTTACTTCCAACCGCGAATCCCGCGAAGATGGCCATGAATCGAAGCCGTAAATTTGCTTTGCTGGAAGTAGAGCTCGTTTGTCTGAAATGATCTCCATCCCACGAAAAACCGAACCGAAATCTCGCCGTCTGCGCTTGTACAAACCGTCGTTGGGTATTGGATCGCAATGTCCTGAATCCGCTAAGCGAAAGCGATAGTTCTGCTCACGGCCGCTGCCAAAACGGAGTTTCACGGGTTGAAGAGGGAATTGGGGAGGTTTATTCGGTTGGCGGTCTCCATCCACCTGGAGAAAGGCATCAAAAAGTTCATCTTTTTCTAAACAGTCGCCTTTCCATGCTGCTGAGTGGTGAAGAAATGTGGTCGAGGCCCATTGACTTTCGCCAACCTGCAGGATGGGATTTGTGTCGAATTTCAGTCCCATACTGGATTGCCAGAGATCACAGCCCAGCAGGTTCGCGAAAGTAGAAACAATGGTTGCGCAATCATCACAGTTAACAGTGTGACTGTGAGTTGGCTCGCCATTGAGGAGAGAGAGAAACCTCGTAAGGTCGAATTTCGAGTCGACAAAGGATGAATCAGAAGCGTAAGTCACAGACACCTTTCCAAGTGCGTAGACCCGACGTGTTAGCGTACTCGCGATCAAGTCGAGGTTCTTTACCAGGGAATCTCCTCGGGTGACGCCTGCCGCCCAATGACAGGACCATTCCAAGGCCTCAGTCCATGGAACCTGGACGTTCAGGGAGTCTCGAGATTTTGGTCTCCAAGGTTTCGTCGGGAGCCCAAGAACCACATAGACGCGATGTTTCGTAACTTGAAAAGTCTGCCATGTTTGTGAATCAGTTGAGAATTCCCAGTTCCAGATTTGGTTGGAGGCGCTTACACCTAGTTGACAGATGCTTTCGTTCTCAAGCCGAAATGTGTGCCACTTAGACTGGTCCTGCTGAACATTGAACACTCGCTCCTTAACGTCACCAAGAACATTTGCAGGCGGAGGATCCGATTCGCCGTCCTTAGCTCGCCTGGCCCTTATCTGCAACCTCTCGTTCCATCCATTCGTTATCTTGAACCTGACTTTAATGGTAACGACCTTAGGCAGGCGGGAAATCGCATACGCAACCGCAGAATGAGCATTAGATTGAGGACGCTGTTGTTCCCATTCGGGAAGAATTATTGGAGTACTCTCATTCCGGCGAATACAGAATGCCCCAGTCGTTCTAAACGTCGGATCATGATTGAACTTAATAGCTTCGAGGGTTATCTGCATGAATCAGTTCCAAGAGAGTTTAATCCAGCGTTTTCCGTGCCCGTGCAAACTTGGGCAATCGTCCGCAAGCGCCTTCGGGTTTTTGATTGTGCGAGTCCTCGGCTTCCATCACAAAAGCAAACAGGCGCGAGGGGCGACGCACTGTATTACAGTTTTTGCAAAGCCACAAGCGGTCTTTTTTGGGCTAGTGCGGCAATTGTGTGCGAACAAAGTTACTGCCAGGATCTGGTTCCGGGCGCCATGGGATTTCATAGCAACGCGCCAAGGTTGACTGACTGCGATCAACTAGTTGCTAACGATAAAGACCGTTTACCGTCCCGCTTGCTCGGAACTTCAGGCCACATTATAGTGACGGTTAGAAAGAAAACATTTCTGAATCGACGGTTGAAATGATCACGGAAATAGACCTCGGGTCCGAGGGTTATGATTCGAGTTCGCTCTGGCGATCCTTGATTCAATCAAAACGCTTCATAGGTTGAGAACTTGGGGTAATTGCGCTACCAGACTTTTGCCAGACTTGAAGAAGAACATAGTTTTTCGTATCAGGGCAAATTGCCGCAGGCCACTATTGTCTAGCACGCGCCGTGAATGCCTGTCACAACTAAGGCACAACAGAGTGCTGAAAGTGGAGAGAGTGTAAACGGTGTAAAGCCGCGAATGTGCGAATTTCTTAGGAAGAGTAAGAAGTCCGCTAAAAGCTGCGATAATTTGAAAGATCTGTGAGTCCTGACGGGGGCACCATTTGTCGACGGGTGTTTTGTTGATCGGATAAGGATAGCTAGTGTGCCTATAGTGTGCCAACTCATCTCTACTGATTAATGGATGAGGCTACTTAGTGAAACAACGAAAGAGAGATAACTGAATAAAACTCTACGTATTGCTAGTCAAGGCTACTCAGCGCCACCCACGAAAAGTACCCAAGAAAGATTCGAAGTCAGACGCTCTATCCAGCTGAGCTATGGGTGCACGGCGTAAATAGTAAATCGGGAATGGTGAATAGTAAAAGGCACGGTAGGCAGTGGGCGGTGAGCAGTAGGCAGAAAACGAGAATTGAACAGGGCCTGCGCTCGCTCCGGCCGAAGTCGGAGACCTCAGTTCGTCTTCATATTCTTCATCGGTTCTGCCGGAGGCGTCATTCCGCCCTGGCATTCATGCCGAATGAAGCGCACCAGGTCGTTAATCTCGTCGGTCTTAAGCTTGTCGCCAAAAGCCGGCATCCCATCGCCGCCCTTTACAATCTGCTTAACATAATCTGAGTCGGGATGTTTAAGGGCGTGCCCTTCACGCAGGCTCGGCACTTTTAGTTTCGTGCCGTCATCGAGCTTCACTGTCCCGCCTTCGCCGTTGGCCATGTGACATGACTTGCAGTTCTTCTCATAAGACGCGCGCGCCGCCGCAAACTCGTCCGGTGTCGATGTAGACGTAGACGAATTGTTGTTCGCAGGCGTCGGCACCATAACCTTCTGACAGGCAGTCATGAGCAACAGCACAATAGTGATTACCAGGAATGATTGACATTTCATCCTAAGAATTCTCCGCGTGGTCAAGGCCTGAATTTTTGAAAACGGCCCGGCAGTATAACACGCCAAATAACGATCCATCTTCTCTGGTTGCAACCAGTAAGCACAAAAGGCAGAATAGGTGCGCGCCACACTCAAGCTTTCAGGCGCACCAGGCTTTAGACGAGCGAGACTTCCTTTTTGATCGAAAAATCTCAACCATGACTACTGAACGCGAGCAAACCAACAACGTCACCCGGGGATCGCTGCGGCTCGCTCCGAACGTTGAGGAACTCGAAGAGCATAAGAGTAAGCTTCCGCGTCAGTTCGTTAACTTCAGGTTCTATCGCGCCCGGCCTGAGTGGAGAATGCTTGACGATAATGACAAACGTCAGTGCAAGCAGCTCTTCATTGAAACCGTCGATGAATTCCGGCCACAGTTGTTGATTAATACTTACTCCACCGTGGGCCTGCGCACGAATGCTGACTTCATGATCTGGCGCATCGGCCCTCAACTCGATCCGATTCAGGAGATGACCGGCCGTCTGAACCAGACAGCGATGGCCAAGTACATCGAGGCGACCCAGTCTTTCCTTTCCATGACCAAGCGTTCGATGTATATCGAGAAGGATTGCTCCGAGCAGCCTGAGGATAGCGTGCACGTCGTGCCCGGCCAGTCGGATTACTTGTTTGTCTGTCCCTTGCAAAGAACGCGCGAATGGTATTCGCGGCCGCCGGAGCAGCGCCAGGAAATGATGGATGAGAATGTGCGCATCGGCTCGAAATATCGTTCGGTGAAGCTACACACGACGTACTCGTTCGGACTGGATGACCAGGAGTTCGTCGTCGCGTTCGAGACGAATAATCCTTCCGACTTCCTGGATCTGGTTCAGGAACTGCGCGAAACGAAAGCGAGTTGTTTCACTCTGCGCGATACACCCATGTTCACCTGCCGGCGGCGCACCATGGCCGAATGCCTGGACGCTCTGGGCTGATGCAACCTCGTTTTTCTCGCCCGCCAAAGTGCTCGCACCAAACAAAAGATGGCCGTTGCTGCCCTGCGTCGTTGTCGGGTTGGTTCTGGTCGCCACCGCATGGCAACTGCACCATCAGGGCCGCTTGTGGTGGTGCTCATGCGGCCGCGCGTTCCTTTGGACCAGCAATGCCTGGAGCTCGCTGACTTCCCAGACCTTCCTTGACCCTTACAGCTTTACACACATCCTGCACGGGCTGATGTTCTGCGGTTTGCTGACCTTGCTTGTTCGCAAACTGCCGACAAGCTGGCGTCTCTGCCTGGCGATAACGATCGAAGCCATTTGGGAATTGATCGAGAATACGGACACAGTGATTCAGCACTATCGCGCCGCGACGGCGTCACTTGGTTATCAGGGCGACACGGTAATGAATTCGTTGGGCGACATCATGTGTTGCGGCATCGGGTTTATGATCGCGCGTAAGCTTGGGTGGCTTCGCTCGCTCGTTTTGTTTTTCATAATTGAGGCGGTGCTGTTAATTTGGATCAGGGACAGCCTGCTTTTGGAAATCATCATGCTGGTTTCTCCCATCAACGCGATCAAGGTTTGGCAAACGGGACATTAGGCAGCGAGCAGGACAGACTTTAGGAGCCTCTGAATAAGTACCGCGAAGCGGTCCCGACCTCCAGCCCCAGGGTTGCCGCCGCGGCTACCCTGGGTGACGAATTTCTATCCGCCCCAACCCCGTTGGGGTTGCACCCCTTCTCCCATACCTATACCCAACGTAGCCGCCGAGCGGCAACGTTGGGCTGGAGGTCGCTACCGCTTCGCGGTATGAACTAGGTCTACGGGCTCGTCTGGTAAGTTTACAAAGCCTCTAAGTAAACCTTTGCCGTGCCCACGTAAGCTTACAAAGCCACTAAACAAACTTACTGTATCGCTTTGTAAGTTTACATAGCCGCTAAAGCAGCCTTCTTAGGGTCTATGTAAGTTTACAAAGCGTCCTGGTAAACTTACGAAACGCCTCTGTAAACCTGCTCCATCGTTTTGCAAGCTTACAAAGCCACCAAGTAAGCTTACATAGCCGCTATGTAAACTTACAAAACGCCTCTGTAAACCCGCTGGAAGGCTTTGTAAGTTTATAACGCCACAACGTAAACATACAAAATCACCCAGCAAACCTTCTGAAAAGTCTTGCAAACCCAATAACACCTCCGGTAAGCTGCGCTAGTAACGTAACTTGCAAGGGGTAATTTGTAACTCGGGACTCGCGAATCCGTTCAGTTCGCCCAACGTTTATCGGCTGACGGATTGGTCCTCAATACCGGAGGCCGCAAGCCTGCCGGACACCTCTAAACCTCAGAACTAACCAAGAATGGAGAACTCCTATGTCAATCAAAGTTTCTTTTGGATTCGCCCGGCTATCAGATGGCGACTTGGACAATTTTGCGCAAGGCGTCATCGAGGCCATCACCGGTAACGCGACCTATCCCACGCCGCCGGTCACGATCGTCAATCTACAGGCCGCAAAGGATGATTTCACGGCCAAGCTTGCGGCTTCCCAGACAGGTGGACAGGCCGATACCGCGGCCAAGAACAACTCGCGCCAAGCTCTGCTCGGTGACCTGCGCCAGGTTGCGAGCTATGTGCAGATCAGGTGCAATAACGACCTGAACCTGCTGCTAACTTCAGGTTTCGAAGCGCAGAGCACGAACCGCGCTTCGACTCCTTGGAACGGCCGGAAGGCCTGGCGATAAAGACCTTTCATACCGGAGCTCTGATAGCCGGCGTCGGTCCGGTAAAGAACGCGAGCATGTACGAAGGCCGGATCAAAGGGCCCACCGGTGATTGGCTGCCGAGCGTGTTTTCAGGCGACTCGCAACACATCACGTTCACCGGTCTAACGCCCGGCACAACCTACACCATCCAGGTGCGCGCTCTGGGCGGGTCGACGGGTCAATCCGATTGGAGCGACCCCAGCTCACACATGTCGATGTAGTTGGAGTGGCGGCTCCGATAGCGGTGCATTAGCCCGACCGCGAGGAGGGCCCGGCCCCCGCTTAACCGCGGCTCTGCCGCAGCACTGTGCGGAAAGGCTCCGCCTTTCCGGGCTAACTTCTTTCTATTCCTGCTGGAGGCTGAGCCTCCAGCAGGGTATTTTTTCGTGACGGAAAGCCGGCGTGCGACGCATAATACCGCAGACCGGAGTATTATCGCTGCGTCTGACTGATATTAAGTAGTTCGGCGGCATTTTCCCACAAGCAAACTATGATTCTGAACTTCCTTAGTAAACATTGGGCGACCATATGCGCCGGGTCCGCCATGCCATGATATCGGCGTCGACAGTCTTTTACATTAATCTTCTAACGATCAAGAAATTGCGCTTGGAACTCGATCGTCTCAGGACGACTCATAATGAGGAGCAACGGTTAATCGTGACGGCCACGGAGAAACAGATAGAGAAATATGGTACGGGGCCTAGGTTCTTTTCAGGAATGAAGTATTTCAAGGCTCCGCCTCGACAGGTGCCGATGGGCCTAATCGTCTCTAGAAACACGTGGGAGGGACTATTAATCCTCTCAGTAATCTGGTTGGTTGTGTCATTCTTCACTCAGCGGTACTCGCATACCTTTAGGTTCCTTTTGGGATTTTCGCTGTTCGTGGCAATTTATTATTTTGTAACCTATGGGGCCTTTAAGTACTTCTTCGACCCAAGTCTGGATACTATGCGGCGCGTCCTGAATGAACATAAACTCAAACTACGAAATGCCGCCGAGCAAATCGTTGGACCGGAGCGCGGATAGCCTCTTTCTCAACTTGATTCTTGAATCGAAGGTTGAATGTAATCGCCGCGCCCGGTCAACTCAACGTTAGCTGGCTCAACTGACGATTCAAGATGAATACTCTTACTCGGGACACTGACTTGCACGAGCAGGCTGCCCTAAGAACTGCAGTAAACATTGTACTCTTATTCAGTGTTGCTATTTTTGTTGCAGCTTACATTCGCTGGTTCGATTCCACCGCGCCGCGCTGGTCGCAAGTCGCATTTTTACTCGTCGCGGTCGTCAACGTCATCCCATTCGTATACGGAGCAAGGCTTCTTTGTATAACCATCTTGTCATGGTATTTGACGAGTCGTTTGTTTCGAGGGCGGCTCCTGGAATGCGTTATCCCTACCGTGCGCAGTTATCGGCGGTCTTTATCGGGACACAGTGCGCGTGGCATGCGACGCCTTTCGTTGTTCCTGACAATCTGCCTTATCGGGTCAGGAATCTACTGGGGATTTCAGTATCCGTTTGGGTTTGCAGTATTAGCTATCGTGGCGTTTTTGCACCTCGTCGGCTCCTTCTGCCAACCTCCAGTTCTTCTGCTTCTCGGGCCCTCTGATGACAAAGCCATCTCACTAGCCCGTGAACTCAAAGCCAGCCTTCCGTTCTTTCGGATTGCTGCGTTGCTCGGAGGAGATATCAAAGTGGCGAAACAAGTTGCAAAAGCACTAGGATTCGACGACTTTCGTACAATGCCGCCTGACACTGATAATAAATGGTTGCAGACAACATATGAGCTGCATCAGGTGGTTCTTATCTTCGTTGTTGACGGGCGTAGGCGGGTTCTTGCGCCTGACTCTCTCGCGGAAATGGATTGGATATCTCCGGCCCTACATGTTGAAATCAAGAATCTTCTACGGGTGGGTAGGAAGAATCGCGCCGATAGTACGATAGTCGTAGTGGACTCTGATGGGCAGTCTCCTTCATTAGACAGGGCTTTGTACAGAGGCGGAAACTTCGCGGAATTGGGAAGCAAGCTATTCTTAGAGCCTGCGCATAAGGAGACCGCGCAACAAGTCTTATCTGTGGTTTGGACAATGTTGCGCCATAAGTCCAGGCCTGTGCCTTGATCACGCCAGCTAAGAAATCGTTGGACGCGAGCGGCGGGAGCGTGAAAAGCAAGGATGAAGGATGAAGGCGGAGGGATGAATAATCGCGCCGCCGCGTCAACGCAACCGTTGGATCGCTTCGAATATTTGCAAAAGCCCGCCGCGCGGGCGGCATATCAGTAGCCCACAGCGCCAGCTGTGGGTTCACGTGCCAATCGAAACCAAGCTCGCGAAGCGAGCGACATAATTGCGCGCGCGTCGATTCGTGGCAAACAAATCTATATCGCCCCTCTGGGCTCCGGTTCCGATATCGCAACTCTACCCACAGCTTGCGCTGTGGGCTACAAACATTTCGTTGGCTTCGCCAACTCGTCGAACGTCAATTCTGACAAGCGCGGTTCAAATCAAACCGGGGGCTAGGCCTTCGATCTTGCGATTCTCAATATTTGTCCTTGAATGTCACCAGCCATCCACGGACAACAAAAACAATTCCGCTCGCAAGCCCTCATCCCCGGCCCTTCTCCCAAAGGGAGCAGGGAGAAAAACCACAGCTACTTCGTAATCACATTCCCGTCCGCGTCGTAAACCGTCACGTCCCCGAACGGCGTCACCTGGTCCTTGACTTTGTCCCAATCACCGACAATCACGATCGCGGCGCGATAGGTGTCGAAGTATTTTGCGGCGACGCGTTGGATGTCGGCGGGGGTGAGGCCCTCGATCTTTGAACGAAAGTCGTTGATGAAGTTTTTATCGAGTTCGTAGGTGTAGACGGTGTTGATGCGGCCCGCCAGACCGGCCTGGCTCGCCAGTTCAACTGAGAAGTTGCCGGTGCTGTATTCCTTGGCCGCATTCAACTCTTCGTCGGTTACCGGCAACACGCGCATGCGATCCATCTCATAAAGAATTTCCATGATCGTCGGGCCGGTCACTTCGTTGCGCACGAACGCGCCGGCCAAAAACGAGCCGGCCTTGGTTTGCGTGTTGGACGAACTGAACGGTGAGTAGGTGTAGCCCTTCTGTTCGCGGATGTTGCGCGTCAGGCGTGAATAGAAACTACCGCAATAGATAATGTTGGCGGTGCGCAGGGCAAAGTAGTCTTTGTCTTTGCGCGCAATGCTCGTGTTGCCGATGTAAATCGCCGACTGGATCGAGCCGGGGCGATTCACAAAATAGATCTGGCGCTTGTTGCGCGCGGGCAGGGGCGGGTTATCGTCCGCCGGCGCCGGGCCGCTCTTCCAACTGCCAAACGCTTTTTCGATCTGCGCAAACGTTTTGTCGGGATCGATGTCGCCGACCACGACCAGGTTCGCAGTGTTGGGGATGAAATAACTGCTGACAAAACCGCGCAGGTCTTCGCGGGTCAGCGCATTGATCGATTTTTCATCGGGCACGACAAAGCCGTAGGGATGATCGCCAAACACCGCTTTCTGAAAACGCTCGTTCGCCAGAAAGCCCGGATTAGCGCGGCCCGAACGAATTCCCTGGATCGTGTTGTCTTTGGCGAGTTTCAACTCGCCCTCTGGAAACGCGGGATGCTGAACAACATCGCTCATCAGATCAAACAGCCGCGTCGAAAATTCAGAAAGACCGGAAGCCGAAATGTTGGTCGAGTCGGCATCGGTGTTGAAGAAGAGGCTGCCGCCGATCGAGCGCAGCTCCTCTTTGATCTGAAGGCTGGTGCGCGAGCCGGTGCCTTCCGTGACGACGGTGGAGACAATCTGCGAGATGCCCGGGTGCTTACTGCGGTCTGCCGCTGTTGTGGCGGAGCGGAGCGCGAGCACGGCAGTCACTTTCGGCACGTTCGCCAGCGGCGCCATGATCACCGTCAAGCCATTGCTCAGCTTGCGCTCGGTAATCTTGGGCAGGTTGAGCGGGCGTGGCGCGCCTGGGGGCGGCGGGGTTTTCTGTTGAGCGGCCAGCGGAGCCGCGATGAACAATGCCATCAGGCAAATGGAAAGTAGCTTTTTCATTTCGAGTGCCTTTCGAATCCGCAGATTACGCAGATTGCGCAGAACAATAACAAGGCCAGGTTTTTGGACTTCCGGTCGAATCCTCTCGCCCATCGCACAGGCCGCCCCTCTTTTTCAGTCGGCGTAATCTGTGTAATCTGCGGATTACTCCCCAGTCTTCGCTTCCGGAACGCGGTCGATGATCGTGCGGTTTGACGGCACGAGATATCTGGCCGCGGCCGCTTTGACCTGAGCGGCAGTCACCTTATTGAACGGATCAAGCAGAGAATTGATCTGTTTTGGATCATCGCGAAACAGCGCCAGCGACGCCAACAAGTGCATCTTGCCGAAACTCGTTTCCAGTTGATCGTACAAGCCCGAACGGCCGCGGACCTTCGCGTCGGCCAGCTCTCTTTCGGTGACGCCTTTTTGCGCGATGTCGGCGATCACCGCGTCGATTTCGCGAATGACTTCGTCCGCAGTGTGGCCAGGTTTGTAAGTCGTGCGCGTCGTCATGATCATCGGGCCGCTGTAATCGAACTCGTTTCCAAAGTAGTTGAGCGCGCCGGTGAGATCGAGGCTTAACTCCTTCTCTTTTACCAGTCGTTGATAAAGGCGAGAGCTCTCATCGCCCTGGAGAATCTGCACCAGCAAAGACATCGCCGGAAAATCCGGTGCGTCCTGCGCCGGAATGTGGTAGCCAATCGCGATTGCGGGAAGATTCGCCAGCTTGTCTTTCTGTTGGATTCGTTTCTCTTGCGTTTGCGCCGGCTCGCTCAGATCAGGCCGCGGCGCCGCTGCTTGTGAAGGAATCGAACCAAAATGTTTCTCGACCATCTTCTGCACTTCGGCCGGATCCACGTCGCCCGCGATCGCCAGCACGGCGTTGTTAGGCGCATAGAACGTCTTGAAGAAAGTGCGTACGTCGTCAATCGTGGCGGCGTTCACTTCGGCGAGATCGCCATAACCGTTGTGCGAGTTGTTCCATTTCGTGAACGCGTTCTGCCACAGGTCGATCCATTCGAAGAGCTGGTAAGGCTGGTTCAAAACGTTGACCCGAATCTCTTCGCTCACGACATTCTGCTGGTTCTTGAGATTCTCTTCGCTGACGTCGAGCGAGCGCATGCGGTCCGATTCCAGCCAGAGCGCCGTTTCCACGCGACTGCTCGGCAACGTTTCAAAATACCGCGTGTAGTCAAAGTTGGTGTTGCCGTTCAGACTGCCGCCGTTGGCTTCGACGTACTTCGCATGCTCGAACTTTTTCACGTTGGCTGAGCCTTGAAACATCATGTGCTCGAATAGATGTGCAAACCCGGTGCGGCCTTTAGGCTCGACGCGAAATCCAACGTTGTAGTAAACGCCGACGGTGACCACCGGCGCGACATGATCCTCAGAGATCACAACTCGCAAACCGTTCGGCAACTTGTAGTAGACTACCGGGATGTCGCCCGGCTTTGCCGAAACCGCAGGCAGGTAAACCGCCACGCTGGCTAACGCCAACAACACCGCGCCGACTTTTCGGGTGCTAAACATTTTTGCTAACCTCGCTGAAGAGAATTCCTGAAACTAGGATGCGATCGCTCGCTAATCCAATGATGTCCGCCGAGTTTACGCCAACTTACGGGCCGCGCAAGTAAAAAGTTTCGGCGGGCCGTGGAGATGTGGGATTGCGCTGAGACGGCTTCGGGATTAGATTCAATTTATCGGATATGTCTCCAATTGCGCTTAAATTTTTGGTTGGCGGCGAGGTGCAGGGCGTGGGCTATCGTTTTTTCGCTCAGCGCGCCGCCGCGCGGCATCAGGTCACGGGTTATGTGAAGAACCTTAAGGACGGCCGGGTCGAGGTCGTCGCCGAAGGCCCGGCGCAGCAGGTCGAAGCGTTCAAGCACGAATTGGCCACCGGCCCGCGCTTCTCTTCGGTAGATCAAATTGAGGAGCTGATCCTCGATCCTTCAGGACTTTACCCGGCATTCCGGATCGAACATTGAGTAGGGAGGTTGGTTTGTCGCTTCATGAGGTCAGTACCGGGAGCGG